>Ga0316220_1004602_pt1 | contig 10411 bp, 10 predicted proteins | sample TBH18005metaG_FD_203632 | JGI IMG/M metagenome (GOLD analysis project Ga0316220, IMG submission 203632) | Freshwater microbial communities from Trout Bog Lake, Wisconsin, USA - TBH18005 | ecosystem: Environmental > Aquatic > Freshwater > Lake > Hypolimnion/Profundal zone | place: USA: Wisconsin...
CGAGTTCAATTGGAGAAAGCGTAAACATGACCTTATTAGAGAAGCCGCCGCCTCAAAAAAGACTAACGTCAGTCCTTTAAGCCAGCAAGCACTGCGTAACTTGGGTGTTCGATGGCCCCTTTTTCTGTAACCAGCACGTCAATGAGATCGGCTGGAGTCACATCAAAAACGGGATTCCAAGCGCTTATGACGCTTTCTTCACCTTTGAGTTCTGAGCATAATAGCTCACTGGCATCACGCTCTTCGATTTCAATGGCCTTCCCATCCGGGCTGGAAAAGTCGATTGTGGAAGTTGGCGCTACAACCATAAAACGTACGCCGTGATACCGTGCTGCGACAGCAAGCGCATAAGTTCCAATTTTATTAGCCACATCGCCGTTAGCAGCTATTCGATCAGCCCCTACGACGACCCATTTTATTTTGCCGGCCTTCATCAGGAAAGCAGCAGCAGAGTCAGCTATTAATGTTGCCGGGATTCGATCCTGATTCAACTCCCAAACTGTCAAGCGCGCACCTTGAAGCCAAGGACGGGTCTCGGTCGCAAAGATGGGTCCTACACCCTTAACATGTGCTGTTCTTAAAACACCCAAAGCCGTCCCATATCCGCCGGTAGCTAATGACCCCGTATTGCAGTGAGTAAGCACCCCTTCAGACGGCGAGAAATACGCCGCTCCAATTTCTCCCATTCGATAGTTGGACACCAAATCATCTCGATGTATTTTTTCAGCAACCTCAAGCAAATCATCAAGCGGATTAGGTCCGAGCGATGACATCGCATTATGCATTCTGTCGAGCGCCCAAAATAAATTGACGGCAGTAGGCCTTGAGGCTGCAAGCAGATTAAAGTCAGCCTCCATAAGAGAACACCAATCATCCTTGGACTGTTGAAACCTTGCCTGTGCGGCAAGGACCACGCCATAAGCCGCGGCAATCCCTATCGCAGGTGCGCCACGGACCCTCATTGAAGCGATCGCTTCCGCCACCTCGGCAACGGTAGAACAAGCTTCGTAAACTATTTTGGCGGGAAGTTTTCGTTGGTCCAGGACTTGGAGTTTTCCAGACTCCCACCTCAAAGCTCTAACAGAATCGTTTACATTCTTCATTTGATACTATTCGTCATTCGCTAGAATACGTTGCCTCATAAAAATAGTCCCATAAGCTTAAGCTCTGAGCGAAGGGAACAAGAAAACTCTAGACTTGGTGAACTAGAAAATGCCACGCTGTCTATTAATTTCATATAACAATATACCCGTTGCGACGGAGAGGTTTAAACTCTCAACTTGACCTAACATGGGTAGCTTAACCAATAGATCACATCGATCTCTGGTTAATCGACGCATTCCTTTTCCCTCAGCCCCAATTACCAGAGCAACAGGCATATCAAGATCAACCTGATAGGCCGTAGAGCTAGCCTCTCCGGCAGCCCCAACAATCCAAACACCCGACTCCTTCATCAAATCCAAGGTCCTAGCCAAATTTGTGACGCGATAGATTGGTACCGTTTCTGCAGCGCCACTAGCCACCTTGGCCACCACAGGCGTCAACCCAACTGACTGGTCTTTGGTCAAGATAACGCCCGTTACACCAGCCGCATCCGCCGTCCGAAGACAAGCTCCAAAATTGTGTGGATCTTGAATATGATCGAGAACGAGATAAAGCGCATTCTTAGAAGCACGATCCAAACTACTGCGCAACTCACCTTCGCTCAACTCCTTTGGCATAATCAATTCGAGAACAACCCCCTGATGGTTGCGCCCTTCCACAAGTGAATCAAGACGAGCTCGGTTGACTACCTGAACCGGTACGCCTATCTGTGATAGAACATCCAGAATACGTGCAATTTTTGGGTCATCCCTTTGATCAGAGACCCAAGCGGAGATGATTTTCTCTGGGCTGTTTTGCAAAGCTGATTCAGACGCGTGCAAACCGGATACTTTGCGACGAGCGCTCATTTTTTGCGTGGCTTCCTTTTCTTAGCTGCCGCTGGAGCCGTATCAGGTGCGACAACAGCCTCAGATGATTGAACTAGTTCCAGATCAATCTTTCTGTCATCCAGATCGACTCTAGCCACGATAACCTGCACCGGGTCACCGAGCCGATAGATCTTTCCCGTTCGCTCTCCCTGCAGTCGATATCCAGAAGGATCGAAATGAAAATAATCGCGATCAAGATTAGAAATATGAACTAAACCTTCAATAAAAACACCCTTCAGCTCAACAAAGAAACCAAACGCTGTTACAGCTGAAATGATCCCCGAAAACTCTTCACCAAGCTTGTCCTGCATGAATTCACATTTTAGCCAAGCCACTACATCCCGGGTAGCGTCATCAGCTCTCCGTTCCGTAAAGGAGCAATGTTCACCCAGCCTAACCATATCGGAAGGTGAGTAATGGAACGCTTTCGCTTTTTTAACTGGAAGGACTTTACGCAGAGCACGCCCGACTAACAAATCTGGCCGCTTACTGCCTCCTTGAATAGACATATCAATTACATACTTTATGGCCCTGTGAACAAGCAAGTCTGGATAACGTCTAATCGGTGACGTGAAATGAGTGTACATTTCGAGTGCCAGACCAAAATGTCCCTTTTGTTCTGGCGTGTAAACCGCTTGGGCCATTGACCGAAGCATCACGGTCTGAATCAGATGCTCATCTGCACGACCTGAAATTTCATCAGCCAGTTTCGAGTAATCCTTAGGCCTAGGCTTATCACCTCCACCCAGAGAAAGCCCTAGACGACCAAGAAATGACCGTAGATCCGAGAGCTTTTCTACAGTGGGCCCATCATGAATTCTGACTAGATGCGGTATCTTGTTTTTTTCAAGGAATTGCGCCGCAGCAGTATTGGCCGCCAACATGCATTCCTCAATTAAGCGGTGTGCATCATTGCGGATCGTTGGGACAATGGCTTCAATCTTTTTCCCTTCCCCAAAAATAATTTTAGATTCCTGACTATCAAAGTCTAAAGCTGCACGCTCTTCCCTAGCCCTGCGGAATGCCTTGTATAACGCATGAAGCTCTTCGAGATGAGATAACAAATGGCGCCGATTTCGTCGCGCGGACTTGTCTCCAGACAAAATCTCTGCAACTTCGGTATATGTGAGACGCGCATGCGACCTCATAAGACCTGAGAAGAATTTATGGGATACCAACAGACCTTGAGCATCTATATCCATTTCACAAACCATGCAGAGGCGATCGGCATCTGGGTTTAGCGAACAAAGACCATTAGAGAGGACTTCGGGCAACATCGGAATCACCCTGTTTGGAAAATAGACAGAGGTGCCTCTTTTTTGGGCCTCATCATCAAGTGCAGTTCCAGGCCGAACGTAATAGGAAACATCCGCAATAGCCACGAGAAGTTTCCAACCTTTTGGTGTTCTGGAACAGAAGACCGCATCATCAAAATCTCGAGCGTCTTCACCATCAATTGTTACAAGTGGTAAATGCCTAATGTCTTGGCGCCCAATTCTAGCCTCCTCAGGAATTTCTTCACCGAGCCCAGATGTTTCTATGTTTACTGCTTCGGGCCAAACAGCCGGAAGACCATGACTTTCGATAGCTACATCGATCTCCAGACCTGGCGCCATATGGTTGCCAATAACCCGGGTTATTTTGCCAATCGGCTCGCGGCGTTTTGTAGGTTGATCAATAATTTCAACAACCACGATTTGGCCTTGCGATGCCTCAGCCAAGAACTCGCTCGGTATCAGAAAATCATGTGTCAGGTACTTGCTATCAGGGACCACATAATAGATTCCTCGATCCTCATACAGCCGACCAACAATGCTGCTAGTTTTTCTTTCTAGAATCTGAACAACACTGCCCTCTCTTCTGCCTCTTCGATCCACACCTCGGATACACACCATCGCACGATCATCGTGCAACAGCGCCCTCATTTCTTGAGAAGACAGATAGAGATCATCACCGCCGTCATCAGGTCGTAGAAAACCAAATCCATCGGGATGAGCAATCACCCGACCCGAAATCAGATCCGCTTGATTAACAACACAATATTGGTCTCGTCGATTTCTAAGAAGTTGGCCATCACGCTCCATAGCGTTAAGTCGCCTTCTGAGAGACTCAAGGTCTTCTTCCTCAAACAACCCTAAGAGTGGCGCTATCTCATCCCCCTTTAATGGCTTTCCGGAGTCCGACATAAGCTCAATAATGAGTTCACGACTGGGGATGGGCCTATCATATTTGCCGGCTTCCCTGTCTGCGTGCGGGTCTTTGATTTTTTTCCCTTTCTGGACTTTATAAGTCAATTTCTTCCTCAGTAATATTTAGGCAGCAGGCTAATGGTCAAGATTACTATCTCGTTAGAAGCCTAGATGGAAAACCTCTCGGTGATAACCGAAGACCATAGTTAACTCATGGCCACAGATCCGAACTATTGACAACACATAGCTGAACCAAGAGAATACGTGGTTTACAGAAAGGACGTTGTCCTGATTGTACATGCCTCGGCCGGGGTGGTGAAATTGGTAGACACGCATGTTTCAGGTACATGTGAGGCGACTCGTGGAGGTTCAAGTCCTCTCCTCGGCACCATATTCTGGCTGTGACCCAGTCAGTTCAAATGTTCAAGCACCTCTTTAAGCGTCCTTAGATCAGAACCCTCACATCTCATCTTTAATCAGATATCGTGCTGGTGGCCGCATTCCAGTTTCTTATCACTCAGCGGGTAAGAGATTACCACAATCTCATTAAACCTTTATCGCTAACGTCAGATCGAACTCGGTTCTCAAAACAGAACAACGGCTCCAAAAGACCAGTTCTATTCCACGTTCCTAAAAGGCAAAATCAAGTTGGCAAATACTTTCCACAGTAACGGCACAAAATTGCATCGCGCCTGATCTTCTCTGCACAAAACGGGCATTTTTTGTATGCGTTGTAATCTCCACTCGACGTCGATTTGATGTCAGAACCATCAATCTTTTGGCCCTGACTTTCCGATTCACGGGTCAGCAAGCCTTTTTTGATACGTTGTCTATCCTGTTCGTTGAGCGCATAAACAGAAAAAATCAGCAAGAGAATCCAGACTACGACTTCACCTATGAACAAGTAAAGAGAATGTCCGGCATTGTTGGACGCAAGTTGATGATGAACGCCCAGAGCAGCAAGGCACGCAATCCCACCACACAGCAGGTAAACGGCAAAACGGAACTCACACTGGCGCGTAAAAGCAATCAGAGACGGTAAAAATATAAGTATGTACAGTACCAGCTCAGTCATCTTCATAAAATCTCACCGATGTCCTTTGCATTTTTAGATCAACCCACGAATAAGGGATATAAGGATATCCTCTAGAATCATAATACAAGACTATGCTTTAACAGCCTATGAAGATAAGAGTTCTTTCAGAGAGAAAGTCTGATATAAAGTAAAACAAGAAGCTAACGCCTCAGTACTTGGGCTTAAAAAAGGACCTACAGAACCCCAAAAAAACACTGGCATGTATTGATAACAATATTTAGCGCTGTACTCTATTTAACTTAAGCCCAGCGTCAACAACCGAACCTTCAAGACACAGTCAAGGACTTTGAAAGATCACGCAATATCTCTAGTTTTGACAAGCACCCAAGGGGCCACGACCATTGCCTCAAAACTTATTTCGGAACTACTCCAACCCAATGCCAACCCATCGATTGCCAAAAGCAACTGATTTGCATCCAGCCAACACTTAATTTGCATCGTATCATCTTGAATCATGCAGTTTGCAACATGGACCAAATCCAAACATTCATCAACTAAAATCACGGAACCTCTAGCAAAGTGACGCTCAAGCTCTGACCACGACACAATCCCTATTTCTTGAGTGAGCTTATCTAGCAGCTCTGGGTCAGCACCTTTCACTCGCTACCCCTTGCAACTACGCTTTTCTTAAAGCGCTCCAAACTCCATACCTTAGCGGAATCCCAGCTTGTCGATACGACAAACCCTGCTCCTGAGCAATATAGGTTTTCTATTGGGCCTTCATGCGCCTCAATACTAGCTGAAGGTACAATGGATTTATCTGGACTCCACAGATACATCAGCCCAGCCTGCGTCCCAACAACAACATCACCGGAAGCGGGCTCACGACAGAAAGAGACCACATCGCCATTAAGATCTCGAAGACTCGCTAGCAATTTGGCGCTTAAGGTGTCCCACACCTCCAACACTCGCCCGTCTGTGAAGGCAATAAGCCTTCCATCACGACTAAGACCCAGCAAAGGGCGATCACTGTCGACTCGAACCTTTGCTTTGGCATCCATTGTGACCGGATCCCAAACCATAAATTCTTTTTCACTTGCAGTGATAAATTCCACGGGACCGCCTTCAACCGCTCTAAAAGCAAGACTTTTAGCCCCAGAATGCGTTGAACGTAGGAAAACACCCGTAGCCGGATTCCACACGCCCACAGGTCCCGCGCCTAACCACCCAAGCCATATGCCATCAGTGGAATATTGCACGAATTTAACGTCGTAACCCTCAACCTCATGCGAGGCAATATGGGCATTTGAATTGAGCTCCCAACTCAGCAAAAGCCCGTTCTGAGAACCCAAAGCACCAGCGGCAACTCGACGCCCGTCAGGTGCTATATCTACCGAGCTTAGCGATAAACCCGACAACCCTTTTAAAAGGCTATCAGCGCGAGAGTCTCGATTACCGGTTTCTGCATCCCAGAAACCAGCCGAGAATCCCCCTAGAGCCATAATGCTCTTACCATCACTAGATAATACTGGATGCGATATTCCGTCACGGTCCGCAAGATGGATTCGACTGAGCCGCGACATCAAACCTATAGGGCGCTGCAAATCGTCCAGGGACTTTTCTGCAGCCAACTGCTGACTACAGCCATGCTCACACTCTCTCAAAAAATCAATATAGCCGCCAATAGTTGCTTTCTTTTGGGCCCTCACCCAAGGATCTGTGGCAACTTTGTTCTGATTGCTATACCTCATGAAGCCGTAGCTTAAAATGACGGCAAATGCGACCACGAAGAACCAAGTGAGAATTTTTTCGAGGAGATTCAAAAAAGCATTCATATTTTGGCCCTGTGTAAGCAAGAGGGCCATAGAACCATTAGGAAGACACCGCCAACGAGAGCTCTGTGAATTGTTGCTTTAGCAATCAGATAATGGAGCATGAAATTCACTCACAAACTCATACAGTTAGGCAGACATTTCGAAAAGATCGGATAAGGCTTGCCCGGGCCTTTGTGATCTCATAAATGCCTCACCAACTAGAAATGCGTTTACCCCGTTTTCCCTCATCAACGAAACATCAGATGTCGACAAGATACCGCTTTCGGTCACGACCACACGGTCATCAGGGATTGTGCTTAACAGATCGAGGGTCGTATTTAGGCTTACCTCGAACGTCCTGAGATTTCGATTATTAATACCAATTAGTTTTAGACCCAATGGGAGAGCACGCTGGAGTTCCTCCAAATTGTGTACCTCCACAAGCACATCCATCCCAAGATCAATGGCCAAAGCAGAAAGGACCTGAAGATCAGAATCACTCAATGCTGCAACAATTAATAAAATACAGTCGGCTCCAATGGCGCGGGCCTCAACCACCTGATATGGGTCCACAATGAAGTCTTTACGAATGACAGGAAGATCGCATGAGGCCCTAGCAGACTTGAGGTAAGATTCATCTCCTTGAAAGAAGTCCTTATCAGTCAGAACTGATAAACAAGCGGCTCCGTGCTGAGCATAACTTCTAGCAATTTCAATGGGGTCAAAAACAGAACGAAGAACCCCCTTGCTGGGTGAAGCTTTTTTAATTTCAGCAACAACAGCTGGAGCCCCGATAGAAAGTTTGCTCTCTATACTATTAACAAAACCCCTCGGTTTATCAGCATCTAGAACTAGTTCGTAGAGAGCCTCAATGGGAACAAGGGCAGACCTTTCCCTTACCTCCGCATCTTTACGCTGGAGTATTTTCTTTAAAATATCGGGTGTAGAGCTTTGCATGTCAGGTTCTAGGCATTGGTAACGTTTTGTTTAAAAATTAATTAATGTGCTCAGAAGACGCTTTGAATGTCTGAGTAAACTGAATGAGCGTTTTAAGCTTGGTCGATGCTGCTCCTGAATCTATGGCATCCATGGCACGCGTTACCCCTTCACTGAGGCTGGAAGCCAACCCACACGCATAGATGGCAGCCCCCGCGTTGAGAAGAACAATATCTCTCGCCGCGCCTTTGTGACCATTAAAAACATTTAATATAAGTTGCAAGCTTTCCTCGGCCGAAGAAACAGCAAGACCGTCAAGCGACTGACGAGAAAAGCCAAAATCTTCTGGACAGATTGTATAGGACTTTATTTGCCCATTCTTAAGTTCAGCTACTGTTGTCTGGGAGGCAATACTGATTTCGTCTAGTCCATCTGCGGCATGAACAACTAAAACGTGATGGCTTCCCAGCTCCTTAAGTGCTTTGGCAACTGGAACCACCCAAATCTCATCAAATACTCCAACGACCTGACTAGGAGCTCCCGCGGGATTAGTCAATGGGCCTAAAAGATTGAAGATCGTTCTCACGCCCAAATCTCTCCTTGGGCCGAGTGTGTGCTGCATCGCTTCGTTATGACGTTGAGCAAAGAGAAAACCTAAGCCAACCTCTTCTATGCATTGTCGAACTTGATCAGAGGTTAGGTTGATATTAACACCCGCCACCTCCAGCAAATCAGCACTTCCCGATTTACTAGAGACCGAACGATTACCGTGTTTGGCAACTTTTCCACCTGAAGCTGCCACGACAAAAGCAGAAGCCGTACTGATATTGAAGGTGTGAGCACCATCGCCACCGGTTCCACACGTATCCACAAGATAGTCGCAACTGATGTCAACCCTAATCGAAACCTCCCGCAGTACTTTTGCAGCCGCAGCAACTTCTTCTACGGTTTCGCCTTTTGCCCTGAGCGCCACTAGAAAACCGGCAATTTGGGCCGGTGTCGCCTCTCCACTCATGATGCTTCGCATCACAGAGGTCATTGCTTCCAAACACAAATCTCTCCTTAAGAGAAGCTCGTTAATTGCGTGCTTTATGTTCATCCGTTATCAATATCGATATGAAAGCATTTAGATAAAATCTAGCGTTGCAAGAAATTCCTCAACAAGTCATGCCCATGCTCCGTCAGGATAGACTCGGGGTGGAATTGAACACCCTCCACATCCAATGTTTTGTGTCTAACACCCATAATCTCATCAATTTGACCATTTCGATCTTGAGTCCAAGCCGTGACCTCTAAGCACTCAGGCAAACTTGATTGCTCGATCACGAGAGAGTGATAGCGAGTAGCCTGGAAAGGGTTATTTAGGCCTTGAAATACCCCTTGATCACGATGGTAAACCATGGAAGTCTTACCATGCATAATGCTCTTCGCATGAATTACATGCCCCCCGAAAGCGTAACCAATACTTTGATGCCCGAGACACACCCCTAATATGGGAAAACGGCCTGAGTAGTGCCTTATGACATCTACAGAAATACCTGCTTCCTTAGGTGTACAGGGACCCGGAGAAATTACTATCTTGGAGGGATTGATTTCCTCAATCTCATCTAGACCAATCTGATCATTTCTCACGACTCTTACATCAGCGCCTAATTCGGAAAAATACTGGACCAAGTTGTAAGTAAACGAATCATAGTTGTCGATCATTAAGAGCATATTCGCTTGACCTTTTGAAGTTTGCCAATTATTTGGCTATCACTTTGGCAGTGATAGACTGGGCCTTGATACGGCCCCGGAGGCAGATTGAGGCTGTCTCCTATTTTCGCCTATAACATCCACCTTAGAAAGCCCGTCCCCAAAGAATGGGAGGCTAATTGAGCCCATAGGCTGTGGGTCTGACAAGACATTGGTACAAATCGATAAATAATTACTGGGCACATGGTGCTCATTAAGTCTTAAGATCGTCTCTTTAAGGACTGCGACGCCCCCACCTCGAATCAAAAGTTCAAGCTGGGGAGGTTCATCGAAGGAGGCATGGATGCTGACGACCCCCTGCAAGCGCGGACGCTAGTCAATGGCGCAGACAGGACGGTGTAGAGCATCTTCAGTGTCTCCACGCTGTTTCTTCATCTTTTCGTATTCCGTTCTGATGAGGTGTTCAAGACAGTTTGACGCTGTGCGCCCGTCTGCTACGGCCAATTCCTTCAGCATCTCCCGAGTCTCTTCTGTGACACTGAAGTTTAGGAGAACATTCTTTCTCTGGGATGACATTTGCTTTGCATAATGTCGGAAGGGTATCTTCACATTATGAGCACGATTCACAAGTCCTTCAAGATCAGAGACTATCCGACACACGGTGATTCGGTTTACTAGCTGCGAATAAGACCCTCTCTAGTGTTTGGGGTCAAGTCTGGTCTTTTCCTTAGATTTCCTGTAAAACGGGGGTAAGTGTTATTTGGACCC
>Ga0316220_1004603_pt1 | contig 10404 bp, 9 predicted proteins | sample TBH18005metaG_FD_203632 | JGI IMG/M metagenome (GOLD analysis project Ga0316220, IMG submission 203632) | Freshwater microbial communities from Trout Bog Lake, Wisconsin, USA - TBH18005 | ecosystem: Environmental > Aquatic > Freshwater > Lake > Hypolimnion/Profundal zone | place: USA: Wisconsin...
CCGGTTCGACCTCAATCGTTCATCGCTTTGCGCACGGCCCGACCCACCGCACTGAGATTCTCCAACTTCACCTCGGAATACTTGCGCGAGAGGACCAGGCCGGGGGCCCCGGCCTTGAGGGCCGCGAACGTGGCGGCGTAAGTATCGTCGGGTGAGGCCTGACGGGACTGATAGCCCGTGGGAATGCCGATATCGATGCCAGGCAGGATCCGGCACTTTCCCTGGCCGACGGCGAGGCACCCGGCCACCGCTCACTTCGCGGTCGCCGCGGCCGGCGGAACGTGTTGGATGAGTTTGCTGGCCCAAGCGATGAAAGACTTCATGTTCGAACGATCCTCGTGGCCGCCGTCGTGTTGGCGCCAGGCCAGCTCCCCGTCCAGCAAGCCCGTGTTCACCGGCGGCATCTGGGCCGTGTGATAGTCCTCCGGCTCGGCCAGGGCCCGCGCCCCGAGCAAGCGGAAGACCGGTCCCGCCGCGACGGTGGCCATGTAACTGCCCTGCTGGTCGAGCCAATTGGCATCCCCGCGTGCCGGCACCCCGTAACTGATGAACGTGGGCCGGGGAGCACACAAGGCGATCAACATGTGGGCATCCACCGGCAAATCGCCGGCATTCCGGCTGCCGAAATTGGCTTCGGCTGCGCCATACTTCAGGAAATTGCCCGCCATCCAATGGTATTCCCCCGAGCCGGTCAGACTCTCGACCGCTTCGCCGAAATTGCGGCGGTGCAGCTTGGCGCCGCCTTCGCCGGAGGAGCCCACGAGCACCATGGCGAAACGGGGTTCAAACGCCATCGTCACCAACGCGGCCTTGCCGAAGCGCGACACCCCCTCAATCCCGACCTTCTGGGCGTCGACGGCGGGGTCGGTTTCGAGGTAATCCAACCCGCGGGCAGCGCCCCAGGCCCACGCTCGGAGCGCCCCCCAATCGTCTGGGTGACGTGCCTGACCCCGATTGACCAGCCCGATAATGCCCTTGGTCAATCCGGCTCCGTTATCGGCCTGGAAGCTCCCGGGATTGATGGTGGCATAACCCCAACCGGCAGCCAGCAGTTGCTCAGTGGACGGTGGGTCTTTGAAGGGGCCGCCGAACTCGGCAAAACGGTTGGTGGGCACGGGGGCATCCGCCGGGCGCGGCAGGCCCGTCCCGCCAAAACCGCCAAACATCATGAGTAACGGCACCGGGCGACTGGCGCTGGCCGGCGTCACCACCGTCAGGCGAAGGTCCACCGTGATCGCCGGGCAGTCCGAGTTGTCGACATGGCCCACGAGCTGTTTGCCATTCGCCCGCAAATTACCGACCAGCCCGTCGACCACATTCGAGACGACGGTCCAGGTGACCTTGGGGACGTGCTTCGGCACGCGCCCGATGACTTCACGTTCGAAGTCCTCGATGATCTCCGGGCGGCGCTGCTTCCACCACGCGTCGGCGGAGGTGACTGTTTGTCCGTTTTTGAGCGTCAGCAATTCCGGCAGGTCGGGGAACGGGTTGGCCTTGGCCGGGTCATAGTTGGCCGAATTCGTGGCGCCGGTCTGGCCGCTGGGTCCGGGACGCAGCCGGGTGATCCCGAGCTGCTTCATCATGTTCTGGTGATCCTGCTGGGCAGTCCAGTTTAAGGGCGCCGGCGCTGGAGCCGTGGCCTCCGGCTGGCCGTGGGAGACGCCCGGCGCGAGCAGCAGCGCCAGCACGTTGACGACGAAACCGGGACCAAGAGTTAAACGCGTGGGGTTTTGCATAACATCGAAAACGGTGACCCATGAACTCCGGCCAGTCCAGTGATACGCGAAGCGCTGCCGTGCTCGGCCGAATTCAAACACACATAAGGCATGGCCCAGCTTGGCCTATTGGGCCAGCCACGTCCAGCCGTGTTCGCGGAATTGGCCGGCGCCGGGGGAGAACCCGGCTCAGATCCGCAGCCCCAGTTCCCGGAATTTCTTCAACGCCTCGGCGTTGCCCCGGGCATCATCGACCGGGTGGTGGGTGTGAGGGGTAACGCGATAATGCTTCCACTGGGTCGACCGGGAGGCGTCTTTCACCAGTCCGGCGTAAAGGTCCCCGATGCGGCGGCCCGAGTATCCAAAGGGGTTGCCACCCAGGAAGCGATGGAAGTAGTAGTTGATGAACTGCCAGTCAAACGCCACGTTGTCGGAAACGAAGATCGGTCGGCCTTTGGAATGCCGCTCCAGCCAGGCGGCGAAAGCCGCCATGACCGTTTTGGGATCATCGAAGGTCAGATGCTGTTCCCGGGAGAAACCGCTGACGGCCAAGGCTTCCGGCAGGAACTGGCCGCCAAGGGGGCGGGTCCGGCCGTAGAACGATTGCTCCAAGGGCTCGTCGAACAGCACCGCCCCAAAGCACACCATGGAAAACTCCGCCGGAATCGGCCCATCCGCCTCGACATCCACAATGACATAACTCATAAACCCTCGGGACCCGAAACGGTTCAGGTAAGAGTCGCGAACTGCTCGGGCGCATCCCCGAACCGCAGGCTCAATCTACTACTTTCGGCGTCGTCCTTCAACCACGAACCGTCCACGCTCCCAGCGCCGCAACCGCGTTGCGAGGGGGGATCTGTCTCACTGTTTCTTATTGACTTAATCGGCAACTCACCATATATTATTTGGAGTCATAGGTGTAGAGACTGACCCGACGGCGCGATCAGCCCTATTTTGTGAGCGGATCGCCAGCCGGGTTGGGGACTGTGCCAGCACCCGCCCAAGCAGCCACCGGGGGCAAGGTCTTCCGGCAGTTCGTTCGGAAGGTCCGCTCACGACGGGCAAGCTCGGTCCCAAAAAGTCAGGGCTGGGTTATGATGGAATATGACGGTCGCTATGGAACGCGGCACCGGGGCATTTGGCTCCTCGGTGGGTTGATGGGGCGCCTGGGGCTACTCCTGGGAATAGGGCATTGGTGTGCTGCCCAGACACTCTGCCTCACCAGCAACACCCCCGCCGTGGGTTTTTGCGGCGCTCCGGGCTACGCCTGTACAGTCCAACGCTCCACCAACCTTATCGATTGGATGGATGTGTGGACGACCAACACGCCCTGCGACGGTGACTTCGCCTATGCCGATGGTGCCTCCGACCTCCGGGCCGGGGCGCGCACCGCCTATTACCGTGTCGCCCCGAAGAACCTCAGTCCTTTGCTGGCTGTCCCGCCCATCATTTTCAACACTTTTTACACTTACGGCGTCGCCTCCGCGGTGACCAGCAACAACGTGGTTAACTGTATGCAGGAGTCCTGCACCAACGGTTGGGTGCGAGCGATTAATGCCGTCGGCGCGAGGCTGTGGATTTGGATCGATGACGGCTGGCAGGCGAGCACTCGCGATAGCAATGGATGGTTCAGGGCCGACCCGGCGAAGTTCCCCTCCGGGCTGTCCACGGTCGTTTCCCTGATCCACGCCTCGAACTGCCTGGCGGGCATCTACACCTCCTGGGGCCAAGCCTCCTGCATGGGCTTCCCGGGAACCGACGAGTTGCACGCGAATATCGATATGAGGTTCTTCGTCACCAACGGTTTTGACGGCCTCAAGATAGACGACTGTAGCGAGCCCTGGAGATTCTGGCAGCATGCGGAGGACGCCTATATCCACAACAAGGTGGCACGGTTGAACGCGGCCGTGCTGGCCGCGGGACGACCGATCGTCCTGGACCTGAACTGTCCCGGGGTGCCTCCATACCCCTGGTACCTGCCCTATACGGCGAACATCTTTCAGTTGGACTGGGGTATTGCGGGCATGAACGACATGCAGCCGGGCCCCCTGGACCAGATCGTGGCCTCCGCTTCCATGTGCCAGCGCACCAACTTGACGACCTACGATGGTCATCCCATTACGGCGCCCGCGCTGGTCTCCATGATTGGCCCCGGGCATTATCCCCGGTGGAGCGCGTTGACCCAATTTGCGACCGCGCTCGCGCAACGTGCCGGTCTGATTTTCACGGTGATGACCCCCCAACCGATCCAGACCGACCAATGGCACGCTTTTGAGCTGGGCAACGGCATGACCAACCTGGCGTTGCTCAGAATCCACCAGGATCCCGCTGGGCGGCCGGGCCTCATCACTTACTCCAACAACTGCGCCGAAATCTGGGTGCGCCCGCTCGGCCGGTCCGGCCACACCAACGCGGTGGCGGTGGTGAATTGGGGCACCAACGCCGCGCCGCTCACGGTGGCTTGGCCGACCCTCGGGTTGAGCCCGGGCGACTCAGTGAGCATGGTGGATGTATTCGACGGCACCAACAACGGGGTGGTCACCCAGTGCTCGATGACCGTCCCCACCAATTCCGTATACCTCTACCGATTTGACCACCCCTGACGAGTTATGACGCAACCGCAACCCTGGCATGCGAAACGGTTCCGGGGCGTTCGCCTCTTCGGTGGGCTGATGGGATGCGTTGGGCTACTCTTGGGATTAGGCCAGTGGGCCACTGCTCAAACCCTCCTAATCAGTGGCAACACCCCCGCCGTAGGTTTTGGCGGCACTCCCGGTTACGCCTGTATGGTTCAACGCTCTACCAACCTCATTGATTGGGTGGATGTGTGGATGACCAACACGCCCTGCGACGGTGACTTCGCCTACGCAGATCATGCCACCGACCTCCGGACCGGTGCGCGCACCGCCTATTACCGCGTCGCTCCGCAGAATCTCAGCTCCTTGCTAGCCGTTCCGCCCATTATTTTCAACACCTTTTACACTTACGGCGTCGCCTCCGCGGTGACCAGTAACAACGTGGTTAACTGTATGCAGGAGTCCTGCACCAACGGTTGGGTGCGCGCGATTAACGCCGCCGGCGCGAAGCTGTGGATTTGGATTGATGATGGCTGGCAGGCGACCACTCGCGATAGCAATGGATGGTTCATGGCCGACCCGGCGAAATTCCCCTCCGGGCTGTCCACGGTCGTTTCCCTGATCCACGCCTCGAACTGCCTGGCGGGCATCTACACCTCCTGGAGCCATTCCTCCTGCTTTTGGTTGCCGGGCACGGATGACGCACACGCCAACATCGACATGATGTTCTTCGCCACCAACGGTTTTGACGGCCTCAAGATCGACGACTGCGGCGAGCCCTGGAAATTCTGGCAGCATGCGGAGGACGCTTATATCCACAACAAGGTCGCGCGACTGAACGCGGGCGCGGTGGCCGGGGGACGACCGATCGTCCTGGACCTCAACTGTCCCGGGGTGCCTCCGTACCCCTGGTACATGCCCTATGTGGCCAACATCTTCCAGTTGGACTGGGGTATTGCAGGCATGAACGACATGCAACCGGGGCCCCTGGACCAGATCGTGGCCTCCGCCTCCATGTGCCAGCGGACCAACTTGACGACCTACGATGGTCATCCTATTACGGCGCCCGCGCAGGTCGCTATGATTGGCCCCGGGCATTATCCCCGGTGGAGCGCCCTGACCCACAATGCTCCGCCGCTTGCGCAGCGAGCCGGTCTGATTTTCACCGTGATGACCCCCCAACCGATCCAGACCGACCAATGGCACGGTTGGGAACTGGGGAACGGCATGACCAACGCGGCGTTGCTCAGAATCCACCAGGATCCCGCTGGGCGGCCGGGCCTCATCACTTATTCCAACAATTGCGCCGAAATCTGGGTGCGCCCGCTCGGCCGGTCCGGCCACACCAACGCGGTGGCGGTGGTGAATTGGGGCACCAACGCCGCGCCGCTCACGGTGGCTTGGCCGACCCTCGGGTTGAGCCCGGGCGACTCAGTGAGCATGGTGGATGTATTCGACGGCACCAACAACGGGGTGGTCACCCAATACTCGATGACCGTCCCCACCAATTCCGTATACCTCTACCGGTTGGATCACCCCTGAGCGCGCCGGCGAACCCGATACCGCTTTCCGGGCGGGGAGGAGCCAAGCGCAGCGGCGGACCGGCCGCAGCGCTCAACGTGGAACGATGCCCGTTAGGATGCCCCCAGTGAACTGGAGTTGGTTGGTGGTGCCGTTGGTCAGCACTACCGCCAGGTTCGTGGTCAGCCCCACCGCCGAACCGGCGGCAAAGCCACGGTTCCCGTTGACGGTACCGTAAAAGACGCCGTTGGTGGCAAACAGGTTCAGCCACGGCTGGTTCGCGTGACCGAGGTTGCCAGGACGATAGGGCAGGATCGCCGGAACGCTTTGGTCATTGATAACGCTCAGCAATTCCGTGCCGGCCGCCCAATCGTAGACGGTGAACTGGCCGGTAGTGGGTGAGAATAGCTCCATATTGCCGGTGCCGTCGCGGCCCACACAAACAAAGGTCCCGATGGGACCATGTACCGCGATATAGCCGGTGACATCGAGGTTACCCGTCGCGCTGAAGCTTCCCCCGGTCCATCCTTCGGCCTTCTGCAGACCGGGAGCGTTCCAGAACCCCAGGCTGGCGTTGTCCAAGAGTCCCAGCCAGTTCAAGAGCGCATCGGCCTCGAAGATGCTGCCGGAAGTCGTCAGGTGGGGGTCATGGTTGGGCTGGAGAAACCCGTGGGCCAAACCGTTGGTGAAACTGCCAAAGATGCTGTAGCCGTCGAAATAGGCCCAGCCGTATTGCTGACACATGCTCCGCTCGGCGATATTGAGCGGGAGGGTGCAGGTGACATCAAGCTCGCCTTCGATCGGGTTTTCGCCCACCCAGACGAGATCGGCTTTGGGAACATACTTGGCCAGGAAATCATGAAATTGCGGCCCGGCCCACGCCAAGGTGCTGGGACCGTCCCACCACTTGCAGAAGATCATGTCCGGCGCCCAGGACTGGAGGATAGGACCCGTGATGGCTTCGGGCAGGTACAGGAAATTGATGATGCTGGATCCGTTGCAGCAAAAGTCATTGAGGATGGCGCCTGGTTTCGTGAAGTCCATGATCGAGCCGCTGATGACGCGGACCGTGCCCGAAAGGCCGACGACGCGCAACTGCAGCGGCGCCGTGTGCACATTCGTCCACCGGATCACACGACTGGTGAGCGCGCCGCCGTTGTTGGCGGAAACGTTGGTCAATCCCGGCACATCCTGCCAACCCGAGTTGTTGATGTTGGTTTGGATCTTGAAGGCGCCGCCACCGGCTTCGGCCACATAGTCGACTTCGAGCACGTTGCCGATTACCGAGGTATTGGCCAGGGAAGTCCAGGTGTAAATGCCACCGCTGGGCACCATGCCGAACCAGGTGAACCAGACATTCCAGTCATTGGTCTGCCAGGCCGGCGCGGTGGCCAGCGAGTTGAGCAGGTTGAAGGCGCCAAACCCCACCCCGCCATCAAACCCATAGGCATTCTTGAAAGCCAGGAACAGCGGCCCATAAAACTGCATGGACGAAGCCATGGAGTCGCCGATGGACAGCAGGTGGATCGGTGCGCCTGCGGCCAGCTTGATCATGGTGTTTTGCCACGACCACCGGTTAAGGTTGCAACTGCCCTCGTTCATCTGGTTGGTCATGAGCGTCCAGGTCCCGGCATCGAAGGCATTGCTGTTCACCGTCCCGGCCACCAGGCCGGTCCCGTTGAGGTTGGTGAAACCACCACCGTTGCCTCCCAGGAGGTTGGTGCCCGCGAGCCCGGACGCTACCCCCGCACTAGCCGCGTTTTGGGCGAAGGCGGCGTACGGGGAGGGGGTCAGGCGTTGGCACGGGTTCAACACCAACCGCGGCGCCAGGCTGCCATTGGTTCGTACCGAGATTTCCAGCCACCGGGCCGAACCATCGAAGCTGCCGGCCCCAAAATCCAAGGTCGTCTCAAAGAGGCCGTTGGACACCAGCAGGGAGGCGAAGCTGAGCGCAGGGCCGACACCATTCCCGTTTGTGGCCGCGTCCACCAGCCGAAACTGGAAATCGTAGGTGCCTTGCGCCGCCTGGCTGCCGTCGAGCAGGCGGCCCTGGTAGGTGAAGGCCGTCCCCTGGGCCAAGCCGGGTACCCGGGCCAACATTAAGGGGAGACACAAAAAGAGGATGCACTTCGAGTTCATAGCTTTCCGAAACACACGTTTTCCAAACACCAACTGAAAGCCCGGGGTCCGCCATGGCAACCGCCCGCTCCCCCAGGTCGCCAACAGAATTAGCCATTAGTATGGGGCGAGAGCCGGTTTCTGTCAAGCACCTAATATTCGCTCTGCGCCAAAAAGACTCATACCCGGGAAGGGGTAATCGATTCGTGTGAACGGCCGCTTCGGTCCAGGCTAGTGGCTGCCCGGGCTACTCGACGATTTTGGGGACGATAAAGAGCCCGTTGGCTTGGGCGGGCGCATTGAGAAGCGCCTCTTCGGAGGAAAGCGACGGACGGGATTCGTCAGGCCGGGTGACGTTTACCAGGGGGAACGGGTGTGCGGTCGGTTCGACGCCGGTGACGTCCACCTCTTTGAGCTTCTCGATGTAGCCCAGGATGTGGGCCAGTTGGGCGCCCAGCTTTTGCTCTTCTTCAGGCGAGAGCGAAAGTCGCGCCAGGTGGGCGACATATTTGACATCAATTTCAACGGCGGCCATAAACGCGGAACTCATTCCTCATCAAACTTGCGTTTCATGAGGGCGTCGATTTCGGCGAGCGCTTGCAGGGCGTCGGGGCCTTCGGCCGAGACGGTGAGTTTGCTGCCGGGGCCGGCGGCGAGCATCATCAAGCCCATGATGCTCTTGCCGTTCACCCGTTCGCCGTCCTTCTCGACGAAGACATCACAGGTGAATCGGGTGGCGGTCTTTACAAACATGGCAGCGGGCCGGGCATGAATGCCCAGCTTATTCGAAACCTGGAAGTCTTTGGTCATGGCCGACCCGTGGTCCGCTGTTGTTTTCGCGCTCATCACATTGTCCTCCAATCAATAACCGAGGTGGCCTGATTTAGCCAGTCATTTCTGCCAACCGGCCGAACTTAGCCCGGATTTCATGGTGTCACCAGTACTGGTGACTAGGCGAAAACCTGGAACCGGGTATCTTATAACCGTGATGACGATGCAAAAACGCAGTAGCCAAACCGTGTGTGGGATGGCGGGCGCCTGTCTGCGGCGCCGCATCGGGTGACGATTTAAGTTCTCTCTTGTAGAGTGTGTCAATCAGGCCGGGTGTAAACCCGGCCTGATTGTTTGTACGGCTGACGGTTGACAGGCCCAGGGGGCGGGCTAAGATGCGAAGCAAAGCGAAACGAGCACGAGCATGAAAGAAGAACAGGCCGCGCGGTTCAGCGCATCGTTGGCCCCTCAACTGCTCCGGGATTTGGACCAGATGACCCGGGAGAAAGGCTACAGCAATCGTTCGCTGGCGATCGCGGACATGATCCGCGACCACCTGGTCGAGCACCGCCAGAAGTTCGGCAATGAGGAGATCGCGGGCACCATTACACTGGTCTACGACCACCACAAACAGCATGTCCAGGCGACGCTCACGGACATCCAGCACGACCACCACGACGTCATCATTTCGACTCTCCACGTGCACCTGGATCATCACAACTGCCTCGAGGTGCTGGTGGTTCGCGGCCAGGCCTCCCAAATCCGCAAGATCGCCGATGAGCTCGTGGCGGCCAAGGGCGTCAAGCACGGCAAACTCACGGTGACCACCACGGGGAAGGACCTGCCGACCTAAGGCTCGGTGTCAGCCTGCTCGAGGACCTGGAGGATCTTGTCGAAGGCCGTGATCAGGTCGGCGTAACTGGTGAGGTTCTCGGTAAACCGTTGGTCGCGGTTCGGTCGGGAGCGGACGTGGCCATCGGCGAAGAGTACATCCGCGAAGAGTTGCCGATGGTGGGTGCTGGGTTTGACGCCGTAAACCACGAGGTCGGGCGGGCAGAGGAATTGGGTATCAATGGCCAGGGCGCGGATGGGGAACCCGTTGCGGTTGTCGCCGAGGTTATCGAGGAGGAGGTTGGGCGGGTTGTTGGTGGCGGCGAAGGTATCGTGCAAGAGGGTATTTCCGGAGTGCCGGTAATAGAAGCCGCCTTGGGCCTGGTACATCCCCACCTTGGCCAATTCCGCATCCGCGTCCAGCGGCTCGTCGCTGGCGGGGCAAAACAGGATCTTGGGCTGGTTGCTGATGTACTGTTGGAGCAGGAGACCGAGCCCAACCGGAGCGCCGCTCTGCAGTGAGATCAAGCTGGTGGGCGCGCCGGTCGAGGGATAAAAGTCTGAGGGGTTGGTGAAGGGCGGCGCCTTGGGACCGTAAGGGATTCTGCCCCCGGAATCGGGGGCGTAGCTTTGAATGGCGAGGCCGAGTTGACGGAGGTTGGAAATACAGGCGACCTTGCGCGCCTTATCCTTGGCCGACGCCAGGCCCGGAAGGAGCATGGCGGCGAGGATCGCGATAATGGCAATGACCACCAACAACTCGACCAGCGTAAACGCCCGGCAAGTGGTTGGGGGCCTGGTGGCTTGCATATCCGTGGTCCGACGTCACGGTGATTGGCGTGCCCGGTAGAACCGGCGGGCCTGCGTCGTCG
>Ga0316220_1004604_pt1 | contig 10395 bp, 8 predicted proteins | sample TBH18005metaG_FD_203632 | JGI IMG/M metagenome (GOLD analysis project Ga0316220, IMG submission 203632) | Freshwater microbial communities from Trout Bog Lake, Wisconsin, USA - TBH18005 | ecosystem: Environmental > Aquatic > Freshwater > Lake > Hypolimnion/Profundal zone | place: USA: Wisconsin...
AGCAGCGCGAGGGTGAAATTTATTTTCGGCTGGGTGTGAATTTGAATTTTCATGCCGCAAATCTACGCGGTTGAACCTTAAGCAAACATGAAGATGACTATTTATTGTAATAATGCAAACAGGATAAGGTTGTTGAGATGAATGTGCGCGGGGAAGCGTCTTCGCGACCATCGCTTGTATTGATGTGGCGGAAAATTATTTCAATTCACGGCGCGGGGCAAAACTTGCTAGGGTGGCGGTGTGACTGATACCAACCATCGTCCGCCGCCGGGTGCCCGCCGCAGCTTTTGGCTCATGTTTGTCGTCGAGTTCCAAAATGCCTTCAGCGACAACCTGCTCAAATTTCTGGTCACGTTCATCATTCTGGGTTTGGGCCTGGCCTCGGCGCAGCGCAATTCGCTGGTGCCGCTGGTCGGTGCGGTGTTCGCGCTGCCGTTCGTCTTGTTTTCCATGGCGGGCGGATTTTTCGCCGACCGCTTCAGCAAGCGCAACGTCACCGTCGCCATTAAATCCGCCGAAATCGGCATCATGACGTTCGTATTGCTCGGCCTGTGGCTGAACCAGTTGCCGCTGCTGCTGGTGGCAATTTTCTTGATGAGCACGCACAGCGCATTTTTTGGCCCGACGAAATATGGAATGTTGCCGGAACTGTTGCCGGAGAAAAAATTGTCTTGGGGCAACGGCGTCTTCGGCCTCGGCACCTTCGCCGCGACCATCACCGGTCAGATGTTTGCCGGCACGCTTTGGGACACGTTTGGCCGGCGACAACTCTGGTCGGGCGTCATCCTCGTCGGGTTGGCAATGCTGGGGTTGTCGTTGAGCCTCGGCCTGACGCGGCTGCCCGCCGCCGATCCGGCCAAAAAATTCCGCGCGAATTTTCTCGGTGATTTCCTGACGCAGTTCAAAGCCGTTCGCCGCGACCGCGTGCTGTTTCTTGGCGTGGCGGGCAATACGTTTTTGTGGTTCCTCGGTGCTTTGCTGCAATTTGTCATCCTGTTTTACGGCAAGGACACGTTGCGGCTCGACGCCACGCATTGCAGCTATTTGACGGCGGCGCTGCTGCTGGGCATCGGCGCGGGCAGCCTGGCGGCGGGCTTTTTGTCCGGCGGCAAAATTGAATACGGCCTGGTGCCGCTGGGCATGGCGGGGCTGACTTTGTTCGCGGCGCTGTTGTCGCTGGTGAAACCCGCGCTGGGCACCGTCGCCATGAATCTCGGCCTGCTCGGTTTTTTTGGCGGGCTTTACAGCGTGCCCGTCAGCGCCATCATCCAGCATCGCCCGGATGCGGACAAGAAAGGCGGCATCATCGCGCTGGCCGCGCTGTTGTCGTGGATTGGGATTCTGCTGGCGTCGGGAATTTATTACCTGCTCGCGGAAGTGTGGCGGTTGACGCCGCCGCAGATTTTCCTGTTTGGCGCGGCGCTGTCGCTGGCGGGCACGGTTTATTGCGTGCGGCTCATGCCCGATTCGCTGCTGCGTTTTCTGTTGTGGTGCGTGACCCATTCCATTTACCGCATCCGCGTGGTGGGCCGCGACCACATTCCGGAGAAAGGCGGCGCGCTGTTTGTTTGCAACCACGTTTCGTATGTGGACGCGCTGCTGCTCATTGCCTCGACCGACCGGCCCATCCGGTTTCTGATGTTCAAGGACATCTACGAGAAGCCTTGGGTGAAACCGTTCGCCAAAATTCTCGGCACCATTCCCGTCTCGTCCGAACAACGCCCGCGTGAACTCATCCACGCGCTGCAAGCCGCGAGCGACGCCATCCGTGCCGGCGAAGTCGTGTGCATTTTTGCCGAGGGACAAATCACGCGCATCGGCCAACTGCTGCCGTTCCGGCGCGGCCTGGAACGCATCATGAAAGACGTGGCCGCGCCCATCGTGCCGGTGGCGCTGGACGGCGTGCTGGGCGGGCCGATGAGTTTCAAGCGTGGCCGGCTCGTGCATCTGCTTACCGCGCGCTGTCCGCATCCGGTGACGGTGAGCTTTGGCACGCCACTGCCGGCGACCGCCACGCCCTTTGCCGTGCGCGAGGCCGTGCAGGAATTGCAGGTGAATGCCTGGCAGTTGCGCCGCGAACAGATGCAGCCGCTGCACCGCAACCTCATCCGCATGGCGCGCGAACATCCGCACCGCTTCGCCTTTGCCGATGCGACCACACCAAAAATCAATTTCGGCACTGCGCTGGTGAAAACCATTTTTCTCGCCCGCCGCCTGAAAAAAGTCTGGCGTGATCAGCACATGGTGGGAATTTATCTGCCGCCGAGCGTGCCGGGCGCGCTGGTGAATTACGCCGCGTTCTTGTGCGGCAAGGTGCCGGTGAATCTGAATTACACGCTGTCCGATACCACGCTCGCCGACTGCGTGAAGCAGTGCGAAATCAAAACCATCATCACCTCGCGCAAGTTCATTGAGAAGATCAAGCTCACCCCGCCCGGCGAATTGATTTATCTGGAAGACCTCGCCGCGCAACCGACGGCGTGGGAAAGACTCACCGCGTTCGCCCTCGCCAAATTCGCCCCGGTTTTTTTATTGGAATGGGTTTTGTTCGCAACTGAAAATTCAAAACTTAAAACTAAAAACTCGCTGGATGATCTAGCTACGGTGATTTTCTCCAGCGGCAGCACCGGCGAGCCGAAGGGCGTGATGCTTTCGCAATTTAATTTGCTGGCAAACATCGAGCAATGCGCCGAAGTCATCGCCCTCGACCAGACCCAGCGCGTGCTAGGCATCCTGCCGTTTTTTCATTCCTTCGGCTTCACTGTCACGCTGTGCCTGCCGCTCGTGCTCGGCACCGGCGTGGTGTTTTATCCGAATCCGCTCGATTCCAAAGGCGTCGGCGCGATGGTGCGCGAACATCAGGTCACGGTGATGCTCGCCACCGCGACCTTTCTGCAACTCTATTTGCGCGGCGTTGCGCCGGAGGATTTCGGCAGCTTGAAACTCATTGTCACCGGCGCGGAGAAATTGCCCGAACGTCTCGCCACCGCCTTCGCGGAACGCTTTGGCATTCGGCCCTTCGAGGGTTACGGCTGCACCGAATGTTCGCCCGCCGTGGCCGTGAATTCTTGGGATTATCGCGCCGCCGGCTTTTATCAAGTCGGCGGGAAGCACGGCAAAATCGGTCAGCCCGTGCCGGGAATGTGCGTGCGCATCGTGGACGCGGAGAATCCGTGGAACGGAAAAGTTTTGCCGCCCGGCGAATCAGGAATGTTGCTCGTGCGCGGGCCGAACGTGATGCTCGGCTACCTCAACCAGCCCGCGAAGACCGCCGACGTTTTGCGCGACGGCTGGTATTGCACCGGCGATATGGCGTTGCTGGACGCGGACGGCTTTCTGCAAATCACCGGGCGGCTGAATCGCTTCAGCAAAATCGGCGGCGAGATGGTGCCGCACCTGAAGATCGAGGACAAATTGCAGGAACTCGCCGGCGTGGCCGAGGTGGCGTTCGTGGTGTTGGGGCTGCCGGACGAGAAAAAAGGCGAACGGCTGGTGGTGCTGCACAAAATCCCGGCGGACGCGCTGCCCGCGCTGCTGGAGAAGTTTGCCGCCTGCGACCTGCCGAACTTGTGGAAGCCGAAAACGGATGCGTTTTACCGCGTCGAAAATTTTCCGATGCTCGGCACGGGCAAACTGGATTTGCGCGGCGTCAAAGAACTTGCTCAAAAGTTTTCAGCCACAGATGCACACAGTTGAACCACAGATTGAGAAAGACTTTTAGCAGTTCTCACTTATAAAATCAGGTTTTTATCTGTGTTTCATCTGTGAAAATCTCTGGCTCAATCAGAGCGGAATAAACTCGTGCCGGATTTCTTGGCCGACCACAGTAAGGATGGCCACGCTGCGTTCCGTGCCGGGCTTGGGCTGGCCGGCGTAACCGGGATTGAAATAAAAAATGCCGTCCACCGTCTCCGCAAATTTACGGTGCGTGTGGCCGAAGATGACGGCGGCGGGCTTCTCCTTGGCGATGCGTTGGCCGGCGGTTTCCGTCAGCGCTCGCGGATTGATGATGTGGTGGATCAGGAATTTTCGCCGGGCCAGCTCGACGGTTTCGGTGAGCCGGTAGCCGATCTGCGGATCGTCGCAGTTGCCCAGCACGGCGGTGACGGGCGCGATGAATTCCAGTTCGAGAATGATGGAGGCGTAGCCGATGTCGCCCGCGTGCAAAATGTGATTCACGCCGGCAAAAAGTTTTTCCACGCGCGGGTCGAGGTAGCCGTGCGTGTCGGAAAGGACGCCGATTTTCAAGCCTTCGCTTCCTCCGGTTGGTCTTCGGCTTCGGTCTCGGCTTCGGCTTCTTTTTCCGGGGCGCGCTGGCCGGCGGTTTTTTCCGCCGGGGATTCGGCGGTGAGCTTGGCGGCGGCGGCAAAGAGCGCGGTGAAGAGGCCGCCGCTCAAGAGCGTGTTGCGGAAAAATTCCCACGTCGAGGGATAGCCGCCCGTGCCTTTGGTGAGCGCGAGAATCCAGCCGGCGAGGTTCTTGGTGTATTCAGCGTTGCCAAACGGATTGAAAAACCACGAGGCGGTGTTGGTGATGAGGTAAAACAGAATCGCGCCGAGCAACCCGCCGCCGAGCAGACCGAGGAAGGACGATTGCGGCTTGAACCGGCGCCCCAGAAAAATCAGCACGGCATAGGCGGCGTAGTTGAAGAATAAATTTTCCAAGTCGGGCAAATCCCAGACGTTGACGCCGTGGCTGGCGTAATAAGTATTCAGCCCGATGTCCGTCGCGAGCATGACACCGAGCGGCAGCCACCACGCCCGCGCGCCGCGAAAATAAACGCCGGCGCAAAACGCGAAGGCATACGCCACGCTGAAGTTCAGCGGCAGCAGACCGGGAATCCGCGACAACGCGAACGTCGTCACGAAAATCGCCGGGAGCAGCAGCTTGCCTTTCATCGGAAAAATTCAGGCGGACGGTTTCGTCGGCGCGTCGCCGAGCGCGGCCTGGATGGCGGCGAGGAGTTGGTCGTTGTCCACCGGCTTGCGGAAGAAGGTCAGGATGCCGGCGGCTTGGGCGCGGTTCTGGTAAGCCTCTGGGTCCAGCGCGGAGATGATGATGACGGGAATGTTTTCGGCGGCACCCGTCCGATGCGCCCAGTCCAAGATGATGAAGCCATCGCTCATGGCGTTGGCGACGTTGCCCGCATCCGGCAAATCCAAATCGAGCAAAATCAAATCCGGACGGTCACGCCGCAGACAAGTGAGGGTTTCGGCACCGCTCGCCGCCATCACCGCCTCATAGCCGTGGTTGCGCAAGAGAAAATACATGGCTTTGAGGACAACGGGATTGTCGTCCACCACGAGAATTTTCTTGGCTTGGGCCGGAGCAGGACTGGGTTGCATGACGGTTGTAAAATAACGGTTTTGTTTCCCCAAATCAATGCGGCATCAGACGCACAGGACGGTCAATTTTTTCGGCCCGTGCGCGCCGAGAACCAAAATGCGCTCAATGTCGCCGGTGCGGCTCGGCCCGGTGATGAACGAAATCATGCTCGGAAAATCCGGCGCGTATTTCTGCTGCAACAGCGCGAATGCCGACGGCAAATCCGCCACGAGCTGTTCGCGTCGTGCGATGACGACGTGATGCGGCGGCAGCACGGACAAGGCGCGTCCGCCCGCGCTGCGGCTGGTCACGGCCACGCCGCCGGTCTGCGCGATGAGCGCGTCGCATTCGGTGATGGCGGCGTCGCACTTTTCCATTTCCTGAACCTCGTAGCCGCGATCGGTGAGCGTCACCGGCAGGCCGAGCGACTTGCAGGCGAAGTTGCTCAACTCGCCATCGTGGCTGGCGATGCGCTGCCATTTTTCCGCGTCGCGCAATTTGACGAGGGCGGCTTTCAATTCGTCGCGGCTGGCGAGCAGTTGAAAATCCGCCTTCAAGTCAGCGGCGTTTTTGGCGAACAATTCAAATTGTTCCGTCACGCTCGCACCGACGGACGGCAGCCATTCACGCGCATGGCTGGCAGGCGGTTCAGCCGTCGCATGAGCAGTCGTGTCGCCATGCGAGCCGGGCAGGGGAGCTGGAACTTTCAACGCCTCGCGGATGCGGCCTAAAATATTTTCGCGTTCGCTCATTTCCGGTTCCTCCACCAGTCTTTGAAAGTTTCCCTCGGCATCGGCGGCAAGTCGCGGGTTTTCGTCCACGATCTCGCCGGGTCGAGCACGGAGCCTTTGATCGCGCTGTGCAGCGGCTGCGTGAGCCAGCCGATTTTTTTGGCGAGCGACCAAAATCTTGGTTCATTCGCGACAATGCCGAACATTTGATACGCCAGCTTCTCGAAGAAAGCCGGTTGGGCAGCGGAAGCATTCCGCCGGTTTTGCAGTAGGTGATGATGCAAATCAATTTTCACCGGACACGCCTCGGTGCAGGCGCCGCAGAGTGACGAGGCGTTGGAAAGATGTTTCCATTCCTGCAAGCCGCGCAGGTGCGGCGTGATGACCGCGCCGACCGGGCCGCTGTAAGTCGTGCCGTAAGTGTGGCCGCCGACGTTGCGAAAAATCGGGCAGACGTTCAGGCACGCGCCGCAGCGGATGCAATGCAGCGCGTCGCGCTGTTCGGCGTCGGCGAGGAGTTCGGTGCGGCGGTTGTCGAGCAGGACGACGTGCCATTCCTCCGGGCCGTCGCATTCGCCGGGCTGGCGCGGGCCGGAATACATCGTGTTGTAGCAGGTCATCGGCTGGCCGGCGCCGGCGGTCGCGAGCATCGGCAAAAACAGCGCGAGGTCGGCGAAGCGCGGCAGAACTTTTTCAATGCCGATGAGCGTGACCATCGTCTTGGGAAGCGCGGCGGTGAGGCGCGCGTTGCCCTCGTTTTCCGTGATGGAAATCATGCCGGTCTCGGCGATGGCGAAATTCGCGCCGGTGAAACCGACATCGGCGGCGATGTATTTCTGCCGCATCACGCGGCGCGCAACCATCGTCAAATCTTCCGGCGAGTCCGACGGCGCGTCGCCAAGTTCTTTTTGGAACAAATCCTTGATTTCGCCGCGTGTCAGGTGCATCGAAGGAAACACGATGTGATACGGCGGCTCGTGCCGGAGCTGCACGATGAATTCGCCGAGGTCAGACTCGACGACGGTAAAACCTTCTTTTTCGAGCGCGTGATTCAGGTGAATTTCTTCGCTCGTCATCGCCTTGGACTTGATGATAGAGCGGGCTTTTTTGTCGCGGAGAATTTGCGCGATGATTTCGCGCGCCTGTGCAGCGGTGCTGGCCCAATGAACTTTTGTGCCGCGCGCTTCGAGCTTGCTGGTGAGCGCGACGAGATGTTCATCGAGATGGTTGACCGCTTCCCATTTCGTTTCAGCGGCGGCCTGGCGGGCGGATTCCCAGCTTTGGAATGCGGCTTTGCGCTTGTCGCGGACGATTTCGTAGCCGCGCAGCGCGGTGCGAATCACCTGCCGATGCCGCAAGTCGCCGGCTTTTTTAGTGGCGCGAGTTTTGAATTCGGAAACGGAAGTGCTCATTGCGTATTCAACACCTCGGCGAGGCTAATGGTTTTCGTCGGTTTGCCTTGCCGCGTGAGCAAGCCTTGGATGTGCATCAGGCAGCTCGAATCGCTGGAGACGATGTATTCCGCGCCGGTCTCGGCGGCGGTGGCGCATTTCACCTCGCCCATCGCGGTGGAGATCATCGGAAATTTCGCGGCGAACGTGCCGCCGAAGCCGCAGCATGAAACTTCCGCCAGCTCGACCAATTCCAGATCTTTCACGTTCGCCAACAAAGCGCGCGGCTGTTTCTGAATGCCGAGTTCGCGCAGGCCGTGGCAGCCGTCGTGGAACGTGACCTTGTGCGGAAACTTCGCGCCGAGATCCGTCACGCCCAGTTTGCTCACTAGAAAATCGGAAAATTCCCAGGTGCGCGCGGCGACCTGTTGCGCGAGTGCCGCATGGCGAGTGTCTTTGAAAAGTTCGGGATAAAACTTTTTCACCATCGCGCCGCAGGAGCCGGAGCCGATGACGACGGCCTCGGCGTCCGCGAGTTTTTCCAGCACCGGCGTGGCGATAGTGCGGGCCTCGGCGTGATAGCCGGAGTTGAACGGCGGCTGGCCGCAGCAGGCGATTGCTTCCGGGCAGACGACGCGGTGGCCGAGGCGTTCCAAAATCTCGACCATGCTGATGCCGGCGCGCGGATAGAGCGCGTCAATGAAGCACGGAATGAAAAGGGTGACAGTCATGCAATTGTGCCGGAGTATTTTTGAACACAATCGCGCCGACGTCATTAAAAAAATGAAAGGCGCGGGCAGTTTTCATGCGGCGGGCTGAATCTGGCCGGGGGCCGGCAGCCATCAAAAAATCTTGCCTCGGAATTTCAAGTCTGCCAGTATCCGCGTTCGCGGCGACTTGGTTTGCCGGCGAATTTTGCCTCGGTAGCTCAATTGGTAGAGCAGCAGACTCTTAATCTGTTTGTTCACGGTTCAAGTCCGTGCCGGGGCACCATTTTTAATCACGGAGATCATTACCTGCTTGCACTCGCCGCCTGACATTCTCCTTTTTCTGGGCCGGCTGCATCCGCTGCTCGTGCATTTGCCCATCGGCATGATCGTCGCGCTCGCGTTTTTGGAAATGGCCGCGCGGCTGCCCCGTTTCAAAAACGCTGCTGCCAGTGCGGGTTTTATTCTTTTGCTGGCGACGCCGCTCGCCGTGGTGACGGCAGGGTGCGGCTGGCTGCTGTCGCTCGCCGGCGGCTACGATGCGCAACTGCTCGCGTGGCATAAATGGCTCGGCACAGCCACGGCGGTGGGCTGCGTGGTCGCGGGAATTTTTTTCTGGCGCGGAAAAATCATTACCTATCGCGTGAGCCTGTTTGCGACCGCCGGCGTGCTGCTGGCGGCGGGGCATCTCGGCGGCTCGCTGACGCACGGCAGCGATTACTTGACGCACTACGCGCCGGCACTGCTCAAAAAAATGCTGGGCATTTCCAGCGCGCAGAAAATTTCCCCGCCGCGCTCGCTGGCGGAATTGCAAAACCTCCCGGTGTTCACCGCCGTCATCGCGCCGATGTTGGCAAACAAATGCGTGGCCTGCCACGGTGCGCAGAAATCCAAGGGCGGCTTGCGGCTCGATTCGCTGGCCGCGCTGTTGGCGGGTTCCGACGATGGCGCGGTGTTGCTGCCCGGCGATGCCGCGCAGAGTCCGCTGGTGCAACGCCTGTTATTGCCCGCCGACAGCGACGACCACATGCCGCCCGCCGGCAAGCCGCCGTTGACCGCCGCCGAAATCACCGTGCTGCAATGGTGGGTGGCCGCCGGGGCGCCGGCGACGAACACGCTGAATGAACTTGCGCCGCCGCCGGAAGTCCGCGCCGCGCTGACCGCGCGTTGAATCGTATTCGGCATTGAAATAATTGTCCCGGCTCGCCACTATGCGCGCGTGAATTGCCGCCTCCTCATTGTCCTGCTGCTGGTCAGCGCCACGTCCCGGCTGGTCGCGCAGGGAACCGCTTTCAATTATCAAGGCCGCTTGAACGACGGCGGCGCGCCCGCCACGGCCAGCTATGATTTTCGCTTCGTCGTCTATGACGCGGTGACCAATGGCAACGCCCTCAGCCTGCCGCTCACCAATTCCGCCGTGGGCGTGACCAACGGCCTGTTCAGCGTCACGCTCGATTTTGGCGCGGGCGTTTTTGCCGGCACGAATGTCTGGCTCGACCTCGCGGTGCGCGCCGTGACCGCGACCAACTTCACCGCGCTGCTGCCGCGCCAGCCGGTGTTGCCGGTGCCGTATGCCATCTTCGCGACCGGCGCGAGCAATCTGCTGGGCAAACTTTCCGCCGCGCAGTTCACGGGCAATCTCCCGGCCAGCCAGATCGCCGGCGCGTCGTCCAACGTCGTGAGCTTCACGAACCTCAACAATACTTTCGCCGGTTCCTTCATCGGCAATGCTTCGTCTCTCTCCAATCTCAATGCGAACCAGCTCACCACCGGCACCGTGGCCGACGCGCGGCTGTCGGCGAATGTTCCGTTGCTGAATACCAACCAGACGTTCACGGGCACCAACACTTTTGCCGGGCCGGACACCTTTGCCGGGGCGATGGTTTCCACCGGCACGAATAATTTCAGCGGGCCAAATACCTTTACCAATTGGGCGAATAGCTTCACCGGCAGTTTTTTTGGCAACGGCCTCGTCGGCTGGGTGGTCACGAATGGGCTGACCATTCAAGCCGAGCGCGACCACGGCTATATGCTGACGAATGCGGGGTTGGTCACCGTGATTCTGCCGCCCAGTGCGAGCGTGACCAACGGCGACATTGTGCGCGTGTCCGGCGCGGGCGGCGGCGGCTGGCTGGTTCAGGAAAATGCCGGCCAGTCCATCCTCGGGAACTTTTCGAGCTATACTAATTGCAATGTGTTGCGGACGATTTATACCGCCAACAGCAGTGATAGTTCATACTT
>Ga0316220_1004624_pt1 | contig 10367 bp, 9 predicted proteins | sample TBH18005metaG_FD_203632 | JGI IMG/M metagenome (GOLD analysis project Ga0316220, IMG submission 203632) | Freshwater microbial communities from Trout Bog Lake, Wisconsin, USA - TBH18005 | ecosystem: Environmental > Aquatic > Freshwater > Lake > Hypolimnion/Profundal zone | place: USA: Wisconsin...
GTCCCTAATGGCCGTTAAATTGTAGGTCCTAGTCCATTTTTGCATCAAAACAAGGAAAGCGATTAATCGCTCGACCTGATCATCAGACCATATGACTCCCATGCCAGATAGGCCTTCAGTCAGCCTTCGACGCATTGTCAGCATATTGCTCAACCGGAAATCTTCTTCATATGGACGAGCAGCAAAGATATGGCCGCGGGCGTTATACCCGGAATCCGAGCGGCCTGACCAACGGTCTCCGGCCGCTGCAACCTAAGTTTCTCTCTCGCTTCATTTGAAAGTCCAACCACATTTAAATAATCAATATCTACAGGCAGAGACCATGACTCTTGACGGTGTTGACGATCGATATGTATCTGCTGCCTGTCAATGTATCCTTGATATTTCGCTTGAATTTCCACTTGCTCGAGAACTGCCTGCGGTGCCTCCATATCAGCAAATCCAGAAACAATTTGATCAATCGTCAATTCAGGCCGACGAACCAAGTCCAGGAGGGAGAGGTCCTTACTCAAGGGCACCTCCATGACCTCTTTCAAATTAGAGATTTCTGGGGAATTAGGTCCAACATACCTCGAACGCAATTTAGCCTGTAGCGACTCAATGGCCTGTCTTTTGAACTCAAAAGCACTCCAACGCACGTCATCGACCAAGCCTAAGGAGCGCCCCACGGGGGTCAGTCTAAGATCCGCATTGTCTTCACGGAGCATCAAACGATGCTCGGCTCGACTAGTGAACATACGGTATGGCTCACTCGTACCTCGGGTGATAAGGTCATCAATCATCACGCCCATATAGGCTTCTGAGCGTAAGGGCGACCAAGACACTAAATCTTTCGACCGTCTTGCCGCGTTGAGGCCAGCAATGAGCCCCTGTGCAGCTGCCTCCTCATAGCCTGTCGTACCGTTGATTTGACCGGCCATAAAAAGACCAGGGATGAACTTCGACTCCAGCGAAGACCTAAGATCACGAGGATCGAAATAGTCGTATTCGATAGCGTATCCAGGACGAGTGATACGGGCGTTCTCAAAACCGCGAATTGATCGGACCAAATCATACTGGACATCAAAGGGTAGGCTCGTGGAAATTCCGTTTGGATAAATCTCGTTGCTTGTTAGCCCCTCCGGCTCAACAAATATCTGGTGAGATACCTTCTCAGCAAACCTTACGACCTTATCTTCAATCGAAGGGCAGTATCTAGGCCCAACACCTTCAATGACACCGGTGTACATTGGTGACCGATCAAGACCTCCACGTATTAATTCGTGAGTTCGCTCATTCGTTCTTGTAATAAAGCAGGAAACTTGTCGCGGATGCTGCTCTTGCGAACCAAGGAAGGAAAAGACAGGCGTCGGTTCGTCGCCAGGCTGCTCAACCATCACTGAATAGTCGAGCGTTCTTGCGTCAAGTCTTGGAGGCGTTCCTGTTTTGAGCCTCTCAACCCTTAAAGACAAACCCCTTAACTTTTCTGCAAGTGTATTTGAAGGCGGATCACCCGCTCGACCACCCTCATAATTTTCAAGCCCTATGTGAATTCGACCGGCTAAAAACGTTCCTACCGTAAGAACGACATTATTGGCGATGAAATTGAGGCCCATCTGGGTACATAGACCACGAACCTCACCGCCCTCAATAATAAGATCGGACACTGTTTGCTGGAAAAGCGAGAGATTAGGCTGATTCTCAAGCAGGCCTCGAACTGTGGCCTTATATATAGCTCGATCCGCTTGCGCCCTAGTTGCTCTAACTGCGGGCCCCTTACTTCCGTTCAAAATCCTAAAATGAATACCTGCTAAGTCAGCCGCACGCGCCATGCCGCCACCTAGAGCATCGATTTCCCTTACAAGGTGCCCCTTTCCTATACCGCCTATAGCCGGATTACAACTCATCTGACCAAGTGTTTCGATGTTTTGTGTCAGCAAGAGGGTTCGACACCCCATACGAGCGGAAGCCAACGCTGCCTCAGTACCTGCGTGCCCACCTCCCACAACGATCACATCGAACTTTTCTTTGTAAAACATACCTTCAGTAAGGATTGAATGGATTCTAAAAAGGCCTCGTAGACTACATCAAAGAAGCAAAAATCAAAAACGCTCAGTGCATAGAAACCCCAAAATACCCTAGGCAACGGACTTCAAAGTAGCAATAACACCTCGTGGTATAATGATCCCGTTAGAAACCGCCAGCAGAACCTTTAAAAGTGAATCCTACCAATACCCTAAGATCCCTACTGATTCTTTTAAGTTTCACCGCAACTCAAGCTTACTCCGCCGATCCAGCACCCGTCCCCGCACCGCCGGCCATTGCTGCAAAGGCTTATATTTTGATGGATTTTAATAGTGGCCGAATTCTCGCTGAAAGCAATGCGGACGAGCGCCTAGAGCCAGCCAGCCTCACAAAGATCATGACCGCCTATATCACGTTCCAAGAACTTGCCAAGGGCAGTCTTCACGTTGATGACATGGTACAAATTAGTGAAAAGGCTTGGAGAGCAGAAGGATCCAGAATGTTTGCCGAAACGGGAGCGAGCATAGCCGTTGAAAATCTCCTCAAGGGGATGATCATACAGTCTGGCAACGATGCCAGCATCGCTTTGGCTGAGCGGATTGCGGGGGATGAATCGGTTTTCGCCGAACTGATGAACCAGAATGCTCAACGCCTTGGCATGACCAATACCCATTACGTCAACAGCATGGGACTCCCTGACCCGAATCATTATGCGAGTGCCCGGGATCTTGCGATACTCACGAGGTCTCTCATCATAGAATACCCAGAGTACTATAAGTGGCACGCGATCAAAGAGTTTGTTTTCAACAACATCAAGCAACAAAACCGCAATCGACTCCTTTGGACTGATCCAAGCGTGGATGGCGTTAAAACTGGACATACCGACGGGGCAGGCTATTGCCTAGTAGCTTCAGCTATAAGAAACAATATGCGACTCATCTCAGTTGTTATGGGCACTAAAGCGGATAGTGCGCGCGCGGCCGCTAATGCCGAATTGCTGAACTATGGGTTTAGGTTTTACGAAACTCGCCAGTTGTATCATGCCGGTGAAAAGCTTTCCGAAGCACGCGTTTGGAAAGGTGCAGAATCCTTAGTCCCAATCGGACTTAATCAAGACTTTTCAGTTACGTTTCCTAGGGGCCAATATGACAACCTAAAAGCCACGATGGAAATCAGCAACAGTAACGTTGCCCCTATTCAGAAGGGTGACAAGATTGGTGAGGCAAAGATTTTCTTCAACGGGGAAGTTATGGCCCAACAAGACCTAGTGGCGCTTCAATCCGTCGAAAAGGCCGGAATCTTCAAGCGCCTTTTTGATGAAATCGCCATGAAGATCAAGAAATAGGAGCCCTAAGTAATGACACAAAAGGACCCGATCATTTTCCTGAATGGTCATTATCAGGGGCTTAGTAACGCCAAAATCTCCGTTCTGGATCGAGGCTTTCTTTTTGGTGATGGCGTCTACGAAGTAATACCCGTCTATGGCGGGAAACCACTTCGACTGATCGAGCACCTAAGGCGACTCGATCAAAGTCTTGAAGGCATTCGAATGGTCTCTCCTTACACTGACAGCGAGTGGGCCGACATCTTCAATCGACTGATCGTGGGCCCTGAAGATCAATCGATCTATCTGCAAGTCACCCGTGGCGTTGCCGCGAAGCGGGATCACGCTATTCCAGCAAAACAAATAAGCCCGACTGTCTTTGCCATGTGCACCCCGATTTCGCCCATTCCCATAATGGGCATCAAGGCCATTACGGTGGATGACATCAGATGGAAGCGATGCGACATTAAGGCCATCACCTTATTAGCCAACGTATTGTTACGTCAGGAGGCTGTTGATCAAGGGGCTGTGGAAGCCATCCTAATTAAAGATGATCGCGTCATAGAAGGGGCAGCAAGTAATATTTTCGCTGTGATCGACGGTCAATTAGTCACGCCGCCAAAAAGCAAAGAAATACTCCCGGGCGTTACCCGCGACCTGATTCTTGAGCTTGCACCTCAGGCCCAAATCGATGCAATAGAGCGTGACATGCATGTCGATGAGCTGGCCAAAGCCACCGAGATTTGGATGACCAGCTCAACTAGAGAAATACTTGCAGTTATTGAATTGGACGGCAAGCAGGTGGGAAATGGAAAGCCCGGTCCCGTTTGGAACCGGATGACATCCGCCTATCAGGACTATAAGCAGTCACTTCGTGATGCCGCATTACTTTCTCGCTAGACCCCGATCAGTTTGGCCTATCAATGACTGATAAAGATACCTTATTGGAATTTCCCTGCGACTTCCCCATCAAGGCATTTGGGCGAGCAGACTCGAACTTTCCTGAATCCGTGATCGACATCATTAAACGGCATGCTCCAAACACTCCGCCCGAGTCAGTAACACTCAGACCGAGTAGCGGCGGGAAGTATTCTGCAGTAACGGTCACGATTTACGCTGAAAGCAAGCAACAGATTGATACTATTTATTTGGAACTCACCAAAAATCCTGATGTGATAATGGCCCTCTAAAACAATTGGCTATGCGTCAGAATTAGGGTTATAAATAAACCATATAACCAGACTAACGAATGCCCAACATGTCCTCGGCAGAACACATAACAAGCCCTCCCGAGGAGCACCTCCGTCAGCATCTTGATGAGGTCATTGGCCTACTTGAGAAGCAAAGACTCGAGGAAGCCATCATCCAACAGCAATCAATGCCTCATCACGACTTAGTTGAGACGCTGATGCAGAAGCGTTATCAAGCCGCCTTGAAACAAAAGCTTGATGGTCTCCACTCTGCTGATATTGCTTACATCTTAGAAGCGCTTCCGGTTGACCAACGACTGATCGTTTGGAATCTTGTCGAATCAGATCTGGATGGACAAATCCTTCTAGACGTATCGGATGCGGTCAGAGAAACGCTCATTTCCTCTATGGATAAAAGCGAGCTTCTCTCTGCCACAGAACAACTCGAAACCGACGAAATAGCAGATCTTGCCCCTGATCTTCCTGAAGATGTCATGCAAGAACTGCTGGAAACACTGAATGACCAAAACCGCCAACGCCTTCAGTCTGTTCTGGCTTCTGAAGATGATACGGTTGCCGCCCTGATGGACTTCGGCATGGTCACCATTCGTGAGGACGTTACACTCGGCGTAGTACTGAGATATCTCCGGCAACGCGGCGAACTGCCTGAGCATACAGACAAACTCTTCGTCGTAAACGAAGACAACATACTCCGTGGCGTACTCCCTCTAAAACGCCTGGTCACCAATAGCCCCGAGAAACCTGTTTCTCAAATCATGGCCAAAGACCTTGTTTATTTTCATCTTGACGACGACGCCGAGGACGCTGCACGCGCCTTCGAGCGTTACGATCTATTATCAGCCCCCGTTGTGGATCAGGATCACCGCCTTCAAGGTCGTCTAGGGATCGACACCATTGTTGATCTCATTCGACGAAAATCGGATGAAGAGCGATTAGCTGAAGCCGGTCTTCGTGAAGACGAGGACATCTTTTCAGGCGTTTGGAAGAGCGCCAGTAATCGCTGGTTTTGGCTAACAATCAATTTAATAACCGCTTTTGCAAGCACACGGGTCATCGGGCTGTTCGAGGGTACCATCGTAAAGATTGTTGCCTTAGCGTCTCTCATGCCCATTGTTGCTGGCATTGGGGGGAACACCGGCAACCAGACCAGTATGTTGATTGTCCGATCTTTAGCACTCGGCCTGATCAACATGAAGAACCTTAAACGCATGATTATTAAAGAGCTTGCTATCGGTCTGCTCAACGGCATTATGTGGGGTTCTGTATTAGGATTATTGGCTTACGTACTCTATGGCAATACTGATCTCGGGTTGGTCATGGCAGGCGCCACGCTGCTTAATCTGCTTGTCGCCGCCATTATGGGCTTGACGATTCCACTTGTTAGATACCAAATGGGAAGAGATCCAGCCATAGGCACGACTGTTCTTCTTACAGCCATGACAGATGGCATGGGTTTCTTCATTTTTCTTGGGTTAGCCACCATCTTTATGGGGTAGCGAGATGGTCTACTTAGAGAGCTTATTTCTAGGCCAACAAAATTATGAGCCCATTTGGCTCCGCATGAAGGAATTCACTCAGGATAGGACACAGCAAACCCACGACCAGTTATGGGTTTTGGAACATCAAGCGGTATATACCCTAGGCCTTAATGGCTCGGAAAAACATATTCTCCATGAACTCAAAGCTCCTCTCATCAAATCAGACCGAGGCGGGCAAATAACCTGGCATGGTCCGGGACAACTGGTTGCCTATACATTATTTGATATACAACGACTTGATCTTGGCATCAAACGCTGCGTCTACTTATTGGAAGAGTCTGTAATCCGGGTTCTGAATGAATATGGACTCAGAGCTAAGCGTCGTGAAAACGCACCCGGCGTCTACATCAATAATAAAAAGATTGCCTCAATTGGGCTTAAAGTTCGTAAAGGTTGCTCTTATCATGGGATCAGCCTGAATATAAACAACGCTATAGACCCGTTCCTTGATATCAATCCGTGTGGCTATGAAGACCTACAGGTTACAACACTCAGCCTGGAAGGCTCAGATACAAACGTGGCATCTGTTTCACCAGCCATAGCCAACGCCATTCTTGATGTATTTGGTTTTACAGCCTTGCAAACAAATATAGATAACCCAAATAGCAGGTCGAAAAGATGAGATGGCTTTCGTTCATTTTCAATAAAAAAACGGGTGGAGAACCAATAAAAGCAACATTGGAAGACTACCGTGAGTTTAGAGCGCAATCGCGTAGAATCAACATTCAACTCATAAAACAGCTACCTAAACCGGCACTTCCAGAATGCGCTAAGAAGTTAGGCCTCACTAAGGCAGGTACCATCATAATCAATCAAGATGATGAATTTGCTCTAGCATATGATTTCTGCATTCATCACTTCCGACGGGCAGGAAAGAATGTACTACAGAAAGCGCAAGAAGATATCAGCCAATGGCCGGAAGATGACAGACCGTACTTGTCCGCTCTTGATAAATCCTATTTTTCAGTCTTCAGAATTCTGGATATTCTTCCAAATAAAGGTGCCGTTCTGGAAAATCTGATCTCTCAATCTATCATAGAGATCTTTGATACGGGTCTCAGTGCAACGGCAGAGGTGGGTGCAATCATCATTGGCCGTATCCTGGAAGCCCAGAACTTTCTCTGCTCCTCTGGGATCCTGATTCCGATCACAGAACAGATCTATGCCGAAAAGATTGCGCCTATTATTGCCAAGTTTTATGGCAATCATAATCAATCATCTCAATTTCAACTATCAACTGCTCAGGAAGCAGGCCTAGAATCTCAGATCATCCGAACAAGTCTTCAAACTATTGGGGATGATGTATGTTTCTACAATGATCTTGACCCCGCTTAATTTGTTCAGGCCATAACAATGATACGCAGTCATACTAATACATTTAATGGCTTCTCCTTATGAAATCACCGATTACTGAGTTAAACCCCTCGTCTCGTGACACTCCTGAAAGTCACCAAAGAAACGCAGACAAACTTAAACGTATACCCATCAAAGTTGAGGCAAATCAAATACCATTATCCAAACCAGATTGGATACGCATCAAATTAGGAAACCAGAAAAGCGTAAACGATGTTAAGCGTCTATTACGCGAGAGAAACCTTCACAGTGTGTGTGAAGAAGCCGCATGCCCAAATCTATCTGAATGCTTTTCTAAGGGTACGGCTACCTTCATGATTTTGGGCGATATCTGTACTCGACGATGCCCATTCTGTGATGTAGCCCATGGAAAACCCAAACCACCAGACTCAGAAGAACCCGAGCATCTAGCCCTTGCGATCGCCGATCTAGCTTTGTCTCATGTTGTTATCACTTCGGTAGATCGAGACGACCTCTTAGATGGTGGTGCCGGACATTTTGTAAAGTGCATACAAAAGGTGAGAACTTATTCGCCCAACACTCGTGTAGAAATTCTAGTACCAGATTTTAGAGGACGTTTGGAGGTAGCTATTGAGTATTTAGCATCTTCACCTCCAGATGTCCTCAATCACAATCTTGAGACTGTGCCACGCCTCTATAAGGCGGCCCGACCAGGCGCAAATTATGACCACTCATTAAAGCTTATTTCCGACTTCAAATCCAAAGTTCCAAGCGTACTTACCAAATCAGGACTGATGCTAGGCCTCGGAGAAGAGCATGAAGAGATACTCTCAGTCCTGCGTGATTTGAGAGCACATGGTTGCGAAATGCTGACTTTGGGCCAATATCTCCAACCAAGTCGTGAGCATTATCCTGTTCATCGTTACGTTCAACCGGAAGAATTCGAGTCACTCAGACTGGCTGCACTTAGCCTAGGATTCATAGCTGTTGCAAGTGCTCCATTAGTTCGCTCCTCATATCATGCAGATGAACAGGCTAAAAATATAAGCTAGCTCATATCCCCCAAAGGCAGAATTAGTTCTGGTTATCTTTGCGAGTACCCCATCCAATTCTGAAAAAAAAACCCCATCCGAGGATGGGGTTTCTTAGATCCCTTATGGGAACGTTTGGCGCCAGCCTAAGCCAGCGCCACGCGTCTTACATGAAGGATGGGATCAACGGTGCGTCGATCGTGCTCTGCGTACGGTTGCCAGCAGCATCCCAGAAGAACAAGATACCCGCAAAACGGCTATCTGGATCGTAGATGATGTCAGCAAGACGATACACTTCCCACGCAGCGTCAGATGCCTGTACTTCAACCGTACGGGTTTCACCTGGTGCCAATGGGCTGTTGTCGCTAACCGTCAGACCGTCTTCAGCCAGAAGATCTTCTGGGTAGCCAGTCGTGTCACGATGCACTGCACTGTCAAGGAAACGTACAGATGCAGTGTAGAACTCACCCAGACGAACAGCGCTAGAGCCGTTGTTGGTCATCGTGAGCTTCATACGCATTGCACGGCCTGGTACTCGGTACGTCGCATCTTCAACGCGAACCGCTACAGTAGACTTAACAGCTTCTGCTGGCTTGATGCCTCTCATCGTTCCCGCCTGAAGTGGGATCGTGATTGGATACTTGTCGTTAGCTGCAGTCATCGCGAAGATAACAATCAGTACCGTACCCGCTGCAAATGCCATACCGATCTTCTTGTCAGTGTTAGACACTAACTCGTCAGCGCGGCCTGCATTAACCAACAGGAAGCGTGGCAGGAACACTGGACGACGGACCCAGTAAACCATCCATGCCAAACCAATCGCATACCACAGGGCATGCCAGAAGTAGGTGTTTTCAAGATTGTAGGTTTCAAGATCAATCGTCTGACCCGTCAGAGTCGTCAGCTGGTTCTTGAATTCGCTCATAGAGCCTTCAATCGTGATCCACTTGCCTGGTCCAATGATTGGTCCACCGCCCTTTACGTTCATCATCGTGTGAACGTGCCAGTCACCTGGACGACGTGCGCGAAGAACAACCTTAAAGTCATACGTCTGACCAATTTCAAGGTATACAGAACGTGGTACCAACTGGCCGCCAATGTATGAAGCCTTACGGATAAATACTGGACCTGGGATACCAATGTTCAGGAATGAATGGTCAGGTGCATCTACGGTTTCTGGCCAGCCAGCAAACACGTGGAACTTACCAGAAATTTCAACGTCTTCATTAACGTTTACTTTTTCCTTTGACCACTTCAGATCGTACCAGTGAATGGTACGCATACGCATGAACGCAGCCTGAGACTTTTCACCGTGCGCAGAGGCGCTTGGTGCGTAGAAGCTCGTAGCAGCCACAGCAGCCAGCAAGCCGACTACAGACCACTTAGCCATCCTTTCTTTAATCAATTTCATGATTCTTCCTCTCTCGAATCTTTTATGGTGGACCGACCGTCACTCTTCGGCAACGGTCCGTTCATTACTTCTAATGGTCGATCAAGAAGCGTTAATGAAACGCGTCGTAGCGAACCAACGGCCAACAAAGTGCCACATGAAGTAAATCAGTGTAGACATGAAGGCTGAGAAGAATGCAGATACAGGTGCAACGTCCTTACCGAAAGTACGCAGCGTGCCCTTCTCTACCATACGGATGTACTCAGGCGTACCCGTACGAACGTAGTTGTAACCCTGGATGTCCGCAATCGACATCAACATACCGTTGTATTCAACCGGTACGTGCAGAGGTGCAATGATCGGCCAGTTACCTGGATAGAAAATCAAACCCCATGCCATAGCGCCAATGATCGCCGTGAACAGGTAGCTGCCAGACAGCAACAGAACCGTATCCAGCAAGATCGCACCTGGGGTGAGAATCGCTGGGAATACGAAGTTAACTGGGAAGTAGGTCCAACCCCAGAAGTTGAAGTAACGGTTGATCCACTCACCAAA
>Ga0316220_1004630_pt1 | contig 10359 bp, 9 predicted proteins | sample TBH18005metaG_FD_203632 | JGI IMG/M metagenome (GOLD analysis project Ga0316220, IMG submission 203632) | Freshwater microbial communities from Trout Bog Lake, Wisconsin, USA - TBH18005 | ecosystem: Environmental > Aquatic > Freshwater > Lake > Hypolimnion/Profundal zone | place: USA: Wisconsin...
TTGTTCAGTATAATGAAGGATTCCAGATAGTTATTGGATTGGTAGATAAAATAAACGGTCGATTTGGATTAGCGGATTTTACTCCCCATGAAATCATTGAAGTAGATACGATGGGAATTCCGGGTTTTGAAGATATGTCATTGCGATATACCGTGATTGAATTGAATTGTGCTATGAAGCCCTTTGTGGCACAATATCTTTTTAGTAAGCATACACCGGATATTTTAGTTTACCTGGATTCGGATATCTGGGTGAGAAATAGTTTTAAACCCATAGAAGAAGCCTTGCAGGAAAATGATATTTTGCTAACACCTCATTTCAATACACCTTATCCGGATGCTACCTTATTACCTCACGAAAGGGACCTGCTTAGGTCAGGGGTATATAATGCAGGCTTTATGGCGCTCCGCAATACGGATACAACCAGGAACTTTTTGAAATGGTGGGCCAGTCATATGCAAACCGAATGCTATTATAATTTTGCCGAAGGAATGGGTGTTGACCAGGTATGGTTAAACCTGGTGCCTGTATTGTTTGCAAAAACGGGCATACTAACTCATCCGGGTGCCAATGTAGCTTACTGGAACCTCCACGAAAGAAAATTATCGCTCCAGGAAAATACCATTACAGTGAATGATGTATGGCCTTTATTGTTCCTGCATATCAGCGGCTATCGGTTTTCAGAGCCAGCTATTTTATCCCGTCACCAGAACCGGTTTCAGCTTAGTCAAATGCCTGTTATTGCTTCTTTATTAACAGAATACCGGGAAACAGTGATTCAAAATGGGTATGAAAAATTCAGTCAGTTGACTTGTGCTTTTTCCCGCCCGGTTAAAAAATCTACGGGATTAATGAAAACAGTGAATGGCTGGCTGAAACCATTCGGCATCAGGATAGCTGATCTTTAAATAAGTATGGTTTAACGCAAACAGGCTAGTGATTCAATAATCCCTTTAATGCATCTATTCTGAATTGAATCACGGGCATGGCTTTGGATGAATGGCCCTGTAAACTATATTTAATACCCAGGATAAAAGAAGCCCCGAGTTTGAAAATGTATTCTGCGATTTTTTTATAAAAAAAATATTTTCCTTTTTCCAGCATTCTAACCCTTTCGCCACGGCCAATGCCACTGGCAACACGATACATATATTCTTTGGTGAGTTTAGCTGTTTCTACAACATGTTGTACCCGTATAGAGGGATCATAATAAATTGTACGACCCAACGCTTTAAGCCTGAAAAAAAAGTCTTTCCCTTCACCACCAATACGCAAATTGCCAACTACCCCGGGCAATGCCGTATTAAATCCTTTGATTGCATCAAAATCCTGTTTTCGGATGATCATGTTTGATTCGAGTGGGTATTTATTAGGACTAAAAATGGTGATGGTTGGACTGTAATCGAAATGGCCTACCAGGGAGGATACATAATGACTCATCCATTTAGGTTCTTCTGGGATATATTTAGGGATGATACGGCCTCCCAAACCACCCGCATCCGGGTATTGGGCAAAAAAATCGATGATTCTTTTCAGGTATTCTTTTTCTGCAATGGCATCATCATCCATAAAGCATAATAGGGGAGACTGGGCATAAGCGGCTCCTGAATTTCTTGCATACGAAGCACCCTGGCGAGGTTCATTATAATAATAGAAATGGGCATCTGGGTGAGACTGTATAAAATCCAGGCAAATGGTTTGGGTATGATCTGTTGAATTATTATTTACGACAATCACTTCAAATAATTCTCTCGATAAACTTTGTTGATACAAACTTTCCATAGCTTCCTGAATATAGGCCGCTCTGTTATAGGTACAGATAACAACAGATATTTGTAAGGCGTTAGACATAAGATTGCAAAGATATAAGTGCTTTTTGGATGATATTGTCCCAATTGAATTCTTTGTAAAAATCAGCTGAGGTATTACCGATTTTACTCAGATCCATTTTTACCATGGCCGCAGCAAAACGATACCAATCATAATCATCAACCAGAAACAATCGCCCGCCAATCATATTTGCGTCAATCCCTTTGGCACCTGCTTTGGTAGAAATAGAAGCCTGATTATATGCGAGTGCTTCTACCAGCTTGGTCTTGATACCTGCGCCTAATGTTACAGGGTTTATAAAACAATCGGCCCCTAAGTAGAATTTCTTAGGGTTACTGGAAAATCCAATATAAATTATTTCCGGATAGCCCGCCAATGCCTGTTTCCATTGGTCACTCAGGTTTGCGCCTGAAACAAAGATCCGGAAACGGAAATCAACAGAATGAAGTAAAGGAATCAGTTCGTTAAGGATAATACGCAATGCGTCCGTATTGGGAAGATAATCTAAGGAACCATTGAAATAGAAAAGACGGGTTGCGGCTTCCAATGAGTATTCAGCTAATAACTGGTTCCGATAAGATTGCTTTTCTTCAAATTTCGCGGGTTCTGTGAGCTCTGTTCCATAGGTGATAACACTACATGTAGAAGGAGGTAGTTGCCAATGACTAATGGCCCAGTTCCGGTCTTCTTCTGTAATAAAAAAAGAATGGTTTGCTTTTCTATGTATTCTTTTCTCATACAACTCATATATACGCCACCAGCTTCTTTGTAAATCCCTGAATCGGAGACTTTCAATATTATGGGAATGAATAATGACCGGAACTTTGGTAATTCGCCTCAGTAATAAGCCCAGCCAGCCAAAATAGGAGAGTTCAACAATCAGTACCGTAATCTTTTTTTCCCTGATGAGTTTACGAAGCCGGTATAAATGAAACAGGTTCATAAACCCCCACCAGTGGTTATACAAAAAAGGAAGAACCGGATAAGGGTTTTCTGAAGAATCCTTGTTTTCACGTGAAGCAGCTACAATAACGGGAACCCTTTTGTTCAGCTGCGTATAAAAACCGGCAATACATTTCTGTCCACCCATCTGTGCTGGAAATACCTTGTGGGATATAAGACCCAGAACAGATGGAGCGGCCATTTTAAGCAAGTTCTTTAGGTTTCCTGATACTGGATACGATTGCACCCAATAACAAAATCCAGATCAATGCCGAAGCACCAACAGATGCTTTATTACTATTGTAGTAAGAAGCAGGTTTAAACTCAAATACAATCCTATGTTTTCCTGCAGGAATAGATAAGCCACGTAAAACATAGTTTGTGCGAATGATGGGTGATTCTTTTCCATCAATTGTAGCGATCCATCCATCTTTATAGTACACCTCACTAAATACAGCAAATTCGGCATTTTTTGAGTTGGAAGTATATTCTATGATATCATTATCATTGTACACAAGTTTAATATAGGCGCTGCTATCTGAAACAGGGTTGGCTGATACGGTTTGTTTATACTGCTCATCCAATAAGGCAGAATCTTTCGTATTTAGTTTAGTTAAGGCTTTCATGATTTCTGCAGGGCCTTTTTTATAATCTATCCCTTTTACAAACCAGCAGGGACCTAATGCTCCCGGGTTCTGCTGAACCGAAGGATTGGGATTATTTTGTTGTGGTGGGGTAATTACATACTTGGTATTCAGCATATCCAGCACAGGCATGCAATTAGGAAAGTTTACCAATTGTTTTTCGATCAGATCCTGGTAAATACTCAGTTTGGCCGGATGGTATCCGCCAATGGATTTATGGAAATAAGAAGAGAGTGGGCCTCCATTAAAAGCGGCCGAAACCCCTTGTGAAAGATCCAGTATCCTATATGTACTGGTATCCTTAGATATCATGTCATCAATCGCAGTGGGTTTAAAATTATTATCATACTCAGATGCATCCTGAAAATGATCTGCATTCAGGTATTTGGTGTCAATGGTGATGATATCCAGAAAAGAAAATACGCCGGTTATCGCAATCACCATTACCCCGTTTATTTTCTTTCTAATATATAATAATATGGATGCTCCTGCAACCAGGATAAATAAGAAGGTGCGCAGAATATCACCCATAAATAATCCCTGCCTGTCTTCTTTCATGCCATTGATAAATGCCCTGACTGGCTGCTCGATCATTGTTTTTTGCTGAGCATCCTGGATACTGCTTACATTTTTTAAAAGAAAACGATCATTGTCTGTTAAAAAATCAGCACTGAAATAAATAATCAAGGCTACCGCAAATACTCCTGCAACAATTAGCAACCCTTTTTTATATTTAGCGAAAAGCAATTCCCTGTTTTGCTCAGTGATAATTTTGTCAAGAGTAAGAATGGCCATGACACCTAATAAAAAAGTAGGTACCACTAAAATCATACTGGGTGCCCTGAATTTATCATACATTGGCAATACTTTTAGTAGTAAGCCATTAAAACCATCAAAATATTTTCCCCAACTCATCAGGATGGTAATTACACAGGCAGTCAATATCCACCATTTATGTTTCCCATCTAGCAATACAAAACCTAATAATGCCAGAAAACATATAATCGCACCTACATAAGGAGGGCCGGCTGTTCCAACCCCGTCTATCCCGCCCCAGTAAAATTGTAGTTCGCGCTGTTCCTGTATCTGTTGTCCAAGTTGTTGGGGCATCTGTTGTAAAGCTTCAATGGCTTTAGATTTATCTTCTGGGACTTCCAAATTAAAGCTGCTTCCTCCATAAGCCCTGGGAAACATCATAACCAGGGGCTCTGTTTTATACATGCTATAACTTAAAGCATAATCCTTGCTTAATCCTGTTTTGGTAACATTCGCTTTTTCATCACCCAATTGACTACCACCTCGGATGGTTTCTTTTGAATATTCATAAGTAGTGAATAGTAGTACAGCATTCACTAAAATACCCAATAAGCCGGCACCTATGGCTATGCCTGCACTAAGAAATAAACGTTTAAAATCTTTTTCTTTGATCCACTGGATACCAAAACCAATGCTCATGATAGCTGCGATCAGGAATGCATAGTAGGTGATTTGCAGGTGATTGGCTGCGATCAGTAAAGTAGTAAAGATGGCTGTTAAAGTAGCCCCCCATAAGTATCTCTTATCATATAATATTAGTAAAGAAGCAATAAAAGCTGGCAGGTAGGCAATGGCCTGCATTTTCGTATCGTGACCTGCTGATATAATAATGGGATTATAAGTGGCATAAGCATAAGATAATGCGCCGAATATGCCTATATAAGGGTTTACTTTTAGAACCTGGCTGAGAAAATAAAAACAAACGCAGGCCAGAAAGAAAAAGCTGATGGGCTTAGGCAAATTCAGTGTGAATACATTATTCAGGTAGCCGACAGAAATTGGATTATTATCAATACTGGTAATCTGGAAAGCGGGCATACCGCTGAAAATGCCGTTTGACCATAGCGGAAAATGATCATGTTTTTTTTGGTACTCAAAAGAATTTTGTGCCATTCCCTTCCAAAGAGTAACATCCTGTTGCTGCAAAACCTTGCCTTCCAGGGTGGGCTTGCAGTACAGTACAGCCACAATCACGAAAACAACCACAGCTATCAAGTGTGGCAACCCTTTTTTCCAGTCAGCTTTTTTCATCAGATATTTGTTAAGTGCAGCAAATTAATGGTATTTTGAACGAAATTTTTTATGAAGGGGCTTTTATTTTTGTACAGGCTGGCATTCCTCTGTAATCTACTGTTTTTGGTTTGTTTACTGATGCAGAGAGGCTATCTTAATATGGGTAACCAGGATATAAAAAGTTTGTTAATTATCATGGGCTGGTTATTGGCCCCTGTGGTTAACCTTTTCGCGAACATCTGGTTGAGTATTTTGTTAATTCAAAAAAAAGCAAATGGTTTGGCAGCATGGCTCGCGATCACTAATTTCCTGATTCTCTTGATACAAATATTTATTTATTTTATACAACCTGCATGATTCATCAAATATTAAAAGACAAACCCACCAAACTGTTTATTTCCATTACAGCCTTTTTTGTGGCGAATGCCCTGATTGCAGAATGTATCGGGGGTAAAATATTTTCCCTGGAAAAATTCATTGGCATTCATCCCGCCAATTTCACCATATTCGGCCAGTCGGGATTGTCTTTCAACCTTACCTGTGGGGTATTATTATGGCCACTTGAATTTATCATTACCGATGTAGTGAACGAATATTATGGCCCCAAAGCGGTTAGAAGAATCAGCTATATAGCCATTGCCCTGATCTCTTACGCCTTTCTTATGTTTTATGTTGCCATGAAAATTGCTCCCGCTGATTTCTGGATCGGCTCCAAACAAAGTTCCGGTATCCCAAATATGCAGGATGCATTTGAAGGGATATTTGGACAAGGGATGTGGATTATTTTGGGTAGCCTTACTGCCTTCCTAATCAGCCAGATAGTAGATGTAACTGTCTTTCACCGTATCAAAAAAATTACCGGCGATAAATGGGTTTGGCTAAGAGCTACCGGTTCTACCCTGGTTTCTCAATTGGTAGATAGCTTTGTTGTATTGTTTATTGCCTTCAAAATAGGGAATGGCTGGAGTTGGCAACTGGTTCTCGCCATCTGTATCGTCAACTATTGTTACAAATCAACCATGGCCATCGTTCTAACTCCTTTGATCTACTTCATCGAAAAAAGAATCGAAAAATACGTAGGCCACGAAACCGCCCATCAAATGAAACTGTCGGCAATGGGGAAGGGAAATGAATAATGCAATTTGAAAATGTGCTAATTTGAAAATTTGAAAATGAGGACTCTGCGTTTTGGAACCCTTTCAAAAATATAATTTAGCCATTTTCACAATCAGTAATTGGCATAAATCAAATTGTTTTCAAATTACTACATCCATTTTCAAATTTTCAAATTGCCTAATTTTCAAATTATAAAGACCCATGATTCCGCATCCCACCAAACCCTGCCTGCTGTTTGATTAGGTTCATGACGACTTTATCGATGGGCAATGACATTTGATTGGCACTGATCTCAGGCCATTCGATCCAGCGGAATACTTCAGATTCTCCATTTGGGTCGGCAATTTGATTAGGAGAAAAATCGAAAGGTTTGTTTTTTACGGGAAGTAAAATAGGTTCGGGTGTGGTTACAAAATAGTAGATAGAAATAATCTGGTCTTTATTATTGAATGCCGAAATCTGAAAAAAATCGGTTGTATACAGGTGGTCACCTACCTGCACTTCGAGACCGGTTTCTTCCATAAATTCTCTTTTCAAACAATCCCTGGTTCCTTCCCCAATTTCCAACCCGCCTCCGGGTAATTTGGTGTAATAATTTCCTCGTATAAACTCATCACTTACCAAAAGCCTTTTCTTGGCATCCAGCAAAACTCCATATACCCTAACATTGAAAAGTGCCATATCAAATTCTTTTTTTCTTCATAAAATACCAGCTTAGAAATATCGAAACCACAAGGGCACAAAGTATAGGAATATAAAACGTATGCGGCGAATGCATAAAAGGGAGCTCTACATTCATACCATAAATGGCAGCCACCAGTGCCGGTAGGGAAATAATGATAATGATCGAAGTTAGTCTTCTCAGCACAGTATTCATGTTATTACTGATAATACTTGCAAACGCATCCAGTGTACTGGTTAATATATTGGTATAAATATTTGCCATTTCCAAAGCCTGACTGGTATCTACAATCAGATCGCTCAGGTATTCTCTTTCTTCTTCATTCAATCCCAGAAAATTGGTTCTTTCCAGCTTCATCATCAGCATTTCATTGCTTCTCAATGCGGTCACAAAATAAACCAGGCTTTTTTGTATCCGCATCAGGTTCAACAAGTCTTCATTATTGTTTTTTTCGTATAAACTATTCTCAAACTGGTTCCGCTTGTGATTGATTTCTTTTAAAAACTCCATAAAATTCTGCACTACTTTCTCAAAAACTTTGAGAATCATCATATTTTTTTTATCCGGATGCCTTTTCTGAAAAGTGTTGAGGAATTTTTTGATGGCACCATTATCGAATGAGTTCACAGTAACAATCTGTGTATGTGTCAATATAATACAGATGGGGATGGTAATATAAAATGCATCACTATCATTAAAAGAATTGTTTTCCGTAGGCGTTTTGATGACCACAAATTTTACATTATCCTCTGTTTCATACCTTGGGCGTTCATCAATATCCAGGGAATCGCGGAGAAAAGCAACAGGAATGCCCAGGTCTTGCCCAAGTTCAATGAATTCCTCATCTTTAAAGGGAGGAACCAGGTTTACCCATACACCCATATCCGGCTTATCAATTTCTACCGTCTGACCATGTATATTTTTGAAGTATTGAATCATTCTTTACAATTAATTGATGGCCGGTAATAGTTTTATATTGAAATTTGTCCGCTATATACAAATACTGCTGGTCCGCATAACCAAATATTTTCAAAACTTTGGTCGCCGGTTTTGTCAAATTCAACTGCCAGATTACCGCCTTTTGTTTGTACTTCTACCCGGTTAAATCCTTTCTCATTATGCGCAAATATGAGAGCGGAAGCAGTAACACCAGTTCCACAGCTAAAAGTTTCATCTTCAACGCCCCGTTCGTAGGTTCGTACTATAATTCTATTGTGTTCATTTTCTACAAAGTTTACATTGATACCCTGCTCTTCAAACTCTTTACTGTAACGAATCGCTTTGCCGGCGTGATAAACATCCATACTCATTACATCATTTACCCCTTGTACATAATGAGGGGATCCGGTGTTCAGGATAAAATCCCCATGACTTTCTTCTATTGCGTTTACATCATTCATTTTTAGGTGTATCCAGCCATGATTTCCGATCACTGCCTTGTGTGGGCCGTCTATGGCTAAAAAATGATAGGTTTCTTTGTGTATACCCATATCTCCTGCAAAACGGGTAAGGCATCTGCCCCCATTACCACACATACTGCTTTCTTTTCCATCTGCATTATAATATTTCATCTCAAAATCATAGTCTGGGTGGGTGTTTAGCAGCATTAATCCATCTGCACCAATACCAAATCTTCTGTCGCATAAATGGTTTATCTGTTCAGTTGTCAGACTAATCAGGCCATTCCTATTATCTATAATGATAAAATCATTGCCTGTGCCCTGGTATTTTGAAAATGTTATATTCATAATATTTTGTTCAATACAATTAACTGATACCCGAAAGTATTTCCAGGGTTTTTACGATCAATCCTGCTACTGCCGCATTTCCATCTTTACTGAATTCCTGTTTGATCCGGTTAGCCACAATGGCATTCAAACTCAAACAGTGATGCCCCAATAGTTTTCCCAACCCATAAATCGCAGAGGTCTCCATCTCAAAATTGCTTATTCGATGATTCCCAAAACGAAAACCTGTCAGGTCATCAATCAATTCCGGGTTGATCAGCGGTAAACGAAGTACCCTTCCCTGTGGACCATAAAACCCCGGACAGGTTACCGTGATTCCTCTGTTGAATCCGTCAACAAAATGTTTTTGAATGGCAGGGGCAGCTGAAGCAATATAGGGGGAAGCCATTTGGTTTCCCAAACGGGTATGTAAACTAAATGCATGGAGCAATTCTTGCTCTTCTGTATTGTTATTTTGCCGATAAAAATTGAGCAGGTTATCAATCCCCAAACCATGGGTGCTTGCCACATAACTATCTACAGGTATATCTGCCTGTAAAGAACCTGAAGTACCTACTCGTACAATGGTTAAATGAGTAAGGTCGGGCTTAATCTTCCGGGTCGTAAAATCAATATTAACCAAAGCATCTAATTCGTTCAATACAATATCAATATTATCCGTACCAATACCTGTTGATATTACGGATAATCTTTTATTACCAACATAACCGGTGTGTGTAATGAATTCACGATGCTGAAATTGGTGTTCTATCCTGTCAAAATGTTTACTTACCTGCCCCACACGATCAGGATCACCTACAGTAATAATGGTATGCGCCAATTCTTCCGGCCTTAGGTTCAAATGATATACAGCTCCGCGGTTATTGATAATGAGCTCACTTTCAGCTATTCGGGTCATAATTGAATCTTTGACAACAAATTTCGGCTTTTCATATTTAGAATTTTAAATTTCCTTTGATTGCTTTATTTTCGCCCCTGAAATCAGTTCCCCTTATCCTGCTTTTGGCGGGTAATCAAGCGGGTGGCAGATATTTCAGATAAAAAGGGTCCTGTGGCCGAGTGGCTAGGCAGAGCTCTGCAAAAGCTTCCACAGCGGTTCGAATCCGCTCGGGACCTCTAAAAAACCCTTGAAACTCAATAGTATCAAGGGTTTTGTTTTTAGGGGGGCAACTATGGGGACAACTTATTTACTACTAACCACAAGTAAATTATTTTAGAAGATGTGAAACCTTTAATGTTGTATTCACACTCGTATTTGTCAATTTAGAAACCTCACGAATAGATAGTCCTTTCTCAAGATATTTTATTACTTCGGGGTATTTTTTTAATGTCTTCTCTTTATTATCAC
>Ga0316220_1004636_pt1 | contig 10350 bp, 6 predicted proteins | sample TBH18005metaG_FD_203632 | JGI IMG/M metagenome (GOLD analysis project Ga0316220, IMG submission 203632) | Freshwater microbial communities from Trout Bog Lake, Wisconsin, USA - TBH18005 | ecosystem: Environmental > Aquatic > Freshwater > Lake > Hypolimnion/Profundal zone | place: USA: Wisconsin...
GCGTTACTAGAGCCTCCAAGCTTAACTTAATGGCAGTGGGGCGTTGCCCTAGGCTGGTATGGGGTCGCGCCGTTGGCGCTGAACGCCTGTCCCCATCCGGCAGGTTCATTGGCAGCCCGTGAAGGATCTCACTGCAGGCCAGCCGGCGTTATGTCACCATTCACCGTTCTCGAAGCTGACAGCGCTGTCCGATGAGCTGTCAGTTTCGATTAGGTGCCGACTGAAACGAACGTCGCGATCGCCTCGTGAGATTCCTTCGACAGACTCAGGACAGGCTCTTCGCAGGCTCAGGATGACAACGTTCGGGGGTCCGTTGTGAACGGCGCTAACTTAAGGGCGTTCTTGGATCGATGCTGGTTCGTATTGCAGATAGCGCTCGGGGAGGGGACTCCGGGGAGCGCTCGCGTCTCGCGTGCTGGCGTTGGCGCGATCACGACGTGCCATGGCACCCGAATCGCTATTTTCTCGAAAACGTCGAAATTGGCAGGCTGGCCGCGCCAGGAACGGAGTACTCCAGCTTTAACAGCGGCTTCCCGGTCGTGTGCCGGTAGAAGAGCCGAAACGGATGACGCCCCGCCTTCAACAGGATTGAAGCTGAGGCTTCGGCGTCACTGTGCCGGAATTCGTCGTTAATGAGGTGGGCGTCATGAATCCACATTTCAGCGCCCGCGTCGCTGGTGAGATAGAAGGTGTAGTTGCCGTCGCCGGGCACTTCGATGAAACCGCTGAACTTGACGCCGACATTGGTGTCCCGTGTGAGCACGGATAAGTCGAGCCCCGCAACGTGACCGGTGCGGACGGGCGTCAGCGCGTCGTAATCGGGCATCCATGGCCAGTTGCCTTCGTAAACCGCAAAGTCCACCATGCCGTCGGTCGTGGTCTTTATGGGGACTGACGGCAGCAGCGCGTTATCGTAAGGGCGCGGGGCCGAGGAATTCGGGCGGCGGGTGGTCACCAGCAAATCCGTCATTTGCAAAACCACCAGCGCGTTTTGCGGGTCGCCGGCCACGTTGTGGTCTTGATGGGGATCTTGCTCAATGTCGTAGAGGCGGATCGGGTCGCCGGCATTCTTAATCTGGGTGCGGACGCCCGCCCATTTGCCGACGCGCACGAATTGTTGCTGACCGCGCCCGGTGACACCCTTGCGGGCGAACACGTCCGCGCTGGCGTCGTTGTTTTGGTTCACAAAATATTCTCCGTAGAGATAACCGCGACTGCGCTGTGTCCCCTTGCCGGTGAGCGCGGGTATGAGCGACACTCCATCGGCTTGCGCGGGCGGAACGAGCCCGGCGAAATCCGCGAAAGTCGGCATCCAATCCCAAAAGCCCGAAAGGAAATCCGACTTGCTGTTGGCGGGAATGCGGCCGGGCCACCAGGCGACGGCGGGTTCGTGAATGCCGCCTTCCCAGCAGTCGCGCTTGAACCCATCGAATGGCCCCCAGGAATCGAAGAGCCGCGGGTCGCTGCCGGCTTCGTTGGCCGGGCCATTGTCGGAGGTGAACACGACAAGCGTGTTGCGATCGAGATGCAGGTCGCGCAGCAATTGCAGCAGATCGCCAACGCCGTCATCCAACCGCCGGGCCATGGTGGCGTAGCGTTTCATGGCATCGCTCCAGGGTTTGCCGTTGCATGTGGCGTTTGCGTAATCCGGATGCAACCAGGCGTTGCGGGTGGCGGGGATCGCCTTCAAGGGCCATTGCAGCCCGCCTTTGAGACCATCCCCGTCGGGATAACGCTCTCCCGGCACGTTGAGCGGGTTGTGGATCGCAGTGTAGGCAAGGTACATGAAAAACGGCTTGGGGGACGCTGTCGCCTCATGATCCACGATGAACTTCTTGGCGTATGCGGTGAAAAGGTCTGTAGAATAGATGTTTTGATATTTGTCCGTCACATTCTCCCAGCCATCGCGAAGCGGATGTTCGGCGTCGTGGTAGTAGGTGTGGCCGGATTTGTGTTCGAGGAAACCGAAGAACTCATCGAAACCGTGGCGAAGGGGATGTCCCGGCCATTGGTCCTGCTCTTTGCCCTGCAACCCCCATTTGCCAATGGCCACTGTGCGATAATCCGCTTGCTTAAGCACGGTGGCAAGTGTGTGATTATCCGGCATGGCCTTGTCGAACTGATTGTCGCGGATGGGACAATTCCCCTGATGCAGCCCCAGCAGCAGCGATGCCCGGGCCGGCGCGCAAACTGGCGACCCTGTGTAATGCTGGCTCAACAACCGCCCCTCAGCCGCCATGCGGTCGATTTGCGGCGTGGAAAAGCGCGGCTGGTTCGCACCCCGACTGTTCTGGAAAAATACGCCCACATCGCCGTACCCCAGGTCGCCGGCGAGAATGAGGATAATGTTGGGTTTGGTGGCGGTCGCCGCGGGGCTCGCCGTCGCGAGCCCAACAAGGGCGAGCGGCAAGAATATTCTTTTCATTTTAATACCCTCGAAAGTCCCGGTTTCCCGCAGCGGCGTCAATGCTGATTCACCGGTTTTCATGGGATAGCCCCAAACGGCATCAGATCTCTTATCAGGCCGATTGACTCATGGATGCCGATTCTTTGCAAGTTCTTGGAAACTATAGAGAAAACACTTGTTTCGGTGGGGCGCGGGACAAATTTCTTCCGGGGATCGCAATCACCGGGAAGTCCGTATATAACGGGGTATATTCACGGAGTAAGAAAACGGTGTCGGCCTGCAACTCTGGGGAGCACACGCGCCCTCGCGTGTTGGCGTCGGCGCCCTCGCCGACGCGAACTTTTGCTTCATCGAAACCACGGAGTTCACGGATTGGCACGGATGAAACCTATCCGTGTTCATTCGTGTAATCCGTGGTCGATCGGTTGAATGCGGGCTTCCTGAGAGAAGATGCCTTTGGCGGGGCGCCAAAAACCGCACGCGAGGGCGCGTGCGCTCCCCAGAGCCCGGTCTCCGACGTTCTCGCAAGAATCGGCGGGCGGAACCCGTCAGTTTATGAGGCTGAAAGGGACGGGCCGTGAATATTTGCCGCGCCGGTTCCGGTCTTGCTCTCGATCGCCAAGAAGCTATGAATGGGGATATGAATCGACGCATCCAACTGTGTAAACGCCGCGCGAAAGGCAGCGACTCCGTCGTACGGCAGGCGGAGCCACTCGCATTTTTCTTCTCGGAGCAGTGTCGAAAGATGACTTCTTCGATCGTCGTTCTCGTTGCGATCTCGACCTTCGCGCTCGGTGCGAACGACGCCGCGGACAACAATCAATGCCCCCAAGGAAAGAGTCCCGCCAGTCTCAAGCAGCCAGCCAAACCGGAGGCGACTCCCGTGAAACCGGAGAAGCCAAAGGAAGTCCGCGGCAGGGTCGTGCTGGACAGCCGGGAGGTACATTATATCGCGCACACCGGCACCATCCCCGTGTTCAAGGACGACGGCACGCCGCAGGCAAACGTCTTTTACGTCTACTACGCCGCCGCCCGCCCGGACGGCAAACGGCTCTCGGCGGAGAATTCCGGCGGCCGTCCCATCGCCTTTTGCTTCAATGGCGGTCCGGGTTCGTCCTCGGTTTGGCTGCACCTAGGCGGCCTCGGTCCGCGCCGGCTCGATCTTCCTCCGGACGGCCTGACTCCGGTGACGGTTTCCAAGGTCGTGGATAATCCCAACTCCATTCTCGACGCTACCGACCTGGTCTTCGTGGACACCGTTAGCACCGGCTTGAGTCTTCCGGTGAAAGGCGAAAAAGCGGATCAGTTTTACGGGGTCAATGAGGATATTCGCGCGGCGGGCGAGTTCGTGCGGCTTTTCACGACGCGCGAACAACGCTGGGGTTCACCGAAGTATCTCATCGGCGAAAGCTACGGCGGGATGCGCATTGCCGGCCTGGTGCATTATCTTCAGGACACGCACGGATTCTACCCCGAAGGCTTGGTGTTCGTCTCCGGTCTGCTGAATTTACAGACGCTCGGCGCCGAAAATGGAAATGACCTGCCGTATGTTCTGTACCTGCCAACGCTGACGGCGACCGCCTTTTACCACAAGAAATTGCCGCCGGATCTTCAGGTCGATCTTGGCAAAGCTGTGGCCGAATCGCGCGCTTACGCGCAGGGTGACTACACGCTGGCCCTCATGCGAGGCTCCGAGCTTCCCGAGGGGGAACACCGCGCTGTGGCCGAAAAACTTTCACGCCTCACCGGCATTCCGGTGGAGCGCATCGAGGACCAAAACCTGCGCATCAACCCTTCCGTTTTTCGAAAGATGCTTCTGCGCAGTGAACGGAAGACGCTTGGCTACTATGACGCCCGCGTCACAGGCGACGACGATAATTACTCATCCCCATACTCGAACATCGATCCTTCCCTTTCCAATGTCCTCGGCGGATTTTCCTCCGCTGTGAATGCGTATATTCGGGGTGAACTGGGCTATGAGAGCGATTATCCTTACCATGTCCTCTCGAACCTGCCGTGGAAGTGGTCGGATTTCGCGGGGCGGTTTGTTTCGCTGGAATCGAGGTTGCTGGACGCGATGACCACCAATCCAAAATTGCGCCTGCTAGTGCTTACCGGGCGTCGGGATTTCGCTGTTCCCGCTGACTCCATGCCTTTCAGTATCTCGCATATGCAGTTGCCTAAGCGCCTCCGTGCCAACATTCGATTTGAGCAATTCGAGAGCGGGCACATGATGTACCTTTTCCAGCCCGATGCGCAAAAGTTGCGGGTGAGTTTGGTCGAGTTCGTGAATGCGGAGCGTGCGCATTGATGTGACTTTGCAACGTTGAAACGAGCCTTCCGCTGGGGCGAAGCAGGCAGCGGGAACATTCCTCGATGACGACAAATGGGCGTGGTGGCGAAACCTGCCACGGACGTTGTTGACGGCGGGGACTGCTATCGTTGCATAAAATATGCTGTTGTTTTGCATATTAAATTAACCATCAGCCTGTCACTCGCGCACGACTGACAACTAAAAGCTGGGTTTAAGCATTTGTTCAAGGCGCAGGTAGTGGACGAGTGCCCAGTCTTGATCATTATCCCAAGGGTCCTGGTATTGAGCGGGTTGGCCGTTGACTGAGCGCGGGTAAAGATAGGCGCAGTGACCGGCGCCGTTGGGGTCGTAGATGGAGAAGTTAGCGAGCAGGATTTGCCGCGCACGCTGGTAATATTCCGGACGATGCGTTTCGGCAGCATAGAATCGGAAGGCCTCTGACGTAATGGTGCTCCAATAATGGGGCATGACATCGCCGAAGAGGCGGCCGCCCTCGCGCGGCTTTCCGAACCAGAATCCATCCCAATGGCGGATGCCTATATCGTTGAGACGGTAGTGGGGCTGCCGTCCGCCAAAAGCTTCAAGCATGGGTCGAAAGGTTTCGGCGGCGTCTCGATACGCGGGGACACCGGTCGCCAGGGCGGTCTCCTCAGTGATCTGCATGGCGGGAGCCATAATACTTTGCTCGTAGGCGACTTCGTGGCGGGGAATGTTGATACCCTTCTTGATGATGGCGTCTGCGTGCCGCCGAAAGAACCCAAGAGCTTCCCCGTATTCGTTCTCCAGGCCGGCTTCCTTCAGAGCGACGAGACTCTCCTGGATGGGCAAGCAAATGACATAGTGGTTCGCGCCGTCCCGGGCATAGAAAGCACGGAGGTTCTGCATGAGGCGGTGGAGACATTCCCGATCGCGAGTGATATGCCACGCACACAGATGGCTGGCAGCGGCCCAAGGCGCATTGTAAAGTCGGAGCCCGCCCCCGTACTGGATGTCGTTGTGAACCACACCATCGGGGCTTTGGATTTCGCGATTGAGAAACGCGTAATAGCGAAGGAAACTGGCCTTGAGTCGCTCGCGGAATTCGCCATCCGGCATGCGTTGCCACATCAGGCCGATCAACACGCCCGATCCCATTCGTTCACGGGAGGTGTTGTGGTCAGGCGTCCCGTCGCCAATCACTAGCTTGCCGGTATCAAGATCAAGCACGGGATAGGCTCCATCCTGCGGACTATTCTTATCGAGAAATTGTTTTTTACTCATCAGGAACTCGGCGCGGGATCGCAGAAGGTCATCGGGCTTTGGCGTTACCAGCGCGACAAGTTTTTCATGACGGCCGTTAATTTTTAGTTTCACAACCTGTTCGCCGGGAACAGACGGCGAAAACTCGCACGTCAACTTCCCGGTATCCACGAGGGCTTTCACTGGGCGCCCATTTACTGTGATTTCGGCCCCGGCCATCGATGAAGTGGATTCAGCAGAAAGATGAATGGGCTGGCCCAACTCCACAGTATAGCGGTCGGCGGTGAGGCGGATAAACGCAGGGTTGACCTCCTTGGCTTTGGCGAAGAAGTCATCCCAGCCTTGATGGGAAAAAATCGTCCAACTGATCTCCGAGGCCCCTCCGGCCGGAATGTCCGTGATGGCAGGATGCACGACGAAAGCGCCACGGTCGTTGGAATCCCTTGCGCGGTCAACAATGCTGTAGCCGTCAAGCGCGCCACGCGTGAGCACCAACCCGAGGTGGGGCCCCTTTCCATTCATCTGCAAGGCAGAGATCCATGCACTAGAGCCTTCGGCCCAGAGATGGGCGTGACAACGAGCCGTCAGACAGACGGCTGCTCCAGACTTGTAATCATCCGCTAATGTCACACGAATGGCCAGATCGCCTGGCTTAAACACGAGGGTCTGGCCGGTGAGATTCCGAAAGCGGTAGGTCTCGGTCCATTGGCTGAAGTCGTGGGAATGGGAACGAGTTATTTCGACAGCTAGAGCACCGTCTGACCATGTCGTTCGGAGGCCTTCCGGTTTCAACTCTACGCCAGAAGCAGCCAGTTTCAGTCCCTTGGCCAGTGGTTCGCCCCATCGCCCATGAAATCCGACCCAGTTCATCTGGGCCGCGCTATCGATGCGGATAGAACTCACTGACCCGGTGTCCGGTATGAACTCCATGCGAATGGAGGAGTTGGGCAAAGTTGGAAACGTTTCACTTTTGGCCATGGAAACCATCAACAAAACGAGAAGGGAGAATGATGTGAGTTTGTTCATTGGATTTTACTGATTTAAGACTTTGTGGACGGAGCATATCCGCTGCGATTTGTGACTGACGAGCAACGCCGGAAGCGGATCCGAATGCCAACCCCAATGCGACACGGTAACCCCGTCCAAAGTCTGCAAGCCGGTGCCGTCGGCGTTGAAGCAAAACTCGCCGTTGCCCAGCGGGATTTGTCCGGCCGCATCATTCCACTCGATATTATGCCGCGTTACCAACGCGTGCCGATCAATGGAAGCGCGGGTCTCCGCCGCCCCTAACAGGGTGATCTGGAAGGCCAGCAGCATCGCCGTCAGCCCGGTGGCAAAAAGGGCGGTTGCTGTGAAGAAAAGACAGAAAACGGCGATTTTCATTTGATGGATTGCGTTATGCGTAGCGCGGCACTCCATCATTCCAGACTCGGCTTTGCCACCTCTCCCCGGAGTTGGGCTTCTCCTCCTTCTTTCTCGTAAACGCCATAGAATTGGGAAACCGAGTCCAGCCAGAGCGTGATCCGGTGCAGGTCTTCGTCCGAGAGCTTCACGCCGTAGTGCCCTTTGGAAAGAAGGTCGTAGAGTTTCGACGCGCGCGCGCCGAATTTTCCAGGGACGGTGCGCAAAAGATCGCCATAGTCGGTGAAGGCGAACTTGGGCGCGAGGGTTAGGTAGGATGCGTAATAAGTGGTGGCGCAGTCCATGTAGGCAGTTCCCTTGCGTTTCACGAGTCCTGCGTCGAGCGGTGGTGCCTTGTCCTTCTTCTCCTCGTGGCAGCTCACGCAATTACGATTAAGGACGGGTTGGACCAGGCGCGGATAACTCCACGGATTGGAGCCGTCCACGTCGGGTTTGGGCACGGACGGCGCGCGCCGGAGCGCAAGTTTGGGCTTGGCGGAATTGCCGTTTGCGGGCGCGCGGTTCTTCGGTTCGTGGCAACCCATGCAACTGACGACTTCGCCCGGCTGGAAATAGACGCCTGCCCGCATGGATTGCACGGCCAAGCCTTTCTCGTCGAGCGCCTGAAAGAACATCTGCTTGCGAGCCGGCACCTTGAAATAAGCGCTTCCATCCTCTTCGACGGGCACTTCGCCAAGCACTGCCCGAGCCAGGTTGATCGCCATGCTTCCAGGAATTTGAATCCCAGTGTTGTGCGAAATACGCGTGCAGCCCATCGGTAAAGAGAAAATCTGCCAGATCCGGAGCGTCTTGATCTTTGTGTTTTCGGGGAATGGCCGCAGGCTGTCATTGACGTTCATCACAGCCACGGTCGCTTCCTCCGTGCCGCTCTTCGCCGGTTCGGACTGGGCGGAAATCGGCGAGGCATATCCTTCCTCGTTCTGCTCGGGAACGACCGGGGGAACTGTTCGCGCTCGGAGTGGAATCGGATTCAGACAGGCGATGTCCGGATCGCGATAAACCAGTTCTTTGTTTCCGAAGCTGTCCACCAGATAGATGCCGAACATGTACGGGCGTCCCACGCCTTTCACCTCCACCGGTTCGTATGCGGCCAGGGAGAAATCCTCGCTCAAGGGCCACGGCGTTCCGTAACTGGCTGAACCGCCCTGGCTTTCCGGAAAGCCGACTTCCGGCGTGAGCCTTTTAACCGGCGCCATGCGGTCGTCGTCGGGTTCCCTTGGGTCCATGAGAATCAACGACCCAAAGGACTGGCCGTGATGCGGCGAGGCGGTCCCGACAAATTTGTGCGAATCGGGCACCTGCTGGAAGTCCGTTTCCATATCGGTGCGTTGCCGGCGGGGCGCATAATTGCCATGAACGGAGCGCGCATTGCGTCCGTCGGGCGTGGTTGTCCAAGGATGATGGGCGACCATCGAGTCGCGATCGACATAATCCCAGCGAGTCCAGAGGATCATGCCGTCGATTCCGATGGTGGGCGCCCACTCGTTGGTGTCGTGAAAGCTCAGGCACCGAATGCCCGAGCCATCCGCCGCCATGTCGTGCAGGGTATAGGTCGGACAATTCCGTCCACAGCGCAAATAGCCGCCGCGCCGCTCGGAGATGAACGCGATTCGTCCGGCGGGAGTGAAGCACGGCGAAAAATCGTTCCACGTTCCGTCGGCCAGCATCGTCAAACCCGCCCCGTCCGTTCCCGCGCGGAAGAGGTGGTATACGCGAGTGTCGGCAAAATGGCCCTTTGCGGCATGGTCGAGGTGATAGAAGTGCTCGCCGCTCCCCTTGCATTCGACAAAGGCGAACGCGACGGTTTTTCCGTCATACGAAAGTGCGGGCGTCGCAAACGAACCGCCTTCGGTGGGCGCTTCTTGCGGCGACCTCATCACATTCCCGCTGTAGGCCTTTGGCCAGCGCCGGCGCGGTCCGCCGGTCGGTACCTCTCCTTTCAGGCGTCCGTTTTCGATCCGCGCACTGTCGAGCATATCGCGGATTTCGGGTTTCGCGCCGAATGGATCGCGCAGCACAAACAACCCGCCTCCCGGTTCCTGTGCCAGGCCGTAAAACTGATCGCACATATGGCCGTAAACCGAGGCGACTTGCCGCTTGAGAACGATCAACTGCGAGAAATTTAGCAGCGGGTTGGCAAAGGCGATCCTTCGGCGGAGCCGCACCGCGCGGTCGAAGAGTTCGCGCCGGCCCGCTAGATTCGCCACGTCCACTGCACCCGCCTGGGTGCGAAGCGCATCGAGGTCGGTCTTTTCAGCCGACAAACTCCGCGCATTGGGCATGCGCGCGATGTGCTCGAGAAGCGCAGTCGTTCGCCGCAAAACCACGTCCAGCGGATCGCGGTCGGACTCGGCGATCAGCGCCTCGGAACGATAGGTTTCCTGGGGGAACCGGTTCACCTTGGCCCGTTGCGCCAGGTCATACTGCAGCACGGCGTATTGCCGACTGTCCTCTTGGTCAGGGTAAACGGCGCCGGGCGGCTTCGGGCCCAGCCAGGGATTTGCGGCATGAAGAGAGAACGGTACAGCGGCGGAAATTGCAGCGAGAAGGGCTCTGAAAAATCTGTTCATAGGTGCGGCTCCAAAGGATCCGGTTCTGAGGGTTTAACAATTCTTCCGGCCAGAAGTTGTTAAAAATAATCTATTTGCCGCGACCATCAGCGCCGCGTAGCCGGCAACCAATACCCGGTCTCGCCTGCCACTCCGTTATGTATAGGCATTCGCGGCTTTTCTGATCAGGGAGGGGCAGACCAGAATGGCACTAACTTAAGGAAAACTTTCGCTGAGTATTGGAGCCACGAACAAGCGGAGCGGCGACGGATGCGGATTCCGGGGAGCGCACGCGCCCTCGCGTGCGGGCGTCGGCGCCCCCGCCGACGCCGTCCTGGGTGCCAGCGCGCGTTCGTCCTCTCAACGATGCCCTTGGCGGGGGCGCCAAGGGCCACAGGCGAGGCGCCTGCGCTCCCCGG
>Ga0316220_1004640_pt1 | contig 10347 bp, 7 predicted proteins | sample TBH18005metaG_FD_203632 | JGI IMG/M metagenome (GOLD analysis project Ga0316220, IMG submission 203632) | Freshwater microbial communities from Trout Bog Lake, Wisconsin, USA - TBH18005 | ecosystem: Environmental > Aquatic > Freshwater > Lake > Hypolimnion/Profundal zone | place: USA: Wisconsin...
TGCGGTCACCTCATGCCCACGATGGACGAAAAGGGCCACGGCGGCTGCCAGAACGCCAAATGTCGTTATTCCGGCGATAACGCGCCAATTGGCGAGGTATGGAAGAATAAAGGCCATCATTTTGGAAGCGGCCCGACGTATTGCTGGTACCCGACCAACCAGTTGGGTGAGAGGGCAGCGCGGGCTTGATCGAGGGTGATCGTCCCGGCGCAGACGAGACGCTTGACCTTGGTCTCCAGCACGTCTTTGACACGAGCCCCGTAGCGGTCGGCGTAGACCATCATCCAAAGGTTCTTGGGATCGGCAGGTGCGCCGCCGTCCTCAATGGACATCAGGTGGTCGAGTTCGTATTCATCAATCTTGTGGCCAGCCGGGAGGTCTTGCGCCTTCAGCTTGTTGGTCCAGGCTACAGGCGGGCGAACGGTCGCGGTCCAGTTAGCCTTGCAAACGGTGTCCTTCAGGTTCCCGGCATTGACAGCGGGATTGACGACGCCGGGTGTCACCGCCGGATCAGGCAAAACATGCGCCATGATAAGCTGATCAGCCGTTCGCCCATCCGGCGCGACGTATCCGGCCAAGGCGGCTGCAAATATCAAGGCGATCATTTTAATGCTCCGATAAGCAATCCCAAAATCATACCGCGACCAAGCTCAACCCAGAAATTGATGTCCTTTCCACGGTCGGCGTACCACGCCAGAAGTCGCCCCAGCGCCGTGGCGGCGGCTGCAAACAATAGGACCGTGAGAATACCACCGGCGACTGACCACCCCGCGTACCAAAATGCCGGAATCATCCCCGCGACAAGCAAGTGTCGCAGAAAGTACGCCTTAAGCTCGGCGGCGGATCGGGGGTCGATTTTACCGCCGAAAAACACGCCCCAGCCGGGCCAGCGCCACGCGGCCCACGCCACGGCTACAGGGGCCCACCGTGGGTGCATGACAAAAAGAACCGCGAACATGACGGCGGAGGCGACGGCCACCGGCCTGACAGGAATGCCGATCTGCTTGGCGTAGGGGCCGCCGGAGAAGCGGTCGGCGACGCCAAATAGGATGATGAAAAGCGCGGTCACTGCCCGTTCTCGGATTTGCCGCCCATCCATAGGGCTGCGCCGCCTGCCGCGATCAGGCCGCCCAATCCGATGGACACTGCCTGCGGATCGAACATCTGGGCTTTCGTGATGACGGCATACGTCTCGGCCCCCATGAACCAGACAACGCCCGTAGCCCACAGGATACGCTTCAGGTCGGCAGTCTGATTGTCTTTTTCGGTAAATGCATCTTTAAGCCACTTAACCATATCGAAATCCTTAATCTGCGGTCTTCCCAAAGCCCCACTTAGACCGCCTCCACGTCAGGTATTCGGTGGCGTCTTCGAGGGAGAAAAAGGGCTTTATATACCTAACGGGATCATTTGCGAAATCAGGGTCAATGACGGCGGCCATAGAGCGGGCCCAGTTATTTTCCTGAAAGCCCTTGTCGCGGGCGTAGTGATCCATGTCCTTGTAAGTGCCGACTCGGAAGCCGTGGCACAGACGCCTGGGGTCGTTGTGCCACACTGGAATGTATCCCGCACTGTGGCGGTGTCCGCAGGCCATCAGGTGGTCACGGAACCCAAACAGTGTTTCGCGCACGAGGGCGTGGGCGGGGTTGAATTGAGAGCCACCCGGAAAGTCATGCCTGACGTGCATAGTCGTGGTGTTGCCAGCGGGCATATTTAATTGCAGACGCGCACCAGAAGTCGCCTTGACCCCAAGGCGGTTATGCAGGCGGTGCATAATTTCTCTGGGGTCGCTGGTGTCGGTATGCCAACAGTTGCCGCTGAAGTGGGCCTTACCGTTGCGCCGGATCATGAAATTTCCGTGCTTAACAGTAAGGCACCAAACCTTATCGGCTGGCGGCGAGCGCCTTACAACCGCCGATCTGTTTGCTTGGTACTCACGACGCCTACTTACATTTAGCCTCCAGTCTTTACCCCTAGCCACAGACAAATGCGCGTTCCACCCATGTGCTACGCATACCGCCTGCAAGCTGTCCAAGAACCCCTTAGTCCCATGTACGACAGCAGCAAAATTGTGTCCATTTGAGGCCCACGAACCATCACCGGCGATGACGGCTCTGAGAAAAATCTCAAACTGACGCTCACTCAGGCTCCAAACCCACGATTGAATAACTCCCTTGCTTTCCAGCACCGAGAGAGCTTGACGAGACTGCTCTGCGCTCAGCACCCACTCTTTTGACGGAAGAGGTGGTTTAGTTAATTGCCTTCCGCAAATGTGGGTGTGGTTTCGCTGCCGCACAGATACGCGAGGGCTTAGACCGCAGCCCTCGAGCGCAGCTTCTAACTCGTCAGATTTTTTGCTTTGGTAAAAACTAACTTTTGGGGACTTTCCAGCCCAATGAACCGAACCATCCGTTAGAAACCAACCCGCCAGCGCTATCCACGTATCAGAAATTGGGTATTCAGGCAGCCCAAACACCGCTGATACAGGCAATGAAAAACGACATGGCAGGCTATTTGCATGGCAGTACTGAAAACCCATTAATTCTTGATTTTTTGTGTTTCTATTTTTATGCAAAATACGATGCTTTGGTGTGACGTTTAGGCTAACGACACTAGTTTCAATGCTGACCATATCCTCTATGTTTTCTCGTTCGATCTTGCGGAGGATAGGAACCCATTCGCACAGCCCGGTTTCAATATTTAGGGACAACACTTCGTCGTCGTCTTTTATATCGTCAGCAAACAGCCAGCCGCGCTTAGTAAGTGCTTCAGTTTCAAAGTCGTGGCAATCGTGGTTCCCATCGACATCCAGAAGCCACGGGAGGGCCAGCATTAGCCACTCTACCAGTTTTAAGGACTGTTTAGCGGTAACATCCTGATTGGCGTACAGGGCCATTAGCCTGCCAACCCAGTTGTTGGAATTATCTCCAACATCTACAGCCAGGACACCCTCAGTCTCCCGGCATAGGCGCACGTCACGCTCCAGATCGCCCCAGGCGCATCCGGGGTCATCAACGTGGGGGTCGCCGAAGAAAGCTACGGCGATGGGCCCAGGTATGTTGACCTTAACCTGCCGCAACTTGGACGCATCGTGGTGCGCCTTGCGCTTGTCGTACCGATCTTTCAGAAGCTCAATCAATTCCTCCGCGTCGGGCTCGCCGTCGTGCGGAAGATCGTCAATTTCAAACGCGGCCCGCGTCGCCACATACCGCGATAAATCCGGCTTAAGGCCGAAATGCATTTCCATGCTTCTTAGGCGATGCCCAAGGGTTTGGTGCGTTATGCCAAGCCTGCGCGCCGACTCCTGGCGGGCAGACTTTTCAGCGGCTGCCCCACCCTTGCCTACAAAAGGAAGCCCCTCCTCAAGGCACTCATGAATAACTTCAAGTGTATGCTCTGCAACCTCTCGGCTGATGGTCGGCGCTCCGATGCGAGCCATGTGCGCCCCTTTTAGGGATTTTTCCTAGCGGCTCTGACCCATCGCCAAATTAGGTGGGCCGCCGACAAGACCGTGTAGCACAACGTCAAAATCGCCACCCAATCCGGCATTGAAATGCCAAACAGGTGCAGGGCCGCATACGCAACCGGAGGCGCGGCCTCTACCCCTTGCTTGACGGCGTCACTCGTATTCATGTCGGGCTCCGGCAATTGAGCGAGCGCTTAGGTTTTCATGATGTAGGCGAGGGCGTAGTACGGGTTCAGTACGCTAAACGAGCTACCGGAGCCGGTGCTTTGCGTGCTGATGCCGGTGTAGGCGCCATTGATGCCGATGCCGGTGTAGGCGCCATTGATGCCGATGCCGGTGGTTTCGGTGGTAGTGCGTGGGCTATATTGAGACCCATCTTGCCCAGCCTTCTCATCATCATTTGATCCGTTCCACGGAGCCTGCATGGCTGTGTAGCCGTGGTTGTGGCCTGGATCGTTGACGCTGTGGTTGTGGCCTGGATCGCTGACGCCGTGGTTATGGCCTGGGTCGTTAATGCCGTGGGTGTGGGCCGGTAGGTTGCCGGTGCCCAGGGATACGCTAGATGCGCCCCCGGTGTTCCCCGGAGAGTACGATCCACCCGCGCCGATAACGAACCTATCCCGTAGATCGGGCGTACTGTTTGTGCCGTCACAAATAACCCACCCGGTTGGGATAGTGCCAATGCTGCCGGACCACAGCATGATCATGCCGGTTTGGAAGGACGCCGAAGATGGCGTCGTAGTCGCCGGGGCGACGTTCGTGCCGTCGCAGATAATGGCGGTGCGGTAGCCCCGCGTGATCGAAACCGTCGATCCGCCGCCGCCGGAGCCGATGGTGACCGTGTAGGAGCCGGTGGTGCTGTTATAGATCGACCAGACGCCGCCGACGCCAGACGGGAAGTTCAGGGTCTGGTTGGACGTCAGCGTGCCGGTTAGGATGACGATAGGCGGCGTATACTGGGCTGACGTAAACGTAGTCGTTCCACCCGTTAGGCCGCTGACGGTGACGCTGCCGCCGAAGGCGGTGTCGATGGTCGTGAAGTTGGCGTTTACCGGAACATCCCAGGTGTTGACATTGCTGCCGTTGGCGGGCGTGTTCAGGCCTTTGTTCGTCGTCGTCATGACCTACCTCAAATCGCCTGCTGCGCTACATCGAGCGCCTTGACTATAGCTTCATCTGGAGCATTTAGAAGCGGCTTGGTTGTATTGTCCGTGGCCCTTTTCGCCTGCTTGGCCCTGGTCATAAGATGATTGACCAGTTGCTCATGCGTCATGCCGACTTGACCGCCAGCGGCGCGGGTGACGCGGCCTCCGGTGGATTGGGCTGGGGCGTTTTGCTCATTAGCCATAGCGACAACTTGAGCCGGAATAGCGCGAACAGGGTTTGTGGCGGTTGACACAATTTTACCTGCCGCGCCCCTGATTCCCTGCTTTCCCTTAGGCGCTCCACTCATGGCTTTTTTAGCTGAACGTCTAGCCAAATGGTGCTCAAGCATGCCCTCGCCAATTTCGGCGGCAATCATCCCTGGAATGCCGTGGGAGTGATATCCAAGAACGGCGGCGCCAGCCCGCCGCACGCCTTTGCCGAAAACATCAGAAAGGATCGAGTGAGCCTGCGCGGCCTTAGTCGGCTTGGCATTATTGAGCTTATATGCGGCGTGAATATGCTTTGCCCTTGCAAGCGATTCTGGGTCGTCAGCAAAAGCCTTAGCGGCGACAGAGCCGCTATCGTTGAGGATGGTGTCATTGGTTTTGATTGGCCGCATAGACAATCCGTCATTACCCAGGATTGTTTGCTTGACGTGACGCCTGAGTGATTCGGCTCCGGGCGAGCCTTTTCCGCCCATAGCATTTTCAATAGCGTCATACGCGCTTGGACCCTTTGACTGATGATACAATTCATCAGTCAAATTTTGCTGAACACGCCTATGCAAGGAGGAATCATTCGTCGGGATTAGGGAGCCATCCGCGCCACGTCCCTGCTCCGCCTTTAGCGTCTTAACGGCTTTGGCTATGGGAGCATTGGCTCCCTGAGAGTTTTCAAAGGTGTCAAAGTAATCCTTATAGGCGGCATTCGCAGCCCTAAGTTTTGGAGAAAAATTCGTAACAGGGTTTCCAGCAGTATCAACAAAAGAACCGGCGTCCGCTGCATTTTGTACATGATTGTGAAATGCATTAATTACATCACCGACACCACGGACGTCGCTTCCCTCCGCCTTAGATCGGAGGTCAGTTAATTGCCTGCGGATTTCCATAAGCTCCGGCGCATCAATTTCTCCCCCAAGCCTAGTTTGTCCATTAACCAGCGAATCTTGAAGAAGCTGAACTGCGGCGTGTGTTTGGGGATAGTTACCAGAACTCCTATGCAAGAGTTCAAGATTAGACGGAATACCAGATTTGTTTAATTCTGAAGAAATGTCGCTATTAAGCGCATCTGGAAGCATGGATGGTCCGAAGGAGCCGGGGGATTTTTTAAGCTCGCCGTAAAGACCAACCGTTTTATTATGGGCCGATGTCTGGGCCGCTTCCAAATTGGCCGCAAGATCATATGGAGAAGCCTCTGACGCGCCAGAGATTTCTGTGGCGGCCCTTGCCAGCTTTTCGTTGTTCAACGCCTGGGCATCGGCGTGCGCCTCTCTAGCCATACCGCTGGGGGGAGCTTCTCCAGTCGCCATGGTTCGAGATACTTGAAGGGGGGATTCACCGGTTGGAACCGGCGCGGATCGAATGGTGGCATCCCGAATAGCCGCGTCATTAACGCCTTTTTCCTGAATGGTGCCCAGGAAGGGCGCTTTACTACCCTGGCTGATATCCCCAGCGTTAAACGTATTAGATGTGACGCGGCGAAGTCCTGCGTCAACGTCAGAAGACAATGCGCCGGATAAAGTAGTTGCCCTGGCCCCAAACGGCCCAGTACCGGAAATGGCCCCGGAAACTAGACCACCAGGATCAAGGGGATTAATTATTTTACCGGCAGTTCCCACTACCTTACCGGCTCCACCGACAATATCGCCCGCCCGCGTGGCAGCCGCACCGGCGCCGCTAAGAACAGATGCCGCAGGTGAAATTCCGGCTCTTGCCGCGATGTCGCCGACGCCGGATGCCATTTCCCCTATCTTACCAATCGCAGCCCCAGCGCGACCGAGACTAACTTCGGCCAATGGGGTGACGGCGGAGGCGTCAAGGGCAACTTGCGCCGGATGGCGCATGAGGTAATTTTCAAACCCACCTAAAGAAGTGTAGTGCGTTTTATATTCATTACCTAGGGCATTTACCAGCGCCTCATCTTGAGCTTTCTGTTCGGGGTCTTGCTCCTCACCAGCCCACCCAAGAGCTTTTGACTTCAATCCAACGGCGACATCGTTAAGTGTTTGAAGTGTTTTAATTGGATGAAGAACAGATTTTACCGTTTGCTTGGCGACGTCCTGCATGTCCCCAGGTAATGAGGACATGGTAGACTGAACTGCCTGGCCAAATGTTGGCTGCAAGGTCATGTAATCGTCGCCCATTTTTTGGGCGATTGCGTCAGATGCCTCAAGAACGGTTTTGTAGGTTCCCCATGTATGCTTTCCGTTTACGATGGGACCATCCGCATTGCGGAATATTCCTGGGTTGGAATCTGCCGCCTTTTTAAGAGACGGTATTTCATTCACATGCTTGTTGGGATCGGATTGATAAAGAGTGGAAAAGCCAGTGGCCCCCAAAAAGTGGGCGCCGTATTTAGTGGCGTCACTGACTGGAATCCCGTTCTTTTGAAGAACGGCGCTATTTTCATTTCCGTAATCATTAATAGCCCTCATACTGACATTCGGGTCAGTACGAAGATTCATAATTTCGGAGTCGGTTTTGCCCTTAGCGACATCGGGTTGGTATTTTTTAACCAAGCTAACAAATAGCGGATCATTTAGAAATTGACCCAATCCTACAGCCGAGCTAGCCGGGTTAGTGACATTAGGTTTATTCCCAGACTCAGCAAAAGCTACCTTATGCGCGTAATCCAGTTTGGATAAGTCGGCGCGTGTCGGGGGCGCAGCAGGTTTTGGGGTAACCATTTGCGTATCCGGGGCCTGGGCGGCTTGCAGGGCAGCAACAACATCAGGATCAAGTTGACCTGATGTGTCAGGGCTTGCCGGGGTCGCCGCCGGAGATGCGGCCTGAAGCGCGCTCAAGACATCGGGATTGTCAATAACGTTGTCCGTCATCTGAAATACCTGCTAATGCCTTCCCCATACCCATTAAGAACATTACCTTTAGAGTCTTTCCCGCCCTGTTCGTATTGTTGAATCCTTTCGGGATGCAATTGAATGTCTTCAGCAGCACTAGACTTTTGATTTTTATTTTTCCCAAAAAATATAGGCAGCTTAACTTTTTCCGCGTCATACAAGGGATTAAACTCGCTAGAGAAATTTGACCAAGCCCCTTGATAAGTTCCTGTCTTTTGATAATAAAAATCTTTATACTTTGAAAAATCTCTTAATTGTTGATTTTGAATAAACATGTTTGACAAAATAATGTTAGCAGCTTTTTTATCGACATTTCCTCCAGGGAATACTTGAGTCAAAGCGTCAGCGGCCCGGACGGCCCTTTCCCCAAATTGTGATGCGGCTTGGGCTCCGCCAAAAGCTTGTAGTTTGGCAATAATTTGGGACGGGGTGGTAATGGAGGCGGCATCTGGGTCATCAGGAAGCCCAAAGGCTCTTCGGACTGTCTGATAAATATTCACAATATTAGCTCGGTCTTGCTGGTTGGCGCCGGAAGCGCCAAATCCGGTATCAGGCAAATTGTTTATAGCAGTAGCAAGCTCTCGCAAATTTCTTTGCGCGGAATCAGCCTGATCAATCCCATTAAGGTGACTATCAACTTCTTTTTGGGCAAGTTTTTCATTTTCATCAAATGTTCCAGGGAATCGTGCCTTCATAATAGAACTGATAACTGGAGCCCCTGAGCTAAGGTCTGCCGCTCCATCCGTCATTTTACGGATGTATTCATTAGCAACGGAACTGGGACCAATATTGACTTGTCCAGTTGTGTAATCTGCATGAATTGGGGGCGCAACACTACTGGTTGATACCGAGCCTGAAGGAAGTTTTCCCGCCATCAATTCAAGGTGAACTGGCTGGTTGTTCCAGTCCGAAAAAGTTTTTGACGGATCGCTAGCTGCCCCAGGCACCATCGCGTAGCCCGGGGGAATGGGGTGCATCGCTTTCCAGCGGTTAGCCCTATTTGTTTCCGCTTCGGCTCCATAAACGTCAGTTTCAGCTTGTGTCTTGCCAATAGTAGCCTGCTGCTGCTGCGTACCCATATAAGTCTGCGCGCCGGTTCCCAGGCCCTGCGCCAGCGCCACGCCGAAGTTGCGCGTCGGGGCGGCGGTCATCGCGGCCAGCCCGGTCAGGAACGGCACGAGATACTGCGGGTTGCCCTTGGCGGCTTCCCCAAGATATCCGCCGATACCGCTGCCCAGGTGCGAAGCAAACTGCCCCAGACCACCGGCGACAGTGTTGAAGTCCTGTCCGACGCCCTGCGCCAGTGCGCCTAGCCCAGAGGGCGGCGTCGGCGTCGGCGTATATTGCGGAGGAGAGATGCCGGTAGACAGTTGCGGGGCCGCCCTGCCGGTAGTGGCGGGGACGTTAGGCCCCTGGGCGTTGATGTCCGGGTTAACCACTCCAGTGGAGGCAATGCGGTCACCGCCAGGGAAGTCGGTAGGCGGCTGGGAAGCCGCAGCGACCCCTGCGGCCTGTTTGTGGTGCGCGACCGCCGTAGGATTCCCGGCTTTGGCCTGGGCGGTGGCGGCGTCGGCGTGGGCGGATGCGGCGTCGGCATCGATTTTTGCACGTATCTGTGGGGGAGTATCGACTTCGGTGGGGTGCGGATTTACCGTAGGAGCGACACCACCAGCAGGGGGTGTTTGATACTTTTCCACAATTCCCGGAGCATTAAGAAAGTTTGAGACTCCAGACCCGATGCCTCGCGCCGCTCCACCGACAAAATTGCCGAGCCCCTTTGCTATAGGAGCGAAAAAATAATCTTGAGAGTTAAGTTGCTGTTGCTGCTGCAGATCGGTTTGAGGCGCAGGTACATTAGATTGGGCGTTATTAATGCTATTAATCCTAGCAATTCTGGACTCTCGATCAGGATCGGAGCCATTGTCACCAGCAGCTATCGCTTGAAGGTAAGCAGAAGTATTTCCACCACCATCGTCAGTAGCGGTGCCACCATCATCGACGCCGCCAAGCGTGGCATACCCACGCCGCCCGCCAGCCACGCCGCCGGAGGCGTGACGCGGACGTCGGCCATTGGCTACACCGCCGGTGGAAAGGGCGGCGAGGAACGGAAGCGCGCTGGCAATTGAACTACCAATTCCGCCAATTGCGCTGCCAATGCTACCGGCAGCCGCGCCGATGCCGGGCGCGAGGCCAGCGACAGCCTTACCCGCCCCGATGACACTGCTTACATCACCGGCCAGCCCGGCAATCTGATCCAGACCAGACTGCTGCTTCGGCAGGGCCCCGGCTGTAGCAAGTTGATGGGTTTGCGGGGTTTGGTCAGGAATGTCCAAACCAGCCGGTCCACCTTGGTTCGAATACGGCATCCCGCCGTCGGCAAACGGGTGTCGGCCACCGGCTACGCCGCCACGGGCTTCAGGAAAAGAAGCGGAATCTTTTTTGAGTTGGTCAACAGTGTCTAAGTTGCCAATAGGCGGACCCTGATCCCAGCCCGACGTATCAGATTTCTTCGGAAGCCAGGACTGAACGTCCTTCCCGATATCCGCAAACTTATGCATCTGATCGAGGGCGGATGGGTTCGGAGTCAGTGCGCCCGCAGTCGTCAAGTGGGATACAGGCAGATTGGCCTGCGGGACGTAGCTCGATCCGCCGTGGGGCG
>Ga0316220_1004643_pt1 | contig 10343 bp, 8 predicted proteins | sample TBH18005metaG_FD_203632 | JGI IMG/M metagenome (GOLD analysis project Ga0316220, IMG submission 203632) | Freshwater microbial communities from Trout Bog Lake, Wisconsin, USA - TBH18005 | ecosystem: Environmental > Aquatic > Freshwater > Lake > Hypolimnion/Profundal zone | place: USA: Wisconsin...
CCAGAAGAACAATTCGGAAACACTAGGTATCTCCTGCGGATGGGATTCCCCCTGCGTCCCCAACGCGCCGACGATGCCGCTGGGCATGGGATTGGCCGTCTCCGGGTGGAAATGCTCATACTGAAAACGGGTGCCAGGAAAATGCCCTTCATTGATGACATGAACATATTCCGTTGTCTTGATGGCCAAAAAAAACATGCCCATCAATGCCGTAACCACCAGCAGCCAAGCCGCCAACCTGCGGCGGCCCCTGTCATTAAAAAATATCCCGAGCGTCATGACAAAACTGCTCGTGAGGAGCACGGCGGTATTGATCGCGCCCAACCCGAGTTCGAGATGCCTGCTTGCCGCCGCAACCGTTACCGGGCTTTCCCAACGCACAAAGGTATAAGCCATGAAAAGCACTCCGAAAAAGAGGACTTCTGTCGCGATAAAAATCCACATTCCGAGCGTCGCCACATCGCGTTGTTGCTCGGCGTTCTCGAAGTGGCGCTCGGTGGGTGAAGGCTCTTCGTTCATGGATTTTTACTCCCCGGATGTTCCGGGTGGCGGCACCGGCGGCGGTGCGGCGGGTTGGGGATAGTTGTATGGGCCTTCCGTGACCACCGGCGGCGTCTCAAAGTTCTCAACCGGCGGCGGCGACGGCGTTGTCCATTCCAGCCCGGTGGCACTCCACGGGTTCGGTCCCGCGTGGACGCCGCGTTTGAGCGACCAAATAAAATAAAACACCGGCATGATATAGCCAACGCCCAGAATGCTGGCCCCCGCCGTCGAGAGCACATGGTAAAACTGAAATTCCTGCGGATACATGCTATAGCGCCTGGGCATTCCAAGATACCCGAGAACGAACTGCGGGAAAAACGTCAGATTAAAGCCGATGAACGTTACGATTGCTGCCAACCGCCCGAGTTGTTCGGGATACATCCGGCCCGTGATCTTCGGCCACCAGTAATGCAGGCCGCCCATAAAGGCCAATACCATCCCGCCTACCATGATATAGTGAAAGTGTGCCACGACAAAATAGGTATGCGTTACATGCACATCGACTGCGAGCGCTGCCAGAAACAGCCCAGTGAGTCCGCCAACGGTAAACAAACCGATGAATCCAAGTGCATAAAGCATCGGCGTATCCAATGCGATGGAACCTTTGTAGAGCGTGGCGGTCCAGTTGAATACTTTGATCGCGGAAGGGATGGCCACGATATAGCTAAGAAACGAAAAGACCATTCCCGCATAGGGGCTCTGACTGCTGACAAACATATGGTGTCCCCAAACCAGGAACCCAAACACAGCAATGGCGACACTGGCTCCCGCGACGAACGGGTAGCCAAAAAGCCGTTTGCGGGCGAAGCAAGGAATCAACTCACTCACCACCCCCATGCCCGGAAGGATCATCACATAGACAGCCGGGTGCGAATAGAACCAGAAGAGATGTTGGAAGAGAATCGGATCGCCTCCTAGCGCGGGATCGAAGATGCCCACCCCCCAAAGCCGTTCGATGGCTACCAACGTCAACACCATCGCAAGCACCGGGGTTGCCAGCACCAGGATGACACTAGTCGAGTAGAGCGACCAGACAAAGATGGGCAGCCGAAACCACGTCAGCCCTGGGGCGCGCAATTTGTGGGTCGTCACGATGAAATTCAGTCCCGTCAGGATCGAAGAAAAACCGGCCACGAAAATGCCGGCCACCATTGTCACAACTTGCCCGTTTGCGTAGGTCGTGCTGTAAGGCGTGTAGAACGTCCAGCCCGTATCCACGCCGCCCCCGAGGATAGCCCATACAGCCAGCAATCCACCCACTATGAATAAATACCAACTTAGCAAATTGAGCCGGGGGAAAGCCAAATCCCTCGCGCCGAGCATCAGTGGCAGAATGAAATTGCCGAGCACCGATGGGATGGAGGGAATCAGAAAAAACCAGACCATCAACACACCGTGCAGCGTGAATAAGCGGTTATACATTTCCGGCCTGATGAGTTCGCCCCTGGGTGAAAGCAACTCCAGGCGAATGAGACCGGCTGCCACCGCCGCGATGGCAAAAAAAACAAGAATGGAAAATAGGTAGAGCAACCCGATGCGCTTGTGATCCCTCGTGAGGAGCCACGAGCGGAGCGTGTTTTCCTCCAGATATCCACGATTCGCTTCCGGCGTGCTCATTTCATGCCTCCTCGTGGAGTGTCTTCCGGTTTTGGGATCGTTCCACGCTCGTCGCTGTAACTCAATGTTTGATTACTCCCTCCTCCGCCATCCGCGCCCAGGCTCTTTAAATATGCGATCAGAGCCATCAATTGATCTTCTGAAATACGCCCTTGGAAAGAAGGCATCACCGGCTCGTAACCCGCCACGATTTGGGAATTCGGCAACAGAATCGAATCGCGCAAATACTGTTCGTCGGCGACAGTCGTCTTGCCGCCTTCCAACGGCACCACGGAGCCGTAAAGCCCGGCGAGATCCGGCGCGCGCACCACCCGGCTTCCGGCATGGCAGCCGCTGCACCCGAACTGCCGGAACAGCCGTGCGCCTTCCATCACGGGGCTTTCGGACTGGTCGCCGCTGGTAAGCCACTTCTGGTAGTCCGCTTTCGAGAGAACCACCACCTTCCCGCTCATCTGGGCATGGCCCGTTCCGCAATACTGGGTGCAAAAGAGGTGATAGACACCGGGCTTGTTTGGGACCATCCACATCGAGGTATAGCGACCGGGCAACACATCCTGCTTCACCCGGAACGCGGGAATATAGAAACTATGGATCACGTCCTGCGAAGTCATCAAGAGCTTGACCGGAGCGCCCTCGGGCAGATGCAATTCATTGATTTCCCGTTTCCCCTGCGGGTGTTGAATCTTCCACATCCACTGTTTGCCAATGACATGGATTTCCATCGCGTCGGCAGGCGGGTGCCGCTGCCGAAAATAAGTGGATGCCGCCACAGTGAAGAATCCTATCGCAATCACAAGCGGGATCACTGTCCAGACGATTTCGATGGGCCAGGTCCTTCTGCCCGATTGAAAGCGATTGACGGGGTTTGAACGCCGATATTTGAAGCTGAAATAGAGGATGGGACCGGCAACGGCAAAAATGAAAAACAAAGCCATCAGCACCAACGCGATCACGATATTATCGACATCGCGTGCGCCTGTTGCAGCTTGTTCTGGCCAGATCGGAAACATTAGTTTTTCTGCTCCGGGGGTTTGGGTGCGTTGGATCGTTTCGAGCGGCCGGATCGGATGACTAGATAAATCAAGCCCGCTATAGTCGCGAGGGCGAGGACCCGGACTGAATAAATGACCAGGGTTCCGTAGCGTGAGCGCACCGGGTTGTAGTGAAAGCAAAGGAGAGCGAGCCGTTCCACGGCGGAAGGGGGATTATCTAGTTTCGCGGCGTCAGCAATCGCCTTGTCCAGTTCCGAAGCTGAAAACGAAACGCCCAGAAAATAGCGAAATAGCTTCCCATCCGGCCGCACGACAACAAACCCGGCGGGATGCGCAAATTCGCCCGATGCCGGATCGTACAGAAAACGATAGCCGATGCATTCAGCAAGTGTCTTAATCGCGTCCGGATTTCCGGTCAGGAAATTGCAGCCTCCCTCTGTGCCTGGACGCGCGTAGCGTTTGAGAAAAGTCCTCTTCTTGGCCTGCGCTTCCACAAGCGGCTCGTTGGGATCGATGCTCACAAACACCACGCGAAAATCCTTTCCCATTTCCTTGCGGCTCCCTTGCAGTGCGAGGATCAGACCATCGCTGACTCCTTCGCAAAGCATGCGGCAGCGGAAATAGCCAGGCACAAGCACCACGGGCGAGCCGCGGAAGCAGTCGGCGAGTTTTAGCGCCGTCCCGTCTGCATCTGTAAACACAAGGTTCAGTGGCAGTTCCCGCCCCGGATATTGCAAAAATTCCACCTGCTGCAATTCGCTATCTGTCAGTGCATGAACACTGGTCAACGCGAGCGCGAAAAAGAGTATCAAGATATGGATGACTAGTCTCATGGCGTTTCCTCCGTTCCCTCCTGTGCGCGGCGCTGCATCATTTCGTTCCAGGTCGGTCCCTGCGGCAGCCCTGGTGTTCCCAAGATCGGCTGGTTTCCTTGTTGCGCCACAAGGCCCATCGCCTGCTCGATCGGTATTCTCACCACCCCGGCTTTGCGATCCACCCATCCATAGCTAGTGAGGAGATCGTCCTCTTTTTGCCGCAATGCGATGAGTTCGTCCGGTGGATATATTTGAAGTTGAGGCGCTGGAAATTGGGCTTCGGATAGTGGCATCGGCGCACTGATTGGCCCCTCCACAATTTGGGTTTGAAGCGAGAATGAGCGATAGAGGAGCGCGGTGGCGAGACTGCTAAGGATGAGACTTACGATCAGCATCAGCGCAATCAATCCCAAAGAGAGGGGGTCGATATCTTTTCTCTCGAACTGCGTTTTCATATCGCACTCACCCCCAGTTCTAATAGCCTTGGATCGCGCAAGGGAATGGGAGCGGCAATGCTCCATGCCTGCCAGAAAAACGAAATCCAAAGCGTCCCAAATGCCAGCGGAAGGACAATGTCCATCCAGCTCACATGAAACGCTGCGAAAAATGCCGGTGTGACGACCCAGAAAAGATAGACTAGTTGAGAAATCCAAATCACCCCGGCAACAAGCGCCAGCGCATGCCTATTCTTCTTCGGCGCTTGGAAGAGCAACACGGCGACTGGCCCAATAAAGCAAACCACCGCGATTCCACGCGCCAGCCATTGCCAGCCGTTGGCGTTGCGGTGCAAATACCAAACGGTTTCCATGGGCAAATTGCCGCTCCAGATGATGAGGAACTGCCCAAAGGCGACATAGGTCCAGAAAATCACGAAGGCGAAGAGAAGTTTTCCCAGATCGTGCCATCCCTGTGTCGTCGCCAGTTGCTCCACGCTTTGCTCCTGGAACGGAAGGAGAAACACCGCCGCTACGGTTGCGCCAGATAACGCGAGCAGCGTTTGCGTGGCGATCATAATCACGGGAAACATCGTCGAGCGCCAGCCTGGTTCGAGTTCCATGAGCCAGTCGAGCAGGGCGAAACTTACGGTCAGGAAATAAACTACCAGGCCGGGACCGCTCAGGGCGCGCAATGTGCGAGTCGGTCCCACATCGGTGCGCCGATCCTGCTCCAAAGAGCGGCTCCGCAGCATCCACGCCAGCCAAAACCATGCCGCAAAACAGAGCGCGGCACGCGCGATCACCCACGCGGGCCGAAAATAACCCGTTCCATGCCAGAGCGTCGGGGTTCCCGCGAAAACCAGCGCAAATAGGAGCGACAAGGCGGGGAGTGGAGCAAGCGCCGCCTCGAAAATGCGCTGGACCATGAATCCCCAGCGACCCCCAGTGAGATGATGCACCATGAGTTGTGCCAGCGCGCCCAGCGTCACGCTGAGCCAAACCACAAAGGCAAAAAATGCCGAGTGCAGGAACTGCTCGCGATCCAGCCATACCGCCAGAACGCAAACCGCCAGCGCTCCTGTGGAGATGCGTCGCAAAGCGGTGGGTTTCATGGGGTGTGGGTTAGGGAAGTTCCCGGCCTTCCGGTACATCGTTCCAAGTTGCGTTTTGGCTGCGTTGCAGCGCGCGGATGTAGCTCGATATGGCCCAGCGGTCGTCAGGAGTTACCCGGTCGGCATAGGAATACATCACGCCGTAGCCCTTCGTGATAACCCCAAACAGGTAACCCGGCGGCGCATCGCGCAGCCGCTTTTGATGGTATGTGGGCGGTGCGGGGAATCCGCGTTGCGGAATCATTCCGTTTCCATCTCCAGTACGACTATGGCATACCGAACAATAAATATTGAAGCGCTCTTGGCCTCTTTTCAAGAGGTCCATCGTCACCGGCATGGGAAAACCGGTCACGAGCCGCCCGTTGATTTCTCCTTGGAAAAACGCGGAGTCCGTCTCCAACTGGCCGCGTGCGACTGTCCCTTCCACAGGCGGGAGCGCGGTCATGCCGTTTTGAAAATAATGCGATTCTTCCAGCGGCTTGATCCGCCCATCCTCCACCATCGCCTTGCGGCAACCGCAAAGCAGCAATACCGCGAGCAATAGGAAATGCCTGGTTTTCATTGGGGCACCTCCACGATGCGCAGGGGACAGAGTTCCTCCAAAAACTGCCGCGCCGATTCCAAGGCAAACAGCGGGTCCGCAGATTCCAGGCAGAGAAAGAACCGGTCATCGGTCGCGCGCTCGAACTCGGGGACGTTGAAGAGAGGATGATGCGGTTTGGGCAGCTTCATCGAAAGAAACAGCGCGAGCACCCCGCTCAAAGCTGCAATGAGAATCGTTAACTCAAAGGTCACCGGAATAAACGACGGCCAGCTATGGAGCGGCCTGCCACCGACATTGAGGGGATAACTAATGACCGCCGCATACCATTGCATGAAATACCCGCCGCCGCCCCCCGCGATTCCCCCGAGCAGAAACACCAGCGGCAACCACGAACGCCCCTGGCCGAGCGCGTGGGATAAGCCTTCCACCGGGAACGGCGCAAAGGCATCCATGCGTGTATAGCCATGCGCGCGCGCCGCTTTCGCCCCGGCGATGAGAGCCTGGGGCGTGGAAAATTCCACCATCAAACCATAAAGTTCGCTGTTCACGACGCGGGGTGTTTTTTCTGCGCGATCAGCTCTCGCACGTCGCTGATCGCAATGGCGGGCGCGAGTCGGATGAACAGCATGAAGAGCGTCAGGAAGAGCCCCCCGGAGCCGATGAACGTCGCCCAGTCCCAAGCCGTCGGCCAATAGGTTCCCCAACTTGATGAGATAAAATCCCGCGCCAGACTGCACACCACAATCATGAGCCGCTCCAGCCACATGCCTAGATTGATGACAATCGACACCGCAAAGAGCATCCATTCATTGGTCCGAACGCGGCGCGACCAGAGCACTTGCGGGATGAAGACATTGCACGCAAGCACTGCCCAGAAGATCGGCGCCCAATGTCCCCAAAGCCGATCCGTTGCCGCCGCGTATTCAAAGGGATCGTTGCTCGTAAGTTGCATCAGCGTTTCCATCAAATAGCCATAGCCCACCATCAACCCGCTCACGAACATCACGCAGGCCATGTTGTTCAAGTGCCGCGGCGTAATGAGCGAGTGCAGCTTGAAAATACTGCGCAGCGGAAGCAGCAGCGTGAGCACCATGGCGAACCCCGAGTAAATCGCGCCCGCTACAAAATAGGGAGGGAAAATGGTTGAGTGCCACCCCGGCAGCATCCCCACGGCAAAGTCGAGGCTCACCACGCTATGCACACTGAGTACGAGCGGTGTTGCGAGGCCTGCCAGCAAACGATAGGCGGTTTGATGCCGTTCCCAATGCGCCGCAGAACCGCGCCAGCCCAGCGCCACCATTCCGTAGAAGCGTCGCATCCACGGCGATTTTTCCCGATCTCGCAACGTCGCCAGATCCGGCACCAGCCCTGTGTACCAGTAAAGCAGCGAAACAGTGAAGTAGGTCGCGACGGCAAACGCATCCCAGACGAGCGGGCTGCGAAACTGCGGCCAAAGCCCCATGGTGTCGGGATACGGGAGCAGGAAATAGAACACCCACGGGCGGCCCAAATGGAGCAGCGGAAACATCGCCGCGCACAACACGGCAAATATTGTCATCGCTTCCGCGAGTCGGTTGATCGAGTTGCGCCACGGCTGGGCCAGCAAGAGCAGGATCGCCGAAATCAACGTCCCGGCGTGACCGATCCCGATCCACCACACGAAATTGATGATGGCAAAACCCCACCCCACCGGAATGTTGATTCCCCAAACTCCCACCCCCCGATAAAACAGCCACGAAATGGCCGCCATGAGCACGCTCAACAAAAAGAACGACGCCCCAAATGCCAGCCACCACCAGCCAGATCGAATACGTCTGAGTGGTATCGACGCGACTTCCTCCGTGGCGCTGGCGTAGGTAACGCCCGGTTCCAGAAGTTGCATTGGATAGCCCAGGTTCGGATCGTTCATGGCTGCAACGGATTGGTGATTCGCATGAGGTAGGTCGTCCTCGGGTGCGTGTTAAGCTCGCCCAGCAGCGCGTAGTTCAACGCGGTGCGCTTCAGCTTGGCTACGCGGCTTTGTGGATCGTTCAAGTCGCCAAAAATAATCGCCTCCGTGGGGCACGCCTGCGCGCATGCTGGGACGATCTCGCCGTCGCGGATCGCGCGTTTCTCCACTTCCGCGCTGATCCGCCCTGCGGTGATGCGCTGCACACAGTAGGTGCATTTTTCCATCACGCCCCGCGTGCGCACGGTGACGTTCGGATTCTGCGCCAAAAGAAGCGGCTCCTTCGATTCCGGCTTCGGGTAGTTGAAAAAATTGAAGCGCCGCACTTTGTAGGGACAGTTGTTGGAGCAATAACGCGTGCCGATGCAGCGGTTGTAGACTTGGACATTCAACCCTTCGTGGTCGTGAACCGTGGCGGCAACAGGGCAGACGAGCTCGCACGGAGCCGTTTCGCAATGCATGCACGGCATCGGCTGGAACGCGATGGAGGGGCGCGCATTGTCGTCAAAATAATAGGAATCCACGCGCAGCCAGTGCATTTCGTGACCGCGCCCCACCTCGCGTCGGCCCACGGGCGGAATATTGTTTTCCGCCTGGCAGGCGGCGGCACAAGCATTGCAGCCGATGCAGCGAGTCAGATCGACGACCATCCCCCACGCGAGCCCGTCCGTGGCTGTGCGCGTGAGATTGTAAATAGTCGGCTCTTCGCTGCGGCTGATTTTTTGCACCGGGGTGAGACTGCTCAAAGGCTTGATGCGCATCAGGTCGGGGCTGTTCACGTGGTGATGCGCTTGGGTGGTGACGAGTTCGTGGCGTTCGCCCGTTTTTTCGAGCGTGACCTGCCGCCGCCACGGCTCCGTGCTGGTGCGCAGCGGATACGCGTCGATCCCTGCATTTTGCGCGGTTTTTTGGAATTGCACCGGGTCTCCCGCCGGTGTCACCCCCTTGAACCAGACGCCGGGTTCGAGCCGGGAACCGCACCCCAGCGTTACCGAAAGCACGCCGTCCGCCATTCCAGGCTGAACCAGCGCCGCGCCCCGGATTACTCGGCCATCGATGGCTTTGATTTGGACGACATCGCCCGTCGCAAGCTGTTGCTCCTGCGCCGTGGCGGGACTCAACAACAGCGCGTTTTCCCAGGAGAGGCGGCTGATGGGCCGGGGGAGTTCCTGCAACCAGGCGTTTTCCTCAAAGCGTCCGTCCCATACTCCGTAATCCGGTGCGAAAACCAACTCCACTCGTTGCGCCGCCTTTGCTTCCAGCGTGACCGCCAGCGAGGGAAGAAGCGTGGGGGTTTGAACTGCGGCGGCCGTGTTGGCCACGACCCCATCGTGCAAAGCGCGCCGCCAGCTTTCCTCATCCAGCCCCCCATCCGTTGTCCAATATTTTTTAATAATATCATGAGCATGTCTGCCTGGAAAGTAAGCCACGCAATCCAGCAACTCGTGGAGCGTTCGCCCGCCAAAAAGCGGCTCGATAAGCGGCTGTGCAAGGCTCGCAGTTCCGTCAAACGCCCGCGCGTCACTCCACGCTTCCAGTGGATGGGCTTGCGGAATGTGCCACCGCGCGGCCTCCGCCGTTTCGTTGCGGTACAGCCCGAGGGCAACACTCAGTGGCACTTGCCGAATGAGCGTCTCCATTTCCAAATCCGCCGGAGCAGTATGCGCCCAGTTCCCACCGAGCATCAGCAGCACCGCGACCTTTCCGGCTTCGAGGCTCTCCGCCAAGGCCGTGAGCGACTCGGTGTGGTTTACGGGCGCGACCTCCACGGGTTCGCCGTGCGTTATCGTGACGCCAAAGTTTCCCAACTCGCCGTTAATGGCATGCACCAGCGCGTGCAGTTCCGCGGGCATCGCGGCTCCCGCAATGACGAGGCTCTGGGCGGGGCTGTTTTTCAAATTCCCGGCAACAGTGGCCGCCCACGCTTCGGCTTCCAGACTCGGCTTCCAGCCGGGAGTGGAAACCGCCACGCCCAGTTGTTTTGCAAGCGCCGCCGCATGACCAGTGATCCCATCCGGCCCCGTCACGGCGATGGCCCGCCTTTCATCAGCGGAAACCCCGGTGATCGTCGGCACGGGGTCCAATACATAAAGCCGGTTCATTGCAACATGGCCCTCCCGGATATTGCGGCCCGCCATCCAATCCCGCGCATAGCGCACGCTGCCCGGCAGCGCGAACAAGAAATCCGCGCCGAACGAAACCACCACCTGGGCCTGGTCGAAATGGTACTGCGTTTCGACAAATTTCCCGAAGGCTTGCCGTGCTCCCTCAAATTCGGCATCGCGGTTGAGCGGTTCGTATTGATGCCATTGCGCTGCCGGATACTTCTTCAATA
>Ga0316220_1004648_pt1 | contig 10331 bp, 10 predicted proteins | sample TBH18005metaG_FD_203632 | JGI IMG/M metagenome (GOLD analysis project Ga0316220, IMG submission 203632) | Freshwater microbial communities from Trout Bog Lake, Wisconsin, USA - TBH18005 | ecosystem: Environmental > Aquatic > Freshwater > Lake > Hypolimnion/Profundal zone | place: USA: Wisconsin...
CGTGCAATGTTGCTTGTGATCCCAAGGTATCGAGTGAGATCAAATCCCCAACCAAGATTGATTGCTTGGCTTGCGAACATAAAACAATTTTATCCAAAAGACGTTCTTCAATATTATCGAGTTTTTTCCCTGGGTTGATGCGGTCTAATACATCAATCAGATTTAAGAAGCGCAGGTAGGAAGACGGCTTGGTGCTAGGCATTTTGAGAATAAAAATGGAACGTATTGATTTAATTGATCTAGTTATTAGCTCTTTAGCTAGTATGAGTATATTCCCTTTAAGCGAGCTGTGTGTTTATGTCCTTTGATAATGTGTGCCGATTCTTATGAATAAAGCCCTATCCCAATGGTTAGCTGGATGTCTTATTAGCGCATGCAGCTATGCGGCATTGTTCTATCTAAATGGTTGGTTGACTCAGTATTTGACTTACAGCCTGGGTGTGAATTGGATCTATTTGCCCGCGGGCTTAAGGCTATTTCTGACGCTGATTTTTGGCGTGCCTGGCGCCATAGGAATTGCTAGCGCCAGTTTTTTGATTAGCTATTGGGGTGGATTTTCGCAAGATGTCGTTACTTGCCTAGGGATTGGGGCCATCTCAGGATTTGCGCCATACTTAGCCAGAATGTTTGTGCTAACCAATGTCAGGTTAGCACCTGATCTCAGTGACCTTAATTTGCCGCGCTTATTAATTTGTACGGTTATCTACGCCTTGCTGAGCTCGAGCTTGCACCAGTGGTGGTTTGCAACCCGGGCACTGGAAAATGCCGGCGTATTGAATGACTTTGTGGTGATGTTTATTGGTGATGTGCTGGGGACAATCTTATTGGTCGCCAGCATTAAGTATGGGCTAGATGCGACCAGGCGCTTTAGAAAAATAAGTCCTTGAGTGCAAGGCCGGGATTGTTGGCACGCATAAAGGCCTCTCCCACCAGAAACGCATTGACCTGATGCTCTCGCATGAGATCTACATCTTTGCGTTCTAAGATGCCTGATTCTGTGACCAATGTTTTGTTGTCTGGCACCATCGGCAATAAGGATAAGGTGGTTTGCAGGCTTACCTCAAATGTTTTCAGGTTGCGGTTGTTGATTCCTAATAATGGGGTCTGTAACTCGAGGGCTTGTTCCAGCTCTTGAGCATTGTGTACTTCAACCAGCACATCGAGCCCTAATTCATGGGCGCAGATTTCCAATTCTTTCATTTGGTTGAGCTCAAGACAAGCGACGATCAGCAAAATAGCATCGGCGCCAATAGCGCGTGCTTCATAGACCTGGTACGGATCAATCGTAAAGTCTTTGCGTAATACCGGGATAGAGCAAGCAGACCGCGCTGTTTGTAGGTAGGCATTGCAACCTTGGAAGTAATCGCTATCGGTCAAGACGGAGAGACAAGCTGCGCCATATTGCTCATATGCTTTGGCAATTTCTGCTGGTTTAAAATCTGTGCGCAAAATACCTTTACTGGGACTTGCCTTCTTAATTTCTGTGATGACTCCGGGCTTGCCAGCGACAATTTTCTGAGTGATTGCCTGAATAAAGCCACGCGGCTTTAGTAGTGGGTCCTGAAGGTTTTGCTCTGCCAACCTACGCTGATTGCTAAGCGAAATCCGTTGAGAGTTCGCGACCACCTCACGTTTTTTGGTGGCAACAATTTTTTCGAGAATATCGCTCATGTATTCAATAGGGAAGTATTTTGTGTGGCAGTAATAAATTGATCTAGCTTTTGCCGGGCTGCTCCTGATGCAATGGCGGCCTGTGCCATTTTGATGCCGCTGGCAATATCAGCAGCCACATCAGCCACATACAGAGTGGCGCCCGCATTGAAGCAAACAATATCGTTTGCTGGACCTGGCGTATTGTTCAGAACATCGAGAACTATTTTTTTAGATTCTTGGGCATCTGCCACCTGAAATCCATTGCTTGGGGCGGTTTGAAAGCCGAAGTCTGCGGGATGGATTTCGTATTCTCGAACATTACCGTCTTTCAGTTCGCCAACGAGGGTGGGGCCTTCCAAAGAGATTTCATCCAATCCATCGCGACCATAAACCACTAAAGCTTGGGTCATGCCGAGCGCTTGTAAAACGCGGGTCTGAATTCCTACTAAATCTGGATGAAACACTCCCATCAAGATGCGTTTGGCATCTGCGGGATTGGTGAGGGGGCCGAGGATGTTAAAAATGGTACGAACTCCCAATTCTTTGCGAATGGGCGCTACGTTTTTCATAGCAGGATGGTGGTTGGGGGCAAACATAAACCCGGCGCCGATCGTTGAGATGCAATTGGCAACTTGCTCAGGTGAGACAGTGAGTTTGGCGCCCAGAGCTTCCAAAACATCGGCACTGCCAGATTTACTGCTAACGCTGCGGTTGCCATGCTTGGCAATTTTTGCGCCAGCCGCTGCTGCTACAAACATCGCTGCTGTCGATATATTAAAGGTATGCGCGCCATCTCCACCGGTGCCCACCACGTCGACCAAATGGCGTTGGTCTTGAATATGCACGGGGGTAGCAAATTCACGCATTACGCGGGCTGCTGCAGCAATTTCTCCAACAGTTTCTTTTTTAGTTCGGAGCGCAATTAAGAAGCCTGCTACCAAGGTGGGGTGCATTTCGCCACTCATGATGAGGCGCATCATGCTGGTCATTTCATCATGAAACAGTTCGCGGTGTTCAATGCAGCGTTGCAGGGCTTCTTGGGGCGTAATGGCCATAAACCGATCAATATTTATTTAGGTATTTTGTAAAAAGTTCTTCAGCAGTGCATGTCCATGCTCTGAAAGGATGGATTCAGGATGAAACTGCACTCCCTCTACCGCGAGTTCTCGGTGACGCACTCCCATGATTTCGCCGTCCGAGGAGGTGGCCGTAATTTCGAGCATATCCGGTAGCGAACTCTTCTCAATTGCCAAAGAGTGATAACGCGTCACAGTAAAGGGGCTGGGGATACCTTTGAATACACCTACCCCAGTATGAAAAATCTGATCGGTTTTACCATGCATCACTTTTTGAGCGCGCACTACCTTGCCCCCAAATGCTTCCCCGATGGCTTGATGTCCTAAGCACACACCAAGAATAGGAATGCGTCCGGCATAACGCTGGATGGTTTCCACAGAGATACCTGCTTCTGCCGGGCTGCAAGGACCTGGTGAAATACAAATGCGTGACGGCTGCATGTTGGCAATTGCATCGACTGCAATTTCATCATTGCGTACCACCCGAACCTCTTCTCCCAGTTCTGCAAAATATTGCACTAGGTTGTAGGTAAAAGAGTCGTAGTTATCAATCATGAGGAGCATCGAGTCCTCCTTGTACTAAATCTGCGGCAATTAATACAGCGCGCGCTTTGGCTTCAGTTTCTTTCCATTCAGCGGTGGGGTCGGAATCAGCAACAACTCCTGCGCCCGCTTGAGAGTGCAACATGCCGTTGCGGATCACGCCGGTACGGATTGCAATGGCGACATCCATATCCCCAGAAAAGGAGAGGTAGCCAACTGCACCACCATAGACACCCCGTTTTACGATTTCCATTTCATCAATGATTTCCATTGCGCGAATCTTCGGCGCACCCGAGAGGGTGCCTGCTGGGAAGGTGGCGCGCAAGACATCCATATTGCTCATATGGTCGAGTAACTCCCCTTCAACGGAGCTCACAATGTGTTGCACATGCGAATATTTTTCAATGGACATGGAGTCTGTCACTTTAACGGACCCTGTCTTTGCAATGCGACCCACATCATTGCGTGCAAGGTCAATAAGCATGACATGTTCGGCGATCTCTTTGGGGTCTGCCAACAGCTCTTTGGCTAATCGCTCGTCTTCCTCAGGCGTTGCACCACGTGGACGAGTGCCAGCGAGAGGGCGAATAGTCACAATTTTTTCGGACTCTCGTTTTTCTTGGCGAACCAAGATCTCCGGGGAAGATCCCACCACTTGCAGGTCGCCAAAATCGTAGTAATACATATAAGGCGATGGATTCAAAGAGCGTAATGCTCTGTATAGAGATAGCGGGGAGTCCGTGAAAGGTTTGCTGATGCGTTGACCAATTACCACTTGCATGCAGTCGCCCGCCAAAATATAGTCCTTGGTTTTGCGGACGGCCGCTTCAAAGTCTGCTGCTTTGAATTGACGGATTAATTCAGTTTTGGGGCTGGGTAGCGATGCTGGCATGCTGGCTGGTTTGCTTAAGCAGGCCAACAACTCTTTGAGTCTTGTTTGCCCTTTTTCAAAGCTGCCTGGCTGACTCGGGTCGGCATAAACGATCAAGTAAATACGACCTGCCACGTTATCAATCACCGCCAACTCTTCTGTCAACATTAGTTGAATATCAGGTACGCCAAGCTCATCAGGAAGAGAGTGGGTTGCTAAGCGTGACTCGATATAGCGAACGGTATCGTAACCAAAGTATCCAGCTAGGCCGCCACAAAAGCGTGGTAACCCTGTTTGAAGGGCTACCTGAAAGCGTTTGAAATAGGCATCGACAAAATCGAGCGGATTGTCATGATTTTCTTCGATCACTTTGCCATCAGTGATGATCTGAGTAATGGGTGCACTGGGGGTGCCAATTGTGCGCAAGATGGTTTTGGCTGGCAAGCCAATAAAGGAGAAGCGACCAAAACGCTCTCCTCCTAAAACTGATTCCAATAAATAGGTATTTTTTTTACCAAAAGCTTGCGTTAACTTTACATAGAGCGATAAAGGCGTTTCAAGGTCGGCTAACACTTCTTTCACCAACGGAATGCGATTAAAGCCTTGAGCCGCCAGGGCGTTGAATTCATCAAGTTGCATTAGGCGGTTCCTAGTTTCCCTAACTCAGTGCGCATGGACTGAATCACCGAGTGGTAATTTGCATTGCCAAAAATCGCTGACCCTGCCACAAAGGTGTCGGCTCCGGCCTTGGCAACCTGAGCAATATTGTCAACCTTGATACCGCCATCGACTTCTAGTCGAATGTGTCGACCGGTATTTTCTTGATAGCGATCCAATCGTGTGCGCACTTCGGTAATTTTTTGGAGTGTGCTGGGAATAAATGATTGGCCACCAAATCCCGGATTTACTGACATCAACAAAACCAAGTCAACCAATTCCAAGGTGTGATCGAGGTGCGCCAAGGGCGTGGCTGGGTTCAGTACCAGCCCTGCTTGACAACCTTGGTCACGAATGAGGTTCAGGGTGCGATTAACGTGAGGGCTGGCTTCTGGATGAAAGCTGATGAGGTTGGCACCTGCTTTAGCAAAATCCGGGATGAGGCGATCGACAGGTTCCACCATTAAGTGGACATCAATCATCGCGGCCTGGCCATGCTTCATGGCATAAGGACGAATTGCTTCGCATACCAAGGGGCCAATTGTGAGATTGGGGACGTAATGGTTGTCCATCACATCAAAGTGAATCCAGTCTGCGCCAGCAACCAGAACATCTTGCACTTCTTTGCCTAGGCAGGCAAAGTCAGCCGACAAAATGGAGGGGGCGATGACAAATTGACTATCTAAAGTTGATTTCTGGCTATCCATCCCTAGATTCTAGCTTGCAGTTGGCTTCCGGATGGAGCAGAATTCCCCCATGAACCCCCACGAAATCAGCATTACGGTGAGAACCCAGTATTTACCGGAGCAATCAGAGCCGGATAACCGTCAATTTGCCTTTGCCTACACCATTACGATTCGTAATACCGGTGCGGCCAGCATTCAATTGATTGCCCGGCATTGGTTGATTACCGATGGCGATAATGACGTTCAAGAAGTCCGGGGCTTGGGCGTAGTGGGCCAGCAGCCTTTATTGCGCTCTGGCGAGCATTTTGAATACACCAGCTGGGCAACCCTGCCCACCCCTGCGGGCACGATGCGAGGCGAGTATTTTTGCGTCACGGAAGACGCTCAATTCTTCCAGGTACCGATTCCAGAGTTTGCTCTGGTCATGCCTCGAACCCTGCATTAAGTCTAAAAATGCTATTTTTTGCCCTTGCCGGTCCAGAAGACGATAAATAATAGGAGCCCCAAGGCCAAGGCAGCCTCAAACACAAACATCAGCATGGGGTATTCGTCGAGTAAATTGGTGATCATGATTTCTAAATTAAAAACAGTAGTGGTGCGGGACAGCGCATTTCAAAGTGTCTGTCTAAGTGTATTCCTTGTGATGATGGCGGGCGTGATCGGAGGGTGTTCAACTCCTCCGACTCGTTCTGGGTATCACTCCAATGGGAATAGTGCTGCTTATAGCTCATCGATGGCGAGTTTTACTGCAGTCTCTTGGCAAGACTTGCCTGGCTGGCGTGATGATGATTTATCGCAAGCCTGGCCTGCCTGGTTAAAAAGTTGCGATGGCTTACGAAAACAAAGTGGTGCAGTTAATTGGCGACCTGTCTGCGCAAGGGCTGGCGGGGTAAATGGCAGCAGTACAGCGGCAATTCGACGCTATTTTGAAGACAATTTTCAGGCTTATGAGGTGCGCAATAGCGCGGGCAGTAATATGGGCTTAATTACCGGTTATTACGAGCCAGTCATGAATGGCTCACTTAGTCGGACTGCTGGCTATACCGTGCCTTTATATGGCTATCCCAAGGCATGGCGAAATGCGAAGCCCAATCCCGCCCCAGCCCGAGCGCAGCTCTTGGATTCGGGGGTCTTGGCCGGTTCAGAGATTGCTTGGGTACAAGATCCTGTTGCGGCAGCATTTATGCAAATTCAAGGATCGGGAAAAATTCGCTTAGAAGATGGCCGCATTATTCGCTTGGGTTTTGCGGGAACGAATGATCAACCTTTTAAATCATTTGCTCAGTGGTTGCTTGATCGTAGGGAGATTACGCGTAGTCAGGCGACGATGCAGGGCATCTCAGATTGGGCTAAGAAAAATCCCAGTCGTGTTAGTGAGATGCTCAATGCCAACCCGCGGTTTGTTTTTTTCAAGGTACTCCCTGGCGGGGTAAGTGCAGAACTCGGGCCGAATGGTGCGCTAGGTGTTCCCTTGACTGCGGAGCGAAGTATCGCAGTTGATCTACAAGCCTTGCCTTTGGGTGCACCGGTATTTTTAGCAAGCACTAGGCCGCTCAGTACCCAGCCTTTGCAACGCTTAGTGATGGCCCAAGATACTGGTAAGGCAATTGTGGGTGGGGTGCGCGCTGATTTCTATTGGGGATCGGGCGATGCAGCAGCTGAGTTGGCAGGACGCATGAAGCAAAGTGGGAGGCTATGGCTTTTATTGCCACGCTAATCAGGGTTACTTGAGATAGCGTTGAGCCAGGGTGACCCAGTAGTTCACGCCAATGGGAATTAATGCATCGTTAAAGTCATAAGAGGGGTTGTGTAGATGGCATGGCCCCATGCCGTGACCAGCAGAGCGATGGTCACCATCCCCATTGCCTAAAAATACATAGCATCCTGGTTTCTGGAGGAGCATGAATGCAAAATCTTCCGCACCCATAGTTGGGTCAATTTCTGTATTGACATTTTTTTCGCCAACCAACTCATTCATGACCTCACTGGCAAAGCGAACCTCTGCATCATGATTAATGAGTGGAGGATAGTTTCGGCTAAAAACAATCTCTGCTTGGCAATCAAATGCACTAGCAATACTGTGAGAAATTTCTCGAAGACGTCGCTCAATTAGATCAAGCACATCGATGGTGAAGGTGCGAACGGTACCGCCAATAAATGCGCTATCGGGAATGACATTACTGGTTTCCCCAGCGTGAAATTGAGTGATCGACAAAACAGCTGCATCAACAGGTCGTTTATTGCGTGTAATGATGCTTTGCAGTGCCTGGGCAATTTGGATGCCAGTTAGTACTGGGTCAGCACTATTGTGGGGTAAGGCAGCATGACCGCCTTTGCCGGTAATAGTAATTTCAAAGGTGTTGCTCGATGCCATCATGGGGCCACTGGTCACACCAAAACTTCCCTCTGCTAATCCAGGCCAGTTGTGTAAACCAAATACGGCATCGCAGGGAAATTGTGTAAAGAGACCGTCATTGATCATTTCTTGCGCTCCGGCGCCACCTTCTTCTGCCGGTTGAAAGATAAAAATGATGCTGCCTTTGAAATCACGGTGGTTGGACAGGTATTGCGCGGCACCTAATAGCATTGCGGTATGGCCATCATGTCCGCAGGCATGCATTTTTCCGGGGTTTTGTGAGGCATGGGAAAACGTGTTGTGCTCTTGTAACGGTAGTGCGTCCATGTCTGCACGTAAGCCAATCATTTTTCCGGGACCAAGATCGCCGTCTAATTTCCCAACGACTCCGGTTTTACCTAGACCCCGAAAGACGGCAATACCCCAACTTGATAGAGCCTCGGCAACTAGGTCGGATGTGCGATTCTCTTCGAAACGCAATTCAGGGTGTGCGTGGATATTGCGTCGTATTGCTTGTATTGCTTGAGCCGAATCGACGATTTCAGGTAGTAATCGCATTCCTTCATCTTATCCGAAAGTATTGCTAGGCGCACCTAAATCAGCTTATTCCTTGAAATGGCTTTCGGGAATGCTGATGTGCTCCGCAGCAAATTGCAGTGCAGCCAAGGAATAGGGCGCGGAATCATATTTTTGTAAATCCGCATCAAGAGCTGGAATGAATCCTAGATAGGGCGCCTGTATTCTGTTTTTGAGGGTCTGTATATTTTCACTGAGTAAGGGCATCTCGTCTGAAAGGGTATTTGCTATCCAGCCGGCAATAGTCAGCCGGCGAGCCAAAATAGCTTCATAGGTGAGTAGCGCATGGTTGATGCACCCTAGGCGCATTCCCACAACCAAGATGACGGGCAGGTTAATAGATTGAGCAATATCACCCAAATCTTCTTGTTCGTTGAGGGGAACTAAGAATCCACCGGCACCTTCCACAATGACCGCTTCATAGCGTGTGCTGACGTCCTGAAAAGATTGCAGAATGATGTCACCGCTTAATTCCACCCCCTCGGTTTGCGCAACCAAATGGGGGGCTGCTGGCTTTTCTAAAACATAGGGTGATAAGCTTTGCGAATCTGGCTCATCTAAAGAAAGTCCAGATGCGATGCGCAGGGTTTCTAGATCTTCATTGAGGGGGCGCCCATCTTCACTCAAATAGGTGCCTGCGACCACTGGCTTAAAGCCAACAGTACGAATACCTGCAGCATTGAGTTTCAAAATGAGGGCACCACTAACGAGTGTTTTCCCAACTTCGGTATCAGTTCCCGTAATAAAAAATCCTACACGTTTTTTCATGCGTCTAACTCCGTCATGACGCGTTTCTCAATGGCTTGTAGGGCTGCAATCAGTTGTCGAAGATCTTCTAGGCGATGATTGGCTGAAAACGTAATGCGTAAGCGAGAGCTGCCTACTGGCACAGTAGGAGGTCGTATTGCCGGTATCCAGTAACCGGCCTCATCTAGCAATTTGGCTGCTAGTAAAGCATGTGCATTGCTGCCCAAAATAACTGGCTGAATCGGGGTATGCGACTCTACCTTCTGCCAGTGTTGAAAGATCATTTCGGTGTGCCAAATGTGAATTAATGCATGCAGGTGAGCGCGTCGAGATTGGCCTTCTGCGCCTTCAATTAAGTCGAGACTCTTGTGTACGGTATGGGCAATGGCAGGGGGTGTGGCAGTGCTGTAAATATAAGGACGACTTTTTTGTATAAGCCATTCAATAAAAGGCTGTTGGCCGCACACAAAGGCACCACTAACGCCAGCTGCTTTACCGAGCGTGCCAATGTAGATCAGCCTGTTGGACGCAATTCCCAGGTGTTCTAGGATGCCATGCCCATGTTCACCCAACACACCAAAGCCATGGGCATCGTCAACTAGCAACAACGCATCTGTTTTAGTGGCAATGTCCAATAACTGAGTGAGCGGGGCAATATCCCCATCCATGCTAAAGACTCCGTCAGTCACAATCAGTTTGAGAGGTGTCGAATCCTTAGTCAGCTGCTCGCATAAACCGCCTAACTGAGTGTGGTCAAAGAGGGTAACCGTTGCATTGGTTTGTGCTTTCGCTAATCGTATGCCATCAATAATGGATGCGTGATTTAAGCGTGCAGAGTAAATGGCAGTTTGGCCATCGGGCGCTAGGCGCGCTAAGCCGGTGAGGGCTGCAATATTGGCCATGTAGCCGGTACTAAAGAACAGGGCCTTGGGATTGTGAATATGTTGATGCTGAAATGAGGCCAACTTTTTTTCAAGCATATCGTGCGCGATATTGTGGCCGCTGATCAGGTGAGATGCCCCGCTACCAACGCCATATTGAATAGCGCCTTCTTGAAGTGCGGTAACCAGTGCGGGGTGATTAGCAAGACCTAGGTAATCATTGCTGCAAAATGCCTTGACTGGTTTGCCTTCTATAGTTGTATAGGTGTCGCACGGTGAATCTGT
>Ga0316220_1004653_pt1 | contig 10320 bp, 3 predicted proteins | sample TBH18005metaG_FD_203632 | JGI IMG/M metagenome (GOLD analysis project Ga0316220, IMG submission 203632) | Freshwater microbial communities from Trout Bog Lake, Wisconsin, USA - TBH18005 | ecosystem: Environmental > Aquatic > Freshwater > Lake > Hypolimnion/Profundal zone | place: USA: Wisconsin...
GAATCTGGGTGAAACTTCCACCACAAACTGATTGGAGTGGAACAGGCCCAGGACTGCAATGCGCACGCGCTCGGTTGCTGACGAGGTGGCGCTTGCCGCAAAGAGCAGCAGAAACGCGATTGTGCGCGTCCACATCATGCTATGGCTCCAGGGAACGCAACATGCGTCCAGCCAATGACGCAGTCTGCGCTCCCGGCACGCCATGCTGGCGAACGAGTAGCAGGTAACTTGGAAGATCCGGTGGCCATGCGACGATCACAAAACCATCTCCCGGAGCATGCTCTGTGTGCGTACAAGGGGCGGTGCCGGTTTTGGCGAGAAAGCCTTGATGTATCCCGTTGTGTGCAAGGCTGGCGGCGGTTCCTACTCTCGCAGACTCCACCATACCTTGCACGATCTCCTGGATCGCTGGTTGCGATTTGCGCCCCAATAACATTGCATAGGCTCGCACAAGATTCTCCGGCGTCTCCCGCCAAGCACCGTATCGACCCGCCATTGCTTCAGGAGAGGCGTTGATGCCGGGGCCGGTGAGACCGAAGCGGCGGGCTACCGAAGTGACTTGGGATCCCCCGGTATTCGCCGCCAGTTCCGCGAAGTACGAGTTGCAGGAGGATGAGATGGCCGCGATTATGCCGAGCGCTCCGTGCCCTTTGGGGAGCCAGCACGAGTTGCCTCCCATGCAGATGTGTTCTGGAAATCGGAAGTTGTGAGACTCCGCATAGGCCAACGCGGTGAAGGGTTTTACCAGCGATCCAACGGGAACAGGTTGATCGCGGTCACTCCACCTCTCGGCGACGAAGCGGTCTTCACGCACGTCATAGAGCAGATAGGAAATATGAGGGGAAGCGAAATCCCGCGCCAGGACCTGCGCCGCGGCGCGTGAAAATACAGCCCCAGAATCATGCACGTTGGAGTTGATAGACCCGGAACTGCCGCGTCCGCTGCCGGTCGAAGCCAGTGGAATCAGGCACCCGGCCAGAATGCCAAGTACGGCGAGATGCCGGAACTTCTTCATTGCGCCCATTCGTAAAGCACGGTCTGCAGTTCTATGCCGCCTTTGCGTTTGGCGATGATGGATTGCGACTTCACCGCCGCGAGTGCCTGGCTGAGGCTGGCAACGTTTTGTGAGAAGAACTGCGGCTCACGCGATTCACCAGCACCGGTACGGCTGGGCCGGTCTATGAGCGAAGTCAAGCGATAGAAGTTCTGGCGCTCGCGAGTGTGATCGAAACCGGCGCGGTAGATGGCGGACTCATCCGATACCGGTTGTGAAAACCGCGACAGAACAACGGCAAGCGTCGCGGGGTCATCGCTCACCAAAAGATATTTCCCCTTAACGGCAAGCGCGATCCGGACAAGCCCATCCAACTCGGAATAACCCTGCGCACCGCCTGTCCTCCTCCACTGCACGCCAAGCGAGGAGGCGGTAAGTCCGGGCGCGACGATTCGCTGAACAGCCTGTTGCACGGCCACTTCCTCCCAGTCAGCAGCGGCGCGTAGAACGATGGTGGAGTGCAGACGAACAAAGACACCGTCTGCGTCAGCCTGGGAGCTGTGCAGTTGAAGAACCGCGCGAACGTTTGCCTGCTTCACGAGTTCCTTCAAAGCGCCGTCGCCACTTGTTTGCACTGCGCCAGCGGAGGGCGGCACGTCGATGCGCACATCGAGATTCGTTGCACTGCCGGTCGGCTGCCCAGTTGAGGGTCCGTTCGGCGCAGCCTTGGATTCCGGTGTGGGGCCGAGCCGGGGAGTTAGCACTTTTTGTTCCAGTAGCTCCAGCGAGTCCTCCACCGAGGGCAATGCCGAGGCAAGATAGAAGCCGGTCTCCGGCGGAACGAGCCTCATCAACTCTGCCACCTGCGGGCCGGCATCCTCGGTATTTGTGGAGCCGTCCGGCTTGTCCTTGAGCAACAGGACCCGCTCCTCGCGATAAGTGGCGGCAGAGCGGAACAGGTCGCTGGCGGACGACTCATATTGCCGCAATTCAGTGATGTTCTGCCGAACCCAGTAGGTGCGGAACTGCGGAGTTTTTGTGACCTCTGCCAGATGAACGACCAGACGCAGTTCACCAGGCTCTTTCGCTGCTTTGATGGCATCCACAAACCAGCCTTGCTGGTTCAGCGCGGTGGTCTTTTGGTTCGCATAGAGAGAGAGAGCCCCAGCCACAAGATCTTCACGGGTTGCGAGGATGAGGTAATCGTCCGCGATGGCGAAGGCGGCGACGCGCTGGGATTGCGGATCGGTACGTACGAAAAATTGCTTCCCATTGATCTCGCGAGTTTCGAATTTGCCACGTTGCTGCCAGATTCCAGATTGCATGGCGCGCGCCGATGGCAGGTGGGTGACATAAAGAAGCTGCAGCTTGCCAATGTCGTAAATGGCGAGTGCGCTCTGGTCTCCAGCAACCTCGCCGAGAAAGGACATACCGGGAGTAATACCGGCGGCTGCAGCAAATTCATCCTGCGCCTGCTTGAGGCGAAGGAAGAGGCGCGAGCGGCTGAAAACCTCGTGATTATCGGTGCTCAGCCAGAGTTGTTTTTGCCGCGACGAATTCCAATCACTGAGCGCGGAATGGAAGTCGCGGGCTTCGAGGAAGAGCACGGCATCCTGCGGCATGAGACGCGAGAGGGATGCTGCCGACGACGGAACAGTGCCCTGGTAGGCCGCCCATCCGGCGACACCTCCCACAACGCATCCAGCGACACCGAGAACCACGAGAATGAAAGCTGCAATTCGTTTCATCGCGCACCTCCTGACTTCGCGCTACGGCCGGGTCTGGCGGGTGGGGGAGCTTTCTGTTCGGCAACCAACCTTGCACGCACCAGATGGGCCTGGTCGAGTTCCAGGTGAATGACGGGCATGCGCTGGACATTATTGGCGTTTCGGCGGATGGCTGCGCGAAGGTTCGTTATGTTTTTGTTTACCTCGGCACGCTGAGTTGGCGATGCCGTTCCGGAAAGAGCCATGCGGTAATAATTGAGCGAGGTTTCCAACGCCCCGATATTGGCATAGCTTTTGGCGACGGCGATGGCGAGAGCAATCCGGTCGCTCGCTGGCGCTCCACTCTGGTCGCGACTGACTGACGGCTCGTCAATTGGTGCATCAGGTGCGACGGAGGTTGGATCTTCGGGCTGAGCGGTCTGGTCGTACGACCGGGAACGCCCAACGAACAGATTGAGGGAGCCGTTGCGCAGCAGCGGCTCGATCTCCGAGATAGCCAAACGGTCCTGTTTGAGCGCGGTGAGCGCATAGAACAATGGTAGCCGAGCGGCTTCTTTCTCCGGTGCATCGGCCAGCGCACTTTGCAAGAGTCTGGCCGAGAGCGCAGCGTCCTTGGAGTTCTTCGCCGCATTCAGGCGAGCGGCAAAGAAGTAAGGCATGTCTGCCGACCCAGTGCCGCGGGCGATGGCGTTGAGTTCTCCGCTACCTAACCCCGGTCCCCCGCTTCCAGCGAGAATCGCCGCGGCGGCAATGCGGTCCGCGTAGACAGCCTGCGCGTCCGAAGCAACGGCAGTGGCAAGGGCGCGCGCTCCGGCTGCATCCTGACTGGCGGCGATCTGCTCCTGTGCGAGATGAAGGCGAGCGCTTTGGTTCCAGGGCTCGGCCTTGGTCAGCCTATCGAGGAATTCAACAGCTTCGACATGGCGTCCGTTGCGAGCCAACAGCGTGGCAGCAGAATCGAGGTTTTCGAAGGGCCGGCCAACAACAAGGACAAGGCGGCGCAGCACGTCCATGGCCCCGGAGGTATCGCTATCTTGCAAGCGAATCTCAGCGAGGCCAAGCATGTTCGCTGCACTCAACTGGTGCGCCGAAATCTCCTGGATGAAGAGGAATTCCAAGAGCTTGCGCGCTGCCGGACGCTGACCTGCTTTTTGCAACGCAGTTGCAACCGTGCGGAGGTTCTCCGCCTTGGGCGCGCTCTCCGGATTGGCGCGGTAGCGATCGAGGATAGAGTCAAACTGATTATTCGCCAGCGCGATGCGATAACGAATCTCAAGCTCTCTTGCGGATGGCTCTTGCTGTGGCTGCAACACTGCAGCGGCATGATCGAATTCGCGCAGTCCGACGAGGTGCATGGCATAGCGAGCTTGCCACGAGCGGATGTTTTCTTCGGCATACTGACGGGATATGCCTACAGTGTTTCGCAGTTTGTCCTGCAGGTGAGTGAGGATTTGATCGTAGATGGGATTGCGCATCTTCGCCGGAATCCAACTGACGTCCACGAGCGACTCCAAAACAGAATTCGGCTCGGGAGCAATCGAGGCAAGCTCAATTAGAAATGCGACGCCGGCCTGAGGATTGCCAATGGCGACGTAGGCAGAGCGGAGGAGTTCATCTACCTGGTAGGTTCCATTCTGCCGGACGTAGTCGCGCAGAACGGCATCCGACTGCGGGCGAAGTTCGGCGGCCACGTGACGGTTGCCGATGTGATTCATGACATAACCAAAAGTGGGCCAGAAGCCAGGCGGCACGACGCGTTGATGTACCTGCGCGTCGAGCAACTCCAGCGCTTTCTTCCACTCCTCCACGGCCTCGCTACGTTTCTGCTGGCGCCAATAGAGGACGGCAATACGGTCGTGAATGTCGGCCCGGGTTGGCGCGAGTTCGAGCGTGCGACTGTAGTCGTCGATGGCGCGGTCGATTTTGCCCGCGTCAGCGTAGTACTCGGCCAGGGCAATGTATCCCGAGGCAGAGGCCGGAGATTGCTCCAGCTGCGCGGGCAGGAAGTCCTCGGGATCGCCAGTGTGCGCCGTTCCGAGCCACTCACCATAGCGCGAGCCGTAGTAGAACCATGTGTTGCCAGCCAATTGCTGAGAGCGGTCTATGGGCTTGCCGAGACGCTCGCCGATAGTGCCATTGCCGAGGGCGTTGAGAAACGCCGCGTTCACACTCGAACCGCGATCCGCAAAATACAAACCGGTGAGAGCTGAATATGCCTTCGTCCATACGGGCTCGAAGGCTCGACCGCGCGCCGTGACAGTTTGCTGCGCCAGTTCCGCCGAACCGTGAGCAAGAACGTATTGGCAAGCGGCATCGCTGATTTCCTTTCTTGAGCTGCCAGCCAATTGCACCAATTCCTGCGGCGTGCGCTGCAGGAGAAGTTCGAAGTAACGCTGCCGCACCTGCACGTTACCTTGCAATCCGATGCCTCTGAGGACCGCGAACTCTGCATCGTACAGGGCTCCGGAGTGGTAGGTATTGGAGGCTTCAATTAAAACGCCGGTTCGACCCTGCTGAGGCGTCAAGCGTTGCGCATAGGTTTCCAGTGCCGCTCCGAGTTCCCCAAATTTCAAACGGCTGGTTTGCAACTCAGCTAAGCGCGACTTATAGCCGCCCCTGGAGTCGCCGCTGAGCATCAACTGTCTCAGCCAACGTGCCTGTAAGTCGGGCAGTACGGCGGCTTCGGCTGCGGGCAGGAAGACAGTGGCCAGTCCTTCATTGCCAGCCTTGGATGCCCGCTCATCGAGCCAGAATGAGAATTGCAGCTTCTCTTCCGGCGTAAAGTAGCGCCCGGCAGACTTACCCATCGCCTGCATCGCAGTCTGCATGCCGGTGTTGGCGGCGGCGCGTCGCAGTTCAATGGCATGGTTGCGCCATTGCTGATCGGTCACAGAGGCGATGCCGTTCTTCTCCACTTGCTTGACGACGATTGCAACTTCTGCACCTAGCGAAGTCGCGTCGCTCACCGCAAGTTGCAAGCGTGAATACGCCGCATCCTGCTGACGAAGGCGGGTCATGATCTCAACATAGATCCTCGCGCCGTCATGATTGTCCGTGACCGCGAGCAGGTCGCGGCCCGCAGAATCAACACCCTTCTGTGCGAAGTCACGCGCCTGCTGGATCAATCCCCATCCCGCAAGCCGCGTAGCCACGGTGAAGAAGTTCGCAGGCTTCTCCGCACGATTCTCAATGAACGCGGTGCTGAGCGCATTGATCGCCGCCGTTGAATTGCCCTGGCGGGCACGAATTTCGGCCACCTTCTCCATCCAGCGCGTATCGTGATAGTTCAGATCAAAGAGTTGCTGATACTCGGCTGCGGACTCGTCAAAGCGCATGAGGCGCTCGAGTAGTTCGGCGCGGGCACTGCGCAGGTCGATGCGGTCTGGGCGGATACGGATTGCAGTTCCATAGGTTCCAACCGCCGCCGGATAGTCCTCGACCTGGGTCTGAATTTTTGCCAGCACCATGGGCCAGCGATAGTCGCGCGGCGACTGCTGAACCGTGTTGGCATAGTAGCCTAACAACTGCTGCTGCCGGTTGTTGCGTTGCGCATAGAACGCAGCTTCGGAGACCAGCGCATCGTCTTCGGGATAGCGATTGATGGTTTCGATGTACTGATCAACTGCTCCCGCAAAGTCTTTGAGACGCGTGAGTGCTGGGATCATGCCACGGCGCAGAGCTGCGATCTGACGGTTCCGTGCATCCTGCGGAAGCTGCGACTTTCTGATTTCCTCGATCTTCTCCAGGCTGAACTGCTTGAGACCCTTGTCGTCGCCAGCTCGAGAAAAGGCGTCCGCCATGGCTGCAAGATATTCCTCGTTGTAGGGCGCGGCAGCGAGAAGTTGCGTAAGCATGCGCCGGGACTGTTCATACTGTCCGGACTCGGAGGCCTTGCGCGCGGCTTCCAAACGGAACTGCGTGCTGAGCGCGGGATAGGAATCATCGGCGGCCCGCACCAGGACTTCAATGGCGCCCTGCCGGTCTTTGTTCTGCCAGTAGAAATCTACCGTGGACCGAACCACTCCAAGGATTTTCGGGTTTTCGCGATAGAGGGTTTCGATATTACTCTGCGCCCGTTGCAAGTCCTTTTTTGCTTCGTAGAAACGGACAAGCGAATAGCGCAGTTCTAATTTACGAACCGGGTCCGTGGTGACGGTGGCTTGCTTCTCCAGAACTTTTTCCTGCACCGTCTCCAGAGACTTCTGGCGCGCGGTCTGCTCCAGCCACTCCAAGGTTTCCAGCGACGTAGTGCGCTCGCCGATTGAGGCCAACAGTTGTTCCACGTCCTTTGGCCGATTCTGAGTTTCAAGCACGGCAACGCGCAGTTTGATGGCGTCAATGGAGGGTGAGGCACCTTCGGTAAGAGGCGCAGTGGCACGGTCAGTTTCCTCGCGCAGGCTCTTGCGGCGTGCGAGATCGAGTAAGCGATTGTATGGACGGGAGCCTTCGCGCTGTTTCAGCGCTCCCTTAATATATTCATCGATCGCCTGCGCAAATTCGCGTTTGTTCTCGTAGATGGCACCCGCCTCGTAGGCGTAGAGCGAGGGATCGCCCAGTTTGGCTCGGCCTTCCTCCAGCAATTTGAGCGCAGAATCGAAGTCATAGTAGTCCCAGTAGATGGTCGCGGCCTCCAGGTAAGCTTGGGGCTCCCCGGGGCGTATCTGCGCGATGCGCTGCCAGTAAGGTGAAGCGCGATCGAATAACTCGCGGTCGGCGAGAACATCGCCAATGCGCGCCAGCGTGTCCCGGTTACCAGGGTCGGCTAGGTAGAGATTCTCCTCGATCTTGACAGCGACCTCCGAGTTGCGCGGATCGAAGGCGGCGAGCGAACGGTAGACGGCGGAGGCGCGGCGGCCGATTTCAACGTCCGCTGGATATTGCTGCGCCAGCGCGTTCATCACAGGTGCGGCATCTTCAAAGTGAGAACGCCAGAATCCGGCCTCGCCGATGAAGCGCGCCGCGACCGGGTTGCTGCCAGCTAAATCGTTCCAATGCCCAGCCTGAGCGGCGGCTTCTGACTTTTGAAGATTGGCGAGTTCTTGCTCGAGACGTCCTGTACGAGATAGATATTCGAAATATCGATCTCTGAGGTCTTCGGCCTCCCACCAGTGCTCGCGTAGCAAGCTTCCCCATTTATCAGTCTGTGTTTTCTGATACGAGTTCATCAGGTTCCGCACAAAGAGGAGGTCGTGCGGAAAGCGTGCATGGGCAAATTCATTGAGGCGCGTGTAGTATTGGGCTCCGTTCACCACGTCGGAGAAATACGCCTCAAGTTCGGTCCCCGAGAAGATTTTTATTACCTGCTCGCTAAGGCGAGAAAAGTCGGCATCGCGTTTTTGCCTGAGATAAAAGCGCGCGAGTTTGTGATACCACGAGCGGTCCGGAAACTGCTGGATGGCCCGCTCGTAAACCTGTTCCTGCTGCTGGCCGAGCCGGTTCTGATCGAGGAACTGTGCGAGCCGCTCATAGAGTCCGGGATCGTTCGGGTTGCGATCTATCTCCTTACGCAGAACCGCGAGTGCCTGGGGAAGTTCATGCAACGAAGCCAGCCGCGAGAGATAGCGTTCGAGATAGTCCGAGTACCAGGCCTGTGCGCTCTTGGGCGCATGAACGGCGGCTGCGGCCTGGGTCGAAAAGGCGCGGGGGCTCCGGGATGGAGCATCGCTCTGCGAGGATTCAGCTTCGCCTTCCGGGGGTGTAGATTCCAGTTCGGCATCGGGTGGCTCGACTTCACGCGCTGGCGCCCTCACACCGTTTGACCTGATTCCGAGTGGGACGTTGTCAGCGCGCCGGGCCAGGTCCGCGAGTTCTTCATCGTAAAGCGCGAACTCTTCCTGAGTACGGTTTTCACGGGCGTAGGCATCGGCCAGCAGAAGGCCCACTTGCTCGCGCTCAGGATTACCGGGAAACGCCGTGAGAAATTGCCGGCCATCGCGGATTACGGCCCCGCTTTCGCCATAGATCGCGTAGGTCTGGATCAGACGCGCGCGCAGGCCTGCCCGCAACGGCGAATTCGGGAAACGATCATCAAAGAGGTGCACGAGCTGTGCGGCCTCTGCCCGATGGAAGTACGGAACCGCGCGCTGCTCTTCCTGTGAGTAGGCGTAGGCAGGCGAGGTCGAGTTCATTACAAGCGAAAGAACACCGTTGAGAAATCCCGGGCCGTTGTCCATGCCGCCGATGTCGCGATACATCGAGAGATCGCCGCTGCCCACGCGAATCTCCCGCTCGGGCGCGTCCAGCAATACGTTGACCAGACCAGCGAGAGCCATTTGCGGCGCGTCCGCTTTGTCGTTGGTGTTGAAGAGCGCGTAGTAGTAGCGAGCGGCCTCGGGATAATTCCGGATGCCCTCGCTCAACTTCGCCAAGGTGTAGAGTTCCTGCGAATTCCACTTTGTATTGCGCTGCTCCTTGCGAACGCGGAACCGGGTGAGCGCCTGCTGTGCGGCGTCTGCTCTTCCCTGCCGCTGATAGTAATAAAAGATGCGGGCAGTGGCGTTCAGGTCCTCGGGGTTTCGCTCGGAGGCAGCCTGTGCCTGATCGAGGTATCTGCGCAGCGAGCGGGTCTCGGTCATTAGCGCAAAGTAGCCATCCATCAATTCCTGCGGCCACAGCGGTTGGAAATGGGTATCGTAAATTGCCAGGCCCTGCTCGATGGAGCCCCGCTTATATTCGAGCAGTGCGCGCAGTTTGACGGGAAGCACTTCATCGGCAGGCACCGAAGCGTGATATTGCGCGATGAGTTTCTCAGCTTCCGCAAATGATTTGTGATCGAGAAGGAACTGGAAGTACCGGCCGTACACCGAAGCCTGCGCGGGATAGCGGTCAAGCCAGGCGCGGTAGCTCTGAGCGGAAGTATCGGCGGCCAGGGCGTTCTCGGCGATGACATGGAAGATGCGCTCGAATGCCAGCCAGGAGCGCTGGTTCACGACAGAAACAAGTTTTTCCGAAGGCGGCGCAGGGGCGCGGCCAATGCGGGTAAGCGCCGCGATCTCATCTAAGGGGCGGAGACGGCGCTTATAGAAATCTGCCAGGGACCACTCGGCTTGAATACGATCCGGCACAGCCTCGGTGTATTTCTTCCAGTCGGCCTCAGCGGCAACAACGTCCAGCGCAGCCTCTTCGTTAAGAGCGCGTAGGGAGTACAACTCCGCGCTGGGCTGCCGCACAATGAGTTCGCTCAACAGCGGCGTGGCCTCGCGCGGTGGACGCAGGCCGAGAACTTTGCCGACGGGCATGGGCATCCAGCGATAGAGCGCTGATTCAATTGCTGAGCCGGACTCGGCGTTTCTCCACGGCGAGTTGGCGCGCGCCCCAATTACGATGGCCGGAACCAGCAAAAGTCCAGCACAGCAGGGCCAGAGAATGCGGCCACTTTTCGCAAACAATGCATCACGGAAGCACTTCAATTTGCACCTCCTGCGTGCCGATGTTGTGAGCAACATCTTCGGCAATAACGGTAAGCGCGTAGGTTCCCGCGGCCAGGTCGGAGGGAATCTGCAAGTCGCCGGTGCTGGCAGCGGCCTTTGAATTCCAGTGCAAGGTGACCGGAGCAACTCCCTCCAGTCGCGCGGTGAGGGTGCGCGTGCTGGCCGTGGC
>Ga0316220_1004658_pt1 | contig 10311 bp, 10 predicted proteins | sample TBH18005metaG_FD_203632 | JGI IMG/M metagenome (GOLD analysis project Ga0316220, IMG submission 203632) | Freshwater microbial communities from Trout Bog Lake, Wisconsin, USA - TBH18005 | ecosystem: Environmental > Aquatic > Freshwater > Lake > Hypolimnion/Profundal zone | place: USA: Wisconsin...
ACGAGGCCATACATAAAGAGCAGCTTCACATCCATCATCGGCCCGAAGACCATAAACGCCAGCTTTGCGGCAAAGGGGAATGTGATGAAACTGGCGGCGATGAACGCGTCGGATGTGCTGCACAGCGAAAGCAGCAACGCCAGGATCATCATGCAGCCGGTGGCCAACGCGGAGTTTTGCGCCAGCGGAAGGATGGCGTCCCGATGGACCGCCGTGTTGAACACGCTGGCGATGGCCGCGCCGATTACGAGGTAAAATCCGACATCCAAAAAGTCAAACGATGCGCAACGCACCGCGCTCAGCATCTTTTTCCAAAAGCTCTTTTTGGGCAAGGGATCGTCGAGCGGAGATGCGAGCGACCCTTCGTCGCCTTGCCCCTGCGCACTCAACCGGGATCCCAGCGATAAACGGCGCTTCGATGGGAAACTGATCATCTCGCGGTTTAGCACTTTGGAAAGCGGAAGACGGTGAACCAGCAAGCCGCACAGGAGCGCGACGGCAAACCCCATCGCTACCCGCGTTGACATCACGAGCGCCGGGTGCTGGCCGCGAAACGCTGCAAAAGTGCTGATGGCCACAATCGGATTTACAATCGGCGCAGCGAGCAAATACGTCAGGGCGCACGAAACCGGCAGCCCTTTGCGAATCATGCGCCGGATTACCGGCACCACGCCGCACTCGCACATGGGGAAAGCGACCCCGAGCACCCCGCTCAAGGCAATCGCGGCAAGCGGATTGCGCGGCAGGTATTTGGTCATCGTTTCAGACGGCACAAACGCATCGATGATGCCCGAGATGAGCGTGCCGATGAACATGAATGGCACCCCCTCAAAGAGGATGCTCAGGAAGGCGACAGAGAAGTCTTGGAGATTAAAAGTAAACCAGTTCATTAACGCGGAGCGGGGCGGTTGAGTTGCTGACGGGTAGGCCCATAAACGAGCGGCTCTTTGGGGGCAGGGATCGCAGCGACCGTCTCGGCGGTAACTACCGGCATCGTATCTTCACCCACTTTGACGAAAGTAACCCGCCCGATGACTTTCGTCCAGGTCAGCTTTTCCAGTAGCGGGATATCGTTTGTGTCAACGCGAAGCGCCAGCAACTGGGCATCGACGGCGCAACAGGTGACGAACGCGCAAACCAGTTCGAAATGGTTCGCATTTTTCGGTAAGAACCTTCCCGTCAATCCCACGCGCTTGCCATCAAAATCTTGCCGAACAACCGGGTTTTGAGCCGCCCGCATCAAGTCAAGGATGCCGACAGGACGATAGTCGCCGCTGGTTGCCGGGGTCGAGAACGCGGCAGAGGTTTGGCGACTGCTAGGTACCGACCCCGGTAGTTTGCGGGCGCTGAGTCCGGGCGACACAGGCCCAGTAAGGGTTTGGGAACTGCTACGCCTCGTAAAAATGGGCGAGGATGCCCAGCGGTCGGGGGGGGCTTTGGCTGGAAAAATGGTTTGGCGGACGCCCCGGTTTTGAATGAACCCCGAACCAAAGCTGTCGGGGGAGATTTTGGCGGCGAATGCGATCGGCGATACCAAAACCGCGAACGAAAGCAGTCCGCCCAAAGCCATTTTCCCGTGCCGCGTCTCGCATCCCACATCGTCGCAAGCGAGTTGAAAACAGCTTTCATCGAAGCACAAAATGCATCCCGCGCTTGCAAGGAGCAGAATCCCGGTCACGAGAACCAATGGGCGGAAAATCGGATGCAGATACGAGGCAAGGCGACCGCTGCAATAAAAATAGGTCAGAATCGCGCCCCACTCGGCAAGAGTGATTGCGGCTAGGACGCGACCAGCCGTGGGCATTATTGTGGTATTCATTACAGTGTTCACTGCACTTCGAAATTGCCGCGCTGTGTGGCTGGCAGAGATTCCGCCGCGACGGAAAAGTCTTGCACGTCAATTAGTTCATTAGCGGTTTGAGGGGCGACTCTGTCTCTGGGGCCGTGAAGCCCCATAAATGAACTGTTCTTGAGGCGCATCCGCTGCGGTGATTTTCTCGGCTTCAATAACCGGCACATCGCGTTCTTCCATTTTCATGAAGCTCACCCGCCCGATGACTTTTGTCCAAGCTAGCTCTTCCAGCGCGGGAATATCCTTTGCATTCACTTGCAACCCGAGCAATTGGGCATCAGCGGCGCAACAGGTTATCACTGTAAAAATCAGTTCAAAGTGAGTTCCATTTTTTTGAGAAAATTGTCCGGTCAATCCCACGCGTTTGCCATCAAGCTCTCGCCGAAAGTCCATATCCCGAGCGGCGAACATCAAATCAAGGATGCCAACCTTAATATAATCCTCGCCAGCCACCGAAGGGGGCGAGGGTGGCGCAGATTCGGTAGCGATCGATTGGCGAACGCCCCGATTTTGAACGAAACCCGAGCCAAAGCGGTCGGGCGAGATTTTTGCGGCGAGCGCAGTCGTCGGGCCTTCTGCATTATTGTGTCGTTCATCGCGGTGGTAACTGTAATTTAAAGCTGCCCCGTGATGTTGCGGCAGGCAGAGAGCCGCCGCGATACACGTAAGGATCGGCAGGCTGCGCTATGGGCATGACTTTCTCAGCGGCAACTACAGGGATATCGTGATCCCCTTTTTTTGCAAAGCTTACGCGCCCGGTTATTTTTGCCCATTTCATCGCAGGGAGCCGAAAATCGTGGTCCGATTCGACCCGCACGACGAGCATTTGCGCATCCGCCGCGCAACAGAGCATGAGCATGCGGACAAGTTCAAACTTTCCTTCTCCGAGTGGATAAACCTGGCCGGTCAATTCGACGCGCTTGCCGTCATATTGTGCCATCCCCGATTTGCTCTGGGCCGCGATTAAGAGATCGCCGACTTCCACGGTAACGGGCTCATCGTTTGGCCTGGCTTGGGACGGGCTATGCTTCGGCGTAATAGGCGTATCGGCCACTTTTTCAACGGTCTCGATGACGCCGCGATTTCGGAGCATCACCGATCCATAGCTGTCGGGAGAGATTACCGCCGCGAGAGCAACCGGCACCGACAACACCAGAAACGAGAGGAAGCGTCCGATACCGAATCCTGTGTGCGAATGTTCGCAACATCCTCCGACGCAGTTCTGTTCAGCCGGATTTTTCTCATCGCTCCACCAGAGGAGAGCGCCGGATGCGCACAGAAGAATTCCCGTCACGAGAACAAGCAAATGAAAGCTCGGTATGAGAAGCGAGGTCAGTCTGCCACTGCAATAAAAGTAAACCAGAAGAACGCCCCACTCGAGAAGCGTAAGCGAAGCAAGTAGGCGTCCTTTTCCCAAAGGAGCCGACTCTGCTTCCATGGACTGGACCGGGTTCGACATCTACGCAATCAAACACATCCGGAGGATGCTGAAAAGAGAGCAAATCACAATCCTACCGGTGTATCAAAAAAGAAAGGGTTCATCGGGTTCGGGAATCGCCGTGATTTTCTCTGCCGCAATGACCGGAATCATTGTGTTACCCTTTTTCGCAAAAGTCACTTTCCCGGCAACCTTCACCCAGGCCATTTGTGGTGGTTTCGCTTGTCCGTGCGTCTCGACCTTCACAGCAAGCGGTTGCGCGTCAGCGGCACAACAGAGGACGAGGAGCCGGAGAAGTCGGAAGTTTCCACCCTCTGCACTCAAGACTTGCCCTGTCAACTCGATGCGCTTGCCGTTAAGTTGCTTAAGCAGAGAGGGATTTTGCGCGGCAATGAGTAAATCGACTACTTCCACAGCGAGGAACGCGCCGTTGTCGCTGGTCTTGAGGGCGGTTGATCCGCCTTCATGTAACGGCGAGTCAGCCTGTTCCAAAACGTCGCGGATGCTGCCAAATGGAGTTTCTGTTTTGGATCTTTCATTCAAAGCCGTCATTGGCACCTTGCCGCTCTTCCCCCCTCGCAGCATTGTCGCCAGTTCTTCATTAGAGGGATACTCCGAATCCGGCACGTTCTTTGATGGAGAGAATTCCGGTGCGTTGGGCGGTACAAATCCCTTGGGGATATCGACAGCCAAGTCCTTTCCGTCCGGAGGACCGGGATTCGAGGGCAAATCCGCTGCGGTATCACCCGGAGAAGGCAAAGAGCGCCGGGCACGCGAGAGCGCCGCAGGAACGCTTTCCAGCGACTCGGCCGCTCCTCGATTCTGGACTAATACCGCTCCGTAACTATCCGGCGAAATCCTGGCCGCAAGGAGGATCGGCAACAACAGCACCAAGAACCCCAGCAATCCCCCAATGGTCAATTTTGCATGCGAGTGGTCGCAGCTTTCGCCATCGCAATGGTGCGCTTCCTGGTCCTCCTTGGAAAAAGCGATACAAGCTGCCGCGACCATGAGGAGAAACCCGGTTATGAGAACCGGCGGACGAAAGCTCGGATGAAGAAACCCGACGAGCCGATGGCTGAAATAAAAATACATAAGAATCGCCCCCCACTCGAAGAGGGCGAAGGGCGCGAGAAACGTGGCGAGTCTCTGTTTCATCTTTTTCGCATCTAAGCTTGAAACCCGTATGCGCCACAATCGCACATATGTCAACGTGCGCTCTGGGATCTCCGGCGTTTAGCGCAGGTACTTCCGCGATGAACCATAAATTTTAGATGGGTGAAGCCTTGGATTGCTGTATTTCGTTACGCCCTTTGGAAACTCGGGTGACAGACCGTGGTTGCTGTGCGATTTTATAGGGCTGGCGCCCCCCACCGCCTGAATTTTACGAACATGCCTTTCACCAATTCACGAACCGCTTGCGTTCAAGCCCTGCAACGCTGGGAAACCAGCTCCACCTTTGCCGACGAAGTGCTCCACGAAGCGCTCGGTGCGAGCCAATTCAATGTTTTCGACCGGGCTTTTCTCACGGAAACCTTTTATGGCGTCCTGCGGCACCGGAGCGCGCTGGATTTTTTGATCCGTCAACTGCGCGATACCGAACTTGACCTCCAGACACGCCAAGTGCTTCGGCTCGGCTTTTACCAAATCTTCTGGATGCGCATCCCACACCACGCGGCGGTTAACGAAACGGTCAACCTCGCCGGACGCGCCAAAGGGTTGGTCAATGCCCTGCTCCGGCGGGCCATCCGGGAAAAAGCTTCCCTCGACGAGCGGCTTGCGGCGGCGCCAGCCGCCATCCGGTATTCCCACCCGGAGTTCCTCATCCGCCGTTGGGAACGCCAGTTTACCCCGGAAGGAGCCGCGCTGCTTTGCCAATGGAACAACACCCCGGCGGAAATTTACGTCCGCGCCAACGGCCTGAAAGTAACCGTTGGCGAACTCCTCCAAGCCTCCGCATCCCACGGAGCGGAGCCCGTCGCGTCCCATCCCTACGCGATCAAGGTGCGCCAAATCCCCTACCAATGGCTCGTCCAGGGACTCTGCTATGTGCAGGACCCTAGCACGCTGATGGCCGTTGAACTGCTCGCGCCCCAGCCCGGCGAAACCGTCCTGGACGCCTGCGCCGCTCCGGGCGGCAAAACCAGCTACATCGCCGAACTGATGGGCAACGAGGGCCGGGTCGTCGCTTGCGATTCCTCCCGCACCAGGCTGGACCGTCTCCAGGAAAACCTCGTCCGCATGAATGTGACGCACGCGGAATTACGCCGGGTCGATTGGTTGAGCCATCCGATCCCCTTTGAACCGGAATCCTTCGACCGCATCCTTGTCGATGCCCCCTGCTCCAACACCGGAGTCATCCGCCGCAGGGTCGATGTCCGGTGGCGGCTCACGCCCGCCGATTTCGAACAAATGCCAAGCCGTCAGCGGCGCATCCTTGACGCCGTTTTCCCGTTGCTCAAACCCGGCGGCACGCTCGTTTACAGCACCTGTTCGCTGGAACCCGAAGAAGACGAGCAGGTGGCCGAAGCCGTCGCGCGGGAAATCCCCGGCATCACCCTCGTCGAAATGCGCCGTTGCGAACCGCACCGCGACGCCATCGACGGCGCTTTTGCGGCGAAGTTTGTGAAAGCAGGGCCGGAGGAGGTTCAATAGCCGCAAAAAGGCGCAAAATACGCAAAAATAGAGAGTGGGACATCATGCATTACCTTTGTTTTGCGCTTTTGGGCGGCTCATTCTTTTGCCATTTTCAAGTGGTATGAATCGCATTGTTCTGGCACTGCTGATGGCTCTCTGTCTCGCAACTCCGGGAAAGCTGCGCGCCGCCGATCAAATCACGCCGCCTTTCGGCCTGACGTGGGGCGTGACCAAAGACCGCATGACTACGCTGCTCAAGGGAGCCAACGCCAAAGTCGTGGAAAAACGCGTCGTGGGAGGCCGCGATGTATGGGAAGTGGAAGGGTTGATCCAGACCCATCTCCACCAAACGGTCTTTTTCTTTAAGAATGACAGCCTCGTGGAGGTAGAACTCCAATACCAGGACAACGCGTGGCTCGACGCCGACTACAACAGCTTCATGGGACAACTCCGCATGAGCCTGGAAAGCAAGTTTGGCGAAGGCAAACTCATCGCGCGGTCCAAAAGTCCGCAGGGAGATGTGATCCAGACGATCACCGGCTACGAGTGGGTTCAACCCGACAGCGCCATCCAACTCGTCTACTTTAGCGCGGAAAGCCCTTCACAGGTTTATCGCATGGTAAGCCTGCACTACAAGGCGATGTAGGATTACCGACCGGGCTTTAAAAAAGAAGAGGATTCACCACAGAGCACACGAAGAGCACGAAGTAAGGAAAAAGGGGGGGTGAAAACCTGTGTCTTTCTTCGTGGTCTCTGTGTTCTTCGTGGTGAAAAAAATGAATTGATGTGTTTACCGAAGCGCAGCCGAAGCGAAAATCGCCCCGGCATGAGCCTCGGCCTGCTCTGGCGTAAACCGGAAGGCGTCGTACACCAGCGTCCAAACCGTTCGCGGCGGGCAAAGAAAAAGCACGTGAAAATGGTGTTGCACGCTGGGCGCTTCCCCTCGATACGAGATCGCGGGCACCCCAAACTGCTCGCCGTATTCCGGTTCGCTCATCGTCAAATCCGCACCCCGCCCGAACCCGAGGTCCAGCCCCCGGCGTTGTCGGGCCACCAACCGCCGCAAAGCCGCTTCCTCCACTTCGCCCGGTTCCTCCCGGCTGATGGTAAGGTGCTCCGTGTGTTTTTCCGCACTGCGGTACAACCAGCGCGTTGAGGAATCCGATGGGCGCAATTGCCATCGTCCCGGCAGGGTCACCGCGAGTTCATATTCGCAGAAGACTGTTTCACGTTGTTTCCAATGGGCCATGAGAGCGCAATAAGCCTAAGCCTTTACGCTCATATTACACGCGCTAATTTTGGTTCAAGCACGCGAACCATTGCCAGAAACGATCCACCCCCTCTTCCACGGAAATCGTCGGCTGGAACTCCAGCAAGCAGCGGGCTTTTTCGATGTTTGCAAACGCGCAGGGGACATCCATATCCGGCAAAAGCGCCGGGATGAGGTTGGCTTTGCAGCCGGACTGCTGTTCGAGCAGGCCCACAAAATCGGCCACCAACACCGGCTCGCCTCGTCCGAGGTTGATGATCTCGTAGCCGAGCGGGCGGTCTGCGGCGGTTGCGATGCCGCGGACGAGATCGTCGACGTAAATCCAATCCCGGTGCATCTGTCCTTTGCGATAGATGCGCACTTTTTTGCGGCGGCAAATGCCATCGGCCATCTGGTAAGCGAGGCTGTCGGGGCGGTTCCTCGGGCCGTACACAGAGAAAAAGCGCACTGCGGTAAAATTCAGGCTGTACAGGTGATGGTAACTAAAGCCGAGCATCTCAGCAGCCCGTTTGCTGGCGGGGTAAGGGGCCAGGGGACGGTCGCACGCATCGGTCTCGACGAAGGGAATCGCACTGCCCGCGCCGTAGACAGACGATGTCGAAGCGAAGACAAAGTTCCCCACCAAATGTTGCTTGGCAGCGTTGAGCAGGTTGAGCGTGCCGAGGAGATTCACCTCGAAGTAGAGGTGCGGATCTTCAATGGAAATCCCGACCCCGGTCATCGCGGCCAGGTGCACCACTGCGTCGAAGGCGTTCTCGTCAAACAAGCGGTCCAGCAACGCGGCGTCCCGAACGTCTCCGGAGACGAACTCCCACTGCCCATTGGCCACGTTTTGCACCTCGGCCAGGTTCGAGCGTTTGCGCGCGGGATCGTAGGCGGTGTTCAGATTATCCAACCCGACCACCCGGTCGCCACGGCGCAACAAATGCTCCGCCAAATGGCTTCCGATAAAACCGGCTGCTCCGGTGACAAGGATGGTCTTCTTCATGGCAAAGCGCCGCCACGCATCTAGGGGAAAGCGCTCTACTCAAATCGCACGAAAGCGCGAGCGCGGACTTGCCCCAGCCAAAAGAAGATGAGCCGCAAAAAGGCGCGAAATACGCAAAAACAGAGCATTGCCTTTATTTTGCGCTTTTTGCGCCTTTTTGCGGCTATTGTTTTTGCTTGGTATTACCCCTTGCGGATCACCCCGTCGCGCAGGATGCCGACGAGCGGGAGCCGGGAGACTTGCGCGCACCACGCCACGTCGTCCGCCCGCCCGCTGGCCAGCAGGACGCGCCCGTTTTTCGCCAGTTCCAGGGCGGCAGCGAGATTCTCCCGGTGTTGCAGGTAAATCGCCACGGCTACCTGCGCGGCATCCGTCAGCGTGGCGTCGGGAAATGCGGTGGCAAGCATCCCGGCGGCAAGCACGTCCTCCAAGGCAAGCTCGCGGAATGTCCCCGCGCAAACCAGCGTCACACGTTCCGGCGCGGTCTGCCGGAGCCGATCCACCAATGCTTGCATATTGAGCAACGCCCCCACCCACACTTCGCGGGCCGAGGCGCACGCCCGCAACGCCACGGTGCCGTTGGTCGTCGTTGTCACAATCCGCCGCAGCCCGGCCCGGCAATATTCCAGCGGCGAATTTCCCAGATCGAACCCGTCGATGCGGTCGCCGAAGCGCTCCCCGCCCAACACAGCATCGGGCCATGCCTCGCGCGCCGCCAGCGCCTCGTCAATGCTCACCACTGGGCGAATCTCCTCTGCGCCATGAGCCAGGCCGGTCAAAATCGATGACGTGGCCCGCAGCACGTCAAACACCACGCAAACAGTGGAGGAAAGATCGGCTTGCGGAAGGGTGTCGATCTCGGCAGGAGTCAAAACGGCGTCGATAATCATTTGCAAAAAAAGGCGCTTTCTTTCTGCTCCATATAGAGCAACTGATTTTCTGGATAAGGACTGCTTTATTCAGAAACAGAAGTCTTCTTCCCGCTGGCTCGCACGACCTTCTCCACAATCGCCTCCACGGTCAGCCCGTGCTTTTTCCGAAGGATGCCGACGCTGCCGTGTTCGATAAACTCGTCCGGCCAACCGATCCGGACGACTTGCGTGAAAATCCCGGCTTCGCTAAGGTGTTCCAATACGGCGCTGCCAAAACCGTTGGCCAGCGCGTGATCTTCGACGGTGCAGAGAACCCCGGTTTTGCGGGCGAAGGTGTCTATGATTCCGGTGTCGAGCGGTTTGATCCAGCGCGGGTTGATGACGGCGGTGGAGATTCCCAGCGCCTCCAGGCGGCAGGCGGCTTCCTTGGCCAGTTCCAGCATGTTGCCCAACCCGAAGATCGCCGCTTGCGTGCCGTCCTTGATGACTTCGGCTTTGCCGATTTCCAGCAAATGCGGGTGCGCCTTGGGCGTCGCCCCGGTGCCGGGGCCGCGGGGATAGCGGATGGCCGTGGGGCCGTCGTGGTGGAGCATGGTCCAAAGCATGTCCACGAACTCGTCCTCGTCCTTGGGCTGCATGTGGACGAGCCCCGGAACGGAGCGCAGGAAACTGATGTCGAACAAGCCGTGGTGGGTCGGGCCGTCGTCGCCGCTCAACCCGGCGCGGTCCATGCAGAGGGCGACGTTGAGGTTCTGCAACGCAACGTCGTGGACGATCATGTCGTAGGCGCGCTGCATGAACGTCGAGTAGATGGCCACAAAGGGCCGGAATCCCTGGATGGCCAGGCCGCAGGCAAAAATGGCGGCGTGCTCCTCGGCGATTCCGACATCGTGGTATTTGTCGGGATGTTTGTCGGCGAAATGGACCAGGCCCGTGCCCGTAGGCATCGCTCCGGTGATGGCGCAAACGGTATCATTGGTGTCGGCAAATGTTGCAAGGGCTTTGCCGAAGATTTCGGAATAGGTGGGCGTGGCCGAGGGAACCGTCTCTCCGGTGTCGTGCTTGAAACGGCCAAGCCCGTGGAATTTGTCCGGCTGCATCATGGCCGGCGGGTAGCCGTTGCCTTTTTTGGTGAGAACGTGGAGCAGGACCGGTTCGTTCTGGGTTTTAAGAAACTCGAAAGTCCGCAGGAGCAACGGGATGTCGTGCCCGTCGATGGGGCCGTAATACCGAAGCCCGAGTTCTTCGAAAATC
>Ga0316220_1004667_pt1 | contig 10292 bp, 17 predicted proteins | sample TBH18005metaG_FD_203632 | JGI IMG/M metagenome (GOLD analysis project Ga0316220, IMG submission 203632) | Freshwater microbial communities from Trout Bog Lake, Wisconsin, USA - TBH18005 | ecosystem: Environmental > Aquatic > Freshwater > Lake > Hypolimnion/Profundal zone | place: USA: Wisconsin...
ATGGGCGGTTTGACCGAGAAGCTGCCACTGAGCTCGACGCCGGTGCCGCCGGTGATGCGGTCAAGGTCCTCGTCTGCGATCAAGGTGCAGATGTTATTCATAGATACTCCATTAATTCAATAAATTTCGGAAGTATGTCCTTGCCGCAATGTGAGTGACTCTCGCTAAGGAATTGCAACGACAGGGCGGTTTGGGCATGATTTTGCCCATTGGCCAATCCCCGGACCACCTGGGACCATTCCATCGATCGGCAAGGTCAGGCCGTGACTTCCGATCGGAGTAACAGATGAGCGAAGCGTTTGGGGGGCATGCAGAGATGAACTCATCGAAGGCAAGCGTGTACCTCTAACTCGGAAGCGCTGAAGGACGGAATTCAGTGCATGGCCCTTTCCATCGTGGAACAATGGCTCATTGCACTCTAAATCGTCAATATCTGTGTTCAAGCTATTGGAGATAGCCATGAAACGCTTCGGTGTGCTTCTTCTCATCGTGATGGCTATCCCCGCCTTCGGACTCATTGTTGGCAGTTTCGCGAAGTATCGAGCAGAGCAGAAATACATCGCCTGGGTGAAGCAAACCTACGGCGAGGTGATGGGCCAAGCCGCGACCAATGGCAAAATCACACTTGAGTCGATATCGGAGAAAACAGAACTCGCCAATGACGATTTCGTCCAGAACTATAACTATGTTCGACTGCTTCGCAAGACGAGCGCCATCACCATCCTTGCTGGGATTGCCCTGCCATTCCTCATCCTGGTCGCGGGGTGGTTGGCATCGTTAAACCGCAGGCTTCTATTGGTTCTCTTCGCTCCAGGGCTCAAGGTTGTGTTGCTTGTCTTGTTCGCACTCATCCTGTCCCAGGGGACGATCGCAACCTACGGCCTATTCATTCTAGAGACATCCCTTAGTGGCCACTTTCATCCCATATTAATTGGCAGCATTGGCCTTGGTTCTGCGGTAGTGGCGATTTCTATGATTGTCGCTGGCTTCTCGATTTCCAAGAAGGCCTCGATCAGGCTCTCAGCTATTCGGGTCACAAGGACGGATGAGCCGCGTCTGTGGGAATTCGTAGAAGGAATTGCGAACACGCTCAGGTCCACGATCCCCAAGAACATAGTCGTTGGATTGGAGCCTAATTTCTTCGCGACGAATGCTGAAGTCACCGTTTACCCGGAGGGGACCAAGTTCTCAGACGAGACCCTGTACCTGTCCTTGCCTTTCATTCGGATTTTTTCAATCAACGAATTGAAGGCCGTGGTGGGCCACGAACTTGGTCACTTCAGAGGCGATGACACTCGGTTCAGCCTGAAGTTTTACCCAATCTACGTCGGCACCTCCAACGCCATCAAGGCCCTGGCTTCCGCACAGCAGGATACGGGAGGCAAGGGAGCAGCGGGACTTCCGGCCTTCGTCATGCTCATGTTCTTCATGGAACGCTTTGCCATCGCCGAGAACAAGATCAGCCGTTACCGAGAACTCCAGGCAGACAAGGCTGGGGCCGAGGTTGCTTCATCTCAGTCCCTTGTGACTTCCCTTCTGAAACTCGGAGCATTCAGTTCGTATTGGCCCAGCGTCAAGAAATCCATGATCAACGCCTTGAACCAAGGGAAGGCAATCATCAACGCTAGTTCCTTATACGCTGAAACGGCGATAGACAGCCTGGATGCCGAGGTCTTATTCAGCGGCATCAACAGCACCATTCCGCATCCCATCGATTCGCATCCAACGATCGGCCAGAGAATCACAAATCTTGGGCTCTCAGTCGAAGAACTGAAAGCGAATTACGTTTCCCCTGAATCCCACGAATCAGCCGTGAGTCTGTTTGACCACCCCGTTGAGATCGAAGAAAGGATCACGGACTTCGAACACCAAGTAATCCTTGCTCTTGGCCAAGCCAAATTGCCTCAGGAGGAACCCGCCGAGGCATAACCTGAATCTGGCTTTACCAGTCGCCGCCGTCGTTGGGAATGTCGATTTGCGCCGCCACTGCTGCGCTCGTGGCCCCGCCGCCCCAGGTGATCTTGGACATAAGCTATTTAAGTTTTGGAAAGGGAGGGACGTTTCCTGGAACGGCAGCCCATGCAGTCACCTCGCGCTCCAGTTCCGTGACCCTGGCTTCGGATCGTTCTGCGCGGAGTAGGGACGAGGTTTCGCCCTCGCGGTGAAACTGTTCCAGACAGGCGAGACACTCACAATCTTCGATGCATCCAGGTTCCTGGCAGACGCTCACGCGGATTTTGGTCATGGGTTCCCCTTTCGTGGGATGGGTCGTGCAGTTGTACATCAGCGCATCTCGCCGGGAGCGAGTGGGCCGATGAATTTGCCGCAATGGATTTCTCCCGTGCGAGTGGCTGCGGCGCGATGCCACCGGCAAAGGCGGAACGTGAATCGAAATGCCTGGGGGCTGTCAGGAAACCACATGATGTCAATCACCACGGCACCGGGGCGTCCGCACCGCTCGCATGTGGTCAATGGGTCAAACACAGTGCCTCCTCTGAGGTCCAGGCGTAACCCTGGTCGCCTCCAGGCGATAACGGACACTAGCGCCGCGCCTTGGCGGCACAGGGTTGGCAGATGAAGATGTTGGGCAGTTCGGCATGGGTGATCGCCGCATTCGCAGGGTCGGATTGCTGACCGCACAACAGGCAGGACGGGCAGACCTTGGAGAGCATTGCGTGACGCTCCCAGAACTTTCGGAAGGTCGGGCAATCGTGCCGGTGGATTTCCAGTTCTCGTTCATCGGTCATCGGGGGTTCGCTTTCTCCCGGTGCGCCGGGAACGGACAATCTCGGGTTGAGTTACTTGAGGATGCCCTTGGCGGTGGTGATGGCGGTCTTCTCATCCTTGCAGCGCCCGGTGATGTCAGGGCAGGACGTGAAGCGGTCGCCGCAGATGATCGTCACTCCACCCTTGGCGTCATGGTGATGGACGGCGATGAGGGGGGATTTGCAGGTCGGGCAGGTCAGCATGGGTTACCTCACGGGATCAATGAAAAGGCGTCCATCGTCTTGAATTTCGGTAATGCGTCCTTCCTTCCACCGATTCGGGGAATCTTCCGGGTAGCAACGGAACCTCACGACACGTCCCGGTAGAATGCGGCAACGCCCATCAACGATCACCGTCTTGGGGACGGAACCGACCTTGGCGGCATGAAGGATGGGGTGGCTCAAGTTGTGCCCTCCTGGGCGATGGGGCCGTCTGGAGCGCAGGACGGACATTAGAAATCTAAATCAAGGTTCCAATCGAGGGGCGCACCGCAACGCGAACAATGGTCCTGGAAGGTGTGGACGGACTCCCGATCATGTCCGAACCAGAATCCGCACCAGAAGCGGTAGAGCTTGCCGTGCCCCTCTCCGACTCGATGTAGTTTGCCTTTCCTCATGGAGTGCCTCCTTGGCACAGAACGGACAATCTCGGGGTTATGGGGTTAGGCTTTCGCCTGGACGGGTTCAACGATCTCGAAGGAGTGGACCTCGTAGCTGGAGTCGTCCACCCAGTCCTCGGTTCGGTCGATGAACTTATCCATGATGTTCTCGGCGGGTGCTTCATCGACCCCGGCGTCATCAAGGGCGGCTTCATGGCGCTCAAACTCGGCGCGGGTCATCTCGACCGTCTTGCCGTAGCGGACTCGTTCGGTAGCCCAAATCTGAACAGAGACCATTTCGTTGGGGTCGCGGGTATCGGTCATGGATTCCTCGTGTGGTTGGAGTCCGGGAACGGACATTGCCTACGCGGTAGGCTGAGTGAGGGGAGCCGCCCAGAAGGCGACATACCAGGAGTCGTTTTCGATGGGACGGTAGCCCTCGTCCTTGTTTCCTGCCCAGTAGGGGCGCGAGGTGTCGCCGCCGAAGAACCGAAGGTGGGCTTGCCGGATGTTGAACCCCCACTCGGGGTTGCCCTTGCAAGCCATGGCGACGATTGCGTTCGGGTAGGGACCGAATTCATCCGTGCTGGGCAGTTCCTTCTTGGCGTCGATCCACTCGACAGGGGTGGTTCGCATTTTGGTTCTCCTTGGGATGTCCCGGTGCGCCGGGAACGGACAAAATCTACTGATTGAGGGAAGCGAGGACTTCGGCGGTGTAGTCCTTGAACGGAGGAAGGGGGACGCCAGTGCAGCCCCGCTGGAAACAGGCTTGGAGGATGCGTTCAGGATCGGCTGCTATTGGGTGAAGCTGAGGGCGCAATCCAGTCCCTTTGCACCGCTCGCATGTTTCGTTGTAGGACCGGCTCTGGTCCTCGAAGACCCTGACCTTGCCGTGCCCGTCACATTCGGGGCAGATGGCAGCTTTGAGTTCTTCGCTCCATCCCTTCAGGATGGATTCTTCCCTCGCCAGTGATTCGAGTTCCCGGTGCGCCTTGTCCTGGGCTTCCTTGTTGACGGTCAACTTGCCCATCAGGTAGCGGTATTGGGTTCTCTGGTCCATGTCGTGTCCTCGGGTGGTTGGGTGTCCTGTACCGGACAATCTCGGGGTTGAATGCTTCAGCCTTTGCGCTTCTGGATGTGGAGGCGGATCAGCCTGATCCCTTCCCACCCCCAGGCGAGCGCCAAAATGGTGATGGCCGTGTAGAAGTAAATCAGGATGGCTGTGGCCATGGTTCCTCCTGGTCGATTACGGACAGAATCTACTTGTTTTTGAGAAGGCGTTGGGCGTTCTGGAATGCCAGCAGGAACGCGGTGGTGTGAGAGGAAGGGCAAGCCAGAATCAGCCTGTCCAGCGCACCTTCCAGAACCTTGACCCGATGCTGGAGGCTTTCGATGGGGGCGATCAGATCGGGATCGACCCGGTAGGTCGCTCCACCGACTTCTATTTCCCTGGTGTCGGACATGGTGGTTCCTTGGGTGGGTGCCGGTGCTGAGACCGGACATCTCGGGTTACGAAAAGGGAATGGCGGCTAGGTGAGTTGTTTGAGGATCATCCTCCCCACCCAGAACCCTGCTACCCCGAGCCCCATCAAGAAGACCCGGAGTAACTTTCTTTGATCCATGTAGAACGCGACACCGCACAAAAGGGTGCCCAGGATCAGGATGGCAAGTCCCAACGTCAGTTTGAGTCCTTCGGACATCCATCTACCTCCAAGACTGGTTCGTGTAAACGGCCACCATTGCCGTCTGCCTTCATTCTCGGGGACACCAGAACCGGGAAATTTTCTCTTGCGCTTAGCGAAACAGAAAACGCGACGCACCGCGCCGCGTTCAGGTCAAAGCAATGCCGGTGAGGAGTGGCAGTCCTTCACCCGTTATTCATCCAAAGGATTGGCGAGACCTTGTTGAAGTAGGTGATCCTTTCCCTGATGAGCGAGTCAGCAACTTCCTGTGCCTCGTCCATGGTTCGAACCGCTTGGCTCCATTCGTGGCGGGCGACTCCGCCACTTTTTTCGGAACCGATTTCCAGAGCCACATGATAACCGTCACGGTCTTGTCCAAAGTGAGCACGAACCTTGCCAATGCCGTTCTGGTCTTGACACCATTCGGTTGTTCCCATCCCGACAATTGGACCAACCAGATCATTATTCGACGCGGTGATATCCTTTGCATTCATCCGTGCCGCATAAAGCTCATCAATGCCAGGAAGGTGAATCTTGGCCAATTCAAAGGAGATCAGGAACGGGGTTCTTTCCTTTTCAGGAAGACGGTTTATCACATCTTCAAAACGATCGAGACCCCTTGTAATGATCCCCCCGTCATCTGGCGTCAAAGCCGCAATCGACTTGAAGCGACCACCGATAAGCATGAGATCCAGGAACTCGTCTGAGCAAAACTCGTCCAGGGGTGACGTTTCGGGGGAGAGAGTGAGTGCATACTTGAAGGCTTTGGCCACATCTAGCAGAGTGTTTTGTTGCGCCATGGCTTGACCACGGGTGGTTCGCGCAGTTTCAAGACTCACATCAGACGCCGAGTTGGGAATTATCTCATCCTTCCACGACTCCAGTTCGTTGAAGCGTGCGGCAGCTTCATTGATTGCCTTCTCGTCGAGTGGGTGTGTCTCGCTCCAGGGCTTCGGTGTCTTGGTCATGGGGGACCTCCAGTCATAATTGTCGGATCTGTCAAGACCAACAACACGAATTGAATTTTAGGAACTGGTAGAGTTTTACGATAGCAAGGCAAAATTTATGAAGTGGCAGACTAAGTTGCTTTGACCACCGATATTTTCGTAAAACGACTTCGTGAAATAAATTTCACCAAGAATCAACAAGTTAGCCTTTCTTAGCTACTTGCCGCACTGGCGCACCGCCGAACAGGTCCTACTTTGTCATTCAGGAGGCCCGAATGGCAAACGTGGTGGACCAAATCATGGCTGTGTCTCGGCGCATCATTACTATGGAAGCGGAGGAACTGCGCCTTCAGGAGCGCCTCACCGCGCTGAACATGGAACTGGACGATGCTAAGGGTCAAATTGAGGAACTTGCCCGTGCGTTCCAACCCGAGCCGCAGAACGTGCTGGTGGCGACCCTCGTGCCCGAGCCCAAGAAGGGCCGCGCCTTTGGCGGCAGTGGCTTCATGGCGAAGGCCCTGGCCTTCCTTCGCGATCATCCGGGCGAGGAGATCACACCCGATAACTTGGCCAAGGGCCTGGGGGAACCTGGGCGGAATGTCCTGGCCGGTTCGACCCTGAAGCGCCTTGTGGAGCATGGCTATGCCCGCAAGACCCGCACGGCCCATTACCTCTACGCTGGTCCAGCGGAAGCGGAGGTGGCCATGGTTTAGCCAAGCGAAAGTCCCAATTACAAGAGCAGGGAGGCCTTGGGTAGGCCCCCCTTGGTAAATCGCTGGTCTGCGTGGCGGAAGCGGTAGACGCGCCCGTTTGGGAAACGGGTGGCCCCGGCAAGGGTTTTGTGGGTTCGACTCCCACCGCAGACACGGTTACTTCAACGACCTGCCTCAAGTTTGGGCTGGGTCACGGGAAAAGCAAGAGGGACAGCCGTTTTAGGTGGCGATTTCGCTGCCCAAGAGTGCCTTGTGCTCAAAAACGGCTTTATCGCTTAGCGTAACTGGCAGATTCCAGACGAGAAGGCAATGCAAACTTGGTTCATGGCGCGGAAGCAGAAACGGGAGCATCCCGAACTGAAAGCCTCGGAATTGATCCGAGAGCTTCCTCTTTCTCTGGCCAATGAAGCTGCCGCCGTTGCGTTCCTGGAAAAGCAGCGCTGGGGTGGCGAGCCCAAATGCGCCCACTGCGAGTCCCTGGACGTGTACCAGATGACCGATGCCGCCACCGGCCAGAGGAACCAGCGTTTTCTTTGGCGGTGTCGTTCCTGCAAGAAGCAGTTCACTGTCCGGGTTGGCACCATCTTCGAGTCGTCCCATCTGGCCCTAAGGCATTGGTGCTATGCCTTCTGGCGCTCCTCCTCCAGCAAGAAGGGGGTCGCGGCTCTGGAGATCAAGCGACACTGCCAGATCACCTACCGTGCCGCCCTATTCATGCTGCAAAGGGTGCGCTGGGGCATGGCCCATGTGGAGAACAACGCGACGTTGCTGCGTGAAGTATGCGAAGCGGATGAGACCTATGTCGGAGGCAAACCCCGCAAGAAGGGCGTCTCCAAGCGGGGCCGGGGAACCAAGAAAATCCCAGTCTTTGCTTGCGTTCAGCGGGGTGGCCCCGTTCGGGTCCGGGTTGTGGCCTCGGTTAGCGGGGCTACGTTGAAGGGTGCCATTCGTGAGATGGTGCATCCAACGGCCACCATCCTCACCGATGACCTACCCTCTTACAAAGGCATTGGCGCTGAGTTTGAGGGTGGTCACCACAGCGTCAATCACAGCGCGAAACAGTACAGTCGTCCCTGGCCGGATGCCCCGAAAGCCGCACGGGGGGCGAATCTCCATACGAATACTATCGAGGGCTTTTTCTCCCTGCTCAAAAGGGGCATCGTCGGCATTTTCCACAATGTCTCGCCCAAGCACTTGCACCGCTACGCCAGTGAATTTGCATGGCGGTATAACGTCCGGCTACTGAATGACGGCGACCGTTTGGTGTCAGCCATCCAGTCCTCGATCGGCAAGCGCCTGATGTATCGAGAGCCTATTGGGTCCGTCCCGTCGAACTGACGGGATGGACGGATTCCAGGCAGCCAGGGCTTGTTTCGATTACAATCCTTTCATGCTAACCAAGACAGACCAGCCACAGACCATGCACCCCTGAGGGGCCAGGAGTCCAACATGTCCTTCTTGGCGAAGCTGTTCGGGTTCAGGGGAAAACCCTCGGAAGCAGTAGTCCCTGCTGTCCCCAAGGCGAGGAAGGGACTTCAGCTTATCGACCCCTCGCGGGTGCCCTGTTTTTTGATCCCCAGAGAGCCGGTGTCACAGCCGCCCATCGTGGAATTCCCCAAGGGGACCACCTTCTTGACCGACGTTCCAGGGTGGTCAATCGTTCACGAGGAACGCTTCCCCAAAGGCACTGGGCCAGACCCGGACTACAACATGGCCTTCGCCCTCCGGGATGGCTTCCTCTACGCCAAGCGCTTCGACAAGAAACCAGAACCAGGACAGCACGGGTCAACCGTTGATGTTCTTGACGGGGCGGGGAAACTCCAGGTGCAGCGACGCCTCGATCAGGAACTTTTCAGGGTTGCGGCCCATCCGAGTGGCACCGTGTTCTCGGATCTGTCCTTCCAGTCAAAGCTGACGGTGTTTGATCGGGAGGTGCGCCCCCTATGGGCCATGGACACGACCACCCTGCCTGTGGTGCAAACCAGAGCTAGAGGGATGAAGTTGGGGTCTCATGATCCGTTCCGATGGATCAAGGGTGCGATGGTCTCTGGCGATGGCTCCTTGGCCCTGGTAGGGGCCATGGATCAGGTCTGGCTGCTCACCCCTGGGGGAGACCCCGTATGGGGCCTCCAGATGCCCTTCAAGAAGAACTGGATGCGAATGGAGATCCCAGGAGGCGCGGGCATCTCCGAGCACGCCAAGAGCGCCTTGGGCGTCCTTGGCCTCACGCTTCCGGCCACCATCGAGGCGGTCAAGGCTGCGCGAAAGGCTCTCCTTTGGCAGTGGCATCCGGACGTTGCCGCCAAGCAAGAAGAGGCCAACCAGAAGGCGCAAGAGATCAACGAGGCATACCGGGTTCTTACAGGTATGGACCCGGATGACCTTCAGGAGACACCAACGCGAACGCGCTTTGTGGATCGCGACTCCTACCACAAGGAGGAGTTCACGGTGGAGGCAGGTGGGCACCAGATCGGTATTTCCTTTGAGACTTCCCTTTCGGTGGGGGAGGCATACGCCGCCGACTGGCTGGCCTATGTTTGCCTCTCTGGGGACGGCTGCAAAGCCTACGCTGCCTCCTGCTCTGGCTCCATCTTCGAGATCGGGGAGCGAGGAGAAGTCATCCGGGCCTATGCGCTGAACATCTTCCCCTATGGGATGCAGGAGGCCTACGGCAAGCTATACGTGAACATGGAGGACTACCTTCTGATACTCGCTGACGGGGCCGTTCTTGGACGTATTCCGACCCTCGGAAAGCCCACGATCTTCGCCTACCCAGATCATTTGGTCCTGTGGTCTGACAGTCGCGTACGTTGGTTCACCCCGGATGGGCAACCGCTTGGCCAAATCGCTGCCAAGGCCCCAGTCCGTAGGGTCTATCCCTCGCCGGAGGGTTGGGTGATCGAAACTCGACAGAATAGATGCGTCCTGGTGGGGCCTCCCTCCGGCCTACGCGGTTAGAGTCCTCCGAAACCAGTGGTCGCCAGATGCAACTCCTTCTGCTTGCCTCGCGAAAGACGAGCGGACGAAGGTAAACCAAGTTAATTAAACACGTATGAATTACGTGCGCCAAGACACATTGGCTGGTGACTCCACGTTTCACCTGCCCTGAAAGTGTAAGGACAGGCCAAATATTTCCTTATTTCTGAAGGCTTTGTCGAAACCGCACAGAACGTGAAGCTGCTATTTCGTGCGCGGAGACACATTGGCCATCCCGTCAATGGTTTTGCCGTCCATTGACTCTAGGAACCCAAGGCTATTTGCCTTATTTCTGAACACTTCGTTCAACCACACCTGGGGGAACGGCTCCCTATTTCGTAAGCCAAGGCACATTGACCAGAGTGCCTTTGGGGCTATTTCGTGCGCGGAGATACATTGGCCGATTGAAGGGCGAAGGCAAAAGCAACCGGATAATCAGGTAACGGTTTTACTCTAACCTTAGTCTCTGTCAATCACATTGCGTCAAGGACATACTTCCGATAAATTTTAAAGTTGATAACGTATGGTCATCAAGTCAACCCTGCTCCATCATGAGTATGAATTGTGATAATCCTATTATTTGTAAATGATATATGGTCATGATCATGCT
>Ga0316220_1004697_pt1 | contig 10218 bp, 8 predicted proteins | sample TBH18005metaG_FD_203632 | JGI IMG/M metagenome (GOLD analysis project Ga0316220, IMG submission 203632) | Freshwater microbial communities from Trout Bog Lake, Wisconsin, USA - TBH18005 | ecosystem: Environmental > Aquatic > Freshwater > Lake > Hypolimnion/Profundal zone | place: USA: Wisconsin...
CCGTGTTCAAGGCCCTGCGCGCCCTGGTGGAGGCCCAGGTCGAGGTCAATTCGCTCACCCTCAAGGACGCCCTGGACCAGGCCGGCGATCTGTCCCGGGTGGGCGGGATCACCGGGCTGGTCGAACTGCTCAGCGCCGAGGAGGTGGGCCGGCCCCAGGTGCTGGCCGATCTGCTGGTGCGCAAGCGCAAGCTGCGCCAGCTGATCCGCCTCGGCGCCCAGCTGGTGCGCCAGGCCGCCGAAGAGGAGGCGCCGCCCGACACGCTGGTGGAACAGGCCGCCGTGGACCTGTTCCGGCTGGCCCAGGGCCAGCAGCGCAGGGGCCTGGAGCACATCGGCGAGGTGGCCAAGAACGCCATGGAGGCGCTGCTGGACCGGCTCGAGGGACGCGGCTCCTCCGGCCTCAAGGTCGGCTTCAGCCGGCTGGACGCCATCACCCAGGGCTTCCAGCCCGGCAACCTGATCATCCTGGCCGCCCGTCCCGGCATCGGCAAGACCGCGCTGGCGCTCAACTGGCTGCTGCGCGCGGCTCAGTACCACAAGGCCAGCGGAGCCTTCTTCTCGCTGGAGATGTCCAAGGAGGAAGTGTTCAACCGGCTGCTGTCCGCCCACAGCACGATCAACATGAAGGCGGTCCAGGCCGGCACCTTCGACGAGGAGATCCAGGCCCGGCTGCTGCGCTCGCGCGACGCGCTGCTGGAGATGCCCATCTACATCAACGACCAGGCCGGCATCACCGTGCGCGAAATCACCGCCATGGTCGACCGGCACATGTCCCGCTCCAACCAGAAGCTGGACCTGCTGATCGTCGACTACCTGCAGCTGATGACCAGCCCCGAATCCTCCCGCGCCGCCAAGCAGAGCGAGGCCGTGCGCATCGGCGAGATCAGCCGCGGCTTCAAGCTGCTGGCCAAGGACCACGGCATCCCCGTCGTGGTGCTGAGCCAGCTGAACCGCGAGGTGGAGCACCGCCAGGGCGGCAGGCCGCAATTGTCGGACCTTCGCGATTCCGGCGCGATCGAGCAGGACGCGGACATGGTCATGTTCATCCACCGCAAGATGAAGGCCGTGCTGGAGGGCGAGGAGGAGGACCGCAGCGCCGAACTGCTCATCTCCAAGCACCGCAACGGCCCCACCGGCGCGGTGGCCCTCTACTTCGAGGGCGAGTACGCCCGCTACCGCGAGCTGGAGCGCACCACCGATTCCGAACTGGGGTGAGGCGCCATGGCTGAATCCCTCCCCCGGTTCCCGCTCACGGCGAAGGTCACCGCCCTGCGCGGGGTGGGGCCGGTCTATGCCCAGGCGTTCGCCGATGCCGGCATCCAGAGCCTGAAGGACCTGCTGTGGTCCCTGCCGTACCGCTACATCGACCGGGGCAGCCTGCAGAAGATCGGCGAACTGGCCTTCCGCCCCGCCTTCGAGGACCGGGAGATCGTGACCGTGCTCGGCACCATCTCGGATCTGCGCCAGAGCACCACCCGGTTGCAGCACATGAGCCTCACCGAGGCGCTGATCAGCGACGGCACCGGCAGCCTGCGCCTGGTCTGGTTCAACCAGCCCTATGTGGGCAAGCTGTTCCGGACCGGTGACCGGGTGCTGGTGTTCGGTCCGGTGGCCTCCGGCCGGCACGGTCTGGAGTTGCGCGGGCCGGCCTTCGAACTCATGGGCCGGGGCGGCGACGAGGACAATCTCTGGGTGCGCCGCTACCTGCCGCTGTACCGCAAACTGGGACCGGTCATGGGCCGGGCCCGCCAGCGGCTGGTGCAGGAGGCCCTGGCCCGAGCCGCCGATCCCGAGGAGTGGCTGCCCGCCGAACTGGCCCGCAACGTTCCCGGCACCCTGGCCGCCCTGCGCCTGCTGCACCAGCCGCCCGACGACAGCGATCCGGCCGAACTGGACAGCCACGCCACCCCGGCGCACCGGCGCCTGGCCAGCGAAGAGCTGTTCGCCTTCGCCCTGGGCGTCACCCTGCGCCGGGCCGGGCGCATGGCCCGGCGCGGCCAGGCCGTGGCCACCACTCCGGAACTGCGCGAACGGCTCAAGGACTACCTGCCGTTCCGGCTCACCGGCGCCCAGCGCCAGGCGTTCCGGGAGATCGTCGGGGACCTCACCTCGGGCCGGGTCATGCACCGGCTGCTCCAGGGCGACGTGGGCAGCGGCAAGACCCTGGTGGCCTTCCTGGCCATGGCGATGGTGGCCGAAACCGGGGGCCAGGCGGCGCTGCTGGTGCCCACGGAAGTCCTGGCCCGGCAGCACGCCGCCACGTTCCAGCGGCTGCTGAAGGGGGCCGCGGGCGGCATGCAGCTGCTGCTGGGCCCCATGAAGGCGGCCGAGAAGCGCCAGGCCCTCGCCCGGATCACCGGAGAAGCCTCCTACATCATCGGCACCCATGCCCTGTTCCAGGAAGCGGTGAGCTTTCGGAAGCTGCAGCTGGTGGTGGTGGACGAGCAGCACCGGTTCGGCGTGCGCCAGCGGGAAGCGCTCAAGGAGAAGGGACTGGATCCGCACTGGCTGGTGATGAGCGCCACCCCCATCCCGCGCTCCCTGGCGCTCGCCCTCTTCGGCGACCTGGAGCAGTCGGTGCTGGACGAGCTGCCTCCGGGCCGCCAGCCCATCAGCACCATGCTGGTGCGTCCTGACGAAGCCGAGCGCGCCTGGACCATCGTCGAACGCGAGCTGAACGCCGGGCACCAGGCCTTCGTGGTGAGCCCGGCCATCGATCCCCAGGACGAGGCCAAGGTGCCGCTGCGCGATATCCAGGCGATGGAGGCCCTGCTGCGCGCCCAGTTCCCCGAGCGGGAGATCGCGGTGGTGCACGGCCGGCTCAAGGCCGACGCCATGGCCGAGCGCATGGAGGCCTTCGTATCCGGCCGGGCCCGGATCCTGCTGGCCACCACGGTGATCGAAGTGGGGGTGGACGTGCCCAATGCCACGGTCATGGTGGTGGACCACGCGGAGCGCTTCGGCCTCAGCCAGCTGCACCAGCTGCGCGGACGGGTGGGCCGGGGCTCCGCCCGCAGCCACTTCCTGATGCTGTCCGCCAGCGAAACCGACCGGCTGCAGGTGCTGGTGCAGACCCTGGACGGCTTCCGCATCGCCCAGAAGGACCTCGAGCTGCGCGGACCCGGCGAGTTCTTCGGCACCCGCCAGGCCGGGCTGCCCCAGTTCCAGGCCGCCGACCTGGTGCGCGACCGGCAGCTCCTGGTGCTGTGCCGGGAGGCGGCGGACCGGGCCGTCCAGCGCGGGTTGAGTGAAGCGCAGCTGGTCTGGCTGAAGCAGGAGCAGGGCCGGCTGAAGCTGGCGGAGATCTCCTGACCCGGTGGGCGCCACCGGCCACATCCAGGTATCCATTCTTCGGATTGGGGCCTATCCTGATGGCGAGGCCCCATGAATCTTCCCGTCAAAATCGTCCTCGCCTCCCTCGGCAGCATCCTGCTCTATGGCGTCGGCCTGGAGGTGAAAGACGCGCCGCGGCCGGTCCAGGTCCCCGCCGGCGTGGCGCTGGTCCGGTTCAGCGACCTGGCGGGAGCCGCCCTGCCTGAGAGCGCCGCCCAGCCCCGTCCGGGCGACTACCTCAAGGTGGTGCCGCGGGAGGTCCTCAAGCTGGACCAGCAGCGGGTGGTGGTCCAGGGTTACATGATCCCCACCGTGAGCGCCGACCGGATGGTGCGGGAGTTCCTCCTGGTGCGCAGCCAGGCCAACTGCTGCTTCGGCTTTCCGCTGCAGATCGGCGACGTGCTGGAAGTGCGCATGACCGGCAGGCCCGCCGAACCGCTCAAGGACCGGCCGGTGAACGTGGTCGGCACCTTCCACGTGCAGGAACACTGGGCCGGGACCAGCCTCGGCTCGCTCTACCAGATGGATGCCGAGAGCGTCAGCTCTGGCTCGACGCTCCCGCCCCTGAAATTGGCCCGCACGCCCCAGGCCGGAGGCCTCGAATAGTCGGCCTGGAGGCCTCGAACCAGTCAGCCCAGCTGGGCGGGGTTCTTCAGGCGCGAGGCGATGCGTTCCACCAGCAGTTCCGGCACCAGGCCGGAAATGTCGCCGCCCATGGCGCCCACTTCCCGCACCATGCGGCTGCTCACCACGGCGTACTCCTCCTTGGGCATGAGGAACACCGTCTCCAGGTCCGGGGCGAGCTTGCGGTTCATGAGGGCCATCTGGAACTCGTATTCGAAGTCCGAGAAGGCGCGCACCCCGCGCACGATGAAGTGGGCCCCCTGCTGCTTGGCGTAGTCCACCAGCAGGCCGTGGAAGGTGGTGACCTCGACGTGGGGCGTGCCATCCAGCAATTCCCGGAGGAAGTCCACCCGCTCGGCCACGGAGAAGGCGCAGGTCTTGGCCGGGTTGTACAGCACCGCCACGACCAGCCGGTCCACCAGTCGCTCAGCGCGTTTGATCAGATCCCAATGGCCCAGGGTGACGGGGTCGAATGAACCGGGATAAATGGCAACGCGCAATGGAGCTCCTGCGGCAAGTCGAAGCTTTAGTCTAAGCCTTAGCAGCCGCCATCGTCGGAATGACGAGAATATTTTGCCGCGACCGCTTAAACTTTTCCAATGACCACGAACCGTCTCTCCGTAGGGCTCCTGTTCGGCGGCGAAAGCCCCGAGCACGAAGTGAGCATCGTTTCCGCCCGCAGCATCGCCGCCCACCTGGATCCGGACCGGTTCGAAGTCCGGCCCATGGGCATCGCCCGCAACGGCGTGTGGGTGATGAACGGCGATCCCCTGGCCCGGCTCGCGGCCGGGGAGCTGCCCCAGCGCGGCGAGCACCCGTTCCTGCCGCTGGAGCAGGGCGCCGAGTCGACCCCGCTGCCGGATGTGTTCTTCAACGCCATCCACGGGGCGGGCGGCGAGGACGGGCAGATCCAGGGCTACCTGGAACCGCTGCACCGGCCCTACACCGGCGCCGGCCTGCTGGCCATGGCCGCGGCACTGGACAAGTGGATCACCAAGCGCATCTGGGAATCCGACGGGCTGCCGGTGGTGCCCTACCAGGGGCTCACCGAGGAACGCTGGCGCAAGGAGCCCGAAGCCATCCTGCGCAGCCTCGAGGCGCTTGGGCTGCCGGTTTTCGTCAAGCCGGCCAACCTCGGCTCGAGCATCGGCATCGAGAAGATCGACCGCGCCGGTGACCTGCCGGCGGCCCTGGACCGGGCCTTCAGCTATGACCGGCGCGTGCTGGTGGAGCAGGGTCTGCGCGCCCGGGAACTGGAAGTGGCGGTGCTGGGCGGGGACGATCCCCTGGTCAGCCTGCCCGGGGAGATCATCGTCGCCGGCGAGTTCTACGATTTCAAAGACAAATACATCAACGGCAAGAGCACCGCCAAGATCCCGGCCGAATTGCCGGAGGGCATGGCCAACCTCATCACGCGCCACGCCGTGGCCGCGTTCCGGGCGCTGGACGCCTACGGCATGGCCCGGGTCGATTTCTTCCTGGACCGGGACACCGGCCGGCTGTTCCTCAACGAGATCAACCTCATCCCGGGCTTCACCAGCATCTCCATGTATCCAAAACTCATGGAGGCCAGCGGAATCCCCTACCGGGAACTGCTGGGCCGGCTTATCGACCTGGCGGTCGAGCGCCATGCCCAGAAGACCGCCAAGAATCGCTTCTTCCAGAGCGGGAGCCAGTGGTTTGCCTAGCGGATCTGATCTATCCTGGTGATCGGGAAGGTGGCGCTCATGGACGGAATTTCGGCAAGCCTCTCCGGACTGCAGACCGCGGGTCAGAGCATCGCCCTGTCCGCCAACAATGTGGCGAACCTCAACAGCTCCGGCTACCGGGCCAGGAGCCTGGTGCAGGCCTACCAGCCCCAGGGCGGGGTGGCCGGCGTGGCCGTGCGGCAGAGCCAGGCGCCCCTGGATCCCGGCGGCTCCAACGTGGACCTGGCCACCGAGGCGGTGAACCTGGACACCCAGGGCGTCGCCTACCAGGCCAATCTCAAGTTTCTGCAGGTGCAGAATAAAATGTTGGGAAGCGCGCTGGACCTGAAGGCCTGAAACAGGCTTCTATTAGGGAATGGAGCAACCCGCCAAACCCACGAGCCTGTCCCCGCGTTCGCTCACCGTTCTCGCCCTCCTGGGCTTCGCCTCCGGTCTCCCGCTGTTCCTCACCGGTTCCACGCTCAAGGCCTGGATGACCGACGCCGGGCTGGACCTGCGGGTCATCGGCATGTTCGGCCTGGTCGCCCAGCCCTATGTGCTCAAGGTCCTATGGGCGCCCATCCTGGACCGGTACTGCCCGCCCGGGCTCGGCCGGCGCCGAGGCTGGATGGCCTTCTTCCAGGCGGCCCTGGTGGTGCTTCTGGCGCTCATGGCCCTGGGCGATCCCAAGGTCGGGGTGATGCGGTTCGTGGTTCTGGGGTTCCTGGTGGCCTTCGCCAGCGCCAGCCAGGACGTCGCCCTGGACGCCTGGCGGGCCGAGGCGTTCCCAAGCCACCAGCTGGGCCTCGCCAACGCCATCCATGTGGGGTTCTACCGGGTCGCCATGCTGGTCAGCGGCGCCATGGGCCTGGTCCTCGCCCAGCAGCTGGGCTGGCGCTCCATGTACCTGATCATGGCCGGCCTGATGGCCGTGGGCGCCCTGGGGACGTTCCTCGCCTGGTCCACCGATGACCGGATCCGGCCACCCCGCACCCTCCGGGAAGCGGTCGTCGACCCATTCCGGCAGTTCCTCAAGCGGCCGGCCGCGCTTGAGGTGCTCGCCTTCATCCTGCTCTACAAGATCGGCGACCAGCTCGCGGACGCCATGGTGACGCCCTTCCTCATGCGCGGCCTGGGCTTTTCCAAGATGGAGATCGGTGTCACCACCAAGTTCACCGGCATGGGCTGCCTGATCCTGGGGGGCCTGATCGGCGGCATGTTCATGAAGCGCTGGAGCCTGAAACGAGCCCTGGTGATCTTCGGGCTGTGCCAGGCGGGGTCGATCCTGGCCTTCTGGGCGCTCTCCCTGCTCGGGCGGAACCTGGGCGCGCTGGCCGGCGCCATCGCCCTGGAGAACCTCTGCTACGGCATGGGCGGCACGGCGTTCGCGACCTTCCTGATGTGCCTGTGCGACAAACGCTTCACCGGAACCCAATATGCCCTGTTCACCAGCATCGTGGCGTTCTCCCGCGGCTACCTTTCGGCGCCCTCCGGCTGGGCCGTGCTGCGGCTGGGCTGGCCGGGCTATTTCCTGGCCTGCGGGTTCATCGCCATTCCCGGGCTGCTGCTGCTCAGCCGATTCGACCGCTGGGCGATCCCGGAGGACGGCGGCTGAATCCAACGGTGATAGCATCTCAGCACCAAGACCATTTCATGGGAGCCGTGATGTTCGAATCCGCCGAACTCGGCCATTGCGTCGAGAAGTCCGCCTACGACCAGGAGGTCCCGGCCCTGCGGGAAGCCCTGCTGAACGCCCAGTTCGACCTGGAGACCGCCCGGAAGTTCCCGGTGATCATCCTCATCGCCGGGCTGGACGGCGCCGGCAAGAGCCTCACCGCCAACACCCTCAACGAGTGGATGGACCCCCGCTACATCCAGACCCACGGCACCAGCGATCCCTCGGACGAAGAGCTGGAACGCCCGCACATGTGGCGCTTCTGGCGGCAGCTGCCGCCCAAGGGCCGGATCGCCATCTTCGACGGCAGCTGGTATGCCTGGCCGATCTTCGAGCGCGCCGCGGGCCGGATCAAGAACGCCAAGCTGGACCAGGCCCTGGAGGAGGTGCGCCGGTTCGAGCAGATGCTGATCGATGAAGGGGCGCTGATCCTGAAATTCTGGATGCACCTGTCCAAGGACGCCCAGAAGAAGCGCCTGAAGAAGCTGGAAAGCGATCCCCTGACCCGCTGGCGGGTGACCGAACGGGACTGGAAGCACTTCGAGCAGTACGACAGCTTCCAGGAGATCAGCGAACGGGCCCTGCGCCGCACCAGCACCGCCGAGGCGCCCTGGATCCAGGTGGAGGCGGTGGACCCCCGCTACCAGAAGCTCATCGTGGGCAAGACCCTGTTGGAGCAACTGCGGCTCCGGCTGGGCAACCCGGCGCCGAAGGCCGGGAGCGTTCAGGTGGCACCGGCCGCGCCCAACCTCGACGGCCGGAACATCCTGAGGTCCCTGAACCTGGAGCAGAAGCTGGACAAGCAGGTCTACGAACGGGAACTGGAGAAGTACCAGGGCCAGTTCAACCTGCTCACCCGCCACAAGGCGTTCCGGGACCACAACGTCGTCCTGGTGTTCGAGGGGGTGGACGCCGCGGGCAAGGGCGGCGCCATCCGCCGGATCACCCAGGCCATCGACGCCCGGATCTGCCACATCAACCCGGTCGCCGCCCCCACCGAGGAGGAGCGGGCCCAGCCCTACCTCTGGCGCTTCTGGCGCAACCTGCCGCGCCGGGGCAGGGTGGCCATCTTCGACCGCAGCTGGTACGGCCGGGTGCTGGTGGAGCGGGTCGAGGGCTTCTGTTCCGAAGCCGACTGGATGCGGGCCTACGGCGAGATCAACGACTTCGAGGAGCAGATCGTCAACAGCGGCGGCATCGTCCTGAAGTTCTGGCTGAGCATCAGCCAGGCGGAACAGCTCAGGCGCTTCGAGGAACGCCAGCACAGCCCGTTCAAGCGCTTCAAGATCACCGAGGACGACTGGCGCAACCGGGAGAAGTGGGGCCTCTACGAAACCGCCATCTGCGCCATGCTGGACCGCACCAGCACCGAGATCGCCCCCTGGACCCTGGTGGAGAGCGAGGACAAGTACTTCGGCCGGATCAAGATCCTGCGCACCCTTTGCCAGCGGATCGAGGAACGCCTGTAAACCATACGCATGGTTCGCCGGGTCTTATCCCGTGAGCCCGAACCCGGCTCACCTTCCCGAGGATAACCCCATGAAGATTGCCCATTCGCTCACCATGCTCGGATTCGCCCTCGCGTTGGGGACGGGTCTGGCCGCCCAGGACACTCCGGCCCCGCCGATGCCGCAACGGCAGGCGGGCCATGACTGGACCCAGGGCCCCATGGCCGCGCGCTTGAAGCTCACCGACACCCAGAAAGCCAGCCTCAAGGAGATCACCGGCAAGCACAAGCCTGCCCTGATGGCCAAGGGCCGCGCCGCCAAGGATGCCCGCCGGGCCTTCTTCGAGGCCGCGCAGAAGCCCGAGACCAGCGCCGATACCCTGCGCACTTTGCACCGCGCCATGTCCGACCAGGGCCTCGAGTTCCTGCTGGAGCGCCGGGCCATGCGCCAGGAGATCCGCACAGTGCTCACCCCGGACCAGCGCGAGCAGGCGGCCCGGATGGAAGGGATGAAGGAAGGCATGCGCATGGCCCGGGGCTCCGGCGGCATGATGGGCCACGGCCACCGCGCTCCGGAAGTACCTACCGCGCCGGTTCCCGCGCAGTAGCGGATAGCGCGGGGCGGGATATAATTTCCCGGTGACCCACCCCAGCCCCGCCTCCGTATGGATCCTGCTTGGCCTCCCGCTGGGCATCGTGCTCGTCGGCCTGTTCATGTTCCTCGGCCGGTGGATGCGGCTGCGTCCGCGCTCCGGGGCCGAGTCCGAGGAACTGCTGCTGGGGGCCGTGTCCCAGAGCCTCCAGGAACGGGGCCAACTGGCGGCCTCGCTGGGCGAGCTGCGCACGGTGCACGAGCGGCTGCTGGACGCGCTGCCGTCCGGGATCCTGTGGGTGGACCAGCGCCAGCGGGTGGCGGCGCTCAACGTGGCCGGCCGGGCGCTCCTGGGGGTGAAGGCCGGGGTCATCGGCCTGGACGCCCGGTTCGTGCTGGAACCCTTCCCCTGGTTGCTGGACGGTTTCAACCGGACCCCGGGCCCGGCCTGGCGCTGCGACGGCTCCGGACGCCGCTGGCGGCTGCGCCGGATCGAGGCGCCGGACATGGTGGGCACGCTGCTGGAGTTCGAGGACATCACCGAATGGGAGCTGGACGAGCGGCGCCGCCAGCTGCGCGACCGGTTCGCCGACCTGGGGGAGATGACCGCCGGCGTGGCGCATCAGCTGAAGAACAGCCTGGCGGTGCTGAAGGGGCAGGGCCAGCTGCTGCGCCGGGCCGGCCAGGAGGCGCCGGCCCAGGGCATCCTGGAGGAGACCGACGCCCTGGAACGCCTGGTGCAGCGCTTCCTGCAGTGGGCCAAGCCGCTGGAGCCCCAGTGCGTCGACCTCCAGCTGGAGGAGGTGGCGGCCCAGGCGCTCGCCGAGGTGCAGCGCCGGCCGGCGCTGCAGGATCGC
>Ga0316220_1004713_pt1 | contig 10187 bp, 6 predicted proteins | sample TBH18005metaG_FD_203632 | JGI IMG/M metagenome (GOLD analysis project Ga0316220, IMG submission 203632) | Freshwater microbial communities from Trout Bog Lake, Wisconsin, USA - TBH18005 | ecosystem: Environmental > Aquatic > Freshwater > Lake > Hypolimnion/Profundal zone | place: USA: Wisconsin...
GACGGCGGGCCGCTCGACCTTGTTCCAGTGGTTCACGGTCCCGTCGGGGTAACGGACAATAGCCTCGCGCGGGTCGTAGGCCTCGCCACGGTTGGTCCAGCCGTGGATGCCGTCAGGAGAGGTGAGGTGGCACGCTTTGCGGGTGGACCAGGAGTTAACCACGATGTGGTAGAGGCCACCGGAATACCAGATGCAGGGGTCTTCGAGGTTTGGGATGCCCTTGGGATAAACGGATTGGCTCTGCCGTTTGTAAGGGCCAAGGATGCCCTTGTCGCTGGTGAAAATACTTCCGTCGCGCTGAGTGAACTCGAAAGCACCATCCGGGCGGACCATGAGGGAGACGTTGGAACCGTGCCAGCGCGGGTTGTCCTCGACCGTGATGGTACCGAGGTGCTCCCATGGGCCATTGAGGGATTTGGAGACATAGACCTCGCAGGGGCGGGTTTCGCTGACGTAAACGGCGTAGCGGCCATCGGGCAACATGAGGGCGCCGACATTATGTCCCCGGCCGCCCGCTTCGTCAGGCCAGCAGAGGCCCTGGTCTATGTACGGCCCGGTGAGGGCATCGGAGACGGCGTGGACGGCGACGGAGCCGAACCAGCCATTGTGGCCAGCGGATTCAGCCCAACGGCTGGCGAACATGTGGTATTTGCCGTCGGGGCCTTTCATGATCTGGCCGTCCCAGTAGCAGTACTGCTTGATGGTGGTGTCTTCGAGGCCGTTTTTGGGGTCGCGTGGAAGGACATTCGTCGCACCCCAAGCGTCGCGGGACAACTCACCGTGCGGTGGAGTGGGGAGAAAGTAGTCGATGAAGGCCTTCGGCGGCGGTGTGGCAGCGGGGGTAGCCGGTTGAGCGAAGGTGGAGGAGGCCAGGAGCGCCAGCAGGGCAGACCTGAAGCTGGAGGACAGAAGTTTCTTCCGACGGCCAGATGTGCCTAGCGCTGCGTGAGTGGGATTCGGGTTCATTTTCATGGGGTGATAGGTGGTTATCGTAGGAGTTTGTTTGGAGTTCATGGGATCATTGCGGCTGCTGGCACGGTGCTTTCACTAAGGCTCGTGTCCGTCACCGGACGAGCAGCGCATCCACGGCCACCGGTCCGGGGCTTCGATTGACAATGCTCGTCGCGTGGTTGCCGGGAACCAGGCCGGTCACCTCACAAACCGCCTGCTGGGCCTGGCGGGCGCCCGTGGTAGACAGATCCGCCGTCGCACGGCTTTGGCCGTCAATCTGGACCTCGATCTTCCCGGCTCCGGCTTCTATCGGGGCGATCCCGGAGACGCTGCTACCGGTAAACGAACTGCTCCAGACATCACCGGGCGTGTCGCTGGTAGTGAGGTCATTGTTGAAGTCGCCGGTGCCCAGGCTGCAGCGGCGGACCCATCCGTTCACCGCGACGTCACTGGCAGCCAGACTGATGGTCACCGCCGCACTCACGGGGATCGCCATTTCAATGATGGAATGGAGGAAGGAATTGGTGAGGGCCCCCGAGGGATGGACATTCACCTTGCGCGCCGGCTGGTCGTCGACCGCAACACTGATCGTGCCCGCCGACACCGATGCATAGCGAATGGCCAGTTTGCCGGCAGGCGGCAGGCCGGCGAACCTGCCCCCCTCACCAGGTCTGGTCAAACCGACCAGACAGCCTTTCGAGCCCGCACTGTCTGCGACCTTGGACGCCCCGCCGAAGAGCCCGGCGGTCTCCGCCTCGAATATATGCTTTTCGGCAGCGATGGCGGAAGCGGAGAATGCTAATGCGCATCCTGCCGGGAGAATCCAGAATTGGTTCATGGTCTTGTTCGTCATAAGGGCCGGATGGACCACTTCCTCGCGAGGAACGCCCGCACACGGCGGTCCCTCCCGGCAGGGCCTTGCGCCTGAGATTTCTCGACAGCCTTCATATCGGAATCATAGCCAGGTCGCTCCCCTCAGGAAAGTAGAACTTGGAGTCTTGGGCGAAGGGCCTTTGCGGCCAACCTGTTCATGTAGGACGCAGCGCTGCAGAGACGGGCGGCAAAGTGGATAGGCCCGCGGGGGAGACGCCCCTTCCAGCACTTGGACTGAGCCAAGGCATAGATTGCTTGGCGTCCGAGGATTGCGGGGATAGAGTGACGGTCGATGCCTGCGATAGCGGCTACAACGACACAGAGCAGTTCGACGCGGTCAACGTTGGGGCTGGCTGGCTTTGCTGGGCACGGTCGCTGCGTTCTGGAGCCTGATGAACCCGCGGAACCAGAAGGGACGTCGTCCGGTTGACCAGCCCGTGCCTTTTTCGCGGCTGACGGACGAACAGGCGTTCATCCAGCAGGGGTGCCCCGAACTACGGATAGAGGTGGACAAATGAATATCCTGGAGGCCAATATCCTGGCCACAATGAAGCGGAAGACGAAGAAACTGACTGTGCTGCAGCGATCATTCAACCATCCCTTGAACTCATGCCTATGAACCGCTCCACCACACTTGCCTTTGTCGGTGCCGCCATCCTGCTCACAGTCCCGGCCAGCGTCTCCACCGCAAAGCCAAAGGGCGACGTGATCAACCCTGATTTCACCAAAGGAGAATCCATCCCGGAGGGTTTCAAGCACGACTGGAATCTCGGAGCCACCGGTGCCCGTGGCTGGATGTTTTCCGACAAGCTGGTGACCACTGATGCGCGCCAGATCAAAATCACCAACGTCGGCAAGGGTGCTCCCGCCGCTGGCACACTCGCGGTGGGCGACGTGATCCTTGGCGTCGGCGGCAAGCCTTTTTCCTACGACCCACGCCCGGAGTTTGGCAAGGCGCTCACCGTTGCGGAATCCGAAGCCGGCGGGGGCAAACTGGTGTTGACCCGCTGGCGCGCTGGTCGTTCGGAAGAAGTGACAATCAAGTTGCCGGTCCTCGGCACCTACAGCGCCACCGCTCCGTTCGACTGCCCGAAATCCAAGCGCATCTTCGAGCAGGGCTGCGCGATGCTGGCGAAACGCGTCGCCGCTCCGTCTTATGATCCCGACCCGATCCTCCGTTCGTTGAATGCGCTCGCGCTACTGGCCAGCGGCAAGCCGGAATATGTTCCTATAGTGCGGAAGGAAGCGCAGTGGGCTTCCCGCTTCTCAGTCGAGAGCATGGCAACCTGGTATTACGGCTACGTCACCATGTTCCTGGCCGAATACAAAATGGCCACCGGCGATGATTCTGTGATGCCCGGGTTGCGGCGGCTCGCACTGGAGGCGGCCAATGGTCAAAGCATGGTCGGCTCCTGGGGGCACAAGTTCGCCCGTCCCGACGGCCGGTTGAGCGGCTACGGCATGATGAATTCACCGGGTGTGCCCTTGACCATCTCGCTCGTGATGGCGCGCGCCGCCGGAGTCAACGACCCCAAGGTTTCCCTTGCCACCGAGCGCAGCGCACGGCTGCTGAGGTTCTATGTCGGCAAGGGATGCGTTCCCTACGGTGACCACGCGCCGTGGATGGAGACGCACGAAGACAACGGCAAGTGCGGGATGGCCGCCGTGCTGTTCAACTTGTTGGGCGAACCCCAGGGCGCCGAGTTCTTCGCGCACATGAGCCTATGCTCGCACGGGGCGGAACGCGATTGCGGCCATACGGGAAATTATTTCAACATCCTCTGGGCCATGCCAAGCGTCGCGCTGTCCGGTCCGCACGCCACGGGTGCTTGGATGAAAGAATTCGGCGAGTGGTATTACGACCTTTCCCGCCAGTGGGATGGCGGTTTCGACCATCTAGGGCCGCCGGAGCCGGATAATGACAGTTATTCCGGCTGGGACGCCACTGGTGCCTGCCTGCTGGCTTACGCGGTGCCGCTGAAAAGTCTTTGGCTCACCGGCCGGCGGCCCGGCAAGGTCCCGCAGCTCGACGATGCCGCCGCGGAGCAGTTCATCCGCAGCGGCCGCGGCTGGAACAACAAGGATCGCTACAGCTTCTATGACAAGGGGAGCGATGACGAACTGCTTGCCGATCTCGGCAGTTGGTCGCCCATTGTGCGCGAACGCGCCGGGATTGCGCTCGGTCGCCGCCAAGAGCCTCCGATCTCCCGCGTGCTCGCGTTGCTCGACTCTCCGTCGCTCGATGCGCGCCTCGGGGCTTGCCAGGCCCTCGCCCATCTCAAGGGCCGGGCCGCCTCGGCGGTTCCGGCGCTGCGCAAGACGCTTCACTCCGACGACCTCTGGCTGCGCATCAAATCTGCCGACGCCCTCGCTGCCATCGACCAGCCCGCGATGGTAGCGGTCCCGGAAATGCTTGAGTTGCTGGCCCGGGTTGACCCAGAAAGGGACCCGCGCGGCATGCAGCAGCGCTATCTTACTTTTGCCCTGTTTGATTCCCGCAACGGGCTGCTTGGCCGCTCGCTTGAAGGCGTGGACCGGCAGCAACTTTACCTGGCCGTGCGGGCTGGATTGAAAAACGACGACGGTCGCGCCCGGAGCGACTTCGGCTCTGTTTATCGCACCCTTTCCCCTCAGGAGATCAAACCCTTGTTGCCCGCCGTCCTGCAGGCAGTCGTCGAGTCCGCGCCGAGCGGGGAAATGTTCGCTGACGGGATTCGCGTCGAGGGGCTTCGCGTCCTGGCCAAGCACCACGTCGAGGAAGGGATTCGCGCCTGCGTTGACTACCTCCGCAACCAAAATCCATGGGCCAGCGAGCACCGCACGCCGGAATTGACGAAGATACTGGTCAGCTACGGCGCGAACGCCAAGAGCGTCGTGCCCGACCTCAAGCGCCTGGCTGACAACTTTGACGCCGGCGAGCCAGATTTTCCCCAGAACCTGAGCCGTCAAAAGGCGGCTACCCTCCGCGAGGCGATTCGGGAAATCGAAGCCTCCAACGACCACCAAGAGCTCATCCGCATCAATTGAGAATAGAGGATTTGGCACGATACACCTGGATCAGCCACGACACTCCGCGAATAACCCTATGAAGCCACTGACCATCGCATTAGCAACCTTGCTGACGGCATTGCAGACCGCATTGCCAGCCGTGCCGCAACCCAAGCTGGTAAGCGGGGAGGATTTCACCGAGGTGCCGGCGATAGGCAGCGGGTTGTGCCTGCACAACCTGTTTCAATCGGACATGGTGCTGCAACGTGACAAGCCGATCCGGATCTGGGGCTGGGCGGCGCCGGACGAGACGGTGGCCGTCTCCTTCGCCGGCCAGACGCAGACGGCGAAGGCCGCCAAAGACCGGTCGTGGAAAGTCACCTTTCCCGCCATGCCTGCCAAGGCCGCGCCTCAGGAAATGGTGGTCAAGGACGAGGACAAGACCCTGACCCTGAAAAACATCCTGATTGGCGACGTCTGGGTGCTGGGTGGGCAGAGCAACATGGAGTTCCCGATTGACAGGGCCGATAACGGCGATCTGGAAGTGGTTTCGGCGAATTTCCCGAATATCCGCCTCCTGACCGTCCCCCAGCAAAACGGTCCGGACAATAGGTTGTCTTTTCCTCGCTGGTATCAGTGGAGCGACTGGTTCGGCACCCACTACCGCCAGGGTTACTGGGATGTCTGCTCGCCGGAAACCGTGCGCAACATGTCGGCCATCGGCTATGTCTTCGCCCGGCGCATCCAGATGGCGACGCAGATTCCCATCGGGGTCATCAATGCCTCCCGAGGCGGAACCTGTATTGAGACCTGGCTGCCTTTGGATGTGCTCAAATCCATCAATACACCTGAGGTCAAAGCCAAACTTGCCGATTGGGACCAGAAGATCGCCGAGTTCAATCCGCAGAATGACCTGGCAGAGAGAATCCGAAGATTCAATGAGCGCACAGCGCAGATGAAGAAGGAAGGGCAGGATGTCTCCGGTCGCACCCCTCCCTCCGACTTTCGACCCGGACCAGTCCTCGACATGAACCGTCCCGGCAACTGCTACGCCAGCACGATCGCGGCGACTGCCGGACTGGCTGTCAAGGGCGTCCTCTGGCACCAAGGGTATAACAATGCCCTGGAGCCTAACGGGCACGTCCTGTATCACCAAGTCTTTGCCCCGATGATCCAGGCTTGGCGGGCGGCCTTCAACGATCCGGACATGCCCTTCGGCATCATCTCGTTATGTACCGACGGTGAGCCGCAGGATCTGGAGAACTATCTTGAGAAGATGGTTGATGAAGGCATCTATATCCGGGAGGCACATCACAAGACCTTCATTGAACTGCGGAACGCTGGCGACAAGAACATCGGCTATGCCAGCAGCTTCGATCAGCGCCGTAATTGGTTCCATCCCCAGATCAAGATCCCGGTGGGCGAGCGAATTGCCCGCTGGGCCTTGGCCACGCAATACGGGATGAAACAGATCCGGTGGATGCCCCCGACCCTCACGGAGATGCGGGTCGAGAACGGCAGGATCGTGCTCACGTTGGATGACGATACCGCCCCCTACAATGACGGCCCGATTCTGGGATTCGCCATCGCGGGCAAGGACGGCAAGTTCCAACCGGCTAGTGCCAACTTCCTGGAAAAGGGGACGGATGGACGTAACCGGCCGCAATCTGACAAGCACATCATCGTTCTGACCAGCCCGCTGGTTTCCGAACCGGTTCATTTCCGATATGCTTGGGGCCGGAATCCGTTGGCCAACCTAAAAAGCTCAGACCATACGGACATTCCTTTTGCCACCCAGCGCAGCGACAACTGGACCCTCGCCGACATGTATGAAATCTACACGGGCAAGCAATGCACCGCTGCCGGCATGCTGAATCGCAACGAGCAAGGTCAACTCAGCAAGGCCCTTCGCGCGGCCGATCTGGAACGGCGAATCGCCCTCGCCATGTCGCTCTTGAAGGAAACACAGAAATAACTCGCCCAGTTTGAATCCAGGCCGGCAAGCAAAAAGGCCGGTGCCCGGCAGGATGTTGGCGGGCACGTCGTGGACCACGGAAGCTCCCTGGGTTGCTGGGCGGCGTTCGGTGAGAAAGTCCACCGGGATTGTGAAGTCGCCGACCCGCTTCACAAAGCGTCTGACCTTGTGGCTGAGCAACGATGGAAGGCGAGGCCATCCCGGACAATCCAACATTAAAAAGGCTCCCCAGCTCTGCACCCGACAATTCCGGCCCGTACACCACAACCTCATCCAGAGTGTCGATGAAATTGCCCACATATCCTCCGCCTAGCACTACAGCGACGTCTTAATTGATTTCCATTCGTTCAGCGCTTTCATCCGGCGTTTCCAGTGAGATTGGTTGGCCTGGCAATTACGCCGGGTATGCGCCCTTCGCCTGGTAGCGAGGCTCGCCCTTCGAACGAACACTTCCGCCACGCGATGTGACCGGAAGCGGCGATTACTTCCGCCTGGATAAGTTTCCACGCCACACTATACCGGAGCGTTGGGCTACGGCACTCCAAGCCAATCTCCAGTCTTGACTTCACCTGCCAAACCACGACATTCGCGTATGGCATCGCATCGAAAGTCCGGTCATCCAGGGAGAGCAAGACACGCGCTGGAGCACTGGCTGCTAGCGGGCGCTTTGGCCGTCGCATCGCCCCTTGCGCTGGGCGCCGAACCGGATGCGGTGACAGTCACCCTACGGTCTTCCCAAGACCCCTCGCTCCGGCACGAAGTGCGACGGGCGCTTGAAAAAGGGCAGGCATGGTTGGTGCAGCAGCAGAGCAGCAATGGGTTCTGGTCCAGCCCCGACTATCCGGCGATTACGGCGCTGGCGTTGACCGGATTGAAGGCCAAACCCGGCGCACCGGAATCGCAGCCCGCTGCGGTCAAACGAGGTTTCGACTTTTTGTTGGGTTGTGTCAAGCCTGACGGCGGCATCTATCAGAAGGAATTGCCCGGCTACAACACTTCGATTTCGTTGACGGCTCTCGTGCTCGCCGATCGCCGTGAGTGGCGCCCGGTCATCGAGAACGCCCGGAAATTTGTCGTCAGCCTACAAACCGGTTCCGGCGGGATCGGTTACGGCAAAACGGAGCAGGCGCCTGATCTCTCCAACACCTCATGGGCTATCGAAGCGCTGGCCCTCAGCCGGAGCTGGCTCGGGGGAGAAATCCCGCCCGGGACTGCCGATCTCAATTGGAAGGCCGCCGTTGAGTTCATCCAAAGCTGCCAGAACCTCCCGAGCCAGAATCGCGCCCCCAGGACATCGGATGATCCTCGGAACCAAGGCGGCTTCATCTATGCCCCCGGTGCCAGCAAGGCGGGCGAAACCCAGCTTGCGTCCGGCCGCGTGGCACTCCGCTCCTACGGCAGCATGAGCTACGCCGGCCTCATGAGCTATATCTACGCTCAGGTCAAAGGCGACGACCCACGGGTCAAGGCCGTCATGGAGTGGCTGGCCGATAACTACTCCGTCGACGAAAACCCCGGCATGGGCCAGGAAGGTCTCTACTACTATTACCACACTATGACCAAGGCGCTGACCGTCTCTGGCGCGGGTACGCTGGCGACCAGAAACGGCCAGAATATCAATTGGCGCGAGCAACTAACCTTGAAATTGATCAACCTCCAGCACACGGACGGATCCTGGGCCAATGAGAACGGCCGCTGGTTTGAAAAAGACCCGGTGCTGGTGAGCGCGTACTGCGTGCTGGCGTTGAAGATGATTGACGCTGCGCTCTGAGCCCCGATCCGCCGGTTTTTCCCCGCCTTTGGATCACCGACTAAAGAAGCGGTGCCATCAACTGCCCGCCCCAGTCCAGTTCATCTGTCAGTTCTGACGCCGGTTAGTCGGATGGTGACTTGGACGGGCACATTTTCGGGTGGTACCTTGTCCGCCACGGCCATCCAAACCCCGCCCCCGCCGGGTGCTGGCGCAATAAGATTGATCAGGGCAATCGGGTCGGGGATGAGCGAGATCACCGAGCCGGACTCCTGGGCGAGAAAGGCGCCTTTCCATACCATCGAACCGTTGAAGACCCAGCGGCGCTTCGCCGACGGCAAAGCGTCGCCCGGGTTGGCCAACATTTCCTCGGCGGAGTAACTTCTCTCTTGTCCATCGTTCCGCCAGGCAACCTCGATGGAGACAAATTCCCCCGAAATTAAGCTGCCGGGAGTGCCGCCGTACTGGTTGGGCCGGCTTGCGGGTGGGTCCCCCGTAGTGCCTTTGGCACTCAGGAGAAGCATGGCAAGATGAATCTGCATCGGGGTGACCTGCGTGCGCAGAATGCTCTCGTGGACCTTGCCGTAGGGGGTAACCAGGAAGTACTCCATCCCGCCCGACGCGCGATTGAGCACCGCCGGAAATGTGACCGTCTGTTCCGCCTGGTTCAGCCTGACGTTCCCAAGCGCTAATATGCCCGGACTCACGATCCTGAGTGCCGGTGGAGGGTTGGTCGCCTCGGAGAAGGGCACCGAGGCGGAAACCGGGCTGACGGGTGGCCGGTCCGAGGGCTCGCGCTGGTTCGCCCCTGGGGACACGGTTTGGCATGCGGTCAGGAGCAGCACGGCTGCGGTTTGGGCGATCGCTTCCAGAGTCCTTGAAACCGTGAGCCTCGGGGAAACGTGGTTCTCATAAAGTCCCGCCAAGCGCGCGCTTTCAACTCTGACTGGTCGCAAGGCTGATCTTGATGGCACTAGTGGCTTTTGTGAACGTGGCATTTTGACCCCCAAAGGCGCCAGACTACCGGTGTTCGAGGTAGCTTTGGGCAAGCAATTCCCCCAATTGAACAATGCCCGCCGTGGTGATGACCAGTTTCTCTTCCTGTGGGGGCAGATGGAATGCCTTGAGGTGAATGAAAGCGGGGTCTGACGCGGCAATCGCAGCCAGGTTCGCGGTGATATCGATGGCATTAAGCTCCTTCGCATCGGTGGGGAGTTCTTGGCTCACATACGATTTCAGCGAAGGAAGGGCCAAGTCCTGGCGACTCTTTGCGACCGTGGATTGCAACCATTTGCATTTCCGCCAGCATCGGCTGCGTAGCCGGGTCCATGCCGATGTGCTCAAAGGTGCTGACCTTGGCCTGGCCGTGCATGTTCGACTGCCCGGCGAGGATGAAGACTTGCAGCGGTTTCTGTGCCGCCATGGCACCGGGGACTGCGAGCCACGCGGCCACCAGGAATCCGGGAATGAGTTGCAGTGTGTGTTTTGTTCGTGCCGCGCCTCGACCATGGGCGCCGCACGAAACGAACGCCTTCATGGCCCACGCTCGCACGCGGTGGAACCCCAACCCACGAGGGAGCCGAGGGTGCCCCGCTCTCCCGGGGCGGGCGATTCGAACTGGCGGACGATGCCAGAATGGACTGGCGGTTT
>Ga0316220_1004715_pt1 | contig 10185 bp, 9 predicted proteins | sample TBH18005metaG_FD_203632 | JGI IMG/M metagenome (GOLD analysis project Ga0316220, IMG submission 203632) | Freshwater microbial communities from Trout Bog Lake, Wisconsin, USA - TBH18005 | ecosystem: Environmental > Aquatic > Freshwater > Lake > Hypolimnion/Profundal zone | place: USA: Wisconsin...
TATCTGCAGTACAAACTTCAAACCTGATTTTAAAATCCAAATCCTATAAAAACTAAAAAAATCATTACATTTAAAAACAGAGAAACACTAACTAACAATTAGTACACTTTCTTTTGACGTTATACATATTCATCAATTGTTTTTATTACAAAATATTGATTTATTCTATTCTCTACATCTGTATTATAAACCCTACTATGTTCTAAAGATTTGAACTTTGATTTAACTAAAATAGAAGTAGGTATTTGTTTATTTAATACTATTGAATCAATAATATCCTCAACATCCCTTTTTAGTTTCTTTAATATTCTGTTCTTTGATTCTGATTCTTTATCTGAACTCCTAATTGGAAAATCTTTATTATCCTTATTAAAGTGTTTCTTTGATTTTACAGTAACCCCACAATAGAAATCAGTTCTACTATTACGGTTGTAGGTATATCTTAACCTTATATGGTTATTTACCTCCCCTTCTATAAGATAAAAGTTCAACGACATACTTAAAATTATGAAATAAACCCCAATTGTGTGATACGATAACACACAAATATGTCATTATTTTATATGTGTTATTTTAACATATTGATTATCAAATACTTAAAAACATAAAAATTAAAATTAGTATCCCGTCCGGTCCGCAAAAGCCCTTTCTTTAGATAGGGCTTTTGTTATTTATACACTCAACCCTAATTCCCAGTCACCACCCTGAATATCTCCTGCCTGATCGGACCAACATTATAATACTCCTTACCCCCCAATAATCCCACCTGCTGCCGGTTAATTAATAAAATAATCGATATACCTCGATCCGGGACTACCGCAATACTGGTTCCGGTAAACCCGGTATGTCCAAAACTTCCCTCAGGCCCGTTTTTAATCGCACTATTAGCAGGATCCATCATCCAACCCAATCCATTGTTAAAGGAATCTTTGGTCAGGAAAAGATCAATTGTTTTTTTAGAAAGAAAGGTCTTATTCCCTGATTTCCCATCATGCATCAGCATATCCACCAGTTTCTGCAAATCGTCAATCGTAGAAAATAAACCGGCTGCGCCCGAAACACCTTTATTGGCATACCAGGCATTTCCATCATTTACTTCTCCCTTCAAGGTATAATTTCGCCAATCGTTCCAACTGGTATGAATGATTTCGGGAAACTGAAAACCCAAACTCGAATCATACACCATTCTTTTTTCATAAGGATTGCCAATAGATGTTGCTGCAAATCTTACCCCTTTCTGGTTTAGAAGAGGATTATAAGAAGTATGCTTCATTTGTAATGGAATAAAAATATGTTGCTGCATATAATGATCCAGCGATTCGCCGGAAACAATTTCTATGATCTCTCCCAATACCGTAAACCCCAAATCACTGTATTTTCTTTGCTTACCAACAGGAAAAGCAAGAGGGAGCTCGCCAATTAACCGAAAAGTTTCCTGCTTATTTTTCGCCCTGTAATACATAGGGTACCATTCATATAAACCGGCAGTATGTGTTAAAAGATGCCGGATAGTGATAGCTGATTTAGCCCCAATTGTAAATGCAGGTATGTATTTTCCTACCGAGTCATCTACTGAAATCAATCCTTTATCTACCAATAACATGATAGAAGTAGTTGTGCCAACTACTTTGGTAAGCGAAGCAATATCAAACAAATGACTGGTTGTCATCTTTTCCGGATCTTTCAGGGGCTCGTGCTGGTCATCAAATAACTGGGCATATCCATAAGCCTGTTGATACATCAGCTGATTATCTTTTTTGATCTGAATAACAGCTCCTGATATCTTATGACTGCTCACCTGTGATAATAAAATGCTATCCACCTTTGCTATAAGGACTTTGTTTTGCTCAGTTACCCCTTGTGTAAAAGCGATATGAATGCTAAAAAGATAAATGATCGTGAGAATGCAATATTTTTTCATGTAATTATTTGTATCGTTTTATGGATAGATAACCAGGTTTATTTTTTACTACTTTGGTAGCCAAGCATCGGACCGATTGTTTTGCGCATAAGCAGTTCATCATATCCTTCTTTCACAAAATCTTTTAGAACGCCAACCAAACTGAAACCAAAACGTGTATATAACCGGATAGCCGATTCGTTGAATGCAGATACGCAGATAAATACATTTGGAGAATATTGATGTATTTGGTTTTCTGCAAATTCCAGTAAATAACTGCCTAATTTTTCTCCTCTGAATTTTTCAGCCACAAAAAGCGTTTGAATATAACCCTTGAAGCTACCCTTTATCTGTAGAATGATAAACCCGGCAATCTCAGTGCCTTTCTTAAGTAAATGCAATTCACGATAGTCGCCCTCAAATGCTTGTAAACAGTCTGTTTCACTCATTCCCAATCTAACCCAGGGATCAGAGCCTGCCATCATTTTGGCACAACTACTTATCTCTTCGGTAGAACCACTTTGTATAATACTATATTCCTGATAAGTGTACATGAGGATTCCTTTTTATGCAGAATAAAAATACGATGGTAAGAACTGCATTCACCAATATATTCATAAAACCAAAATCGAATTCCAGGAAATGCATACTAAGCAGGTTCAAAACCCAGGTACTTACTGCCGATAACACACAAATAACAGGCACCCATTTTTCTTTCAAATTGATGGACGTAAATAAACCAGTCAGGTATAAACCTAAAATAGGACCATAAGTATACCCCGCAATAGTAAAAATGGTATTGATGATGGCACCCTGGCTATTCCAGAAAGCCAGTACGATGGTAAAAAGAATCAGGTTAACGCCTAATAACACCCGGTTTTTGATTTGGTTTCTTTTATCAGCATGTGTTTTTTCAATATCCAGAAAATCATAACTGATAGCAGTGGTAAGCGCCGTGATGCAGGAATCAATAGTAGCAAAGGTGCTGGCTACAACTCCCACAAAGAATGCAATTGCCCCCAATTTTCCAAAATAGTGCAGTGTGAGAAACGGATATAATCCATCTGTATTTACAAACTGCCCGTTTTCTTTGGGTAAAATAATACTGTTTTTTTCAGCAAACAGGTATAGTAAAATACCCAGACCCAGAAAAAGCGTTTGCGCAGCGGCTATAAAAAAACTAAAGCTGAGCACATTTTTTCTGGCATTTCCTGCTTTTTGAATGGTCAGGGTTTTTTGCATCATACTCTGGTCAAGCCCCACCAGTGCCACCGTAATTAATAACCCGGCCATAAATTGTTTGATAAAATGAGAGCCGGAATGAATATCCCAGTTGAATAGTTTACTATATGGATGTGCCATGATTGATTTCCATAAAGCACCCGAACTCAGGCCTAATGAACTTTTTATCGAGATAATCGAAATAATGATTACTGTAATCAAAAAAAAGGATTGCAGTGCATCGGTCCATACAATTGTTTTAATACCTGACTTATGTGTATACAGCCAGATAAGCAATAGCACAATCATAATTGTTAAATAGTAGGGGATACCCAGTCCATCAAAAAAAGCCAGTTGTAGTATTTTAACCGATAATAACAAACGTAAAGCGGCACCAAAAGATTGGGATACGATAAAAAACAAGGAGCCTGTTTTGTAGGTGATATTTCCAAAGCGAACCTTAAGATAGCTATAGATAGAAACCACTTGCATTTTATAGTAAATAGGAACTAATACAAATGCAATAAAAAGATACCCTACAATAGTACCGAGTATAAATTGGAAATAATATAGATTATTATTTCCCACATTGCCAGGTATGGATACCAGTGATACGGCTGAAATGCCGGAACCTATCATCCCAAATGCTACCAGGAACCAGGGCGAAGATCGATCTCCATCAAAATAACTGTTCTCTTTATTATGCCTGGATGTTAATCTGGCTATTAACATTAGTAATAAAAAATAGACGGGAATTATATATAAAATCAGGGTAGCGTTCATGCAAATCGGGGATCAGAAAGATTAAGTTTAAAGATAGCAATTTACTTAATATGGTTTGCAGCAGGAATGAATGCTTGCCGAACTTAGAAGATAAATATATCCTTTCGATGATTCAAGTCATTTTTTATCAGCAGCTACCGTTTCCTAAAACTTTTTTTTTAGGATGAGGGTAATTCAAGTATATTTAATCTATCGATTTGACTGCTTAAGCCATAGGCAAAAGAATTACGCAACTTCTAAACGTAGTCAATATGGTTTATTCAGTAAAAAGTAAAGCTGTTTTTATTCTGTTTATTTGCAGCTTTACTATTTCTTCAAATGCCCAAAGAAAGGGGACCGTTTCTAATCCATTTATTTTGAATCCCACAGATAGCACAGTTGTATGGGGAAGCTATTGGTCGGAAATGAAACCTGCTCTCAAAATAAAATCAGGTGATTTCGTAAAAATCAGAACCGTACTAACTTCCAATCCAGAGCGACTAATTAGTGCAGGTGTACCTGCAGACCAGATAGAGAAGGAATTGATTGCAGTTCAGTCCGTAAAAGATCGCGGACCAGGCGGACATGTACTTACCGGTCCGGTATATATTGAAGAAGCGGAGCCGGGAGATATTCTTGAGGTGCATATAGACAGCATTTATTTACCTATTGCTTATGGATACAATGCTATTGGAATTAGTGGATTCTTATCTGACGAGATATTTGACAGGAAAACAAAAATTATACACCTGGATAAGGAGAAAATGACTGGTGATTTTGCAGAAGAAATTACCATTCCATTGCGTCCTTTTTTTGGAAGCATGGGAGTAGCTCCACCCAAATTGGCAGGTCGTTGGAATAGTGCACCACCATGGGTTCATGGCGGTAACCTGGATAATAAGGAACTGGTAGCAGGATCTTCTCTTTTTCTGCCAGTTCATATTAAAGGAGCACTTTTCGAGATAGGTGATGGGCATGCTGCCCAGGGAAATGGGGAAGTTGACATTACTGCTATTGAAACATCGTTGATTGGAAAACTCCAATTCAGTGTTCATAAAGGGAAGTCATTGCAATGGCCCCGGGCTGAGACAGCTTCGCATATCATAACAATGGGTTGTGACCGCGATCTGAATGCGGCAACGCATATTGCAGTTCGGGAAATGATAAAATATCTGATGGAGGAGAAGAAATTATCCCAGGCAGATGCATATATGCTTTGTAGTGTAGCGGTAGATGTAAATATTACCCAATTAGTAGACGGGAATGTAGGCGTGCATGCAATGATGCCTAAGTCTATTTTTGGGAAATAGCTTAGACAGAACCTTTTAGTGTTTATACAATAGATTTTTGGGTTAATCGATTTCCGAATAAAAAAGCAGGGTGCGGGAATTTATAATTTATGATTTGTATCAACTGAACTTTTGAGATAACTGAATGCGGCACCCAGGTTTTCAATGATATCTGTTGCAATCAACGATTCTTCTGATTGATGCAATAAACCAAGATCACCTGCCAGACCATGTAAACACGTGCCTAAAACAGCAGCTTCATATGGCCTGTATCCCTGAGCCAATAAAGCAGTAAGAATACCCGTTAATACATCTCCGCTTCCCCCTTTGGCCATTCCTGGATTTCCGGTTGTATTAAACATTCCTTTTCCTTCAAAAGCGATAAGACTATAATGTCCTTTTAGTATAATAATAATGGGATATTGTTGACTAAGAGCCAAAGCTGCCGCTATTCTGTCAAAACGATTTTTTTGAGCTCCCATCAAGCGGTCAAATTCTGTTTCATGTGGGGTAAGTATTGAACCGGCTGGGATTTTGGATAATAATTTTTGGTCTGCGGCGAGCAAGGTGATTGCATCAGCATCTATTACTATCGGCTTTGTGTATGCTGAAAAAACTTCTGATAATAGTGATGAAGCCTCTTTGCCTGTGCCCATACCCGGACCAATACCAATAGAACGATATCGGGAAAAATCTGGGATAGATTCTCTTTCCATGCACATGGCTTCTGGTAGGCTGTTTTGTAAGATAGATAATTCAGATTGTGGCGAATTCACCGTTAATAAACCGACTCCGGCTCTCAAGCAGGCCCTGGCTGCAAGTACAGGTGCACCCATCTTTCCTTTACTTCCTGCAATCAACAAGGCATGACCAAAATTTCTTTTGTTGGAAAAAACAGATCTCTTTTGTAATAAAGAAGCTGTTTCTTGCAGGGTACCTATCTGTAAAGGGCTAGAAACGTTTTTGAGATAGGAGGGGTGAAGACCAATATCTAAAACAATAACTTCTCCAAAATAAGCTTCATTTTCTGGCACCAGAAAACATAACTTGGGCAACTGAAAACTTAAAGTATACTTTGCCAGAATAATCGTATTGCCGGCAGAACTTTTATCAAGAAATAACCCGCTCGGAATATCAATAGAAATTACAGTAGATAAAGAAGCATTGATATGGGCAACCAATTTAGCTGGCAAACCTTGTAATGGACGATTCAGGCCATTTCCAAATAATGCATCCAGCACCAAATCATGTGACTGTATATCTGGGAACTGAGAGGTATCATTAATAAAATGAACAGCCTGTTTATATGCTTTAAGTCTTTGTAAGTTTTTTTCAAAATCAGCACTGGAACCATGGCTAGTGTCTGGGATATATATACCAACTTGATACCCGGCATCTAATAATTGTCTGGCAACCGCAAGTCCATCACCACCATTATTTCCTTTTCCACAAAATATTTTTACGAATAGGGTAGCGGGGTACTTTCCTACAATAAAATCAGTACATCTTTGGGCAGCCCTCTCCATTAAATCAGTTGAATTCACTGGCTCATTTAGTATAGTATAGTTATCCCATGCGCGAATTTGAGTGGATGATAATAATTTCATTGACTTAACTGTTATATCGTTATCATGAAAGCAAAGACACTCCTATCCTTGCGTCACTCAAATGGGGATTATGTAACTTTTTCTTATTGTTATGTAATGCTTACGTGTTGGGAAAGTTCACCTTTGCATTGAATCAATTTGATTACACAGTAAATATAAATAAAATGAATAAGGTATTACTGATTACTTTACTTACTCTGGCAGTAAGCAATAATACAAGTTTCGCACAAAAAACAACGGATAAACCGGTAGTAGTTATCAGCGATAAATCAGGATGGCACAGAATTGGTAAAACTACTGTTAACTTTAAAACTGAAAAAGAGCAGGTATTAATTATCGGGTCCAACAGGTTTGCGGCTATTAAGTTTAAAGTGCTGGAAGCACCAATTGACCTGATCAGCCTTGAAGCTTATTTTGCAAGTGGTGACAAACAAGATATTGGCATAAACATGCCTATTAGTGCCCCCGGTGAGAGCAAAATTATTGAATTGAATGGCGGGATGCGCACACTTAAAAAGATTGTTTTTGTATATAAAACGTTGCCGAATCATAAAGATGAAAAAGGACATGTGGAAATATGGGGATTAAAAGTAAAGGAAGATAGTAAATAGCCCATGAAAATTTCTTTGTTAAGTCATTCTGATTCTTCAGAATGACTTTTTTGTAATTGCTTATTGTAAAACAATCTGATTAAATTTTTCATGTTCTCTTCAACGGTCAATAGGCAAATACTAAAAAGCTATATTTTTAACCTAATTTTTAGCACAAAAAAACTAAATCTTAGTGAATGATGAATAATCACGATTTTATCTCATTGATAGCCTCTGACGGATTTGAGTTAGAAGCTTATATTGCTTTCCCGGAATCAGATCAACCTTTTCCTGCTATTATTCTTTTACAGGAAGCATTTGGTGTTAATACACATATTCGCTCTATTGCAGATCGCTTATGCGCAGAAGGTTTTGGGGTTATTGCACCTGATCTATTTCACAGAACCGCAAAAAGAATTGAAGTGGCCTATACGGATATTGCAAGTGTATATCCCATTTTGGAAAAGATTACCATAGATGGTTTAAGCAATGATCTGATAGCTTGCTATACCTGGCTTCAGCAACAAGAGAATGTGAATAAGGATAAAATCGGTAGTATCGGGTTCTGCTTAGGTGGAAGGGTTTCCTTCCTTGCCAATGCTATTTTACCATTAGCAGCAGGAATATCTTATTATGGAGGTGGATTGGATAAAATGAGTGACTATGCGAACAGATTACACGGAGCTCATTTGTTTTTTTGGGGGGGACTGGATACACATATTTCAACTGAAAAAATAGATTCCATACTTGCTGCTGTCAAAGCTGCCGGGAAAGATTATACCAGTGTGATGATTTCGTATGCAGAACATGGTTTTAATTGTGACGAAAGAAAAAGTTATCATCCGAAAGCTGCAAAAGAAGCCTGGGCACATACCTTGGCATTTTTTAGGAATAGATTATTGGGGTAATAATATGCAGGAAGCAAAAGCTCATGTAAGCCTTATTTTTTCCCTATCATATCCCAAAGATTGCCATATAAATCCTCAAAAACAATTACAGTCCCATAAACTTCCTCTCTTGGTACACCGATAAAATGTATTCCTATTTCTAACATTGAATGGTAGTCTCTGTAAAAATCATCTGTATACAGAAACAGAAATACCCTGCCACCAGTCTGGTTCCCTATTCTTGATTCTTGTTCCTGATTAGCAGCTTTGGCCAGCAAAAGACAGGTTCCATGGGAGCCTTTGGGTGCCACCCGAACCCAACGCTTGGTTTCACTGAGTTGCGTATCCTCCAAAAGCGTAAACGATAATTTTTGTGTATAAAAGGCAATGGCTTCATCATAGTCTTTTACTACCAGGGCTATTTGAGCAATTTCTTGGTTCATAATATTTACTTGAGCAAACCCTTGATTTCATTTAGTTTCATCAAAGCTTCTACAGGTGTAAGCCGATTAATATCCATATCTGTCAGCATTTTTCTGATATCCTCAAAAGTTTGTGAATGGGCATCAAATATAGAAAGCTGCATTTTTGGTGCAGAAAGGTTTTGTATATTTTTCTGGAAATTATCTTTCTGCTCTTTCCCGTCTTCGTCTACATGTTTTTCTTCCAGTTGTTTCAGTATATCATTGGCTCGGTTAATTAACGAGGGGGGCATACCCGCCATTTTGGCTACATGTATACCAAAACTATGTGTACTGCCACCGGGTGCCAGTTTGCGTAAAAAAATAATTTTATTACCTACTTCTTTATTGGTTACATGATAATTCTTAACCCTGGGTAATTTTTCTTCCAGCTCATTCAGTTCGTGGTAATGTGTAGCAAACAAAGTTTTGGGTGCAGCAGGGGAGGCATGGAGGTATTCAACAATGCTCCAGGCAATCGAAATGCCATCATAGGTAGAAGTGCCTCTTCCTATTTCATCCAGCAATATCAGGCTTCTTTGCGAAATATTATTAATGATACTGGCTGTCTCATTCATTTCCACCATAAAAGTAGATTCGCCGCCACTCAGGTTATCACTCGCCCCCACCCTGGTAAAAATTTTATCGGTAATAGGTATTGAGGCAGAGGCAGCAGGCACAAAACTACCCATATGTGCCATGAGCGTAATAAGAGCGGTTTGCCTGAGAATAGCACTTTTCCCACTCATATTCGGGCCGGTTAAAATAATGATCTGTTGGTTCAACGGGTCTAAAATGATATCATTTGATACATAGATATCACCTACGGGCAGGTTCCGTTCTATTACCGGATGCCTGCTTTCTTTTAATTCCAGATCAAAGCCATTGTGTAATTGCGGTTTTTTGTATTGATACTGTATTGCATTTTCAGCAAAACAGATCAGGCAGTCGATGGTTGCCAGTATATTTCCATTTATCTGGATAGGCGCAATATAATCCTGAAGCGCAAGAAGCAGGGAATCATAAAGGGCCAGTTCAATGGACATGATTTTATCCTCTGCTCCCATGATCTTTTCTTCATATTCTTTTAATTCGGGCGTGATATATCTTTCAGCATTTACCAGGGTCTGCTTACGAATCCACTCAGGGGGCACTTTGTTTTTATGTGCATGTGTTACCTCCAAATAATAACCAAATACATTATTAAAACTGATTTTCAACGAAGAGATACCTGTTTTTTCTGCTTCCCGCTGCTGTATGCCTTGGAGATAGTCTTTTCCGCCGGATGCAATATTTCTTAACTGGTCAAGTTCTGCATGAACGCCTTCTTTAATAACCCCTCCTTTGGCAGCGGCTACCGGTGGTGTATCAGTAATTTCAGCGAGTATTTTCTCAACAATTAACTGACAACCATTCAATGCATCTGAAAGTCTTTGCAGATAAGGGCTGCTGCTTTTTTCACAAGCCT
>Ga0316220_1004717_pt1 | contig 10183 bp, 9 predicted proteins | sample TBH18005metaG_FD_203632 | JGI IMG/M metagenome (GOLD analysis project Ga0316220, IMG submission 203632) | Freshwater microbial communities from Trout Bog Lake, Wisconsin, USA - TBH18005 | ecosystem: Environmental > Aquatic > Freshwater > Lake > Hypolimnion/Profundal zone | place: USA: Wisconsin...
AGGCATCGTCGCTCAGGTGGCGCCGTTGGGCCGGGCTGGCCAGTCGAACAAAGTGCTCGTGGTACCCAGCCATGCTCACCCCCAGCACGCGGCACTGCACCGAGATTGGCCAGACGCTGCGGTGGCGCTGGATGAAGGCGTACTTCAGATCGATCCCTTTGCGAAGTACGCCGTCGCTTTTCCCAGAATGTCGCGCTCCATCTTCACACGTGCCAGTTCGGCCCGCAGCCGGCTGATCTCCATCTGCTCGGCGCTGACCTTGGCCTTGCTGTCAGCCCCCTTGAGCTGGCCTTGGCGCTGCGCCTTGACCCAATTGAACAGCGTCTGGTCGACCACTCCCAGTGTGCGAGCAGCCGCTGCAATGCTCTGGCCACCTTCGACCAGTCGCACTGCTTCTTGCTTGAATTCGAGCGTGTAGCGCGCTCTTGCTGTCTTCGTCATTTCCGTTCTCCTTGCGTGAATTTAAACACTCAGCAAGGGATACGTTTTTCGAGGGCAAGGTCAGCGGAAGTACACGACTGTCGGCTTTGTGGCAGTCCAGTTCCACGTTGTTGAGAGTCCTGTATTGCGTCGCAAACTGCTCGAAGTGTGCACCCATCACCGCGGAATAAACAGCTGGTTTTGGTAAAACTCACGGTAGACCGTAAGCCTGAGTGGGCTCCAAATCTATCAAGGAGAGAATCTTCTTTCTCAACCCAAATACGGTTGCAGTCCCATGTTTTCAGCGAAATACAACCGGAACTCGCCCGTCTTTTCAAGCTGACTTGCGGGTGGTGTCATGCCCACCGCTGCCAGCACATTTTGCAGTGCGCGAATGGCTTGCGTGTCCGGGTCCTGATCGATCACCACATCCAACACGCCCTGTTGCAGATACTGCCGGTGGTCATCGGAAATTTCGTGGGTCACCCAGCAGACCTTGTCTCCAGCATAGCGCTGCAGAGCAGCTTGAATGCCAGGCGATCCGGCACCCGTGTTGTACAGCCCGACGATTCCTTCCTTGCCCTGCAGCGCCTGCCGGACGACCCCGTAGCACTTGTCCGGATCGTCGTGCGTTTCGGTGGCGTCCACGTCAAAGTGCAGATGGGGAAATTGCGCTGTCAGTACCGCGCGGCATCCTTCGCTGCGTTCTATGTGGCCTGAGTAATCGATGCGACTCGACAAAATGAGTACATGCCCGGCCCGCTGGCACAGCCTTCCTAGGAGGTAGCCTGCCGTGCGACCCGCCGCGTGGTGGTCGATGCCTACGTAATCCGCATTCGACACATCGTTGACCCGCGTTACCACCATGCAAACGTGTTCGCCCCGGACCCGAGCAGCCTGCAAGGCCTGGCGAACGCCGGGGGTGTCCGGTGCCGAAACAACCAGCGCCTTGCGCGGGTAGCGGCGCGGCCCGATCGCGCGTATCAGCGCCGCCTCATCCTCCTCCGGGGTCGTCACATGGTGCACGACCAGTCGCTTGTCGAGCATGGCCACACCCCGCTTCATCGCCAGCTTCAGCCGCGTGAAAAACGGCGAAGGATTGTCGGGCAGCACGATGTCGATGTGGATCAGACCATGCTGTGTTTCGGGTAGCACGCGCGGTATGCCGAGCTGCCGCGCGGCCTGCACCACCTTCTCGCGCGACTTGACGGATGAGCTGTCCCGTTCATTGAGAACACGGTCCACGGTGGCGACGCTTACGCCCGCCAATGTGGCGATTTCGGTGAATCGGGCGGACTTCTTGCGGCGCTTAGGGTTTTCCATAATTTGACGAAATTTCGTCAATTATCTCTCCCTCTTAGCCTTACAGCAAACCTACATTACGCCAGCCGCGCAGTGTGTGCGGCCACAAAAGCACCAGGAGACAAAAATGAAAATTGCGTTAGATCCCTACATGATCCGGCACGTCAGCCTGGACCAATTGCCCGCTGCTGTGGCGGCGCTGGGTTACGACCAGATCGAACTCTCACCGCGCTCGGATTTTCTCGATTGGTGGGTCATGCCGCGCGCAACCAAAGAGCGCATGGCAGCCTTTAAATCCGCAATGAAAGCAGCCGGTGTGGGCCTGGCTACGCTGCAGCCCATGTACCGCTGGGCTAGCCCGTTTGAAGACGAGCGCCAATGGGCCATGCGTTGTTGGAAGAAAGCCATCGAGGTGTCGGTGGAGATGGGCTGCGAGATGATGATCTCGGAATTTGGCCGTGGTGCATCACCTGAGCGCTCGGTGGGCGAGAAGCCTGGCGCCAACACCAAAGAAATGTGCGAGGCCGCGTGGTTCCGCTCCATGGACGAACTGCTGCCTATCTTGGAACGCGAAGGCATTACCTTGTCGGTAGAGCCGCATCCGGAAGACTGGATCGAGACCATGCAACCGGCCTGCGACATCATCAAGAACATCGGCTCCAAGGCGCTGAAGCTCTCCTACATCGCGCCCCACACCTTTTACTACGGCGACGACATGGCAGCCATGATCCGCGAGGCCGCACCCGTATTGGCCCATGTACGTGTGGCCGATACCTTCAATCACAAAAAGAGCAGCCAGCTGCGCTACATCGTCAATCCGCCCGGCTCCAACCAGATCCGTGTGCACCAGCACCTGGACATGGGCCAGGGCGAGATTGACTGGGACGTCTTCTTCGGCACCCTGGCTTCAACGAAGTTCAACGGTGTGCTGTCTTCCTGTGTCTTCGCCTGGGAGGAACGTGCTGACGATTCCTCCCGCTTCATGCGCGCTGAGATGCAGCGCTACCTTGACAAACATTCACAACCCTAAGGAAAACTTCATGACTTTAAACATTGGTGTCATCGGCTGCGGCATGATCGGCCGCGACCATACCCGCCGCCTGCAACAGGTGCTCGCAGGTGCCCAGGTGGTCGCACTCAGCGACGTCAACCAGGCCAACGCCGAGAGTGTGCAAAAAGACTTTGCGCCCGATGCCCGGATCTATGCCACCGGCGAGGAACTGATTGCCGCACCTGAAGTGCACGCCGTGCTGGTCACCAGCTGGGGCGCCACCCACGAGCCTTATGTGCTGGCCGCCATTGCCGCCGGCAAGCCGGTGTTCTGCGAGAAGCCTCTTGCCACCACAGCAGATGGCGCACGCCGCATCGTCGAAGCTGAAGTGGCCTTTGGGAAACGCCTGGTGCAGGTCGGATTTATGCGTCGCTACGACGCCGGCTATCTGGCCCTGAAGGACGCAGTGGAAAAGCACACCGGCGCGCCGATTCTGGTGCACGCTGCCCACCGCAACCCAGCAGTGCCCGAGGCCTACACCACGCCCATGGCCATCCACGACACCATGATCCACGAGATCGATGTGTTTCGTTGGTTGCTCAATGACGACTACGTTTCGGCCCGCGTGCTGTACCCGCGCAATGCTGCGCGCAGCCACAGCAAGCTGCGCGACCCGCAGGTGGTGGTGCTGGAGACTGCCAAGGGCGTGCTGATTGACGTGGAAATTTTCGTCAACTGCGCTTACGGTTACGACATCCAGTGCGAGGTGGTGGGTGAAGACGGCGTGGCCAGCCTGCCCGAACCCATGACCGTGGACATGCGACTGGGCGCCAAACGCCAGAGCACCATCCTCACCGACTGGAAAGACCGCTTTGTGGCGAGCTACGACGTGGAGCTGAACGATTTCATTGGCGCGGCCTCCACGGGTGGGGCCATCGGCCCGAGCTCCTGGGACGGCTATGCCGCCGCTGTCACTGCCGACGCCTGCGTCGCAGCCCAAGAGCGCGCCGGCGAGGCCGTGGCCATCACGCTGCCCGCACGTCCCGCTCTCTACGCCTAATCCATCCCTTTTGCATTGAAAGAACCATCATGCGTTTTTCCCTGAGTCACATCCTGGCCCCGCGCCAATCACCCGCAGAATTCTTCGCCATGGCCCGCGCTCTGGGTATCACCGATGTCGAGATCCGCAACGACACACCCAATGTGGTCGGCACCGTCGCACCGGCCGAGGTCAAGGCCGCTGCCCAAGCGGCCGGTGTCAACCTGCTGTCCATCAACGCGCTGTATCCCTTCAACGTGTGGAACGAAGAGCGACGCGCCCAGACCGAAAAGCTGGTCGCCTATGCGGCAGCCTGTGGCGCTCAAGCGCTGGTGATGTGCCCTTTGAACGAAGGCAAGCCGGTCGCCCAGGAGGCACTGATCGAAGCCCTGGCTGCCATCAAGCCGATTCTGGTGGCGCACGGCATCCGTGGCCTGGTTGAGCCTTTGGGCTTTGGCGTGTCTTCACTGCGCAGTAAGGCTGACGCCATTGCTGCGATCAAGGCTGCGGGTGGCGAAGGCCTGTTCAAGCTGGTGCACGACACCTTCCACCACCACCTGGCCGGTGAGACCGAGTTCTATCCCGAGTGGACCGGACTTGTGCACATTTCCGGTGTGAATGACACCAATGTGTCGGTGACTGAAATGCTGGACGCCCACCGCGTGCTGGTGGACAAGCGCGACCGCCTGGGCAATGTGGCGCAGATCCGCGCACTACAGGCTGCGGGCTACACCGGGCTCTACAGCTTTGAACCCTTTGCGACAGAAGTGCAGGAGCTGGCCGACCCGCAAGCCGCGCTGGCAGACAGCATCGCTTGGTTGCGTGAAGAGGTGGCGGCCTGACCCTTCAAGAGGTTGTTATGGCCTGAGGACGCACGGAGGTCTGAATACCTCCGAGCACAACGTTCCTTTTTCAGGGGCGAGCGACCACAGCAGTCTTTGCTGGGGCGTTTTGTGTAAAGAAAAATTTATTCAGGAGGGTAATTACTTAGAAAACATTTTCTTTTTATTCTAAAAAGTTGTTACATTATTTTCACGGTGCAATGAGTGTTCTGATGCACATCACCGTAGAAAAATCTTAATAAATCTGTTCGTTGAAAACATTAAAACTGGAGACTGTCATCATGAAAAAACTTCTTATCGCTGCTGCTGTATCGGCAACCCTGCTGGCCCCCATGGCCGCACACGCACAAAAAATCGGTCTGGCCATGGCCGAACTCGACACCTTCCTGACCATCCTGAAAAACGGCACCGTGGACGCCGGCAAGAAAGCCGGTGGCTCGGTGCAGGTGGAAGACGCCCAGGGTGATGTGGGCAAGCAGCTCAGCCAGATCCAGAACCTGATTGCGCAAAAGGTGGACGCCATCATCGTCAACCCGGTGGACACCGATGTCACGCCCAAGATCACCAAGATGGTGACCGATGCCAAGATCCCTTTGGTCTATGTCAACCGCAAGCCGGTGGACTTTGAAAAGCTGCCTGCTGGCGTGGCCTTCGTGGCGTCTGACGAAAAGGTCTCAGGCACGCTGGAAACCCAGGAAGTCTGCCGCCTCCTAAAGGGCAAGGGCGACATCCTGGTGCTGATGGGCGAACTCTCCAACGAAGCCGCCCGCACCCGCACCAAGGACATCGAAGAAGTGATCGCCACCAAGGAATGCAGTGGCATGAAGATTGTGGACAAGCGCGAAGGCAAGTGGGACCGCACCAAGGGCCAGGACATCATGACCAACTGGTTGTCTTCCGGCGTGAAGTTTGACGCCGTGATTGCCAATAACGACGAGATGGCCATTGGCGCCATCAACGCCCTGAAGGCCGGCAAGAAGTGGACTTCCACCTCCATCGTCGCCGGTATCGACGCCACACCGGACGCCCTGGCATCCATGAAGGCCGGCGACCTGAAGGTCACCGTGTTCCAGAACGCTGCCGGCCAAGGCGCGGGTGCGGTGGAAGCCGCCCTCAAGCTGATCAAGAAGCAGCCGGTCGAGCGTTTCGTGAACGTGCCGTTTGAACTGGTGACACCGGCCAACCTGGCCAAGTATTCCGGCAAGAACTAAGCCGTGAACTCTTACAGGGCAGGCCCGTGCGGGCTTGCCCTGTTGCCCCTTGTTTAACCGAGTCATCCCATGTCTGATACCGCCATACTGGACGCCCCTGCCTTGCAGCCTTCGTGCGCAGCCGAGGCGCCGCTGCTGGAAATCCACGGCATACGCAAAGGCTTCCCGGGCGTGGTCGCCCTGGACAACGTCGGCTTCAAGCTGCGTGCCGGCACCGTACACGCCCTGATGGGCGAAAACGGGGCGGGCAAGTCCACGCTGATGAAGATCATTGCCGGCATCTACATCCCGGATCGTGGCGATATCAGCCTCAAGGGAAAACGCATCACGCTGAAATCCCCCATCGACGCGCTGAATCAGGGCATTGCCATGATTCACCAGGAACTCAACCTGATGCCGCACATGACGGTGGCCGAGAACGTGTGGATCACGCGCGAACCCAAGAATCGCCTGGGCTTTGTGGACCACGCCGCGTTGTATCGAAAGACCGAAGAATTATTTAAAGCGCTCAACATCGACATCGATGTGAGGGTCGAGGTGCAGACCCTGTCGGTGGCAAGCCGCCAGATGGTGGAAATCGCCAAGGCCGTGTCCTACAACTCCGACGTGCTGATCATGGATGAGCCCACCTCGGCGCTGACCGAGAAGGAGGTGGCGCACCTGTTTGCCATCATCCGCACGCTGCGTGCGCAGGGCAAGGGAATCATTTACATCACGCACAAGATGAACGAGTTGTTCGAGATCGCCGACGAGTTTTCGGTGTTCCGTGACGGCAAGTACATCGCCACCAAACTCTCCACGGAAGTGACCCGCGACGACATCATCAAGATGATGGTGGGCCGCGAAATCACCCAGATGTTTCCCAAGATGGAAGTGCCGATTGGCGAGGTGGTGCTGTCCGTCAAAAACCTTTGCCTGGACGGCGTGTTCCATGACATCAGCTTTGATGTGCGCGCTGGCGAAATCGTCGGCATGGCCGGCCTGGTTGGTTCCGGCCGCTCGAACGTGGCCGAGGCGCTGTTTGGCGTGACGCCGGCCAGCTCCGGCAGCATATCCATCAATGGCAAGCCGGTCACCATGCACAGCCCGGCCGTGGCCCTGGCCGAAGGCATGGCCTTTCTGACCGAAGACCGCAAGGAAACCGGTTGCTTCCTGGGCCTCAACATCCAGGAAAACATGGACAGTGCGGTGCTGAACCAGCGCTACGTGAAGAGCGGCTTTGTGCAAAGCAAGCAGCTCAATGCCGACTGCATTGCCATGGCCCAGCGCCTGCGCGTCAAGACACCGGGCATGGACGAAATCATTTTGAATCTGTCGGGCGGCAACCAGCAAAAAGTGCTGGTGGGCCGCTGGCTGCTGACCAACCCCAAGATCCTGATTCTGGACGAGCCCACGCGCGGCATCGATGTCGGTGCCAAGGCAGAAATCCACCGACTGGTGTCGGAGTTGGCCGGGCAGGGCGTGGCGATTCTGATGATTTCCTCGGAGATGCCCGAGGTGCTGGGCATGAGCGACCGCATCGTGGTGATGCACGAAGGCCATGTCAGCGGCATTCTGGACCGCAAGGACGCAGACCAGGTTTCCATCATGGACCTGGCCGCCAAATAACTATACGAGAGACAAGCAAATGACCCCCTCCACCCCCAATGCTCCCAATGCTCCCGCCGCACGCGCGCCCTCCGTCGGCACCCGCAGCACATTCAAGCTCCCGCCCGAGGCCAGCATCCTGATGGTGCTGATCGGCATCAGCCTGTTCTTTGAAGCCTTGGGCTGGTACATCAACGACCAGAGCTTTCTGTTCAATCTGGAGCGCCTGCAGATCATCATTCTGCAAATGGCGGTGGTAGGCATCATTGCCGTGGGCGTGAACCTGGTCATCATCACCAGCGGCATCGACCTGTCTTCGGGTTCGGTAGTGGCCGCCGCCGCCGTGGTCTCGGCCAGTCTGGCCCAGGTGTCGGACTTTCCGCGCGCCGTGTTTCCGGCACTGACCGATCTGCCAGTGATCTGGCCCATTCTGGCCGGCATGACAGTGGGTCTGCTGATTGGCTTGCTCAATGGCTCGTTGATTGCCTACACCGCCATTCCGCCCTTTATCGCCACCCTGGGCACCATGGTGGCGGCACGCGGCTTTGCCAAGTGGTTTACCGGCGGGATGCCGGTCTCCATGCTGACCGATGACTTTGCCTGGATCGGTTCGGGCGCCAATCCGGTCTACATCTTCCTGGTGATTGCGGCCATCTTCCACATCGTCCTGCGATACACGCGCTTTGGCAAATTTACCTACGCCATCGGCGCCAACCGCCAGGCCGCGCGCGTCTCCGGCATCAACGTCAACCGCCACTTGGTCTACATCTACACCATTGCCGGTCTGCTCTCCGGCATTGCCGGCAGCGTCACTGCGGCACGCGCCATCTCCGGCCAGTCCGGCATGGGCGTGATGTACGAGCTCGATGCGATTGCGGCGGTGGTGATCGGCGGCACCTCCTTGGTGGGTGGCCTGGGCCGCATCACCGGCACGGTGATTGGCGTGCTGATCCTGGGCGTGATGATGTCGGGCTTTACCTTTATCCGCATCGATGCCTACTACCAGGAGATGGTCAAGGGCGCCATCATCGTGGCCGCCGTGGTGGCCGACCAGTACCGCAACAAGAAGCGCGGGCGTTGAAACCGGATGCAAAGCCTGGACACAGTAAGCACCATGAACTCTCCCCTTCACGTGGGCATCGCCGGCCTGGGCCGCCTGGGCCTGCGGCATGCCGAAGCCCTGGCCTTTAACACCCCCAACTGCAAGCTGGTGGCAGCCTGCAGCCCCGTGGAGGCCGAGCGCACCCATGCCCGCGAACAACTCGGTGTGGCCAACGTCTACGAGGATCTTGACACCTTGTTGCAAGACAAAGACGTGGATGCGGTGGTGCTGGTCACCCCCACTTCGCTACACGCAGATCAGACCATTGCCGCACTCAAGGCCGGCAAGCATGTGTTTGTGGAAAAGCCGCTGGCCCTGAACCTGGCGGACTGCGAGCGTGTGCTGGCGGCCTCTGAGCAGCACCCCGAACTGGTGGCCATGGTTGGCTTTGTGCGTCGCTTTGACACCAGCTACCTGTCGGCCTTTCAATCGGTGGAAGCGGGCGAGATCGGCCGGCCGTTTCTAGTGCGCTCGCAGACCTGCGACCAGAATGACCCTGACGGATTTTTCGTCAAGTTTGCTCCCAGCTCCGGCGGCATCTTCATGGACTGCAGCGTGCACGATATAGATCTTGCGCGCTGGATGCTGGGCCGCCCACGGGCGCTGCGCGCCTTCGCCAGCGGCACCATTGCCCTGCACCCGGGCCTGCAGGCCTGCGGCGATGTGGACAACGGCATTGCAGTGGTGGAGTTTGTAGGAGGTGCCAAGGCCGTGCTGTATGCCTCGCGCACCATGGCCCATGGCCATGAGACGATGACCGAAATCATAGGCACCGAGGGCAAGTTGCTGGTGGGCGAGCATGCTGCCGCCAACCGCGTGGTCAAAAGCGACCGGCATGGCGTGCGTCATGCGGTGCTGAAGAATTTTTACGAACGCTTTGAAGTCGCTTTTGCTGCCGAGATGAGGGCCTTTGTGGCTGCCTGCCGTAGTGAGGTTCCGCTGACGCTCACCCTGTCGGATGCGCTGGAAGCCACCCGCATTGGTTTGGCCATCACGCGCTCCCTGAAGAGCGGCATGCCCGAGGTAATCTAGTCAAAAGGAAATGCGGCTACTGCTAGTTGCGTGAAGTAGTTGCCAGAACGGATGACCGCTCACGGGCGGGCAATTTGAACTTCCGTATTGCCGCTTTCGCGGCGTTGAAGCAGTTCAAAATGTCTGATGAATCAAAATCGCACATGTCCGAAGTGATGAATCCTTTTCCACTCCAATGCATTGGGCGAAGAGGCAGGTTCGATCATGTCGGTTGCGGCATGCTGTGCCACCAGATACGCGCTTCCATGCAGTGGTCCTCCACAAACTTCGCCACAAGGACTCCATCCAGCATCATCCGCGGCAAGGTTTCGCCTGGGTCTCGTACATGCTGACTTGTTCCTGTAGATCTGGCCCATATTTCGAATAGCTCTTCCGATGCCACCTGGTATGTAACATTCCAGTGTGCAACGCTAAAGTCAGGCCCGCTTGCCAGAACCTCGAAGTTGACATGAATATCTTCTTGTAACTGAACACGCTTCCAGTATTCGACAAGCTCCGCCTTGCCGTGTTGCACCTGGAACGGCGTGTTGTGGTAATGGCCGTCCACATGGAAAAGCGAGGCAAACGCCAATGGATCGCGTTTCTCCCAGGCTGCCTTGTAGCCTTCCATAAAGTCTTGAATACCCATGCGCAACCTTGCTGAAATGGTCAAATTAC
>Ga0316220_1004719_pt1 | contig 10181 bp, 8 predicted proteins | sample TBH18005metaG_FD_203632 | JGI IMG/M metagenome (GOLD analysis project Ga0316220, IMG submission 203632) | Freshwater microbial communities from Trout Bog Lake, Wisconsin, USA - TBH18005 | ecosystem: Environmental > Aquatic > Freshwater > Lake > Hypolimnion/Profundal zone | place: USA: Wisconsin...
AATTCACGGTGTGCATTTCCCCGGTGGAAGTTACTCGGACTTTGTTTACTTCACATATCCAAAGAGTCAAGCCGGGGTAATCGACACTGGGAACAATATCTGGATTGGCGATCTTCGACCTTGCAAACCAGCGAGCCCCACGTGTGCCACAACCGTCCTTCGCCAAATTACGAACAACATCCTTCATGTTTTCGGTCAGGGGCCGGCTGGCACCATCCAACCCGCAACGTCAAACCTTGCGACAATTACTCCAGCTGGTTCCTAGGGCAGAACTATTTCAAATCCGAATGTGAAGTAGTCAAGAAGACTTAAGAACAGTTCGAGTTTTGAGTTGTCCCCCTCAATACTGGTTCCTGGTTCATCACTGAATTCACTCAGCGTTTCTGCTTTTGAGGCGAATTGAGCAAAGGCTTCGAACGTTGCGTTGATGGTTGCATCTGCATTGTCACGGTGACCAATGTGGGTTTGGAGCACACCATTTCTAATGCCAAACGTCCACTGTTCGTTTCGGTCGGTGATGGTGAGGTGGAATCTGAGTGAATGTGCTTCGGCTCTTGGCGCGTTCAGGCGGACACCAATGAGGTCAAATACTTGACCAGTCGTCATGGCGTGAAGGAATCCAGGGCGAAGTGCATTGCTCTTCGCGTTTTTAAACATAGTTCCGTTACTACGCAGTTCTTGCGCTCCGGTCAAATAGAAGTCTCGCCACGGACCGGACTCACTCTGGTAACCGAGTTGCTCCAGCGCATCTGCTTGGAACAATCGTGCTGCTTCATTCTCAGGATCCGCAAAGACCACGTGGTTAACCACTTCCACAACCCAGCGATAATCGCCTTCGTCAAAACTCTTCTGCGCCTTCTGCATTACAGCTTCGGCACCACCCATGAAATCCACGTAGCGCTTGGCAGCCTCTACTGGGATGTGTGGATTGAGATGTGCGGGATTCGCATCAAACCAACCGAGGTAGCGCTGATAGACACCTTTGGCATTATGAGAAACTGTTCCGTAGTAATCGCGGTTAAAGAATTCATCGCCAAGTTCTTTTGGAAGCTCTAACTCTTCAGCAATCTCATTCATCGTGTGGCCTAGATTCGCTAAGCGAAGAGTCTGGTCGTGGATGTAGCGATAGGTGTCACGCTGGCTTTCGAGGAACGAGATAATTTTCTCCGTTCCCCAACGTGGCCAGTGGTGACTGGCGAACACGACATCACTACTCGCGGCGTAGAGGTCAATTGATTCGTCAATGTACTTACTCCAGTTGAGTGTGTCGCGAATCTGCGCTCCACGAGGGGTGTAAATGTTGTGGAGCGTTGCGGTGCAGTTTTCAGCCATACAGAGCGCACGCATGTCTGGGAAGAAGATGTTCATTTCAGCAGGTGCTTCACTACCTGGAGTCAACTGGAAAATCATTCGCACGCCATCGATAACGAGTTCAGTTCCAGTTTCTTCAATGTAGAGATTCGGTGCAATAAGTGCCGAGCTCGGCATGCGAGGCATTCCCTTGCCGAGTCCCGTGTCGACGTGGCCCTGCGCATCGCGTGGAAGCAGAACTCCGTACATGTACATGGCGCGTCGAATCATTGCGTTTCCAGCAATGATGTTTTCGCTCACCGCTTCTTCCAAAAATCCTTCTGGAGCAATGAACTTGATCTTTTCTGACTTTTGCTCTACTTCGCTTAGGACTCCAAGCACACCACCGAAGTGGTCAGCGTGACTGTGGGTGTAAATAACTGCGTGCACTGGGCGACTTCCCAGATGCTCATTCACCATGTCCAGAGCTGCACCAGCAGTTTCTTTTGAAGAAAGTGGGTCAATAACAATCCAGCCCGTGTCTCCCTTAATAAAGGTGACATTCGAGATGTCCATTCCTCGAACTTGGTAGATGGAAGGTGCGACTTCAAAGAGTCCGGCAATGTTGTTGAGTCTCCCCTGGCGCCAAAGACTGGGATTAACTGTGGCAGGGGGTGCATCGGCGTGTGAAGGCTCGTCTAAGAAGGCGTAACTGTCGAGGTCCCACACGTCAACGTCAAATGCATTTTTGACTGTTCGCGGAGAACCGCTGGCGATCATTCCTCGCGACGCAATTTCAAAGTCTTCATTGCTTCCTCGAGCCACTCGAGTGAGAAATGGACTCTGTGCCGCAGTGGTGTGAGAAGTTGCGGGCTTTCGCTCGGGGGTGCGCTCAGTCATCAGTCTCCTTAGGTACGAAGATAACTCTATTCATTAATTGGTTTTATTTATTTCAAGACAATTTCGTGCTGTGTCACAGCAAATTCAGAGCGTATCTTCAGAGTTTTCAAAGGTATTTCTAAAGCTAGCTAAGTATTTTTGAAACCAGCTAGCAACTAGGACACCAGTGAACATAGACAGACGTACAGTCCTTAAAGCAGCCCTAAGCACCCCCGCAGTCGCGCTGATGTACGGCTCAGTAGCTGATGCTGCCACGAAAATCAGGGTGAAAAACTCTGTCCCTGGTGCCACACCTTTTATTTCGAATGTAACAATCAGCGGAGTCCCTGTTTCTTCACTGCAAACAATTGAATTCATGGTGCAGCCAAAGAAAGGCTCAACCACTAAAGGTATTGGTGCCACGTACACAAACTCGTACTTACATTCCAAGGGGCTCACAAATCCAGCAACTGGAGAGGTCACCATTCCAGTCTTTGGTCTCTACGCCAGCAACGCTATTTCTCGCAACGTTGTGACATTCACTATTAATTGCAGAGGTCTAAAAACGCTCCTTTCTTATCCACTCATAACGAAACCATGGGTTGACCCAACCGGTGGTGGGTTTTCTAAACCAGTAGTAACTCAAGCCCGAGATACAAAAGTTGCTCTTGGCTTCAGCACCTTCTTGATGAAGGGCTGGAGTAACGCCAATACTCCAGTCATTTCCGATACCGATGGCGAAGTTCGCTGGGTGGCACCGACTACTTCAACAATTGCATCTCCAACGTCAGGGTTTTTCAACAATGCGCTGTACTTGGGCAGTGGCAATGAACTTATTCGTGCAGATCTCAATGGCGTACTCACAACTGTCGCTTCGTACGACTCATACGGATACACAAACATCAACGAACACAACATTGATCCCGGGAAAACTGGAATGCTCATAGAAGCTCAAACCGCTGCTGACAACATGAGTTGCATCATTGAAGTTGACGCGAAGGGTGCAGTACTTAATTCATGGAACATGGCGACGATTATTTCTGACGCCATGATTGCAGGCGGCGATGACCCTTCTACATTCGTTGTTCGCACATCCGACTGGTTCCACTGCAATGCGACAGCATATTGGAAAGCGACCAACGAACTAATTGTTTCCAGTCGAGAAAACTTTGTAATTGCGATTGACTACGACTCGCAAAAAATTAAGTGGATCCTGGGTGACAGTTCCAAGACTTGGTACAACTATCCCTCGCTACGCGCATTCGCACTCCATCTAGGTCCAAACACCACTGCGCCAATTGGACAACACGCAGTCTCAATCACTCCACAAAATGAACTGCTGCTCTTTGATGACGGAATGGGCAGCACCTTTCAGACACCGGCCGGCACAACACGTAGTTACAGCGTTGCTCGCAAGTACAAGATAAACATTGCCTCGATGACCGCTACTGAAACGTGGAACTACGACCACACACCAGAAATAAACAGCCCTTACACTTCGAGCGTCTACCAAGCCGGGAACAGTTACTTGCTCGATTACGCATTTAATCCGAGTGGGCCGCTACTTGTTGGCCTTGGAGCAAATAACAAAGTCGCTTTTCAGTACACGTACCCAGGTGGATCAGTAATGGGCTGGAATGCAGTTCCTGTTGATCTGACAAATTTGATTTTCACTGCATAAAGAAAAACTCCCGGGCATTTGCCCGGGAGTTTTCTGTACATCAAAATCGACTTAGTAGTCGTCCATGCCTCCCATTGGTGGGCCAGCTGGTGCAGCTTCAGGCTTGTCAACAATGACGCACTCTGTTGTTAGGAACAGTGCAGCGATTGATGCAGCGTTCTGAAGTGCAGAACGAGTTACCTTCATTGCGTCAATAACTCCAGCCTTGATGAGGTCTTCGTACTCACCAGTTGCGGCGTTGAGACCCTCAGTTGGATTAGCAAGGTTTCTGACCTTGTCCACGATTACGCCACCTTCAAGACCCGCGTTAACGGCAATCTGGTTAAGCGGTGCTTCTACGGCCTTAGCGACCATTCGCGCACCAGTCTGCTCGTCACCGCTGAGCTTCTCAGCAGCTTCCAAGATGTTCTTCTGGCTACGAAGCAGAGCAACGCCACCACCAGGAACCACACCTTCTTCAATTGCAGCCTTGGTAGTCGAAACAGCATCTTCGATGCGGTGCTTCTTTTCCTTGAGCTCAACTTCAGTAGCGGCTCCAACCTTGATGACAGCAACGCCACCAGACAACTTTGCGAGACGCTCTTGGAGCTTTTCGCGGTCGTAGTCAGAGTCAGTGTTGTCGATTTCAGCCTTGATCTGGTTTACGCGACCATTCACTTCGTCCTTAGATCCAGCACCTTCAATGATTGTTGTCTCATCCTTAGTGATAACAATCTTGCGAGCTTGTCCAAGTGACTCAAGTGTTGCGGTGTCCAGCTTCAGGCCAACTTCTTCAGAGATAACTGTGGCACCAGTGAGGATTGCGATGTCTTGCAACATTGCCTTACGACGCTCACCAAATCCTGGAGCCTTAACAGCAGCTGACTTGAATGTTCCACGAATTTTGTTAACAACAAGCGTTGCGAGTGCTTCGCCTTCGATGTCTTCAGCAATGATGAGCAGTGGACGACCCGACTGCATAACTTGCTCAAGGACTGGAAGTACGTCGCGTACTGAAGTGATCTTTGATGACACGAGGAGGATGTAAGCGTTCTCAAGAACTGCTTCCATGCGCTCGGTGTCAGTTGAGAAGTATGGAGAGATGTATCCCTTGTCGAAACGCATTCCTTCAACGAGGTCCATGTCCATTCCGAATGACTGGCTTTCTTCAACAGTGATGACACCGTCTTTTCCAACCTTGTCAATCGCGTCAGCAATCATCTGACCAATTTCTGTGTCCGCAGCAGAAATAGATGCCACTTGAGCAATCTGTTCCTTCGTGTCTGCAGGCTTTGAAAGTTCGTGCAGTGAAGCAACAGCAGCTTCTACGGCAGTTTCGATACCCTTCTTCAGCGACATCGGGTTAGCACCGGCGGCAACGTTCTTTAGACCTTCGCGCACCATGGCCCAAGCGAGAACAGTCGCAGTTGTTGTTCCGTCACCGGCAACATCGTCAGTCTTCTTCGCTACTTCTTTAACGAGTTCTGCACCAATGCGCTCGAATGGGTCTTCGAGGTCAATGTCCTTGGCGATTGAAACACCGTCGTTAGTGATTGTGGGTGCTCCCCACTTCTTGTCGAGAACAACGTTGCGACCCTTAGGTCCGAGTGTGACGCGGACGGCGTCAGCAAGCTTGTTCATACCGCGTTCTAGGGCTCTGCGAGCCTCTTCGTCGAATGAGATCAGTTTCGCCATGGCGATTCCTCCTGTTAAGCAAGCACCCAATTGGTGCAGAGCAATATTAGCAGTCTAGGGGTGAGACTGCTAATTCAGGTCAGCCCCCGGCAACGGCCGGGACGAGCGAAACGGTAACTCCTGGGGCCAAAACGGTGTCGAGGCCGTCAAGGAAACGGACGTCCTCGTCGGCAACAAAAACGTTCACGAATCTGCGAAGTGCGCCCTTGTCGTCCAGTACTCGAAAGGCAATTCCTGGGTACTGAGCATCAACGCCAACAATGGCTTCACGGACTGTGGTGGCTTCTACTGGAACTTCTCCAGCGCCACCTACGAGGACACGCAGCTGGCTAGGTAGTCGAACAATCACGCTCATAGCGCAGCCTCCAAGGTGTAGCGAGCAATGGCTTCTTCTGCAGAAGCGAGTGACGGCTTAATCGTCGCAGTCACTACCGCAGTATCAACAACTGCATCGAGAGTCTTTAGGCCGTGGCCAGAAATAATTGCGACGATTGACTTATTACGGTCAATAGTGCCGCGGTTGATCATTTGGCGAAGTGAAGCAATAGTCACTCCTCCAGCAGTCTCAGCGAACACGCCTTCTGTCTTTGCGAGCAGTTCAATGCATTCGAGAATCTCTGAGTCTGGAACAGAACCAATGTCACCGCCGTGGCTACGGAGTTCATCAAGTACATAGGGACCGTCAGCTGGGTTACCAATTGCGAGCGAGCGAGCAATTGTGTTTGGACGCTGTGGAGTAATGACTTCAGCGCCTTCGCTAAAGGCAGTCGCCACTGGTGAGCAACCAGTTGCTTGTGCTCCGAACAAAATTGGTGCTTCACCTTCAACAAGGCCAAGTTCAATGAATTCTTTGAAGCCCTTGGCGACCTTGGTGAGCTGGCTTCCAGAAGCAACTGGCACAACAACTTGTGCAGGAAGCTTCCATCCGAGTTGCTCGGTGATTTCGAAGGCGAGTGTCTTTGAACCTTCTGCGTAATACGGGCGAAGGTTTACGTTCGCGAACGCCCAGTCTGGGTGCTCAGCAACAAGCTCCACACAGAGACGGTTCACGTCGTCGTAGTTGCCCTCAACGCCAAGCACCGTGCCGCCAAAGATTGCGGTCATGGCAATCTTTGACTTTTCGAGGTCGCTTGGAATGATTGTCACACTCGGCCAGCCAATGAATGCGGCGTGCGCTGCAACTGATGTCGCGAGGTTTCCTGTTGATGCACATGCTGCAGTCGTAAAACCGAGACGGCGAGCAGAAGAAAGCGCGCACGAAACAACGCGGTCCTTAAAGGAACCAGTTGGATTACGTGTGTCGTCTTTTAGCCAGAGTTCTTTAACGCCGAGTACTTCAGCAAGGCGTGTGGCTTTTCGAAGTGGAGTCCAACCCGCTCCAAGGTCAACAGGCTCTTCGCCTGGATCTGGAAGGAGTGCAGCGTAACGCCACATCGAATTTGGACCTGACTCAATTGATTCACGTGTGACAACACCCTTGGCTGCTGCTAAGTCGTAATTGACTTCGAGCGGTCCGAAGCAGAAGTCGCATGAATAGCGAGCCTCAGCTGGATAGGTGGAGCCACACTCTCTACAGAGAAGACCGGTTGCGAAACTCATAAAACTCCCTTTTCATCGTTCGGGCTTTGGCACCTGGTGTGAAGAGCGGGTGCTCATGTTTCACACTGGTTGTCGCGACTTCACAGGGCCCGTCCCTCTGTCGCTCTTGATGTTGATAACAATTCTTGTTGTTTTGAGCCTATTTGTCAAGTGCAAGTTTTTGCCCCAAGCCCTAGCCTTAAGCCCTATGCACGATGTTCCTTGGACCCTCACCCGCGAGCAGTTCAACCTCGAAGCGGTACTTGGCCTTAAGACCCAAACCACGTTGGCCGTCATAGTGCCAGCGAAGAATGAAGCCTCCACCATCGGAGCCGTGCTTGACGCCATCTCTACACACGCAGGGCTCATAGACGAGCTCGTCGTAGTGAACGACCACTCCAGTGATGACACGGGTGTCGTGGCAGATCACCACGGAGCACGGGTTGTAAACCTCAGTGGCACGAGTGGCAAAGGCGCTGCCATGAGTGCGGGACTCAGAGCCACATCTTCAGAGCTCCTTGTCTTCTTAGACGCTGATGTCATTAACACCACTACTGAGTACGTGCCGCGTCTCATTCAGCCCCTTCTCGAAAAAGAAGAGGTCCAACTTGTAAAGGGCTACTACGAGAGACCGCTTCACAACATGCCAACTGGCGGAGGGCGTGTGAATGAACTCAGCGCACGCCCAATCCTCTCGCTCCTCTATCCGGGGCTGGGAGAAATTAAACAACCGCTCGCTGGAGAAACTGCGGGACGCAGAAGCACCTTCGAAGCAATAACCATGGAAACTTCTTACGGAGTTGAGATTGCTCTTTTAATTGACATCGCCCACAAGTTCAGCGTTGGTGCACTCGCCCAAGTTGACTTAGGTATTAGACGTCACCGCAATCGACCACTTGAAGAACTACGACCAATGTCTGCAGAAGTACTTCGTGCAGCGTTACTTCGCTACGGGGTGGAACTTCCTACAACGGAATAATTATCCTGCGACTGCGAGTTCTGGGCCGATGATAACTATGACGTCGTCACTTGATGCCCCAGCAACTGGTTGCTGCCCATTAAGAGGCTGAGCATCTGAAGCGTTAACTTTGAGAGCTGATGCAATGTTTTGTGCCGCCCACAAGAAACCTGGGTTGTAATAAATAATTGTTGAATTCACCTTCGGACCGTTCATCTCAGGAAGTGTGTTCCAACCAAGGGTCATGAGCTGCTGGGTGTACGTGCGAGCGAGGCCAGCAGTAGCTGTGCCGTTTGCGACTTGCACACGAACCTGAGAAACCGGTACTGAAGTATTCGTTGTTTGCCCAGCAGGGGTTGTGATGTTGGGGGTCGCGAAATTAGGTCCTGCAGCTCCTGGAGATCTGAGCATTATGAAAGCTGCCAGGGCAAACAAAAAGAGAATAATGAGCATCTTTCGCAGAGATGGCTGGAAGTGTGATCCGGCGTCTCTTGGGGCACCCTGGGGCTGGGAAGTATCAGTCATTTCTATAAGCCTAGAGCGACCTTGGAGGATTGACTAAACTTTTAACTTCTGAGCCGGCGTGGCGCAGTCCGGCAGCGCAAGCGATTTGTAATCGTTAGGTCGGGGGTTCGAATCCCTCCGCCGGCACCACTCAGAACCGTCTAGGCGTGGTCGGGGTATTTAAACAAATATCTCGACCCGCCTGTAGGCACCAGCAACTTGTCCTCTGACTGATCCCTCACCTTTGGCAGTTATCAATACACCAAAAACGCTCATCGCAGTCAACTGTGTTCTCAAGTACTGCGCAACCGTATTTGCTCTCGCTTGACTGATCGCCAAATTAGATGCAGTCGCAGTTGAATATGTTGTGTAGCCATAAATAGTTACATTTTTTTGCTTGTTAATGGAAAGCAAAACTGCAAGATTATGAATCTGAGTTTTGAGCTGAGGAGTAAGTGTGGAGCTGTTGACTGCGAAACTCGAAATAGTTCCAAGCAATGTGCTTGACGATGATGTTAAAAGTGCCGACCACTGTGCGTATAGGACAATCACAGCTGATGCAATCACCGATTCAGTAGGTATGAATTTGACACCACTTCCATCTACCGCTGTATTCCAACTAACAAAAACAAAGCCAGACTTACTCATTCCGACAGATGCGGGAACAGCAATTGCATTGCCAATTATTCCTACTACTCGGGGGATCGAGCCACTCCCACCATTCGGATTCAGAACAAGCGCAAATTGATTACTTAACAATGGAGTTTCAGTTGGCTGACTGGTTGGTAATCCCCCGGTTGAGTTCGTATTTGAAATTACCCCTGTACCCGGTCCATAGAAATTGATCACAATCATTGAGTTGATGAACCACTGTGCATAAAGCGAAGTTGAATTGCTCAATAAGTAACTCGATCCCGCAAGTAGTTGCCCCGATGCTGTGTTAACGGCTGTGTTCCAACCAGTGAACGTATACCCCGGGTTACTCAGGCCAGAGCCCGATGGAAGAGTGATCGATGAACCCTGTGGGCCCGTCATGTAAAAAACTTGCGAAGTCCCGTTGCCACCAGAAAGTCCGATTGTTGTGGTTGGGGTTAATACCCATTGAGCAGTTAAAACAATGTTTGTGACGAAAGAATACGGTGCTCTATCAGAAAATAAAACAGAGGTTGATAGAGCTATCCAGCCAAGAAATGTATAGCCGGGGTAGGTGAACATTGGTGAAGGATTATTAAATGGAGTCAAATTCACAGGACCAACACTTGAAGTTTGCAAGACAGACGCCGCATTTGAACCTGGAATGCCTGAATTAAATGTCACATTGCAAGTTCCTGGCCAATTATCGCATTGAGTTGCAGCGAGTGATTTAATTTCTGCGCCAGAGGGCGCTGCGATAATTAACGATGACATTGCAAACACGAAAGTTGCTAAAGCCTTTAGTACATTCTTCATTTGACTTCCGTTCATTAGCTGCCAACTTGGGCATCAAGTTGAACGTAACCCAACGGTCGCGAAAATCTTTGTGACGAAACTACTTTTAAATGTAGTGTTTACTTATTGAGAGCGCGCTGTCTTGCAACTTCAAATGCTGCAATCGACAATGCAACACTGCATTTAAAA
>Ga0316220_1004723_pt1 | contig 10173 bp, 10 predicted proteins | sample TBH18005metaG_FD_203632 | JGI IMG/M metagenome (GOLD analysis project Ga0316220, IMG submission 203632) | Freshwater microbial communities from Trout Bog Lake, Wisconsin, USA - TBH18005 | ecosystem: Environmental > Aquatic > Freshwater > Lake > Hypolimnion/Profundal zone | place: USA: Wisconsin...
ACACGGGCCTCGTGGCGACACGAGTGGCCCTGCCAGGTCGGAGAGGCGGTACCCAGTCCGTCCGAGGGGCGGCCAGCGATGGTCGAACCTCTGCCGCACACGTGGGCGTCACCGCGCCAGGGGAAATCCCGGCGAGCCCGAGAGGAGAAATCTGGATCGGGTGGTACTGCCGGGCGCAAGCCGGGCAGATCGACGAATAGCTCAAGCGTGTAAGCGCGCCCCTCGAGGGCGCGTTGCGGAGATCACGAGCCAGTGCCGATGGCCGCAGTCCATCGGTGAGCAAAGCTGGAAACCATGCGGCGAGTAAGGGAGACGCTCTGGAACCTCGGTCCCCCGAAATGATCAAAGGCCCTTCGTAGGGCATAGCCGAATTTGGTGAGGCGCTGGCGGTCGGATCGTCAAGATCGACCTGGATAACGTGGGAGACGCTAAGGGTCGCCCGGGAGGTCAACCGGGAGATGGCCTAAGCGTGGGAGCGGGCTGAGTAGAGTGAAAATTCCCGCCGCGATTTGCTCGAAGCGGCGGGAAGAGGGCATGGGTTCCCGGCTGGTAACCGGATCCATTCTCAACGTCTCGAAAGGCCTGAGCTGGTGCGTAAGCTGGTTTTTGGGCGGTTGGTAGCCGCCATGGCAGTGCATACGGATCATCGGGTGGCACCGGTGATGCGTCGAAACCGGGCCCGGCCGAAAGGTCGAGCCCCGGACTTCTCTCCAAACCCCAATCTAACCGAAAGGATCTGCACATGACCCCGCAACCGACGACAGGACCACCATGGACGGAAAGCCATCTTGGCGAGGGCCTCGGCTGGCCTCCCAAATAGGCGTCAACAGCCGATGCGCACCGGCCGGTCCTGCCCAACTCGATCTCCATGATCGGGGCGAACTGTCCGTTGCGTGATTTCCCCGGGTGAAGGCGCAAGCCTTCACCCGGGCCGTTCCCCTTTGGCGCCGACACCATGCTGCACGCCCATACCGACGCCGCCGACCTGATCCTCGCCCATTTCGAGCCGCTGTGGTTCTGGATCGAGGGTGGGTTGCTGTTCCTGCTCGGCCTGCTCGGCCTGGCGCCGATTCGGCTGGAATCCGATCTCGGCTCGCACGGCACCCTCCAGGTGACGTTGCGCCACCTGATCCTGGTGCTGATCGCCGGCTTCGTCATCCTCGGCATCGGCGCCGGGCTGCTGTTCTGGATCCGCCTCGGCGGCCAGCTGGCCGGCGAGCTGGGGGCGGTCTATCTCGGCCGCTGGGGCCCGTTCTGCCTCGCCGCCCTGGTGCTCGGCCTGATCCTGCGCCTGGTCAGCCACCGCCATCTGCTGCCCCGAATCTCAAGCTGGCTGCGTGCCTTGCGCATCGTCCAGCCGACCGAGGCCGCCTCCGACATTCGCGACGAAATCGACGCCTATCGGGCGCTCGATTTTCACCCCGCCGCCCATTACCGCCCCGGCCAGGTGCTGGTCGGCCTGACGCCGGAGGGCGAGGCGGTCCATGTCGAGCTCGCCGAATGGACCGAGATCAACAAGACGGTGGTCGGCGCCACCCGGTATGGCAAGGGCATCACCTTCCAGATCTGGGCCGAGCAGGGCATCGCCCGCGGCGACACGGTGATCCTGGTCGACCCGAAGCGCGACCGCTTCCTGCCTCGGGTGCTGAGGCAGGCGGCCGAGGCCAGCGGGCGGCGCTTCATCGCCCTCGACCTGTCCGACCCCGACAGCCCCGGTGCCTGGTCGCCGTTCCAGGGCGGCAGCGCCGCCGACCGCCGTGCCCGCTTTTTCGACATCATGGAATTGACCGATCGCGGCACCGACGCCGACCATTACAAGGCGCTGGCCCGCGAGCAGCTATTCGACCTGTTCGAGGCCGGCGCCGTCACCACCCTGCCCTCCCTGCTGGCCAAGGTAGCCGAGCTGTCGGCCACCGACGAGGACCGCGCCAAGGCGCTGTCCACCGTGCGCGCCCGGCTCAAGGAATGGGCCGGAACGGCCAAGCTCTGCCCCAAGACCGGCAAGGGCTTCAAGGTCGAGCGCAGCCTGACCGACGCGGCGGTGGTCTATGTCGTTGGCAGTCTCGACGACGGCGTCATCCGCGCCGCCACCCGCGCCTTCATCCAGGAGGTGATCCAGGAGGCCCGCCGCCTGGCGCCCCAGCGCGCTAGCCATCTCAGCCTGTTTATCGACGAGATGAAGTTCCTCGCCTCCGACACCATCGTCAAGGCGTTGGCCACCATCGCCGGCTTCAACGCCAAGATCATCACCGCCTATCAGAACTTCGGCGACCTCCTCAATCCCGACGACACCCGCCTCGACGGCCGCGCCGTGCTGCAATCGGTCCAGGTCAACTCGCAGATCAAGCTGATCTTCGGCGGCACCGACCCCGACACCGCCCTGTGGGTGGCCGAGGCCTCCGGCACCCGGATGAAGAAAATCACCCGCTTCGAGCGCACCGAGATCAACCGATCGGGGGGCGAAACCTGGGCCCGCCAGCGCATGCTGGCCGACCAGGAGGAGGCGCTGATTCCGGTCAACACGGTGCTGGCGCTGCCGCGGCGCGTGGCGGTGCTGCTGCGGCCCAAGCACCTGGCCCAGGTGGTGTGCGTCAGCCCGGTGCCGGTGGTGGCGGCAGAGGCGTGACACAGGGACGGTATCGGGTCGGTCCCGGTTCAGGTCGAAACCGGTACAATCGTCACTTTACCGGTCGCGACGACCGCGATATCGGAGAGCAATTCCCCCAGCACGACTTCTGCTGGCTTCGCGGCTTGGGTCGTCGGCTCTCTCTCAGGCGTCTTCCGCGCAGCCAAGGCCGATCTGGAACGCCAAGAGCGACCGGCGCACCGGCGCCGCCGGCTACTGGCAGTCGTTTGCGAGGCGACAAGACATATAGACCGGGCTCGGCGGGCTACGCGCTCGCCAGAAACTATGCGTTACGCATCATGTGCTGGCATTTTCGTAACCTTCATGTTGCGCTTTCCGTTGGAGCGTGAAATTATCCGATGCCTCGGCACTTGCTCTTGAGGAATGGACCATGCCACTGCTTTCCGACGATCTCTCCTCCGACGCGTCGTCGTTGACCGGCGACAATATCGTTGACGCGGCGCGCAGCCAGCTCGGCAGCCTCGGATACAAAACTTACGGGTTCAGCAACGACGTGCCGGCCGGCGTGCCCAAGGATCATCACTTCATCGCCGATACGATGGACTCGGCCGGGCTCGGATTCGGCGACAAGCCATCGGATCGGCCAAGCATCGGCGCCTGGGCCGCCCCCCAATCCAACATTCCAGGATGGCACCCCGTCAGCGATGGGACAGTGCAAGCCGGCGACGTCTTGGCCACACCCAAGCCCATCGCCCAGGACTGGTATCACGGCGGCGGCCAGCAATTAGGTGTCGCCACCGGCAACGGCACGTCCGTCGGCATCGTCGATAATGACCGCATCGGCGAGAACACCTTTGGCTTGGAGGATGGGCACGGACCCACGGTGTGGCGCGCATCCCAGTTGGCTGCGGCAACTCCGCAATCGGGCGATGCCGATCAGACAGCTTCCTCAGTCGGTGACATCTGGGATAGCATCCTGGGGAGGAAAGGCCGGAATTCCGGGGGTGAGGATATTCCTCCTCGCGAGCCGCTGTCGGAAGAGGAATGTGCCGAATTGCATGATGCCGACATGTGCGTGTGCAATGCCCTCGCGAGCCCAAGCGCGCGGGCTCGGTGTTTCGCATCGGCCAACGAGCGCTATGCGGCATGCAGGAGGGGCAGGCCAATGATTCCTCTCGATACGGGAAGATAGCAGGGCATGGACGAATTTGCGGTCGAGATGATAGCGAGGGCGGCGGATGGGACCGTGAGCCCGTTTCACGTCTTTGTCGGCGAACCCGAACCCGGTTCGGACGGACAATGTGCCGATTGCCTGGTGTGGTGCACCTTGCTGAACAAGCCAACTCACGTCAGGGGGGAATCCTTGCGCCAGGCTTATTCGCTGGGATTCGATCTGGTTCGTCGGCTGGTCGAATATTCGGATCTGACCCTTGAGCACCCGACAGGGTGCCCTTTCACGCTGCCGTCGCCTCCGCATGAGTTTCAAGAATGAAAAAGCCTGGGTTCACCTCCCCCTTCCTGCGGCGCATCGTTACGCGGAAAGACAAGGTGAAACCAGGCGTCTTTCCGTTCGACCGTCTCTCCTTCCTGGCCGGCGGGGAGTTCGAACTGGACATTCCCGCCGCCGTGACATTCCTGGTGGGTGAGAACGGGTCGGGGAAATCTACCCTGCTGGAGGCGGTGGCACGGGCGGCCGGGTTTCCGGGCCGGGGCGGCAGCCGCGATCATGCCGGCCCGGAGGTCGCCGCAACCGATGCGCTGGCGGATTCATTGCGCCTGTCGTGGCTGCCCAAGATCAATCGCGGCTTCTTCTTCCGTTCTGAAAGTTTTTTCGGCCTAGCCGACTATCTGGATGATGTCGGCGACATCGACCGCCACGGTGGCCAGGTTCTTGGCAAGCTCAGCCACGGCGAATCGTTCCTGGCGGTGTTCCAGCACCGCCTGAACGCCGCCGAGCCGGCCCTCTACCTGCTGGACGAACCCGAGGTGGCGCTGTCGCCCTCGCGTCAATTGGCGTTCTTGCGCATCCTGTGGCAATGGCAGCAAAGCCGCCGCATCCAGGCCATTATCGCCACCCACTCCCCCATCCTGATGAGCCTGCCCGGCGCGGCATTGCTGTCGCTGGACGCTGGCGCCATCAGGCCAGTGGTGTGGCAAGACACTGAACATTACAAGGTCACGCGCTCCTTCCTCGCCGAGCCGAAGCGAGCATGGGACGAGTTGTTTCGGGACGACGATCGCGAACATGACGAGTGAGTTGTTGCTGCCACCGACTCGCCTGATGGCGGCTCCGACATATCCTAGCGCATCAATGGAGCAGAACCCGGGGTGATCCGGCGCCGGTGGCTGGCGCCACCTTGACTGCAATTGCACCCGGCGGCGTTGGGACGCCAGGTCGGGTCGGAGGGATGGCCGCGATCCGTCGGTCAAAGGGATAATGGCGAAAGACGACACGGCAAACGGGCCGCCACGGTCCGCCGCAGCGGAGCGTACCAGTGACAGCAAAGGGCAACGGTTCTATCACCGCCGGCCCGGTACCATCCTCGTATTAGCCTTGTATCGGCCGCATGGACAGATGATCCCGAACCAAAACCGGATTGGTATCGTCGGCATGGGCGCCGTACCTGGCCCCATGCCCACGATGCCGCCGCCGCCCCCGCGTCGAGCTTGGATCATGGCGACGGCTCCGCTATATTCATTCCACATAATTGGAAGCTTAACGGAGCTGCGATGATCACCGGCACCAGCGAATTCACCGCCAACGAAGCGTCATCGGTAACCCGGGTGCCGCTGAAACAGGTGCATCGGATCATCGACGCCGGCTTGCTCGCCGGCCGTGTCGAAACCCGCAAGGGCAGCCGCGTCATCGTTGGCAGTGGTCTGGTCGGGCTGCGCGTGGCCTACCTGACGGCCGATACGCTGACGCTGGAGGCGCGTCGGCGGGTGGTTGGCCGCGTGATTCGGCAAATAGCTGTCGAACCGGTGCGGGAGCAAGCCGTCACCGTCGACGTGGGGCCGATTGCCCAGGACGTGGAGACTGGGCTGGACCTATTGGCCAAAGCGAAGGCGATCGTGGTGTCGGACAAGGGCATATTGAGCGGCACTCCTTGCATCGCCGGCACGCGGATTCCGGTGCATGATCTTGCCGACATGCTGAGCAATGGCGACGCCCCCGCGGCGATCCTGACCGCCTACCCTCAGCTCTCGTCGGAGCTGTTGGATTTGGCCGCCGCCTATGCCCAGGCTTATCCCCGGCGCGGTCGGCCGCCGCTGGCGAAGCACCGCAAATCCGCGCCGAAATCAAGCCGAACCTTGCGGCTCGACGATTTGCCGCCCGCGCCGTGAAGTTCCTGATCGACGAATGCCTGAGCCCGGCGCTAGCGGGGCTCGCGCGTGAATCGGGCTACCCCGAATCAACCCATGTGACCTGGCTGGGCATGACCGCTCAGACGGATTGGGCCGTCATCCGCCGGGCGGTCGATGACGGATTCGTGCTGGTGACCCACAACACGGTGGATTTCCGCGCCCTCTATGAGAGGACCGATGTGCATGTGGGGCTGGTTGGCTTCAACACCGCCGCCGGCCTGATGAACCTTGCGCTGCAACGCCGCCTGTTCCTGCTAGCGCTCCAGGAACTGGGCGGCGCCGAGCCCTATAACGAGGCGCTCGAAATTTCGGTCGGCGGCGACGGCACGGTGACCGTCGAGCGCTACGACCTGCCGACATAGGCGCCAGGACGGCGGACTTAAGTGCCCGCTGTGGCGGCATCCAATTGGTACCAGCTTCGCAGCAAGCCGGTACGGTTCCCGCGCCGGATCGGTATCAGGTTGGCATCGACGGCCGCCGACCGGCGGCCCGCGCGGGCGGTGGCGGGCCACCGCCATCGGCGTCAGCAGAGCCGGCTTCCTCCTCCGCCTTGCCGGTGGCGGCGGCCAGCGCCGCATTGAGGCGGGCGATGCGCTCATGAAGCGCCTCGGTGCGGGATCGCTCGGCCTGAAGGTCGGCGCGCACGGCATCGACGAACGCCGCCGCCTGTGCCCGCGCCTCGTTGGCGACCGTCACCGATTGGCGGGCGGCGGCCAATTCGCCGGTCAGCCGGTCGATGCCACGCTCCGCATCATTGGCACGTTGGTCGGCGGCGCCGGCCCGCTCCTCCGCCGTATTCAGGCGTGCCGCCAGGGCGACGGTTTGGTCGTTCGCCTGCCGCACGCTGTCCTCGGCCAAAGCGAGGTCCCGCCGCAACCGCTCGATCTCGGCCTCTTGTTCGGCAGCGGCGGCGTGCAGCCGTTCCATCTCCTCGATCTGAATCGCCTGCTCGTTGCGCAGCGAATCGATGATGGAATCCTTGGCGTCGAGCTCCAACTGGTGGACGGCCCGACGCTCACGGTGGCGCTGGACTTCCTCCTGCCGGACCGAATCGAGCGCGTTGGCAACCGCTTGGCCGCGCGCCTCGATCGCCTGCTGGGCCGCCGCCACCATGGCCTTGTCCAGTTCCGCCCCCAGCGCGTCGAAGGCCGGCAGCAGATCGGGGTGGCGTTCGAGCACCTCGTCCAGGGACGGCCGCGGCGGTTCGGGCGGCGCCGCTTGCCCATTGCGCCGGGACGTCTTGGTCTCCGCCTCCCACCGCCGGATGTGGCCGCTGATGCGCACCGTCTTGATCCCGCCGCCGAGATGGCCGCGCATGTACGCCTGTACCGTGGCGACCGAGGGATATTTGCCGCCTGCGACGATCTTGCCGCAGGCGATGGCGACCTTGCGGTATTCGGTGTCTTCGCCGCGCTGGTGGTCCTCGCTCTCAGCCATGGAATCCTCCTCAATCGGAAAATTCCCGTCGATGCTACCGGGGAATCGCGGGAAACGAAGGAGACGGGAAAGGGATATACCAAGTCATTTCCCGTTTCCCTTTCCCAGCCCCTTTCCCCGGCACGCGGGTCACAGCCCCTCGCGCTTCAGCCGTTCCTCGGCCGCCTGCAGCAGCCAGGCGCGGCGGCTGGTTTTGGTCGGCGCCCGATGATGGTCGATCCGCTCCGCCAAGCCGGGCGGAATAACCATGGTGAAGGCGATGTCGCGGGGCGGTCCGACTGGCGGCGCGGCCTTGTCGCCGAGCGTCTCGCTGCCGCCGGCAATCACCCGCTGGATCGCGTCTTCCTCGGCCGGGTTCGTCGGCTTGGCCGGCGGGCGCAGTGCCATGTTGGTATCCCTCCGATACCGAGCCTATGCCGTCCCGGCCCCGAACAGGGCCTGATACAGGCCCTCGATCTCGGCGACCGCCTTGGGATTCGGCCGCTTCAATTCGGCGACGCCCAGGCCGTTGGTGAAGGCGTTGGGAAAGGCCTTGCGGTCGCCCACCCGGGCATCGAGCAATTCGATGCCGTCGGCCTGACCGAGAAGCTCGGCCGCCGCCAGGTTGTCGCCGCCGCCCCGGTCGGCGCGATTGAGGAAGGCCAAGGCGCGCAAGGCCTGATTGACGCCGCGCACCTCCTTGACCATCACCGTCACCTTTTCGGCGGTCCAGATGTCCGGCCCGCGCGGCGGAAACGGCAACAGCAGGACGTCGGCAACAGTCAGCGCCGCCCGCTGGGTGGTGGTGTCGCGGCCACCGACATCAATGATGATGTCGTCGTATTTGGCGGCCAGCCGCTGAAGCTCATCGCGGGTGCCGCGGCCGGTGAGCTGGATGGCGGTGATGCGATTGCGCCCTCCCAGCACTTCGCTGCGGGTGGCGCTCCACAGCGTCGTGCTCTCCTGATCATCGCCATCGACCAGCAGCACCTCGCGCCCCGCGGCGGCCCGCAGCACCGCCAGGTTGGTCGCCATGATGGTCTTGCCGGCGCCGCCCTTGATTCCCCCCACCACCGCGAACATCGGCATCGCTCCATCCCAGATCGGTACGAAGCCAGTATGGGAATGGGGCGGGATCGGGCCAATTCGGCCTTCGGCTCGCTGGCGACCAGGGAGGGGGGCCAAACCCGAAGGAACTATGGAGCAGCCGAAGATGCGCGCCGGCCGCAGGCCGGCGCGCGGGGCCTACCCCTTTTGAGATAGTCCCATAGGTGAAAGCGTCCGTGCGCCCTTTGGGGCGGGCGCACGGAGCTTCCCGGTCAGGCGGCGCGGTCGAGCAGCTTCTTGGCCTGCCCCTCCATCTCGAGCCTTGTGTCCTGATGGGCCCGGCCGCGCGCCAGGGCGGTGATGCCCTGGACGAAATCGAAGATGGATTCCGGCGGCCGGCCCTCCTCGGCCAGCGCGGTCTCAATGATCTTGGCCGCTTCGCCCTTGGAGAAGCCGCGCTGCTTCAGGAACTCCTGCCGCTCCTCGTCGGTGCGGGCGACGATGCGGGCGCGGGCGGCGGCGATGCCGGCGACGAAGGGAAGCGGGCTGGATTGGGCGAAGCGGGTCAGGGCGGGCGCGGCCTCGTGGGCGAAACGCTGGGCGGCGAATTTGGAATGGCGGATGGTGATTTCCTCGAAGCCCTCGACACCCCACAGGTTCCTATTCATGCACACGGCGCGGAGATAGAAAGAGGCCAGCCCCAAGGTCTTCGAACCCACCTCGCTGTTCCAGCAATAGAAGCCGCGAAAGAACAGATCCGGCGAGCCATCGGCCAGCTTGCCGGCCTCGATCGGGTGGGTGTCGTCCACCAAGAACAGGAAGACGTCGCGGTCGCTGGCATAGAGGGTGGTGGTGTCCTTGGTCACATCGACGAAGGGGTTATGGGTCATGCTGGTCCAATCGAGCACCCCCGGCACCTTCCACCTTGTGTCCCCGGTGCCGTTGCCGGCGAAGCGCATCACCGCGCCGACCAAGTCATGGTCCCAGATGCGGCCGTAATCGGGGCCGGTGACGGCGCGGAGTTCCACCCGCCCCGTCCCGGTCGCCATGGTCTTGACTGGCTCGGACCGGCGGGAGGCGAGGCCCACTTGCAGGTTGATCCCGGCCACCGGAGCGGGCAGTTGCCGCAGATAGGCGGCCGGCGCCCCGACCAAGCCGCACAACTGGCCGAAGCTCCAATGGGTGGGCGCCACCGGGGCGGCCAGGCCCGGCAGGATCAGCGACAGGCGCTCGCCATCGTCGCGCCCGGCCTCCACCCGGAGGGCGCGGCTGTCGATAACGCGCTCGCTGGCGTCCTCGGCGCGGCGGCGCACCGCGTCGTACAATTCGGTCAGGCTGAGATAACGCTGGTCATCGGGGCGGGAAAACCATTCCGAGGCGACTCGGCTGTTGCGCTGGCCTCGGCTGGGATCGACGCGAAAGGCTCCGGACAGGTCAGAAGAATTGGCGACCATCGCGATTGCTCCTGGGGAACTCCTGAATGGGGGAAACCGGGCGCCACCAGAGCGGCGCCCGGTGGGGTCCTGTTATCGGGTGGCGTTGGCGACCGGCGCCCGCTCGGGATTGCGCAGCAAAGCGGGCAGCCATCCGGTTCCGGCCAACAGCCGCTCGGCGGCCCCGGCCATCTCCGGCTTGGTCAAGCCGGCGAGATTTTCCGCCGCCGCCTCCGACACGCCGTCGCGCACCGCTTCCAAGATTCGCGCCTTGGTCACCCGGCCGAAATAGCTGGTGACGGTGGGCGCCCAATCCTTGGTCAT
>Ga0316220_1004734_pt1 | contig 10157 bp, 4 predicted proteins | sample TBH18005metaG_FD_203632 | JGI IMG/M metagenome (GOLD analysis project Ga0316220, IMG submission 203632) | Freshwater microbial communities from Trout Bog Lake, Wisconsin, USA - TBH18005 | ecosystem: Environmental > Aquatic > Freshwater > Lake > Hypolimnion/Profundal zone | place: USA: Wisconsin...
GGCTGGATTCGCAATTTTTTCGTCTGACCGTCCGCCTTGTGTCGATTCCTATGCGATGACCAGAAGCCTCATTACCTTTTGGGCTCTGCTCGGGATGGTGGGTTTCGCGCAAGCCCAGTCGGCGCTGCGATGGGATAGCAAAAGGCTCGAAGTATGGCCCTCCGAAGCCGATAAAACTGCCCGGACCGAGTTTGGCTTCACAAATATCGGCACGCAGCCGGTGGTGATCGATTCCGTGAAGTCAAGCTGCGGATGCACCACGACCGCGTTGGATAAAAATACGTATCAACCGGGCGAGAAGGGGCATATCACGGCCATCTTCACGATAGGAAGGCGCAAGGGGGATCAGGTCAAGGGAGTCAACGTCGTCGTCCGGGGGGAGGCGGAGTTGACGACTTTGACGATGGTCACGCACGTGCCCGAACCGATCAAGATCGACCCGTCGTTCGTGTTCTGGCATTCTGGAGACGCTCCGACTCCAAAAACGATCCAACTCAAATTCCCGGCGGGGACGCATGAGGCGCGAGTCTCCTCAAGCGATTCAAAAATACTCGCCGTTCTGGAGACCATCAGCGAGGGCACCGAATACAGGATCACCGTCACGCCCGAGGGCACGGACCGGCAAACGATGGCGGTTCTGTATATCCAAGCAGTCTCCCCATCCAACGAACCGGAAGTGTTTAAGGCTTACGCACAAGTCAAGGGTTCTACAGACTCGGGACACTAGTCAAGGGTGATACAGCCATTTTGAAAATTGCAAGCGGAGAGGGTTTATAACGCCATTCCATGGCTTAAAGTTATGAAAACTCTCAAGACTTATTGGTCCACGCGGTCAGTTCTACTCTTGGTTCTAGGAATATTGTTCCTCTACAGTCTTCCTGTTCATGCCTCCGGTCCGGAACCGGCTGGATGGTATTCAGGCGATATGCATGTACATCGGAGTTGCGGCGGCTCTCCCGAATCGGTGGCGAGTATCTATAGCGGCATGGTAGGCCAGAATTTGGCCGTCGTATCCCTGCTGGCAGACATGGGCAATGGCGAAGTCCAAGACCCCGTGACCGACCTGCCGCTTGTGAATGGGCAAGATGCATCCGTCTCGACTTCGGGGCATATCGTGCATTGGGATGCGGAATGGCATTGGGACGCGACCTATACCAATTACGCCCACCAAGCTCTGGGCGGACACATCGTGGCTCTCGGACTCACCGAGGCGCATCAGATTTGGGCGGAATACACGTATCCCATTTTCCAATGGGCGCATGCGCAGGGCGCCATAGCGGGGTTTGCTCACCTGCAATATCTGGACAACAATATTCCGCAGGATTTGAATTGCTGCATTCCCATTGAGTATCCCGTCGAGGTGGCCTTGGGTTCCTGCGATTTTATCTCTGAGGATGTCGCTGGCGGCGATTCTGCCATGCAAGCCTATTACCGCTTGCTCAACTGCGGTTTCAGACCCGGTTTCGCCGGAGGGTCGGACCACCCGTGCGATGCATCCATCGGGTCTGTCGTGACCTACGTTCAGCCGCAAAGCGCGCTGACCTATGCGGCGTGGATCAAGGGGATCGCCAACGGAAGAACCGTGGTGTCGCGCAATGGGCATAACGAGTTTCTTGAATTGACGGTCAATAGCAGCGCCACCCCCGGCGATGAGATCCAGTTGACTGGCTCTGGAAACGTCACGGTGAGCGTAAAATGGACAGCGGGGCAGAGTCTCGCTGGTACGATCGACATCGTGAGCAACGGCGCGGTCGTTGCGAGCACGGCAGCCTCGGTCGATGCCAACACCCCGGCAACATTCAACGCAACGGTCGCTTTCCCGAAGAGCGGATGGCTGGCGGCGCGCAGAATGGGCAACAACGGTCATGAGGTGCAAACAGCAGCGGTGTTTGTGATAGTGAACGGCGCGCCGATCCGCGCGAGCGTGGATGACGCGACCTTTTACGTCGCGTGGATGGACACCTTGTTGCAAAACACGTCGCCAGGAGGAGTCTGGAATTCTTTTTTCCCGACGAGCCTGAGTGCCGCACAAGCGCGCTACCAAGCGGCCAAGAGCGTTTTCCAACAGATCGCCCTGGATGCCGCCGGACAGCAGTCGCTGGCCATCAGCACGACGTCGCTGCCCGCCGGATTGCCGAATACCGGGTATTCAGCAGCGTTGGCGGCGAGCGGCGGAAGCGCGCCCTACACCTGGTCGATCTTCAGCGGGACGCTCCCTGCGGGGCTGGCGCTTAATGCTTCCAGCGGCGCAATCACGGGAACACCCAGCGCCACCGGGACGTCCAACTTCACCGTGCAGGCGAGCGACGCCAGCAGTCCCGCCCAGGTCGCGACCAAGGCTCTTAGCATCAACATCATTTCATCGCAAACCGTGATGAGCATCTGGCCCGGCACCACCGTTCCAGGATTCCTGGATGGAGGGGCGGACAGCGCGGTGGAGTTGGGCGTGAAGTTTCGCTCCGACGTCGCCGGAAACATCACGGGGATCCGGTTCTACAAAGCTGCCGCCAACACCGGCACGCATGTGGGCAATCTGTGGACGAGCACAGGCACGAAGCTGGCGACTGCCACCTTCACCGGGGAGACTGCGTCGGGTTGGCAGCAGGTGAACTTTGCGACGCCGGTCGCGATCACCGCCAACACAGTCTATGTTGCCTCCTACCATTCAACGATCGGCCATTACAGCGCAGATGAGAATTATTTCTCAGCGACCGGCTTCGACAACCCGCCGCTACACGCCTTGGCTGATGGCGCTTCGGGCGGGAACGGGGTTTATGCCTACGGCGCGAGCAGCGCTTTCCCGACGAGCACTTGGTATACCTGCAACTACTGGGTCGATGTGGTGTTCCAACCCGCAGGGGGAGCAACCTTGAAGTCGATTGCGTTGATCCCCTCCAACCCCACGCTCTCAGCCGGAGCTACGCAGCAGTTTACCGCCACCGGAAGCTATTCTGACGGCAGCACGCAGAACATCACCAGCCAGGTGGCGTGGAAGTCCTCCAACACAGCAGTGGCCACCATCGCCGCAGGCGGGCTTGCCACGGCGGTAGCAAGCGGCAGCACGACCATCTCGGCAACATCAGCAGGTGTCACCGGCAGCAGTCAACTGACCGTGCAAGCCGCCACCGCCACGAGCATCTGGCAGAGCACGAGCGTCCCTGGACTGATCGACGGCGGGCGGGATAGCGCGGTGGAACTCGGGGTGAAATTTCGCTCCGACGTCGCCGGAAACATCACCGGCATCCGGTTCTACAAAGCTGCCACCAACACCGGCACACATGTGGGCAATCTCTGGAGCAGCGCCGGCAAAAAACTGGCGACCGCAACCTTCACCAAGGAGACCGCGTCGGGTTGGCAACAGGTGAACTTTGCAACGCCCGTCGCGATCACCGCCAATACGGTCTACGTTGCCTCCTACCATTCAACGATCGGCCACTACAGCGCCGACGTGAACTATTTCTTAGCGAAGGGCGTCGACAACCTGCCGCTGCACGCGCTGGCCAACGGGGTATCCGGAGGCAACGGGGTTTATGCCTACGGTGCGAGCAGCGCTTTCCCGAACAGCACCTGGAATACCGCAAATTATTGGGTTGATGTGGCGTTTCAGTCAAAATTTTGAGCCCGACAGGTCCCTCTCTTGCGATAAGTTTGCGGCACCTGTTGCCAGAGGCAAGGAGGCAAAAGTGGGGCTGAGTTGGCGCCTGCTCCTTGGGACGTTTAGGGTCGCAGTTCAATAGGGTTTGGATAGAGGGGGGAATATATGAATAAGCGACAATTTGTTTTGTCCGTTGTTTTGTTTCTGGCTTTGATTTTGCCGAAGCTGTCCATCTCTGCGGCGATTTCGACCATCTGGCCAAGCACCGCAGTTCCGAAGTTGGTGGACGGCGGGGCCGACAGTTCAGTGGAACTGGGCGTGAAGTTCCAATCCGATGTCGCTGGCGTGGTCTCTGGAATCCGGTTTTACAAAGCTGCCGCCAACACCGGCACGCATGTGGCCAACCTCTGGACCAGCACGGGCACAAAGCTGGCGAGCGCCACCTTCACCGGCGAGACCGCATCGGGCTGGCAGCAGGTGAACTTTGCGACACCGGTTACAATTGCCGCCAACACCGTTTATGTGGCATCGTATCACGTCAACAACGGCCACTACAGCGCGGACCTGAACTATTTTTCAGCAAGTGGCATGGATAACCCGCCCCTGCACGCGTTAAAAAACGGGGTGAGCGGCGGCAACGGGCTTTATGTTTACGGCAAGTCCAGCGCTTTCCCGACGAACACGTGGAATACCTGCAACTACTGGGTGGATGTGGTGTTCCAAGCAAGTGCGCCGCCTGATACAACGCCGCCGACAGTGCAATCGGTGAACCCTATTTCGGGGGCGAGTGGTGTCAGTGCGGGAACAACCCTCACGGTCACTTTTAGCGAGGCGATGAAAGCGTCAACCGTCAGCACGAGCACCATCCTCTTGCGCGACGGCTCCAACGCCGTGGTGCCCGCCACTGTCAGCTACAACAGCGCGGCGCAAGCGGCGACTTTAACGCCCAGCGCCTCGTTGCAAGCTGCCACCACCTATACCGCGACGGCAAAAGGCGGCTCGGGCGGCTTGGCGGATGTGGCGGGCAACACGATGAGCGCGGATTTCACGTGGACGTTCAAGACCGCCGGGTCTTACGGTGCCTTAGGAGGCGGCCCGGGCGGTCCAATCCTTGTGGTGAGCAACACGACCAACTCGTTTAGCCGTTATTATGCGGAAATTTTGGTGACCGAAGGGTTCAATGAATTTGCCATTGCGGACATTTCATCCGTATCCAGCGCCACGCTTGCGCAATACGACGTGGTGATTCTCGGGCAAACCGCGTTGACCTCTTCGCAGGTCTCCCTGTTCACCGACTGGGTGAACGGGGGAGGGAAGCTCATTGCGATGCGGCCGGACAAACAGTTGGCCGGTCTACTGGGGCTTGCGGATGCGGGCTCCACCCTTTCTCAAGGCTACCTGCTGGTGAATACCGCTTCCGGTCCCGGAATGGGGATCGTGGGCCAGACGATTCAGTTTCACGGGACAGCCGACGGGTATACCCTTGCCAGCGGCTCCAGCCTGGCCACTCTCTATACCGATGCCCAAACCGCAACCGCCAACCCTGCGGTCACGCTGCGAGCCGTCGGTTCCAGTGGCGGACAAGCGGCTGCATTCACCTATGACCTCGCGCAATCGGTGGTCTACACCCGCCAGGGCAACCCGGCGTGGGCCGGGCAGACGCGCGATGGGCTGACGCCGGTCCGGCCCGACGACCTCTTCTACGGAGCGGCCTCTTTCGATCCGCAGCCCGACTGGGTGGATTTGAATAACGTGGCCATCCCCCAGGCCGACGAGCAGCAGCGGCTTCTGGCCAACATGGTCATTTCCATGAATTCCAGCAAGAAGCTCCTCCCCCGCTTCTGGTATTTTCCTCATGGGTACCAGGCCGTGATCGTCATGACGGGGGACGACCATGCGAACGGCGGCACTGCGGGCCGCTTCGCTCAATATCTCGCATTAAGCGCCTCCAACAGCTCGGTAGCCGACTGGGAGGCGATTCGCAGCACCTCGTATGTTTTCCCTTACGCCGGTTTGAGCGATGCCCAGGCCGCTGCCTATAACGCGGCAGGCTTCGAGATCGCGCTGCATTTAAACACCGACTGCGCTGACTGGGACCGGGCGTCTCTGGACGCAATGTTTACGGACCAACTGGCGCAGTTTCAAAACCTTTACCCGAGCCTGCCTGCTCCGACAACGAATCGAACGCACTGCATCGCTTGGAGCGACTACACTACGATGGCGGAAGAGGAACTGCTGCACGGCATCCGGCTCGATACGAGTTATTATTATTATCCTCCCAATTGGATGGCGGACAAACCGGGCGTGTTTACCGGTTCCGGGTTGCCCATGCGTTTCGCCAAGGCTGATGGGAGCGTCATTGATGTATACCAAGCGCCAACCCAGATGACGGATGAATCCGGCCAGACTTACCCTCAAACGGTGGACGCTTTGCTCGACAAGGCTTTGGGAGCGGAAGGGTATTATGGAGCCTTTGTCGCCAACATGCATACCGATACGGTCGCCTCGCCGGGATCGGACGCGATCCTCGCATCCGCGATGAGCCGGTGCGTGCCGGTCGTCTCCGCCCGTCAATTGCTGGTTTGGTCCGATGCCCGCAACAGTTCCTCAATCCAATCGCTGACTTGGACCGGCGGCACGATGAGCTTCTTGGTGAACGCTGCGGCAGACGCAAAAGGGCTTCAGGCGATGGCACCGGTTCTTAAAGGCAACACCGTGAGCACCCTCCAATACAACGGCCATTCCATCCAGCCCTCATTTAGCACAGTGAAAGGGATTGAATATGCCATTTTCCCGGCCCTGAGCGGCACCTATCAGCTCATCTACGCGCAGGACACCGCCGCGCCAACCATCACCTCCATTCAGCCGCCCCAAGGCGGAACGGGAGTGAGCTTGGACGCCAGCATCGTGGTCACCTTCAGCGAGGCGATGGACCAGTCAACCATCAACGCAAGCACGATCACCTTGAGGGATGCCTCCAACACGCTCGTGCCCGCCACGGTCAGTTTCGACGCCACGAAGTTTGCCGCCACGCTGCCCCCCATCAACCGCTTGACCGCATCGACACTTTATACCGTCACGGTAAAAGGGGGGGCGGGCGGGGTCACGGATTCCGCCGGGAACCCTTTGGCTAGTGATTTCAAAACGTCCTTTACGACCAGTTCCTCAACCGGACAATCCTACACAATCTGGAATAACTCGGCGATGCCGAATATCTTGGCGGTTGACGATGCGAATGCCGTGGAGTTGGGTGTGAAGTTTACAAGTTCCACCAGCGGCACCATTACGGCCATTCGCTTTTACAAGAGTGCGGGGAACACGGGCTCCCATATCGGCAACCTCTGGAGCGCTGCCGGAACACGCCTGGCCACGGTGACTTTTACTGGCGAGACCTCCTCTGGCTGGCAAACACAGGCGCTCTCCACCCCCGTCACGATTGCCGCCAACACGACCTACATCGTCTCTTATCATACGAATACCGGGTGGTACTCGGCTGACAACAATTACTTCGCCGCTGCAGGGGTGGATCATGCCCCTCTTCGCGCTTTGAAAGACGGGGAGAACGGCGGCAACGGCGTCTATCTTTATGGCAGCGCGAGCGGATTCCCAAACCAGACCTGGGCATCCAGCAATTACTGGGTGGATATCGTCTTTGTGCCTGGTCCCTAGGTGTGAGATCACAATCTACCACCGCGACACCTGGTATCGCATTCTGCTCGCCGCACGCAGTAAGAAGCCCTGAGCTTACTGAGCGCTCGTCTCCGCCTTTTCGCCCTCCAGGAGCGCGAGCGCTTCTCCGATGAGGAAAAGCGAGCCAGTGACAAGCACCCGGCGTCCGGCTTTGTGGGCTTCGGCTTGGGCACGGGCGAGCCCTTCCTCTGCGGAACCGGCCACGCAGCATGGCGTGCCAGGAGCGGCTATGCGCACGGTTTTGGCCAGCGCCTCGGCGGTAGAGGAACGAACGCTGTGAACGAGTGTGGCGACGAACCTCGCCCCAAGCGGAGCGAGTTCCCGGCAGATGGCAGCCACGTCTTTATCTCTCAAAACGCCCAGCAATACGACCGGCTGTTCTTCCCCATAGATTTCCCTCCAGGTCTGAACCAGCCGGGCGGCGGCGGCTTCGTTGTGCGCGCCGTCCAGGATGAGGGGCGCGCCCGCGGGTCCGTCGATCCGTTGAAAGCGCCCCGGCCAAACCACCTGAGCGAGCCCTTGTTCGATGGCCGTCTGGGAAACGGGAATCCGCGCTGCATTCAAGGCGGCAAGAGCCAGCGCGGCGTTGAGTTTTTGGTGGCTGCCGGGCAGCGCCACCTCGAAGGGCGCAGGTTCAGTGGCCACTTCAAGGGAACAGCCCAGGCGCGCGGCGGTCTCTTCGATCACACGGGCAGCTATGGGCAACTGCGGCGCGCTCACGACCGGCACGCCGGGCTTCAATATCCCCGCTTTTTCGGCGGCGATTTCTTCCAGCGTGTCACCGAGGTATTGGCTGTGGTCGAAGCTCAGTGAGGTGAGGACCGCGACGGCCGGGGTGACGGCGTTGGTGGCGTCGAGCCGTCCGCCCAAGCCAGTCTCCAACACGACGACTTGCGCGCGCTGCTCCTGGAACCAGGCAAGCGCCAGCGCGGTGGTGATCTCGAAGAACGTCGGATGCTGCGCCCAGCCAGCGATCCGTTCCCGGATGCGCGTCAGACCCGAAGCGACATCCGCTTCGGAAATCATGACCCCATCGAGCCGGATGCGTTCGCGAAAGGTGACGAGATGTGGAGAGGTGAAGAGTGCGGTGCGCAACCCGGCGGCGCGGCAGACCGCGTCGAGCATGGCGCAAACCGATCCCTTACCATTGGTCCCTGCGACGTGGAAAACCAGGGGACCGGAGCCGCGACGCGACACGGTTTCGACCCCAAGACAACCGAGCAACCGCGAGATGTTTTCCAGTCCCAGTTTAATCCCGACCGTTTGAGTCGAGTAAAGCCATGCGATGGATTCGTCGTAAGTCATCTCAAACAGCATGTGAAAAAAGTCTTACCCTGTCGGACTTTAGCCGACACTTCCGCTTTGCCACCGGCTTGAGCCGGTGGTTGAGCCTTCCAAAAACGCAACCAGTCGGCTTCAGCCGGGCTTTTCCTGGCAACAGGAGAAGTCCGGCTGAAGCCGGCTGCTGCCCTCGTGCAGGGAATCCACCAGATCAAGCCGGTGGCAAAGCGGAGATGCCGGCTAAAGCCCGGCATTCTGCACTTGTGGCGCTGGCATCTTTGCCAGAAACCCCACCATTTCAGGATTGCACGCATTTTTTCACAAGCTCTAAGCCCGCGCCACCGTGGCGACGCGCACCGAAGCGGCTCCCGCGCCCGTCAACACGCGGGCGCATTCGTCAACGGTGGAGCCGGTGGTCAGAACGTCGTCAATTAAAAGGAGGTGGAGGTTGCTCACATCCGCACTTTGCCGCATTTGGAAGGCACCGCGCAAGTTTTCCATGCGTTCCTCGCGGTCAAAGATCGTTTGGGTCGTGGTATAACGGGTGCGCTTGAGGCAGTCGGCGAGCGGGATGCCGCTACGACGAGCGAGCCCTTCGGCGAGGATGCGCGCCTGGTTAAAGCCGCGTTCCCGCTCGCGCGTGGAGTGGAGCGGCACGGGCACGATGCGGTCGCACAGCGGCGTTTGGAGGCGCGCATCATCGAGCGTTTCCGCCAGCCAATCGACCAGGACGCCTCGCACGTGAACTTTGCCGTTGTATTTGAACCGGTGGATCAGTTCCCGGACCGCGCCCCGGCTTTGGTAGCGCGCCACGGCACAGGTGAACCGAAAGCGGCGGTCCCGGCAGTTGGGACAGACGAACGGGCCGTCGATCTGCCCGAAAAACGGTGCGGAGCAGGTGTTGCAAAACGGTGCGCGAACGACCGGCGCCTCCTTGCGGCACGCCGCGCAAAGGTGTTCCCCCGCGTGGGTCTTGTTGAGGCAAATCGCGCAATGCGGCGGGTAAAGGAGGTCGAGAAACGCACTCCCCGCGCCGCGAAGCAACTTTGGAATCGGGAAAAACATCGGGTAGCGAGGCATTGTTGCCGCAACATCGTAGAAAAAACGCCCCCCCTAGCCCTCGCATCCACGTAGCAGATCATCCCATGATACATCCAGTGCTTTTCGGAGCTTGGAGAGCGTAGGCAGGGTCGGGGAATATTCCCCGGCTTCTATGCTCTGAGTGTACCGGGTAGAAATGCCTGCCGCTTCGGCCAAATTCTCTTGGGTCAATCCCCTTGCGATGCGCAAACGGACGACATTTTTCCCGAATTGCGTACGCAGGGAACAGGTCTGAGGTTTTTGTGTCGGCACGTCGCGATTTTCGACGGATTGCCTGATCTTAACACGATGCTTACATCGTGAAGTTGACGGCAGGACGCAGGGATTTTGGCGAAGAGCAAGGAAACAGAAACGCGCAAAAAATACACTTCTTCGTTTTCACAGCGTCCGTTTTACTTCATGTTTCCTATTCACCCCATGCTGTTTCTCGTCCCAACTCCCATTGGCAACCTCGGCGATATTACCCTGCGCGCGCTGGAGGTGCTCAAAA
>Ga0316220_1004740_pt1 | contig 10141 bp, 7 predicted proteins | sample TBH18005metaG_FD_203632 | JGI IMG/M metagenome (GOLD analysis project Ga0316220, IMG submission 203632) | Freshwater microbial communities from Trout Bog Lake, Wisconsin, USA - TBH18005 | ecosystem: Environmental > Aquatic > Freshwater > Lake > Hypolimnion/Profundal zone | place: USA: Wisconsin...
GCCACACAAAGTTCATGCATTAAACGAGGAGCTATATTGGCTGTTACAGAAATATTGCCCTTGCCACCCATCAACATCAATAAAGCGGCACTTAAGTCATCACCTGAAAATACAGAGAAATCCTCATGACCAGCACGCTTTAAATCGGCGATTAATAATGTTCCGCGCTCAAGGCTACCAGTAGCATCCTTAATGCCAATGATGCCTGGGACATCGGCGAGCCGAACAACCGTATCTCCCGCTAAATCAGCAACAGTTCGCCCAGGAACGTTGTACAAAATCACCGGCAAATCTACTGATTCGGCAATCTTTTTAAAGTGGGCATACATACCTTCTTGGGTAGGCTTGTTGTAATAAGGGACTACTTGCAAGCTAGCATCAGCACCCACTTTTTTAGCAAACTGAGTTAGCTCAATTGCTTCAATAGTAGAGTTACCACCAGTTCCTGCGATGACAGGGATGCGTCCAGCAATGTGCTCCACTGTGGCACGAATCAGTTCACAGTGTTCTTGAACGGAAACTGTGGGCGACTCTCCACTGGTGCCAACGATCACTATGCCATCAGAGCCTTCGGATACATGCCAATCAAGTAAAGAACGTAAGCTAGGATAGTCCAAGCCTCCATCCTCAAACATTGGCGTAACAATGGCCGGCATACTGCCAGCGATGGGCTTTTTACTACCGTAGGTTTGAACTGTCTTAGTCACCGATTGTGTACCGCTTTAGGATCGAATTTATTTGTTAATTAACCATGAAATTGTAACGGAATGCGCCCCTGAAAATGGCCTTTTACAGCACAAAGATGCTGAATCATGGCTGGTTTAGGCTGATCGACGTAAATATCCTCGTAAGCAATGACTTTCAGATCGTGACGAGCTGCTAAAGCGAGCAATTCCCCTGCTTTTAGTAGGAAGTTGGGATTTGACGGTTTGCCAAACTCTGCATTCCCTTGTGCAAAGGTTTCGTATATCAAAATACCACCCTGTGCCAGCATGTTTGGTAAGTGGTCTAAATAGGGTCGATACAGGTAATTACTCACCACTATCGCATTAAACTGCCTGCCCTCTAAGGGCCAGACATCACCCTCCAAATCCATTTGCTCGCATTCAATTAAAGGCGACCCCAAAGTCTTTGCGGCAACAATATCCTGATCCACTGCCAATACCGAATACCCCAATTGAGCCAGGTATTGGGAATGGCGTCCCGCGCCACAGGCCAAATCAAGCACCAATCCCTCTTTGGCAATAAACGGCGCAAAACGCCTAAGCCATGGTGAAACCATATGAATAGGCTCGCATGCAGACATCTGTAGTTTGCTATTAATCGTAAGCCAAGCCCATGGCTTCGCGAACTTCGCGCATAGTTTCTTGAGCCACTTTGCGAGCTTTATCGCAACCGTCTGCAATGATGGAGCGCAAGAGGCTGGGATCATCGAGGTACTTTTGGGCACGCTCAAACATTGGCTGCTGCTCTGCCAAGATGGCATCAATCACTGGCTGCTTACATTCTAAGCATCCAATTCCGGCTGTTTTACATTCTTTTTCAACCCATTGTTTTGTATTTTCATTGGAGTAAACCGTATGCAATTGCCATACAGGGCAACGTGCAGGATCCCCTGGATCAGTTCTGCGTACACGTGCAGGATCAGTTGGCATGGTGCGAATAGAGCGAGTCACCTCTTCTGGTTTCTCACGAATGCTAATGGTATTACCATAAGACTTTGACATCTTTTGACCATCGATACCAGGCATCTTTGATGCACTAGTTAACAGAGCCTGCGGCTCAAGCAGGATAATTTTGCGAGCACCTTCTAAGAAACCAAAGAGTCTTTCACGGTCAGCCATCGAAAGACTTTGCGCTTCTTGCAGCAACGCCTTAGCTTCCTCAAGCGCCTCTTCATCGCCCCGCTCCTGAAAGGCCACTCGTAACTCAGCGTACATTTTGGCGCGTTTACTGCCCAACTTCTTCACGGCTTCAAGAGCCTTCTCTTCAAAGCCAGGTTCACGTCCATACAGATAATTAAAACGACGCGCCACTTCGCGAGTCATTTCGACGTGTGGCACCTGATCCTCACCCACTGGTACGAATTGTGCACGGTACATCAAAATATCAGCGGCCTGCAGCAAGGGATAACCTAAAAATCCATAAGTCTGCAAATCTTTTTCTTTTAGCTTTTCGATTTGATCTTTATATGTTGGCACTCGCTCAAGCCAGCCCAAGGGCGTTCCCATCGCAAGCAATAGAAAGAGTTCGGCATGCTCAGGCACCTTGCTTTGAATAAACAAGGTAGATTGATTGGGGTCTACGCCTGCAGCTAACCAGTCAATAACCATATCCCATACCGATTGTTCAATCACATCGGGAGTTTCATAGTGGGTAGTTAGAGCATGCCAATCAGCAACAAAGAAATAACAAGGGTATTCGGACTGGAGGCGAACCCAGTTTTTTAAAACACCATGGTAATGCCCGAGGTGTAAGTTACCCGTAGGTCGCATACCAGAAAGAACGCGTTCAGCAAACATCTTTATCTTTATTCTTTATATGTAAATTAAAGCGAGGTTAATCAATTAATGAAAGGCCGACCAGATTGGAGTTAAATGCTCTGGTAAGAGGGGGAGCGTGCCCAAATCGATATAACTTTCCTGTGGATCATGAAAATCAGATCCGCGTGATGCTAGAAAACCATATTGCTGAGCAATTTTTCCATAGGTCAAGTATTGATCTGGACTATGACTACCCGTAATCACTTCAATTCCCAGACCACCAATATCTTTGAAGTGCTTATAGAGCGCATCCATCTGCATTGCATTGAGCTTATATCTACCGGGATGGGCAATCACCGCCACCCCACCGGCCAACTTAATCCAAGCAACCGCATTGTCCAATGTGGCCCATAGATGCGGCACAAAACCTGGCTTATCTTCAACCAGATAATTCTTAAAGACCTGATTCGTATCTTTGCAAATTCCGCGCTCTACCAAAAAGCGAGCAAAGTGGGTTCTGGAGATTAGATCGTGGTTGCCAGCAAAATAGAGTGCACCCTCATAAGCACCCGGTATGCCCACTTTGAGTAATTGTTCAGCCATTAACTTGGCGCGATTTCCACGGCCCTCACGCGTCAAGCGCAAGCCTTCAACAATTCCCATGTGAGCCGAGTCAATCCCTAGACCCACAATATGAATGGTCTGACCCATCCAGGTCACGGAGATTTCAACTCCAGCAACGTAATCCATGCCAAGTGCATGAGCAGCAGCACCCGCTCTTTCCTGTCCACCTAATTCGTCATGATCAGTTAAAGCCCATAAACGAACCCCATTTGCATAGGCACGTTGCGCAAGCTCTTCGGGCGTTAATGTCCCATCAGAAACCACTGAGTGGCAATGCAAATCGGCGTTTATGTTGGAAATACTGGACATGGGCCTATTTTAAGTCAAGGTGGTGTCGATTACCCGTCGAGGTGCGTCTAAGTAGTCTCGGGATTGCATCTCAATCAGACGAGAAACCGTCCTGGAGAACTCGCTAGTGATCTGCCCTTCGGTATATAGCTCAGTAGGGGGAACCTCTGCGGAGAGGATTAATTTAATTTTATGGTCATACAGAACGTCAATTAACCAGATAAACCGACGTGCCTCATTGGTCATCCTGGGGGGCATATAAGGCACCCCAGACAGTATGACCGTATGAAACTGTTTAGCAATCTCTAGATAATCATTTTGGGAGCGAGGGCCACAGCAAAGAGTTTGAAAATCAAACCAGACTACGCCCTCGCCCATATGTAAGGGCCTTAGTTCCCGTGATTCAATTCGTAGAGCGGGTGTTGCTGTTTCTTTTTGCTTGCCGATCAAACTTTGAAACATTTGCATTAAGGTGATGTGCGTTGATGCATTTAACGGTGTTAAATAAGCCTCAACTTGTGCCATTTGAACACGGCGATAGTCGCTCCCCGCATCTACATTAAGCACGTCTAACTGATCTTCCAATAAATGAATTGCCGGAAGCAAGCGGTCACGATGCAAGCCATTAGGATACAACTGACTGGGCTTATAGTTAGATGTCATGACAAATTGCACCCGATCTACAAAAAGCGCACTTAATAAGCGATACAAAATCATGGCATCGGCAATGTCATTAATATGAAACTCATCAAAACAAATAAGGCGGTAACGTTTAGAAATACGCTTAGCCAACTCATCTAAAGGGTCCGCTAATCCAGACAGTTCATGTAATTCGCGATGAACTTCACGCATAAATTCATGAAAGTGAATGCGGATTTTTTTTTCTACTGGAGAGGCTGCATAAAAACAATCCATCAGGAAAGATTTGCCTCGACCCACTCCGCCCCATAGATAAACTCCGCGTGGCAATTTGGGCTTAAAGAATTTCTTTTTTAAACTACTGCTGCGAATTTCTTTGTAAGCAATCCACTCATCCTCACAGCGCTGCAAGCGCTCGATAGCAGCGAGCTGCGCGGGATCGCTCTTATACCCGCGCGCCTCTAACTCTCGATGGTAATACTCTAAAGCCTTCAATTACATATTTAATGCACGTGAATCCGTCGCCAAAGCAGCCTCACGCATCACCTCCGATAAACTTGGATGTGGATGACAGATGCGGGCGATATCTTCAGCCGCAGCTTTAAATTCCATTGCTACCGCGGCTTCAGCGATTAAATCAGATGCATTTGCTCCAATGATATGAACGCCAAGAATTTCATCGGTCTTTGCATCTGCTAGTATTTTTATAAAACCGTCAGAGCGGCCCATACCCAATGCACGACCGTTGGCTGCAAATGGAAATTGCCCTGGCTTATAAGCAATACCAGCAGCTTTAAGCTGTTCTTCGGTCTTACCAACCCAGGCGATTTCAGGGTCGGTGTAGATCACCCAAGGAATGCAGTTGTAGTCAATGTGGGGTTTTTGACCAGCAATAATCTCTGCGACCAGGACGCCCTCATCTTCGGCTTTATGAGCCAACATCGGACCACGAACGACATCGCCCACCGCATATACGCCAGGGACTGCTGTAGAGCAAGTATGGTCGTCAATCGGAATGAACCCACGTTCATCAACTGTAAGGCCAATTTTATCTAAACATAAATTTTCAGTATTCGGGATGCGACCAACAGATACGATCAAACGATCGCACTCTAATTTAGCCGCTTTACCAGCACTATCAGTGTAATGAACTACTACACCCTTCTTGTCCGTCTTGACTTCACCAATTTTCACGCCTGTATTAATCAATAAGCCTTGCTTGGAGAGCAATTTTTGAGCTTCCTTGGCAATCCCTTGATCACATGCACCCAGGAAAGAAGGCATCGCCTCTAAAATAGTTACTTTAGAGCCGATGCGGCGCCAAACTGAACCAAGCTCTAAACCAATCACGCCAGCACCAATGACACCTAAGGTTTTCGGCGTGGAATCGAATTTCAAGGCGCCTTCGTTATCGCAGATCAAAACATTGTCTACGGGAATTCCAGGCAAGTGACGCGCTTTTGAACCAGTAGCAATAATCACATTTTTCGCCGTCACTGTTTCTTGATCTTTGCCGTCAATCTTTACTTGAAAGCCTTCAGTAGTTTTGCCTTCGAATGAAGCATGACCTTTTAAAAGAGTGATTTTGTTCTTGCGGAATAGGTACTGAATACCGCCAGTCATTTTGGTAACAATGTCATCTTTGCGTGCAAGCATTTTTTGAGAGTCAATACTGATAGGTCCGACTTTGATTCCATGATCTGCTGCGTGATGACCAATCTTCTCAAATTCCTCAGAAGAAGCCAATAAGGCTTTGGATGGAATGCAGCCGACATTCAAACAAGTTCCACCTAGGCGTGGTTCACCTTTTGGATCGTCGTAACTATGAGATTCAGCACAAGCTACTTTAAAGCCCAGCTGGGCAGCTCGAATGGCAGCAATATACCCACCAGGGCCGCCACCAATAACTACTACATCAAATGATTTACTCATGATCTGTCCTCTTATAAATCAAGCAAGAGACGTGATGGATCTTCTAATGCATCCTTCATCGCAACCAAACCAAGAACCGCTTCGCGACCATCGATGATGCGATGATCGTAAGACAAGGCTAAATAATTAATTGGACGAATCACAATCTGACCATTCTCAACCACGGCGCGCTCTTTAGTGGCATGAATACCCAAGATCGCTGATTGAGGAGGATTAATGATTGGCGTAGAAAGCATCGAACCAAATACGCCACCGTTGGAGATGGAGAATGTGCCACCCGTTAAATCTTCAATAGTGAGCTTACCTTCGCGCGCTTTTGCCCCGTACTCAGCGATCTTTTTCTCAATATCAGCCAAAGTCATTTGGTCTACATCACGCAAAATGGGAACGACTAAACCGCGTGGTGAACTAACGGCAATACCAATGTCAAAGTAGCCGTGATAAACAATGTCATTGCCATCAACGGAGGCATTCAAAAGAGGGTATTTCTTTAGGGCATGGGTTGCTGCTTTCACAAAGAAGGACATAAAGCCCAACTTAACGCCATGAACTTTTTCAAACTGATCCTTGTACTTGTTGCGCAAGGCAATGACTGGGGCCATGTTGACTTCGTTGAAGGTAGTCAAGATGGCATTGTTTGCTTGAGACTCAAGCAAACGTTCAGCAATGCGTGCGCGCAGCCGGCTCATTGGCACGCGCTCTTCTGGGCGGTCACCCGTTGGAATTGGTGCGCTTGGTAATACAGCAGATTTTGCTCCGCCAGCAACAGCGCTAACCACATCACCTTTAGTGATACGACCATCGCGACCAGAACCAGAAATCTGGCCTCCGCTTAGATTATTTTCCGCCATCAATTTTGTGGCGGATGGAGCAGCGGCAATAGATTTTGCTGCGGGCGCTACCTTCGCTGGGGCTGGGGCTGGGGCTGGAGCTGGAGCTGCAGTTGGAGCCGCAGTAGGAGTTGCAGTAGCCACAGCAGTGCTATCAATTCTGCCAATTAATTGCTCGGCTGCGACGGTAGCACCATCAGCTTCTAGAATTTCAGTTAATACGCCTGCTGATGGCGCTGGAACTTCTAAAACCACCTTGTCGGTTTCAATTTCGATCAAGATTTCATCTTGAGCAACAGCATCGCCAACCTTCTTTTTCCACTGCAATAAAGTAGCTTCAGCCACTGACTCGGAGAGTTGAGGAACTTTAATTTCAAAAATAGCCATGATTAATCCTATTTAATATATCGATGTGAGTGATGTCGACGATTACTTCGTGATGACATAACCTTTGAGTTTGGCAAATGCCGCGTTTAGAAGTGATTTCTGCTGTTCTTGATGCAGATGGGCATAGCCACAGGCTGGAGAAGCTGATGCTGGACGCCCTGCATAGGCCAATTTTGTGCCATCGACCATATTTTCCATAATATTGTGCTGGACAAAGAACCATGCGCCTTGGTTTTGTGGCTCATCCTGACACCACACAACCTCCTCTAGCTGCGGATACTTTTTCAATTCAGTCACCAAGGCTTTGTGCGGGAATGGATACAACTGCTCCAAGCGAATGATTGCCACATCATCGATCTTTTTCTCTGTGCGCGCTTTAACTAGATCGTAATAGACCTTGCCAGAACACATCACTAAGCGACTTACTTTGCTAGCATCGATAGTGGCATCGACTTCTGGCAAGATGGTTTGAAAACCACCCTTAGTAAACTCCGTTAATGGTGAAGCCGCTTCTTTGTTGCGTAACAACGATTTTGGCGTCATCAGAATCAGCGGTTTGCGGAACTGACGAATCATTTGGCGACGTAATACGTGGAAGATCTGCGCTGCAGTAGTGGGTTGAATTACCTGCATATTCGTATCGGCACATAACTGCATGAAGCGTTCTAAACGGGCAGATGAATGCTCTGGTCCCTGACCTTCGTATCCATGGGGCAACATCATCACCAGGCCATTAGCACGACCCCACTTTACTTCGCCTGAAGCAATGAATTGATCGATAACCACTTGTGCGCCATTTGCAAAGTCACCGAATTGTGCCTCCCAAATAGTTAAAGTGTTAGGTTCCGATGCGGCATAGCCATACTCAAAGCCCAGCACAGCCTCTTCAGACAAAATCGAATCGATCACCAGAAACGGCGCCTGATCTTTTGCCACATGACGCAACGGCATATATGTGCCGGTATCCCATTTCTCGCGATTCTGATTATGCAAAACTGCATGACGATGGGTAAAGGTGCCGCGACCACTGTCTTCACCAGATAATCGAACAGGATAGCCACTGGCAACTAAAGAAGCGAAAGCCATATGCTCTCCCATACCCCAGTCAATATTAGTCTCGCCGCGACCCATTGCTGCCCGATCTCTAAGCACCTTCTCAACCAAAGGATGAACTTTAAAATCTTCGGGAATGGTAGTAATCTTCTCGGCTAAGCGCTTCCATTCCGTCAATGGAATGGCAGTATCAGCTTCATCAGTCCACTTCTTATTTAAGAAAGGTGACCAATCTACAGCGAACTTACCCTTGAAATTACTTAGAACTGGATCGGATGTTTGTATGCCCGCATCCATAGCAGCGCGGTACTCTTTGACCATAAGATCGCCAGTACCAGCCGGCAAAACACCCTGCGCCTCAAGCCTGTCAGCATAAAGCTTACGTGTGCCGGGGTGCAATGCGATGGTTTTGTACATCAATGGCTGAGTCATTGCGGGCGTATCTTGCTCGTTATGACCTAGTTTCCTGAAGCACACAATATCAATCGCTACATCTTTGTGAAACTTAGTGCGGAAATCGACTGCTAATTTAGTAGCCAGAACTACTGCCTCTGGATCATCGCCATTAACATGCAATACCGGTGCGTCAACTACTTTCATGATGTCCGTGCAATACAAGCTAGAACGTAAATCACGCGGGTCTGATGTCGTAAAGCCAATTTGGTTATTGATAACGATATGAACCGTGCCACCAGTGGAGTAACCACGAACCTCGGACATCGCCAAAGTTTCTTGTACCACGCCTTGGCCAGCAATGGCTGCATCACCATGCACTAGGATGGGCAATACTTGCTCACCCAATAAATCACCACGGCGCTCCATGCGAGCACGCGCCGAACCCTCCACTACTGGGTTCACAATCTCTAGATGGGATGGGTTAAAAGCCAAAGACAAATGCACAGGACCAGCTGGAGTAGAAATATCGCTGGAGAAACCTTGGTGATATTTCACATCGCCTGCGGGTAATGTTTCCGGTCCTTTATGCTCAAACTCAGCGAATAAATCAGTAGGCATCTTGCCCAGAACGTTTACCAAGACATTCAGACGACCACGATGGGCCATGCCAATCACAATCTCTTGCACACCTTTGGAGCCGGCTTGACGAATCAACTCATCCATACAAGGAATAAAGCTGTCGCCACCCTCCAATGAAAAACGCTTTTGACCTACAAACTTAGCCTGCAGGTAACGCTCCAAACCTTCTGCGGCTGTCACGCGATCTAAGATTTGGCGTTTTTCATCCACATTAAAATGAGGGGTTGAACGACAAGATTCTAGTTTTTCTTGCCACCACTTTTTAATAGTCTGATCGGCGATGAACATATATTCAGGGCCAATCTTGCCACAATAGGTTTCACGCAAGGCTTGCAGTAAATCACGCAAGCTCATCTCCGTCTTACCGAAGAAAGTATTGCTAGTATTGAAGACGATATCCATATCGCCATCAGTAAAGCCATAAAAAGCGGGGTTCAACTCAGGAATATCAGGACGTTCGGTGCGCTTTAACGGATCAATATCCGCCCAACGATTGCCAACGTTTCGATATGCCGCAATTAATTGCTGAACACCAACGCGTTTACGCCCCATTTCAGAGTCAGCCGAATCAGAAACCGTTCTGATGGGGCCCTGCTTTGCGCGCTCCGCAAAGGACGCAACAATAGGAGCATGGGCAATATCAGCTCTAGATGAACCATCAACAGCAGGTACTTGCTTCACGTTATCAAAATAATCTCGCCAGTGATCAGCCACTGAAGCTGGATCGTGCAAGTAGGATTCGTAGAGTTCCTCTACGTAGGGGGCGTTTCCGCCGAAGAGATAGGAGTTATCCCTTTGGTCCTGCATCATGATGCTCACCTTTCATCGGGTTTCCCGAATAAAAACTGTGGTTAAAACCATTCGTTATGC
>Ga0316220_1004743_pt1 | contig 10141 bp, 10 predicted proteins | sample TBH18005metaG_FD_203632 | JGI IMG/M metagenome (GOLD analysis project Ga0316220, IMG submission 203632) | Freshwater microbial communities from Trout Bog Lake, Wisconsin, USA - TBH18005 | ecosystem: Environmental > Aquatic > Freshwater > Lake > Hypolimnion/Profundal zone | place: USA: Wisconsin...
TTTTCAATTGGTTTCATACAAGGTGTTGTCATATTGTGCTTATATACCTTTTGTAAAATAGTCTTTAAAAATAAAACTTTACTATACAAAACCACTGTTTTCATTTTACTTTTTACGGACAGTATCGCAAATATTATGGCCGTAATATATTTCACGAGTTTGATGACGAGGACCAGCAATTGTGGATATATGACTCTGCAACACACAGGTATCGCAGGCCATCTGCAGAAGAAGTAAAAGAGGCCGAGCAAGTCGAAATAGATAAAATTCGTAAAATGGATGCTGCGAAAAAGGCCACGGCTATTTTGGAACACAAGAAAGAGATCAGGGCGGCTCGGGTTATACAACGGTGGTGGCGTGGGTGTCTTTACAATCCCCCGAATGGCATCTTTTACAAACGGGCCATGGCGGATTTTAATGGGATCCGGGATACTATGATTATTGATGATGTTCTAGTGTAAATGTTTTACAAAACACAAGTGTTTGTGTCAGATAAAAAGGAAAAATATCTATTGAACGGCGGGATTTTAAAAATGCCTGACTTGCTTCCAACGTCATGCCACAATCGATTATCATGTATGCCAAGACAACACATATCGACCTACTCTTGCCCTCCAAGCAGTGTACCATGACAATTCCACCATTTTGTATGACTGTTCGAATGTGTGATAATGCACAAGGTAGTATGGTCTCTATATTTGCCTCGTATGAATCATCGTCTACTGCTATCTTGTCATAAATCATTCCAACCCGTTCAGTAAATTCAAGCTCGGATGCCACATTCAAAATATGAGTAATCCCTGCGGTTTTCAACACGTTCTTGTCAAAAGCTTCGTCAAGATTCCCAACCCAAAGCCCATTTGCAACTTGTGTCATTTCTACTACTTATTTAAGATTTTTGATTATAATTTTATAGTGGGCAAGCTCTTTTTGTCCTCAATCCAATGGATACTTAAAGCTTGATGGCAACTTGTCACATATACAAGTAAAGAAATGGAGTGTAGGTATCGTAAACGTAATCTTGAAGCTTTTGTTCAAAGTTTACCAGTCGCAAACATAAAATTTATGTATTTAAATGCTTCAACTAATGATGTAGAAGTCAAAACTCAATTCCATGTTTATGCCATAAACAGAAAAAATTATTATGTTGTGCATTCAAATCATAAAGATGGTGTATATGTTTTTGAAGAATCTAAACTTAAATATTTATTGGAATCATTTTCTATTAAAAGTCGGGAACCTATAGTTTTGAATAATATCAAGTTTCAAGACCGCATTTATAAGAAAAACACTACAGACGGTGAAACCTACGATGTCAACCATGGTGATCACATGACATTTTTTCTGTTGTGTCCAAGAAATTTAACTACAGTTGTCAAGGCACACTTGACTCATTATAAGGATAATGTAAATGACTACACGTTTGCAAGATCTATTAAAATGTGCAACTTTACATTTCCCGAATCTTTAGATAATTTCAACAATATTCATTGTGAACATGATGATGGTATCCCGATTAGAAAAGATACTATAGAGTCTCAATTTGGATTTCAAGCTAGAATAGAAATCGTGAAAAATCTATGTGTTCAAATGCTAAAGCATGATCATAGTACTCCTATACGTGGGGGCAGGAGACCCCCGCAGGGTTATAAAAATGTACATTTCTTTGTAGAAGAACTCTCAAGTTTTCTCTTTGATACATTTTTTAGTAAATTATTTCCACACTGGGAATTTATCATGATATACGATGAAGACGGTCAAATGTCTAATGATCATATTGTTATTTTAGCATCTGATGATGAATGTAATAGATCTGTCTTTCACATAGACCCACATCGATGTTTCAAAGCATGCCATGCTCATAATAATCCTATCATGGCTACCAAAAGGGAAAGAACATGTTTGAAAAAATGGCATGCATGTATCAAGTCAATCCAAGAATATCGTAAAAATAATATATATTAAAGAAGGGTGAATATATCAAAGGTATACATCACATGCCATCTGATCTCGTGAATGCCATGTTGGCCCTATACATGGATGAAAGTTCGCAACACTTTCTAAATTTGAAAAGTGAAATCCTGAAATATACATTTGAAGAACGATACTGGGTTTTCAATAATGCTTTCATAGCCAATGGCTGGCAGGTGTCCGTGAACAAATGCACAATATAGGCTTGATGCCACCTCAAGACTGGCTCATGTATAAACAAAAAGTCACAGAGGTGGCTTGACTTTTATTTATCTGTTCAAAAACCAAATGACAGCATCTTTGCTTGATCCATTTGTCAAAGGACGCGACGCACTTCTCATTCCCCACTTTGCCCCATTCTTAAAACATAAAGATGACAAGATATATCCACTGCTTCTTGGTGGCATCTCCCTTGTGCGGTGTGTTGATAAACCTCAAACTGTTCAAACCCAGGATATTGATATCAAATTTGTTACAACGGACCACGCACTTGTAGACGAGGCCGTAGGGATGCGCACGATTTTCCTGGACAACATCCTAGCCGATCAAAAAATCAGGAAAGCGTTTCCCACATTGCAAAAGAGTGAGGTCGACACAACGTTGATCACCCTGCGCCAAACCCTATTCATTATCGATTCAGCGTCAGGAAAGCGCCATGTCATCATAGATACAGGCATTGCATCAAGCAAGACGTTTCCCATTTTCCACCATTATCAAAACTTGTTCACTTTGAAATCAAACTCGTCCACACACCACCCTATTCCATATTACGTTTACAATCAGCTGCCGTTTGCCACATGCAACTGGACCTATTACGATACTGTCCGTATGTTGAACTCGACCAAGCAAGATTGGGACAAGCACCCAACATCCAGATTCCATTTTGAAAAATATCAAAAGTATATCGGCAAGTTTATTCACATGTACTCGTTTATTAATAAAAAGGCCCTTGATATCAATGTCCCAACTGCGCCCACACCCATGCAAATGGTCAAGGTAGAAACGGAACTTTACAACAAGACAAACTTGCTTCGCCTTGTCAAAAAGATAGTGCCATCCCCCGAACTGAACGTTATTGCACAAAATGTCCTCCGCTATTTGCTCAAGAATACACTCGGAAAATATATGAAGAAATACAAGACACGGGATTATTATCCAGTGGTCAACGGTGGTGCCAACATTCCTAGGTGTACCAAGAACCGCAATTCGATCCCTATCAAGGACATTGATCTACCATTTATTATAAACAATGACGATGTGATGTCAAAAGTGGTCAAGGCTCGTGCCGATTTCGTGAATGATATTCTAACTGATGCGCCGTTGCTCACATTGTTGTCCCGAATTTCAAAAGATACAAATATGAATATAACCATACGTCTCAACGATTTGATCACAACCGTCAAGGATGCAGAATACAAGTCGCTCATTGAAAAGATGCGGCTACAAAAAATAGCGCTTGATTTTGCAGACAAGGATAACAATCTGATCCTTTCGATGGACCTCGTGGATAGTATTTTGTTGCACAAGGGTAATGCATCTAATGGTGAGTGGCACACGTATGATCGCTATATCAATACTGATTTGCATGACGCTATACCATACGTAACAGATCAACACGGGGTGATGTATGTGACTTGTGGTTACCTTTTTTTCGATACTCTCAAGTTGATTACAATTTACCAGGCTGAATATAAAAAGACACACAACCCGTGGCACTTTAAACAATATGTGAAATATCTGGGCAAGTTTGCGCTTTTGCAACCAGTCAACACGAATGCCATGTATGAAAAGGCCAAGCGCTTGGTGAATGGTTTCGACTTATGGGATCAAACGAGTATGTTGCAAGTGCCGAGATACAAGCAGCAGCAACTTGCTCGCCTTTTGAAATATATGCAAAAAGAAACTTCCACTGTGAATTTCAAAAGCGTGTTGAAACATGTCACGGACTTGACAATGGCAAATTAAACTCGAAAAATCTATTGACTTGGGTGTTGTCATATGCGTTTCTAGTGTTCTTTTTTTCACTTGTCAGAGTATAATGTCGGTATTAAAATATACATTTAATTTTAAAGAATTTCCTTTACGTATATCCGCAATAGAACTAAAAAAAGGGGCTGTTGTCTATAGAGCATCAAAAACAGACCCGAAACTTCCTGTACATCCTCGATTCTATAGCGAGTTTGAATGTGCTGCGTTATATCAAAATGTTACAACACCAGTTTGGATGTGCACTTTCAAGGAATTGCGATTGCTTGACATTCGGATGATGCGAAATATGGTAGTCGAATCACTGTTAGATATGCGTGACATCAAGTTTGAAAAAGAAGTCATGTTTGGGAACCAAAAACAGTATACATTTGGATATTATGTCGAGCAATTTATGCTTGCTTATGGTCTACGTCCCATGAGTGAAAATGGTCTTGCAAACCTCAACAAACCCTTTCAAAATTTTGGTTTGAGAATGAGTATATTTGACAAGGACGATATAGCCGTAGCTCTACTAAAATATATTTTCTATCCACTGTATGCTGGTTATGTTGCGCCACAATTAATTCAGCAAGGTGGTGTCAACTTTCATCATGAGATTTGTTTATTTACACCAGACCAAAGTATTGAAAGTGCTAAACAACAAAACACAAAACGTCACGATATTCTTCCTTATGATGTTTTAAACAATCAACAAGGTGGACGCGAAGTATATCCAATGGAACTTGCTCCAATGGAACTTGCTCAAGATAAAAGACGGAAAAATCTGAAAGAGCCACCTGCAGAATCTGTCATAAAAAACAAAGAGCCTACTTTCCAGTTACACGAAAGGATACAAATGGGTCAAGATAATGTATATGATGAAAAAATGGACGAATACTTGATGGCTTTTGAAAACAATTCAAGTTTCCAAGAATTGAAAAAACGCGTACATTCACAAATGATTTTGACCATGTAAAAATAAAATACCCGAATATGATAGATATAATGGATAGAATAAAGAAAATTCGATTATCATTTCACTCGTTTCCAACAACATGGGGTGTCATTAAATTGACTGAGAATATGGTGTTTTTTACAAAACCCCCCGAAAATAACACCTTGTCACGTTATTACAACCTCGCCACAATGTGTTCATCACAAGAAGAAAAGATCCTTGTTTACCAACCAAGTAAACAATTGAATATTGTTGACATTCGTGTATTAAAATACATATTGCTCGAGACTAAAATTGCACAGTATAATATGGTGAATGGACAATATAATGATACTGTACAATTGACTAAATGCATGCATCAACTTGGCTTAGTTGGGTATTCCGAACAAAGTTACTACTCGAGAAATAGACAAAAACCTCTTGAGCATTTTGGAAATATTTTGGATCTAGATATTGATTGTCTTAAATATTTGTCTGATCTGTTAAACACTACAATTGACGGGTATATATGCCCAAACATGTACCCTTCAACGATTCATCATGTTTGTATTTTTAACCAATCAAATATGACACTTACAAGTGAAATAACTACGCAACCAGATCAAATGGTAGTTGATAATTTAGAATCAATTACAACATACCTCGAAATCCCTAAAATTACAATGGAAGTATACACGAATGCAAAGAAATCATCAAGTGGTGGTAGGTTAGTTAAGAAAGGTGGTGTTATAAACGGCCAAAATCCATCTATCGAAGTAGAACCACCACTCACACAAGAACAACTCCTACCAATACAATTAGAAGAACTAGAAGAACAAATTGAGGCTAACACTTTGAATCCAGTTGTACAATGCGGAATATCTCTAAATGACACTCTTCAAGAATTTGTTGGTAAAATATTTATTCTCCTAACATGTATATTACATGAGTCTTTGTACCTTGTAATGAAAAGCACCCCCCAGAAAAAAGAAACTATTCGCCATACAATACATTATCACTATCGGCCTCTTGTCGAACATAGGAAGAACAAAACTAAAACTGATATATTTGTTTTAAAACCAGGAATGGATAAATTACTCGCGACAATAGTAGTGGACACAATAATACAGTTATTTTGGAATACAGATGGTGAAAAGAAATTAGATTTAACCAGTATACAAACAGGCTTACAAACAATGTTTTCTGGAAAAAAAGAATCAACAATATTTGATAAAATACTTTCAATTCTCAGAACAAAGTACTCTCTTAGTGAAATGTTGGGGGCAATATATGGAATTACTGTACATGCTGGAATGTTCAGTGTTATATATCAAGCTTTCCTAATATCAAATGATAATAAAGAACTTTTACAAAACAAAATTCTACTCAAATTAAAATCTAATTTTGAGATTGTCTTGACCAATGTACAGGACATGTTTGGATTACCAAAATCATATAAAACAGAGGATTTATTACTATTACTGCAGACAAATAATGAGCTGTTGAAAAACACAGTTTGTGATCAAACATATTTCACAGAGGATAATGGTATTGCATGTAAGAAGACAAGACAAACAAAAGAACAAATACATATTTTGAATGTCAGTAAAAACAACTTGAGCAAAATAGTGTTAGACATGATGGTTACTCAAAACAACCAAGACGCCAAGGGTATATCGGTTGTCCGGAGAAATTTGAACAATCAAGAGTATATACGTAAACGGAGAGATAAACAAATTGGGACGTACACAAATGTCACACCAATGTCAAAATGTCCTGTATTCAATTCAACAAAATCAAGTGAGAGCACAAATTATAATATCATGATGGTAAACGGAGACGAATGGTATGAAGTTGTTCCTAATGGATTGTTTGAAAACATCATGAAGAAATACAAACGCACATGCAAAGCTGGGCCATCTGGATCTACGCTCATGTTGATGAACATGGTATTCGGACTTTTCGGAAATTTTATTAAACCAACACCCGTGAACCAAAAGATGTTGTTATTATGCATCATATCTGATTTCGTACCAGTTTATCACTCACTCACAGAGGTGCTGATGATATATAGCAGAGAGTACCAAAACAATCCATATGATTCAACGTTTAATGTATATACTATAGATGAAAATCCTGTCAAGTGGCTGGCAAACCATTTTGGAATAACTATCACAATTGATATGACACTTGCCACACTTGTTAAAGCTCTACTTGCCCATATTTCCCCAAATCTTTAAAAGTTGAAATAATCAGTATATTGAGGTTTCTTGTGTTTTATTAACCTTGCCTTTCAACAACAAACTATCAAGCACAACATGCAGTTCTTTATCGACTCTATGAATGCTACGGTCAGCGTCCCCGCTGGCCCTGAGAGGAACATGATGCGTAACAACATCATGGAGGAAATGTTCAAGATTGCACCCCAGTCTCACATGACTGTGGCAAGCAGCCAAGACATCGGGTCTATTCTCGCCAACGTGTGCATCGTGTACACCAGGCAGGATGCGATTCCGACCGACCTGATCCCGGCCCTTGTGAGCTGGTGCGCCAATGCTTCCGAGTATACCGCGCACCAGGCCAAGATCCTCGTGACGTCCCTCATCGCTGGTAAGCGTGTCGACGCCAACAAGGTTTTGGACGCTGCCCTACTTCAGGTGCAGCAGAATATGAGCGAGGACGCCTACATGGGCGTCTTGTTCGGCCAAGCCGTCGGTGACGCTGTGGGCTTGCCCGTGGAGGGCCACGGAAGGTCCGTGTGTGTGCCGTATGTCAACGACGTCGTCACCAAGGAGATCGTGTCCCCGCAGCACCGCCACAACTTTACGTTTGGCCAGTACTCGGACGACACCCAGCTGACCCGCGAGATGTACCTGACTCTGCTTCAGGGCCGCGGGAACATCGACCCGACCACCTATGGTCTGCGCATCGCCATGCTATTCCAGCCGGGTGCGTACAGGGTGGTGGGATACGGAGAGCAGACTGCACGCGCTGCAGAGGCCCTTCGCAATGGCGCGCACTACACTGAGAGTGGCTGCGCCAAGGGACAGGGCAATGGCTCTGTCATGCGGTCATCGTGTTTGGGCGTCCTGCTTGCAGGCAAGTCCAAGCAGGAGATCATCGAGGTGACCCGGACCATGTCTGGCATCACCCACGCGTCCCCGGCGGCCCTCGACGGGTCTGTCGCGATCGCGCTGGCTGCTAACTATGCAGTCGCAACCCGCGGTTTCCCCTTTGTGGCATCGCATTTCATCGAGTACGTGGCCACTGGCGTTTCGCCGGATTTCGCCGTGTACGTGAGGGAGCTCGAGCAGCTCGCCAAGAACGACTACCAGACCGCCGCCGCTCGTATCATCGAGATTGGTGTCTCCAACAAGGAGCGCCAGTGGGGCGACGGCATCTCGGTGGGCGCAAGGCAGACGGCCCTTTGGGCGCTGTGGTGCTTTATCGTCAGCCCGGACTCGTACGTCGACTGCATCGCGAACGCCATCATTGTTGGCGGCGACGTCGACACGACTGCAGCGACTGTGGGTGGGATCATCGGAGGGCGCGTTGGCGCAGCTGCGATTCCCGCCGTTTGGAAGATGCCGCTTCACGATTACGGTGAGTGGAACTATGAGCAGTTGATCGCAATGGGAACCAAGACGTTCGCGTACGTCAAGGACAACAATGTCACCGTTTCCAGGTAAGTCGCTTTCACTGTAGGGTAGGGGGATTATTGTGTTTTATCATATTGTATTTCCTGTGCAAATTCTAGTCTATTTTGATCCAGTTTTTCTTTTTATAAAATGTTTGTATTTTCGTTTTAATGACTGGTTTACTGTTTGCAAATGTCCGTAACCTACATTGTACACCAGGGGAATAATTCCTTTCATATTTCTCCTTTGTGTATGTCTCGACACTTGCCACATTGCCATGATTTAATCGCGTGATATGTACGATTGTCGGATAAATACCTTGCCATCCTCCCAACTCGACTTTTATATTCACATGTGGAAAACAAGATTGGAAATCCTCAAATGTTTGGTTTAACCAGTTTGCATGACCTTTATCTTGTGTATGTTCGTCATCACCTTTAGCAGGGAAGAATAATTGTTGTTGTTTATACAACTGGTCGTAAATCAATCTCTCTGTATAGCAAGTATCAATTCTACGTTTTGCTTTTTTATCATTTGATTTGCCAATACATTGTTGAAATGTTTTACGAAAAGCATCGCTACCATCACCACAAGAGTGTAACCTATGATACACAGGTTTATCGAGAATAAAACTCCCCCAGTTTTGAAATACGTAATCCCTTTTATAAATTCACCGAATACAAGAGTAATACCAAGTACTGCTGATTTGGAAATCTTTAATGCTGTTTTAAATATTTTATCATGAAAACTCCTGTATACACCTCGTAAAATCTAAAATGAAACACTTAGACTTCACGCGCGTATTCTCTATTAGCCGTACGGCTTGCGGTTGACAAGTCAACCTTGAGACGTCAAACTTGTACAGTAGGCTCTTCAACTTCATGAGCCGCTCGACACAAATGTGCCGGACGAGCCCTTCCGTTGACTAGTGCCACTGTCGCTCGGTGCATGTTACGAGCTGCTTGAACGTCCCTGTCTCGCAACTTTCCGATGGTTTCGCAGGTTCTGCAGCATCGTAAGCGACGAGATTCTCCATCCACAATCATCCTGGTTCCGTCTCTTGTACACCAGGTCCTTTTCACAAGAGGCGGTTCTGTGACTGACCCACACTCGCAACACGCCTTGGTAGTGTAGTGCTCTGAAATGGGAAAGACAGCTACTCGGCGTCCGGTCTTCCTCACCCTTTCAAAGGCACGTTTGTACGCAGCAGCTAGCTTTGATGTTGGGACAGCGATTTCACCCCTTGGGCCGTTGGGTGGAAAGGCGGCATCGCCAATTCCAATGACCAGAGGCCGAGTCTTGGGTTCACCTTTCAGAGCTACAGAGATAAACTCTCCAACCGCACGATCCAGACACGTCTTTTTCTTACGGAAGGCAATCATCTTCCATCGCTCCCTCTCCTTGTCTCCAAATACGTCAGTGCGAAGCACACTTTGGTGGACACTCTCAGTCCGGAAGCGCGTGTCCCATGAATCTGGATCGCACGAGTGCAAGCTGCCAAGCGACAGTGCATCGTATGCCACTCGCAGCTCAGGATTCGACTTGATGCGGTCTGCTTCCCACTTCCTTCGGATCTTGAGCTTGGTGTAGGCGTGGTACTTGTTTCGGGTCAGCAATGTCGTCACCCACT
>Ga0316220_1004768_pt1 | contig 10110 bp, 11 predicted proteins | sample TBH18005metaG_FD_203632 | JGI IMG/M metagenome (GOLD analysis project Ga0316220, IMG submission 203632) | Freshwater microbial communities from Trout Bog Lake, Wisconsin, USA - TBH18005 | ecosystem: Environmental > Aquatic > Freshwater > Lake > Hypolimnion/Profundal zone | place: USA: Wisconsin...
TGAATACCTTTCTTTTCAGCAAAGATGTAAGGCAACATCTTTGGATTCCACTTCTTTTTCAGATGGCCAAAGTGAACACCGGCTTCTAAAAGTTGCTGTTGTAATGAAGTGTTATTTTCCATTGTATTAGTTTGAAATTTTTAATTTGAAATTTGAAATTGAGTTGTTGATATACGAATTGAAAATCAGAAATATCAAATCTCAAATCGTTAACGTTTGCTGAACTGGAAGCTTCTTCTAGCTTTCTTATGACCGAATTTCTTACGTTCAACACCGCGTGGATCACGTTTTAACTGACCGGCTGCTTTTAAAGCAGGACGGAATTCAGGATTCACTTCCAGCAACGCGCGGGCAATACCCAGCTTAGCTGCCTCAGCCTGACCTTTTAATCCGCCACCCTGTGCATTGATAACGATATCGAACTTACCAATCACATCAGCAGATTTCAAAGGAGATTCTACCTGATTTTGTAAATACACTAATGGGAAATAAGCTTTGTAATCTTTGTCGTTCACGGTAATCTTTCCTTCACCCTTGCTTAAGAACACACGGGTTACGGCTTCTTTACGGCGACCAACTGCATTTTTTTGTTTTTCCATTTTTTTATGCTTGATGCTTTAGTGTTAAACTAAAGCAATGGTTTAAAATTTGAATTCTTTTGGCTGTTGTGCACCATGCGGATGTTCGGCACCTGCATACACAAATAATTTCTTGACCATTTTACGGCCCAGACGGTTTTTAGGAAGCATACCTTTTACAGCTCTTTCCATAATTACTTCAGGGCGTCTTTTCAACAGGTCCTGTGCAGCTTCTTCTTTTTTACCACCCGGATAACCCGAATAGTTGATGTATTGTTTTTGCTCGCCTTTATTGCCGGTAAAAACAACTTTGTCCGCATTAACTACAATTACAAAATCACCGCAGTCTACGTGTGGTGTGTAATAAGCTTTGTTCTTACCGCGAAGAACAGAAGCGATCTTAGAAGCGATGCGTCCCACGGTTTGATTAGTACCGTCTACAACATACCAGTTGTGCTTAACGGTAGCCGCATTTGCATGCTTGGTGGTGAAATGAAGTTTACTCATGATAATTTTGTTTAAATGATGCTGAGGCTATCCCCTCAACTTAAAATATCCCGATTTTTTCGGGACGGCAAAGGTGCTGCTGTACAGTTTATTTTCCAAGGATTTGTGAAAGTATTTTTGATCGCACCTTTGCAATAGATTGATTATCAATAAAAAATTTGTCTATGTTTTATTATAGTTTGATAAAATGGGCGGTTTTTTTGCTATTTAGCTATGGCTGCTTAACAGCATTCAGCTATTTCAATAGTTCTCGGCAATCATAAAAACACAGAACTTCGTCCCCTTAATTACAAGAATTGTCCTACCAGAAATTTAAAGCCAACCATATTTTCACAGGAACCGAGATCCTCGATCAGGATCATGTGCTTATAACAGATGAGAAAGGGATCATTCAGGAGATCATTCACGCAAAAGATGCAGGAGAAGATATTCAAATATTCAAAGGCCTCTTAAGTCCCGGGTTCATCAATTGCCATTGTCATTTGGAACTAAGCCATATGAAAGGGCTGATACCCGAAAGAACCGGATTGGTGGATTTTGTTTTTAATATTGTTACTCAGCGTCATTTCCCGGAAGAAGAGATATTGGATGCCATTGCCAAAGCTGAAGATGAAATGATCCATAACGGCATTGTTGCAGTAGGCGATATTTGTAATAATACTTTGAGCATCCCGCAAAAATCAAAACAACGTTTAGCGTATTATAATTTTATTGAAGTAAGCGGATGGTTGCCGCAAATTGCTGAAATGCGGTTTGCGCGTAGTAAAGAGATCTATGATGCTTTCGGTCGACCGTCAACGGTCAACGGTCGACAGTCCTTGGCTCCACACGCCCCTTATTCCGTCAGCAACGAATTATGGGAATTGATCGCGCCTTTTTTTAAAAACAAAACAACTACCATCCATAATCAGGAAACCGATTTTGAAGATGCTTTGTTCATCAAGGGCAGCGGCGACTTTATAAGAATGTATGAAATGATGAAGATCGATAACGGCTTTTTCAAACCCACGGGCAAGAGCAGTCTGCGTTCTTATCTTCAAAAATTCAAAGGGGCCGAGAATGTTTTATTGGTACATGATACTTTTATAAAAGAAGCTGATCTTTCGTTCATGAAATTTTTATCAGAACAGGATCGACTACAATTTTTTTGCTGTTTATGCGTTAATGCTAATACCTACATCGAGAATGCTTTGCCCCCTGTTGAAATGATGCGCAAGCAAAATATCAACATCACGATCGGAACAGATAGCCTAGCAAGCAATTGGGGACTCAGTATTTTAGATGAGTTAAAAAGAATAAGGCAGCATTTTTCTTCCGTACCAATTTCAGAACTGCTTCAATGGGCAACGATCAACGGCGCAAAAGCCCTGCAGTTGCAGCAAAGTTTGGGTAGTTTTGAAAGAGGAAAAAGACCCGGAGTGGTTTTAATAGAAGGATTGAAAGATGGGAATATTGCCGAAGCATCAACAGCAAAACCCGTTTTATGATCAAGAATCTATCCCTCTCATCCCTTGTTTCAGTAGTTTTTTTTACTGCGTATACTTTTACTGTTTCTAAATTTCAAACATCTTATCTGGTAGGCGCTAAATTTGGCTGGCCTCTGGTATTCTTTAGTACAGAGCCCGATAAACAGATCATGGCGGGCAGGTATTTTTCATTTGTGAATCTCTCGATTGATTTTTTGATCTGCTTTGTCTTTAGTTTCCTGTTGGTACAGCTCTTATCATTCGGCAAACGTGATAAACGCCATTTAGCTTAATTAGATTTCGGAGACTTAAAGAAATGGAACACGGATGACACCGATGATACAGATTATAACGTATTTAATACCGCTATGCGGTATTTCACTATAAATCAGCTTGTTTTTCTTTAAAATAAATAGAGGATGAATATATTCAGCAATTGATCGAACATCAGCGATCATCAACTTCATCAGTGTTATCTGTGTTTTATCTTTCGCATCTTATCGAAACCATTTCCATTTAGCTTAATACTTCCTGCAAGACCGCAAGGCTGCGCATTTCTCCAAAGTCTGCAATATGCAACATGATATATTGCTGATAGGCGATCAATAATTGACGACGCATATTTCTGTTGAGAGGAATATTTTCCAGGTCTTTATACTTTTGGATCGTCAGTATCTGAGAAGTGATCCTTGCATCATCATTTATAAGATAATAGGGATGTAAAGGAATATCATCAATAAAAAATCCCTGCTGCAGATCCAATACCGGTGTGCTTTCTAAATAGGTTCCATGAATTTGAAAGCCCAGTTCACTTCCCAGATGCAAAGTAAAATAGAGGGGCAGATTGGCTACAAAAGTTTCGCTGCCTTTATCTATTTCTTTCAATGTTTCTTCGATCAGATAAAACAGATCGGGATTCGCTTCGGGTTGTTTCAAACTATGCTGCAGCATTTCTATCACATACATAGCAACGGCATTGCGCACCACATCATACAATATTTTTTCGTAGAGATAACAGCATTCATATTCTTTGATGAACTGTAATTGTTTCTGTTCGTTATGATATACTTCCATTTCCAGCATCATGGCCGGTTGAAAATAATTCGCCTTGCCCTGCGATGTTTTGCCCGATTGACGAACACCTTTAACGATATAACTCTGCACACCAAACAGTTCTGTATACACTGTACTGATGATACTTGTTTCACCATATTTAACGGTGCGGAGAATGATGCCCTTTGTTTTGTGTAGCATTAACGATTGAAATGAACAATACAAATGTAGAAGATGCTATTGTATTGTTGACGAAATCGGAATAACCAATGGCTTTAATTTGATGATGCCTATAAAATTCAATCCTTTCATGATCTGATAGGTCATATCAAATTCATACCATTTCTTGGCGAAGTTGGCATCATCTTTTGCAAAATGATGATTGTTCTGAAACAGTTCGCCCATCAGTATCACGCCAAAAGGAGTTGTGTTCTTCGAATGATCGCCGTTATCGTAATTGCTATATCCGTATTTATGTCCGCACCAGTTCACCACAGCACCCTGTATCGGACCCATTAAAAAATGAATCGGTAATAAGAGAAACCACCAATAGTTAGGAGCGAAATAAAAATAGAAGGTCGTATATAATACGCCGAAAAATATTCTTGTTGCAGCATGATGACCCAGCTTATCCAGCTTATCCCAAACGGGTAAATACTCTATGGTAAATTGTGCTTCCGGTAAATTTTTGCCAGTTAAAAATCCTTTGAAAATAACAATGGTATGATACATCATCTGATACACGTCTTTAAAGAAATGCGGTGAGTGCGGGTCTTTCTCTGTATCGCTGTATACATGGTGCATGCGATGCATCACGCCATAAGCTCGTGGCACTAAATAGGAAGAACCTTGTACCAGCCATGTACTGAAATAAAATGTACGCTCCCAATTCTTGCTGGTCGTATACATCTGATGAGAGGCAAAGCGATGCAAAAAGAATGAATGAAAGAACAGTGACAGGAACCAATGGCATAAAAAGAATGTGATGATAACAAGCATGCTTAGGTTTTATGGGGGTGAGGAAGCTTGGTAAGGTAGGCGAATAAGTGAAGAAACAACAATTCCTGTTGAACTATTAACTGATGCTACTATATAATACTGATTTTGCTGAGCTTTGATAGGAAGCGAAGAATAGAACTCGGAAAACACGGATGAAGCAGATAAACACGGATAGCCTAACAATTACTGTATATACTTGGTCTCTTCTAGAAATTTAAAAGAAAGCAAACAGATTTGCACTGAATTATGCTGCCATGCAGCATACAGATCCGTTATCATCAGTTCTTTCAGAGTTATCCGTGTTCCATTTCTTCTACACTGCTTTCCTTCTGGATTAATTATAATGCACCTGTAAATTGTTTGAGAAAGCGAACATCATTTTGTGAGTATAAACGAAGATCGTTGACACGATATTTGAGCTGACAAATTCTTTCAACGCCCATACCAAATGCAAAGCCCGTATACTTATTAGGATCAATGCCAAAATTTTCCAGCACTTTGGGATGCACCATTCCGCTTCCCAATATTTCAACCCAGCCGGTATGTTTACAAACATTGCAACCATCGCCGCCGCAGATCAAACAACTGATATCCATTTCGGCGCTTGGTTCGGTGAATGGAAAATAAGACGGGCGAAAACGAACTTTTGTATCCTTGCCAAACATTTCCTGCACAAAGAAATACAGGGTTTGTTTCAGGTCGGCGAAACTTACATTTTCATCAATATATAATCCTTCTACCTGATGAAAGAAACAATGTGCTCTTGCACTGATGGTCTCATTTCTATACACACGGCCCGGACAGATCACACGGATCGGGGGTTTTTGTTTTTCCATCACACGTGCCTGCACACTGCTGGTATGCGTACGCAATAACCAGGCGGGGTCCTGATTGATATAAAATGTATCCTGCATATCGCGGGCAGGATGATCTTCCGGAAGATTCATTGCACCGAAATTATGCCAGTCGTCTTCTATCTCCGGACCTTCGGCCACTGCAAAACCTAATCTCTTGAATATGGAAACGATCTGATTGCGAACTATGCTTAAAGGATGACGGGTACCTAATGCAACAGGATCGCCGGGTAGGCTCCAGTCGATTAGTTCGGAGTCCTTAGTAGGGTGTCCGGACTTGTTCTCGGAAAGTGATTGGAATTTCGTTTCAGCAAACAATTTGAACTCGTTCAATATTTGTCCGAACTCTTTTTTGCGCTCATTGGGAACATTTTTCATTTCTCCCATGATGGCTTTTACCAACCCCTTTGTACCCAACCATTTGATACGGAAATTTTCTACGGCATCGGCTGTGGATGCTTCAAATGCACTGATCTCGGTTTTGTAAGATTCTATTTGTTGTAACAACTGCTCCATGCGGCAAAGATATATCACTGATGTTAAATGATTAATGTAGGATGAAAGATGGTTGGTTTTTCTTGCTGTTGTTATTGGTCGCCGACCAATAATACGTTCGATTCCCCCAACTGTTGCCGATTTCACAAAAATTACCTGAAACAGGGGCTATTGCTTACATTTGCCACAGATGAAGTACGAAAACATGGAATACAATACAGCCAGAAATTATTTGAGTATGCGCGAATACGGCCGCCACATTCAGAAAATGGTGGAGTATGTAACGACGATCGAAGACCGCGATAAGCGTAATCTGCAGGCCAAATCGATCATAGAATTAATGGGATTCTTAAATCCGCATTTGCGCAATGTGGAGGATTTCAGACATATGCTCTGGGACCATTTATTTTTTATCAGCGACTTTAAATTAGAGATCGATAGTCCTTACCCTATTCCTCAAAAAGAGACCTATAAAGGCAAACCCGATCCCTTACCTTATCCCAGACGCTATCCTAAATATTCTCATTTGGGTAAGAACCTGGAAGTAGTGATCGAGAAAGCATTGAAAGAAGAAGACCCTGAAAAGAAAGCAGGCTTTGCTCATTCCATTGCTTATTATATGAAGCTCGCATACAGTAACTGGCATAAAGAACTGGTGCATGATGACACGATCAGAACAGAATTGAACAGCATCACAGGCGGACAATTAGAATTCAGTAACACACCTTATATCAAACATCGTAATCAGAATTTCGAAAGAGATGATTACGGCAGAAGCAATACAGGACGCAGACAGAATTTCGGCAGTCGCGACAGCAGAACAGGCGGCAGCAGAGATAATCGCAGTGCGGGTGGACGTGACAACAGAACAGGCGGCAGCAGAGATAACAGAACTGGTGGAAGTAGAGATAATCGCAGCAGCGGCGGAAGTTTTGATAACCGTAACAATAATAACAGAAGCGGAGGATTTAAAAAGAGGTACTAACCCCCCAACCCCCTAAAGGGGGAGTAATAATATTCTAAGAGCATCGGATCTATTCGATGCTTTTTTTATTGCCTATTTACCCCATCAAAATGAAGAATTAATTTTAGCCACGAATGCACGAATTAACAGGAGGGGTCTATAACGAATTTATTCATGAACATTCGTGCATACCCGGCTAAAGGAAATATAAAAGCGATGCTTTTTTATTGAGTACTTCAGCATGCAAATATTATTTTTACAAAACAAGTTTTCTCATTCATCAATACACAGCATGAGTTCATTCGAAGTAAGAGGCGGTAAAAAATTAAAAGGAGAGATCATCCCACAGGGTGCAAAGAATGAAGCATTGCAAATTTTATCTGCGGTATTATTGACTGCTGATAAAATAACAGTGAACAATATTCCTGATATCCTCGACGTGAATCTGCTGATCGAATTATTACAGGAAATGAATGTGAAAACAGAAAGAGTGGACAGACACACTTGCATCTTTCAGGCTGATGATGTGAATATCGATTATCTGGCATCTGATTCATTCCGTAAGAAAAGCGGTAAACTGCGCGGCGCTGTAATGCTTGCCGGTCCTATGTTAGCACGATTTAAGAAAGCATATATTCCCAAACCCGGAGGTGATAAGATCGGGAGGAGAAGACTGGATACTCATATCATTGGTTTTGAGAACCTCGGCGCCAAATTCGAATACGATGAAGAACATGGATATTTTCAATTATCCTCTCCGCAATTAAAAGGAACCTATATGTTACTCGATGAACCATCGGTAACTGGAACGGCAAACATAACCATGGCTGCGGTTCTCGCAGAAGGAACCACTACTATCTATAATGCTGCATGTGAACCCTATGTACAGCAATTATGTAAGATGCTCAACAGCATGGGAGCAAAGATCGGCGGTGTGGGAAGTAATTTATTGGTGATAGAAGGCGTGGAAAAATTGCATGGAACATCTCATACCATGTTGCCCGATATGATCGAAGTGGGAAGTTTTATTGGCCTTGCTGCGATGACACAAAGTGAGATCACTATTAAGCATGCAGGTGTTGCACATTTAGGATTGATACCTGAAAAGTTTCAGCAGCTCGGTATTGATTTTAAGATCAAGGGTGATGATATTTTTATTCCTGCACAGGATTCATATGAGATACAAAGTTTTTTGGACGGCGGCATTCTTACCATCTACGATAATCCATGGCCGGGATTCACACCCGATCTATTAAGTATTGTTTTAGTGATCGCTACACAGGCAAAAGGATCTGTACTCATTCATCAGAAAATGTTCGAGAGTAGATTATTCTTCGTTGATAAATTAATTGATATGGGTGCGCAGATCATTTTATGTGATCCGCATCGCGCTACTGTAATTGGCTTGGGAAGAAAAAATAATTTACGCGGCATTACCATGAGCAGTCCTGATATCCGTGCCGGACAAGCATTATTAATTGCAGCATTAAGTGCTGATGGAAAAAGTACGATCCAGAATATTGAACAGATCGACAGAGGTTATCAATACATTGATGAGCGATTAAGAAATTTGGGAGCTGATATAAAAAGAGTATAACTCAAACCGAATATGAGAAAAGCCCGGAGGGCTGAAATTTTGGTAATTCGTATAAAAGAATGAGCGGTGTAAGCCCCGGCGGGGCTTTAAGAAATTTATATGTCTTTTTTCTTGACTTAAAAATCAGTGAATATTTTTAAAACAAGTAACACATTTATATGAAGAGGTAGCGACTATTAAAAGAATGCAGTCAATCCGCAATAAAAGCAAACCTTGCATTCAGGTATTGCGGCAGTTGAATTTGTTCTCTTAATTTCAGGAATGTATCATAAGGACCATTGGCAATAAAGAGGTTTAGAAGCCAGGCAGGCACGCCTTCTCCGGGATCGATCTGTACCCGATACTCTATCTTGAATTTTTTATTGGTGAGAGGTGTGATGATCCAGTTGGCTCTGGAATATTTAACACGTACGATATGTTTTTTTTCGGGCAGCAGATCATTTACATTATTGGCTTCGATGGTGATGATCTTATTGCTGTTCTGCTGCAACTTTAAACGCACGGTGAGATCACGGTTTAGAAATGGCCAGGGGGCCTGGATCTCTGTATAGAAAAAAATATCTGTGTCTGTGTTCTTTTTTATGAATTGAGATTTATCGGTCTTATAAACCCATTCATAGTGTTTGTTCACGTCCAGTAATACCGCAACGAGTTGTGAGACCCTTCCGTCAAATTCGCATTCCACTTTTATTTCATCTACTTTAAAATTCTTGGTTTTACGGGTGAAGACCTTAATGTTGTTCTTGTCTTTTTTCAATGACCAGTCCTCCTGTGCCTTTCCCGAAAGTTGAAAAAGCAGGCAAACGAATACTAATATGAAAGAGCTATATCTCAATCTTCGTTGTTTACTTGTGTATTAAATATACAAGGTTTTGAGGATGGCATTCATCTAATCCTATACACCGGAATTTTCCTCATGATAGATCGTCGAACACCGGCCGAATCTCAGCCGAACAAAAGAAGCGGCATTTTTTTAGGACGAGACAGGCAAACAAAAAGCCCCGCCGTTCAAGCGAGGCCAGGGATTTTGCTTTTCATCCTACCTGATTATGAGAAAAAATTGTTGTTCTTAATCATTACCCCCCGATATTTCATAAGAACAGAACAAATATATAAGACCATGTTTTTCTATGCAAGGGGGAAAACACCCTTTTTTATGTAGGGGGCTGCATGAAGGGTTGCCAACCTGCACAACTGTAAAGTCCCCGGCGGAAATACTAGAAGCATTGTAAAGCTCAGGCAGGAATAATAAGCGTAACAGATAGGTAGATAAAGCGTACATAAAGCGTACTAAAGCCGTAGTAAAGGCGTAGTAGGTGCGTTGTAATAGCGTGAGGAGTGCGTTAAGGGTTGCAAACCCTGTTAAGTTTTATAATTACAAGACAACTTGACAAAACAGTCATGAATTATATAAGAACCATATAAGGAGTATATAAGAAGTATCTAAGGAGTATCTAAGAAGTATGCGCCATTGTCTTATACTGAAAAAACTTTACACAGGGGAAGGATAATACTGATATTGCTTTACAGTGTATCACAATAGTAGCGATTTAGCTTTACAGTAATTTTTATTTTTCCATTGTTTTAATAAAGGTTT
>Ga0316220_1004776_pt1 | contig 10089 bp, 7 predicted proteins | sample TBH18005metaG_FD_203632 | JGI IMG/M metagenome (GOLD analysis project Ga0316220, IMG submission 203632) | Freshwater microbial communities from Trout Bog Lake, Wisconsin, USA - TBH18005 | ecosystem: Environmental > Aquatic > Freshwater > Lake > Hypolimnion/Profundal zone | place: USA: Wisconsin...
CTCGAACTCGAACACGCCCGGCGGGCCATTCCAGATGATGGTCTTCGCCCCGAGGATCGCCGCGCGATAGAGCGCGACGGACTGCGGGCCGGCGTCGAGGCCCTGCCAGCCCGCGGGAATGCCCGTGGCGTCGGTGGCGGGCTGCGTGTTGGCGTTGACGTCAAACTTGTCCGCGCAGACGTAGTCCACGGGAAAAATCAGCTTCACGCCGCGCGACTTGGCCTCGTCGACGAGCGCCTGCACGATCTTCGCGCCCTCGGGATCGAAGAGGCTGTCGCCGATCGCCATGCCATCGATGACCTTCTTGAAGGTGTAAGCCATGCCGCCGCCGATGATGATCTCGTTCGCCTTGCCGAGGAGGTTGCGGATGAGCGGGATCTTGTCGGCGATCTTGGCGCCGCCGAGGATGGCGAGCAACGGACGCTGCGGGTGGTCGAGCACGGCGGCGAACGCCTTGAGCTCGGCATCCATCAGGAAGCCCGCGGCTTTCTGCGGCAGGCTGACGCCCACCATCGATGAGTGCGCGCGGTGCGCGGTGCCGAAGGCATCGTTGACGTAAACGTCGCCGAGCTTTGACAGCCCGGCGCGAAACGCCGCAACGGCGGCCGGATCGGCCTTCACCGAGGTGCCGTCCTTGTTCTTGATCTTACCCTCCTCCTCGATGTGGAAGCGGAGATTCTCCAGGAGGAGCACCCCACCCGGCTTGAGCGCCGCGGCCGCCTGCTCGGCGACCGGGCCGACGCAGTCCGCGGCAAACGCCACGGGCTGGCCGAGTAATTTGGCGAGCTCGTCGGCGACGGGCTTGAGCGAGTATTTGGCGATGACCTTGCCGTCGGGACGGCCGAGGTGGCTCATCAGTACGACCGACGCACCCTGCGCCAGCGCATACTTGATCGTGGGCAGGGCCGCGACGATGCGCTGGTTGTTGGTGATGGCGCCGGTAGCCTTGTCCTGCGGGACGTTGAAGTCGACGCGCATCAGCACGCGCTTCCCCGCCAGGTTGAGATCGCGAATCGATTTGAACTTGGGCATAAAGCAAAAAGGCCGCCGCCGGAGAGGGCGGCGGCCTAGGTTTAGGTTGACCGAAGGTTAGAGGCTGGCGGCGACTTTCTTGGTGAGCTCGACGACGCGGTTGGAATAGCCCCACTCGTTGTCATACCAGCTCACGAGCTTGAAGAAGCGGCTGTTCAGCTCGATCGAGGAACCCACGTCGTAAACCGACGAGAGCTTCTCGTGAATGAAGTCGGACGAGACAACCTCGTCGCTCGTGACCCCGAGGATGCCCTTGAGGTAGGTCTGCGACGCACGCTCGAGCGCGGCGTTGATGTCCTTGAGTGACGTTTCCTTCACGGTGCGGACCGTGAGGTCGACCACGGAGACGGTGGGCGTCGGGACGCGGAACGACATGCCGGTGAGCTTGCCCTTCACTTCGGGGCAAACGAGGCCGACGGCCTTGGCGGCGCCGGTGGAAGCCGGGATGATGTTGATCGCGGCGGAACGGCCGCCCTTCCAGTCCTTCTTCGACGGACCGTCCACGGTCTTCTGCGTCGCGGTGTAGGAGTGGATCGTCGTCATCAGGCCTTCCTCGATGCCAAAGCCTTCCTTCAGCAGCACGTGCACGAGCGGCGCGAGGCAGTTCGTGGTGCAGGAGGCGTTGGAAATGATGTGGTGCTTGGCCGGGTCGTATTTCGAGTCGTTCACGCCAAGGACCAGCGTGATGTCCTCCCCCTTGCCGGGCGCGGAGATGATGACCTTCTTGGCGCCGGCGGCGAGGTGGCCCTTGGCCTTCTCCGCGTCGGTGAAGAGTCCGGTGGACTCGATCACGACCTGGACGCCGAGGGCGGCCCAGGGCAGTTCGGCGGGCGTCTTGGCGCTGACCACCTTGATGTCGCGGCCATTGACCGTGAGCACGTCGTGGTCGGCCTTGTCGGCCGCGGACTTCTTGGACGTCACCGTCCCCGCGAAGCGACCCTGGGAAGAGTCATATTTCAGCAGGTAGGCGAGATTGTCCGCGGGGACAATATCGCCCACGGCGACGACATCGAGGGTCGTGCCGAGGAGCCCCTGCTCAACGAGGGCGCGAAAGACGAGGCGGCCGATGCGGCCGAATCCATTGATTGCAACTTTTACTGCCATGGGAGGATAGGTGTTAGAGGTTAATCAACACTGCGAAGTTCAGAATAAGTCCACCGGGGGATTTCTTGGCAAGGGGCATTTGCGTTTATGCTACGACTCGCTGATCCAGAGCGCGCAGCCGAGCGCCGGCACAAAAAGCTCCGCTTCCACCGGCATCGTCGCGCCCTGGTAGTCGGCGGAAAAAAACCGCTCATGGTCGGCGAACTGCCGCCAGAGGGAAGAAGTGACTTCCGCGGGCAATGTCAGCGTGACGTCGCCGAGTGTCGGGTTGACCGCGAACAGCAACCGCGTCGCCCCCTGCGCCCGATCCGCGTTGTATAGCGCAGCTAATGCGGGCGAATTGCCCGTGGAATAAAACTGGAAGAAGCCCTCGCCGGGCCGCGAAAACTGCCGCAGCAGCCGTCCGCGTTCGCCCCGGCGAAACGCGATCCAGCCCGCAAAATACGCGTGGGTGCCGAGGTAGCGGTAGAGCCGGCGGTAATCCAACGCGTTCAGGTCGCCGCGCTGGTAGGTGTTGTTCACGCCGTGCTTCGAGCGCAGGAAGTCCTGGCCTTCCGCCAGCATCGGGATGCCGAGCGACATGAATAGCAGCGCCGCCATCAGGTGCGTGCGGCGCCGGTCGTTCACCGCGGGCGCAAAGCCGTCGTGGCCCGGGTTCTCGGTGATCACGTCCACCCAAGAGCGGTCGTCGTGGGACTCGGTGTAGTTGATCGTCTGCGCCGGCCACTTGGCGAAGAACCAGGGCGAGCCGCGGAGGAAATACTCCATCCGCTCCGCCGTCGCGTTGGCGCCGACATATTCCTTCACGTGGTCGCGGTAGCCGTCGTTCCACGACGCCCAGCCGGTGTCGCGCAGCGCGCCCGCGATGTGCCCGCGGAAGCTCCACGGCTCGGCGATCAGGATGACGCCGGGCTTCACGCGCTTCAGCGCCGCCTCGATTTCGCCCAGCACTTCCACGCCGAGCAGCTCCGCCAGGTCGAAGCGGAATCCATCCACGCCGTAGGTCTCGATGAGATGGATGCAGCTGTCGATGATCAGCCGCTTCGCCATCGCCGAAGTGGCGCGCAGGTCGTTGCCGCACCCGCTCCAGTTGGCCAGCTGCCCAGACGCATCCTGCTCGAAATAGTAGAGGCGGTCGATGAACAGCAGGTGCGCCGGCTCGCCCACGTGGTTGTAAACCACGTCGAGCACCACCGCCATCCCGCGCGCATGAAACGCCCGCACCAGCGCCTGCAACTCGCGCACGCCCGACGCCTGCTCCGGCGCGAGGGCATAGCTGCTCTCAGGCGCGAAGTAATTGTTCGTCATGTAGCCCCAGTGATACTCCTCCTTCGTGCGGTTATCGAATTCCTGCACGGGCTGCAGCTCCACGCAGTTCACGCCGAGATGATGCAGGTAAAATTCCGGGCTCTCGACCCACTTGCGCAGCCCGGTGAACCCGAGCCGCTCCTCCGCGGTCGCCTTCACCGGCGCGTTGGCCGCCAGGTCTCTCACGTGCGCCTCGGCGATCACCAAATCCTGCCACGCCGGCGTCCGGAAATGCCGGTCGCCCTCGCCCACCCACGCGCGGTCCAGCACGAAACCCGGTCCGTCGCGACCCACTGTCGCCAGCGCATAGGGGTCGAGCACGCGCACGGTCGGATCGAACCGACCCTCGCCGTCCCGCACGCCGTCGAGCGTGTACCAGTAAAACCAGCCGTGCAGGTTCTGGTTGAGCGCCACCTCCCACACGCCCACCGCCCCGTCCGCATCGGCGCGCCGGGCGAGAGGGTAACTCGTCATCGCGTCGGGCGTCGGCTTCGAGCCGAGCAGCAGCGTCACCGCGCGCGCCCGTGGCGCGAACAGCCGGAACACAGTGGTCTCCCCCCGCACGAGCGCGCCGAGCGGAAGATCGGTTTTCAGCGCGTGGAAGAAATCTCCCGGCACCAGCGGCACGGGCGGGCCGGAATTGGCTGCCCCGTCGGACCACGTGACCGCCCGCGGCTCCGCCAGGTCCAGCGGCACCCCGAGGGTGAACTGCCAGAGGTGCCAGCCCGTGCGGTGCGGGTCGAGGATGCGGTTGAAATTGCCGTTGTCATCCCGCGCCATGTTCGGCGCGTCGTCCGGCGGCATGAGCCACTGATGCTCCCCCGTCACGAACTTGAAGCGCTGGCCCGCCGTGCCGAGGAAGCGCGCCGGATCGCCCGTCCACAACAGCACCTGCTCGCCGTCCAGCTCGGCCGGCTGCAGCCGCCACTCGTCCGCGCCGATCGCCGCCGACCAGCCGTTGAAATCGCCCGCGAGGTAGACCGCGTCGCGCGCCGCGTTGACGTTCCGGCCGTGCTCCAATGGCAGGATAAACGAGATTTCGCCCTTCGGATTCAGGAAATAGCCAAACGTGCGGCCCGCGACGAGCCCCGGCGCCGGCGCCAGTCCCCCGGGCGCCGCGCACTGCTCGCCCAGGGTGAAGCGCGGCCACGAGCGGTCCGTCCAGTCGCGATCGAGTTCCACGATGCCCGTGGTGAGGGACTCAAGCCAGGCGCGGACGATCCGGGGAGCAGAGGCGGACATATAGCCTGATTAGCATCCTCCGCGCCATCACCCGGACAAGCTGGAAACGTGAAACCGGGGGAGTTTCACCCCAACTTCACCGCGCGCACCCGCCACGGTTTCGTTCCCCACCGGCGCATTAAGGCACGCGGTTGAACGCCGCGGTCACCGGCCGGCCCTCGAAATAGTCCGGCAGGGGCAGCCCCAAAAGCCAGCACACCGTCGCGCACGTGTCCTCCGTTCTGATCTGGAGTTTTGCGTCCAGCGTGAGGTCGTGGCCCGCGCGCACGCCGGGGCCGGAGACCACCCAGGGAATATGCCGGCTCCGCATGTCATCCGCGCCATGACCCTTCCCAGCGCCGCCGTGGTCGGCGGAGACGAGCACCAGCGTGGAGTCGCGCAGCCCGGCCTGTTCCAGCGCCGCCAGCACTTTCGCGATCTGCATATCCGTTCGCGCCACCTGCGCCAGTTGGGCGGGCGAGCCCCACCCGTCGGCGTGACCCGCCGTATCCACATCGGGGAAATGAATGCACAGCAGCGCCGGGTGGAATTGCGCGATGATCTTCGCCGCCTCGACCGCCACCTGCTCGTCGCTGATCTTCACCGCGGTGGGCACCGCGACGTGCGTGACTGTGCCGGGTTTGGCGAGCGCGCTGAACTTCGACTTGCCCGCCACCAACGCCGTGACGTAGCCGGCGCGGGTGGCCATCTCCAGCACCGTCGGCACGGCTGGGTAGGCGTCTTTGCCGGCGGGGAGCGCCGTGTTCCAATTCACGCCGTGCTTCTGCGGCGAAACGCCCGTCAGCATGCTGGTGCAGGACGGCAGCGTGATCGCGACGTCCGTCGTCCGCGCCCAAAAGGAATACGCGCCGTTCCGCACCAACCCGTGCAGGGTGGGCGCGTCCGCCAGCAGCAGGACATCGGGCCGGAGGCCGTCGACGATGATGATGACCACTTGCTTGACGGCCGGCACCGGACGTTGTGGCAAAGCCACCGGCGCGGCGGATTCGCCCGAACAAACGAGCGCCGCGAAGAGCCACACGACCGCAGAGGAAAGGATTCTCACGCCCTTCCATCCTTTCGGCTAGTCCGGGACCTCGCAAGCGCGCAGCGGCGGCGTCATCTGAATGTGACAGGTAGCGGCTGGCGGTCCGGCCATGTCGCAGCCAAAAGAGCGCGGATGTCATTTTGAAAGAGACTCCCCCTCGAATTCGCCTCATCAACTCTCCCGTCCCCTCGCCCTCGATGTTCCGCCGCTTTCCCGCCATTTTTCTTCGGCAGTCCCGGTTCCGCATCGGGGTCCTGCTCCTGGCTGTCGTGGCCGGTTTCGCCTCCGCCGGTCGGGCCGCGGCCGCCGACCAGGAATTGAAACTGGTGATCGTGCTCACGCGCCACGGCGTGCGTTCGCCGCTGCAAACCAACCAAATCCTCGGCAAATACGCCGCTGAGCCCTGGCCGCAGTGGAATGTGGCGCCAGGCATCCTGACCGCACACGGGCACCAGGAAATGGTCATGATGGGCTCGTATTATCGCGAGCGGTATGTCGCCGAGGGCCTGTTGTCGGGCGCGGGCACGGCGGATGCCGTGAAGGTTTATTTTCACTCTGACAGCGACGAACGCACAAAAGAGTCAGCCCTCGCCCTCGCCAGCGGTTTGTTGCCGGGCGCACCGGCGCCGGAGTTGCATGCGAAACCCAAGGGCGCAGACGACCCGCTGTATCGTTTCGTCAAAGTCCATCCCGACCTTCCCGACCGCGCTCTCGCCATCGCCGCCCTGAATGGCCGCATCGGCAATGATCCCGTCGCCTTTCTGCAGGACCACCGCGCGGATTTCGCGCTGCTGGAACAGGTCCTGTGCGGCTCCAGCGGCACGCCTCCGCCCGGCAAGCTCGCCCTGCTCGACCTCCCGACCAAGGTGCAGGGCGGGTCGAATGACCACACGGTGGGCTTCGAGGGGCCGCTGCACGTCGGCATGCAGATCGTGGACGCGCTCCAGCTGGAATACGCGGAAGGCCTGCCCATGGACCAGGTCGGCTGGGGCCGCATGACGTCCGCCCAACTCACGCAACTGCTCCACCTGCACGCCCTCTACTTTGGCCTCACGCAAGCCACGTTCTACCCCGCGCAGGTGCAGGCTTCCGGTTTGGCGCAGCACTACCTTGCGACCCTCGAGCAGGCCGCCAGCGGCCATGCCATCCCCGGCGCGTTTGGCACGGGAGCCCAGAAACTCATCGTCGTGATGGGCCACGACACCAACATCATCAATCTCGGCGGCCTGCTGGGCCTCGACTGGCGACTGCGCGGCACTGCGGAGAATCCCGTGCTGCCCGGTGGCGCGCTCGTGCTGGAACTCCGCCAGCGCAAGGCCGACGGCGCGTGCTTCGTGCGGATCAGCTACATTGGCCAGACCCTCGACCAGATCCGGAACCTCACGCCGTTGTCCGCCCAAACCCCGCCCGGCATCGCGCCCATTTTCATCCCGGGCTGCAGCGCGTCTGAGCCGGGCTTTGACGCGCCGCTGGAGAAATTCGAGGCATTGCTGCGTCGCGTGATCGACCCGAAGTTCGTGCCGGCCGGCCCGTTGTGAGGTAGGGCGGGTTATCCCTAACCCGCCGCTGCGAAGGAGCATCCCGACCAAACTTCGCTCAACCGGCACGTTAGGGATAACGCGCCCTACCTCGGCGTTTGACAAGGCGCCCCGGCCTCGCGTCGTCTCAGCTCGTGCCCGCTCCCGCCAAAACCCTCGTCGCCATGTCCGGCGGCGTGGACAGTTCCGTCGCCGCCCTGCTCCTCCAGCAGCAAGGCGGGCCGATCGTGGGCGCGTACATGAAAAACTGGATCAACGAGGACAACGTCATCGGCGATTGCCCGTGGCAGCGGGACATCGTCGACGCGCGCGCCGTCTGTGAAAAACTCGGGATCGAGTTCCGCGTCGTGAACCTGATGCAGGACTACCGCCGCCTCGTCGTGGATTACCTGCTCGACGGCTACGCACGCGGCCTGACGCCGAACCCCGACGTGATGTGCAATAGCCGCGTGAAGTTCGGCGTGTTCCGCGCCTACGCCGAGGCCGAGGGATTTTCCGCGCTCGCCACCGGGCATTACGCGCAGCGGATGGAGGCAGATTCCGTGGGTCGGGCTTTACGCCTGACATCCGAAATTTATGTCAGGGATAAACCCCGACCTACACCTGAAACCGGCGATCCCGCCCTACCCCAATTCGCCCTGCTCGAGGGCGCCGACAAGAACAAGGACCAGTCCTACTTCCTCGCGCTGCTCTCGCAGGAACAGCTCCGCTTTGCACGGTTCCCGATCGGGCATCTGCCCAAGCCCGAGCTGCGCCAGCTCGCGCGCGAGGCCGGGCTGCCCACCGCCGGCAAGAAGGACAGCCAGGGCATCTGCTTCATCGGCGAGGTGAAGATGGCGGATTTCCTGAGAGCCTACGTGCCCGACGCGCCCGGCCCGATCGTGCGCGCGAGCGACGAACGCGAGCTCGGCCGCCACCGCGGACTGCATTTCTACACCATCGGCCAGCGTCGGGGCATCCGCGTGCCCTCTAACACGGACAACGAAGCCTACGTCGTCGTCGGCAAGCGCGCCGCCGACCGCGCCCTGCTCGTGGCCTTCGACCACCCCGATGCCCCGGGCCTTTTCCAGTCCGAGGTCCACGTCCACAGCCTGAGCTGGATCGGTGAACCCCTCACTGCTCCCCGCACGCTTCAAGGCCGAGTCCGCTATCGCGACCCCCGCGTGGCCCTGGAATTCACGCCGACGAGTCCCGGCAGCGCGCACATCCGGTTCCGCCAACCCCAGCGGGGCCTTGCCCCCGGCCAGATCCTGGCCCTTTACGACGGCGAACGCCTACTGGGTGGCGGAGTGTATCAGTGAGCGAACGCAGGCCACCTAGCGCATTGAAGCCAGCGCCAAGCTGAAGGCGAAGCCGAGGAAGACCACGCCCAGCGCGCGGTCGATCCAGTGGCCGTGGCGGAGGAATTTACCGCGGACGTCCTCGCGGGTGAACACCACCGAGACGAACGTAAACCATGCCATCGTCGCCAGGCTCATCCACAGCCCATAACCGGCTTGGATCAGCTTCGGCGTCGAGGGGCTGACGACGAGGACGAACAGCGAGATGAAGAAGAGCGTCGCCTTGGGATTCAGCGCGTTGGTCAGAAAACCCGTTGCAAACGCGCCGTGCGGCTTGGGCAGTGCGGGCGCCCCGCCCCGGTTGGCGGCCGTGGGCTCGAAGGGTTTGGTCCGCAGCGCCTGCACGCCGAGCCAAGCGATGTAGGCGGCGCCGGCATATTTCACGATGGTGAACCACAGCGGCGAGCTGCGGATCAACAGGCCGAGTCCCAGCAGCGAATACGTCACGTGCAGCAGAATCGCCGTGCCGACGCCGATGCTGGTCCAGATCGCAGTGCGCCGGCCGTGCGTGAGGCTTTGCTTCAGGACGATGGCAAAATCGGGCCCCGGGCTCGCCACCGCCAGCAGGTGCGCGAGCGCGACCTTCGAGAACTCGATCCAATAGTCGTGCATCAGGCGGCCCCCGAACTGGTAGCTACGAGCGTGAGCGAGTGGCGGTCGGTCCGCTCGCTCACGCTCGCAGCTGCCTCATGGCAAGCGCGGTAGCACCGGATCGTTTCCATGGCTTCAACGCTCAGAGCGAGATGGCCTTGAAGCCCGGGTCGGCGGCGAGTTGGTCCAGCTGGCGGCCCTCCACGAAGATCCGGACGCCGCGGTCGTCGGGATGGTCCTTTTGCGCCTTCGCCTGGACGTCGCGCGCGTCATCCATCCGCCCCAGCAGCGCGAGGATATAGGCCTGCTGCAGGAGGGGCTGGGTATCCTGGCTGTTGCGCCGGTAGGTGTCGCGCGCGAGCTCGAGCGCCTGCTCGTAGGCGGCCTTGGCGCCAGAGCGGTTGTCCAGGCGCCGGCGAACGATGCCGAGGCTCAGCCAATATTCCCGGGTGTCGGGACAGACCTGCACCGCCTGCGCGAGGAGCCCCTCGGCGCGGGCGTAATCCCGCAGCGTCACCGCAAAATCCGCCTCGCTGGCGAAGCTCGCGCCCTGCTTGCGCTCGAGCGCGGTGACTTCCTTCCGGCTGCAGCCGGCCAGCAGCACGGCAGAGACGAGGAAAAACGAAAAAAGGAGCCGACGGGGCGCGGGATGCATCAAGGCCTTACCCTCACAAATCCGCCGGCACGGTGGCAATCGCTTCCTCCATCGTGGTCAGGCCTTCCCGCACCTTGGACATGCTGTCCTGGTGCAGGGTCTTCATGCCGCCGCGCATGGCGATGCGCTTCAACTCGGAGGTCTCCGTCTTCTTGTTGATGGCCTCGATGAGTTCGTCGTTGGTCACCATCAGCTCGTGGATGCCCACGCGGCCCTTGTAGCCGCTGTTGTTGCACTTGGAGCAACCGCGCA
>Ga0316220_1004777_pt1 | contig 10087 bp, 8 predicted proteins | sample TBH18005metaG_FD_203632 | JGI IMG/M metagenome (GOLD analysis project Ga0316220, IMG submission 203632) | Freshwater microbial communities from Trout Bog Lake, Wisconsin, USA - TBH18005 | ecosystem: Environmental > Aquatic > Freshwater > Lake > Hypolimnion/Profundal zone | place: USA: Wisconsin...
TCGTTGACTCCAATGACCACAGCATCACCCTGCAGGGCACGGCAATCCACCTTACACCCAAGGAGTTTGACCTGCTCCTCCACCTCGCCCGCAACGCCGGAAAAGTGATGACCCATCGCGCCCTCCTCACTTCGGTGTGGGGCGCGCAGTCGGCCCATCAGCCGGAGTATCTCCGCGTGTTTGTAGGCCAATTGCGCAAAAAGCTCGAAAGCGAAACCGGCAAGCAGTACATCCAGACCGAGCCGTGGGTAGGCTACCGGTTCATCCCCGAGGGCTGGAGCGGCAACGAAGAATAGTTCTGCCTTTCAGTCCCCATTCCAACTCCCTCGTGCTGCCTCTCCCAGAGCGCAGGTATGATCGGTTCGTCTTCGACTCCATCCTTCCTTACGAATAACTTAGGAAACCCTTTCGATACTCAAACTGGTCGCGGTAAAAAATCATTCTTGTGCCGGGATATTTCCCCGGCTGGAACTGTGAGATCTGCAATGCAAGATTTGGTGATGTTGCTCTTCACGGCTGTTTTCTTCGCCCTGGCGGTTCTATACGTCAAGGCATGCCAGAAGCTGAGGTAGGTCGATGGATTTGTTCACTGTGCTTGCGCTTGTCCTGGCGATTGTCCTGCTGGTTCACCTGACAGTCTGCATGCTTTATCCGGAGAAATTCTGACATGACTGCGAACGGTTGGCTGCAATTCTCCATCTTCTGCCTGGTTCTACTGGCGACAGTTCGCCCAGTCGGCATCTACCTGTCCCGCGTCCTCGAGGGACAGCGCACCTGGCTTGACCCCGTGTTGCGCCCCTTTGAGAGATTCATCTACAAGCTCTCTGGCGTCAATGCGGAAAGCGAGATGAACTGGCGTCAATATGCCTATGCCATGCTGGGCTTCTCGGCCGTCAGCATGCTCGTTACATACGGCATTGAGCGGCTCCAGGCGTTGTTGCCCTTCAACCCCCAGGGACTGGCGGCGGTAGGGCCTGATCTGGCCTTTAACACCGCGGCTAGTTTCACAACCAACACCAACTGGCAGTCGTATACGCCCGAGACCACAATGAGCTATCTCACTCAGATGGCCGGGCTCGCGACGCATAACTTCTTCTCTGCGGCCGTAGGCATTGCCGTGGCTGTGGCGCTTATTCGCGGCATCAAACGGACGGCCTCCGCCACAATCGGCAACTTCTGGGTCGATACCACCCGCACCATCCTCTACGTACTTCTGCCTGGCTCACTGATCTATGCGCTGCTGCTCGTGGCCCAGGGAGTCCCCCAGAATCTTCACCCCTACACCACGGCCCACCCGCTGGAGCAGCCCTCTCAGACGCAGTCCATCGCGCAGGGTCCGGTGGCATCGCAGGAGGCCATCAAGATGCTGGGCACCAATGGCGGCGGATTCTTCAACGCCAACAGCGCCCATCCGTTCGAGAACCCCACCCCATTCTCGAACTTTCTGCAGATGCTTTCCATCTTCATCATTCCCGCCGGGCTCACCTATTCGCTGGGCAGGATGACGGGTTCACCCGGACACGGATGGGCCGTGCTGGCAGCCATGTCAGTCCTCTTTGCGGCCGGGTTCACCACTGTCTACTGGGCTGAGTCTCAACCGCACCCCATGCTCCACGGCGCCGCACAAACCAGCACCGTCACCGCGCCCGGCGGCAACATGGAGGGTAAGGAAGTCCGCTTCGGCATCGCCAACTCTTCGCTATTTGCCACCGTCACCACCGATGCCAGTTGCGGTGCCGTCAACGGCATGCATGACAGCTTCACTCCGCTTGGTGGAATGGTTGTGCTGGCCAACATCATGCTGGGCGAGGTGGTCTTCGGCGGCGTCGGCTCCGGGCTCTACGGCATGTTGATCTTTGTCGTGCTCGCTGTCTTCATCGCCGGGCTCATGGTGGGCCGCACTCCAGAGTATCTCGGTAAGAAAATTGAAGCCTACGACGTGAAGATGTCCATGCTGTATGCGCTCATCTTTCCTCTCATTATTCTTTCTCTCACCGCGGTTTTCATGATGCTGCCCAAGGTTGGCCTCTCCAGCCTCAACAACGCCGGCCCGCACGGCCTTACTGAGATTCTCTACGCCTTCACCTCGGGGGCAGGGAACAACGGCTCTGCATTTGCTGGCCTCAATGCCAACACCTGGTGGTACAACATCGCGCTCGGATGGGACATGCTCTGCGGCCGCATCCTGATGATGATTCCCGTTCTCGCCCTGGCAGGCAATCTGGCCCAAAAGAAGAGCGTGCCGCCATCGCCTGGAACCTTCCCCGTGAATTCGGCGCTGTTCGCCATTCTGCTGGTGGGCGTCGTCCTGATACTCGGTGCGCTTACCTTTTTCCCGGCCCTGAGCCTGGGACCGATTCTGGAACATTTGCTGCTGAAGACTGGCCAGCTTTTCTAACCCATCAGAGCATCAGGAAGAAACGAGACCAACTGTTATGGCTGAGAAAAAGAGTCTTTGGAATGCGCGGATTATCGGGCAGGCGCTGCTTGACTCGGTGCGCAAGCTTGACCCGCGTTGGATGATCAAGAATCCGGTGATGTTTGTGGTGGAAATAGGCAGCCTGCTTACCTCCGCAATCCTGATGGACAATATCCGGACCCAGCGTTCCGGCTTTGGCTTCAACCTCCAGATCACCCTCTGGCTGTGGTTCACGGTGCTGTTTGCAAACTTTGCCGAGGCCATGGCCGAAGGCCGTGGCAAGGCGCAGGCAGACACGCTCCGCAAGGCCAAAGGCGAGACCATTGCCATGCGGTATGCGGACAATGGCAGCCTGGAAGGCGTCGCAAGCGGCATGCTCCGCGCGGGAGACATCATTCATGTCGAGGCCGGCCAATATATCGCAGGCGACGGCGAAGTGATTGAAGGCGTAGCCTCGGTTGACGAGTCGGCCATTACCGGCGAGTCGGCTCCGGTTATCCGCGAGGCGGGCGGCGACCGGTCGGCAGTCACCGGCGGAACCAAAGTCCTTTCCGACTGGATCAAGGTGCGCATCACCTCCAACCCCGGTGAAACTTTCCTTGATCGCATGATCGCTTTGGTCGAGGGTGCCTCCCGTCAGAAGACCCCCAACGAGATCGCCTTGAGCATCCTGCTCTCAGGACTCACCATCATCTTCCTGCTCGCGGTGGTTACACTGCAGCCCTTCGCCATCTACTCCAAGGCGCCGCAAACCATCTTTGTGCTGGTCTCGCTGCTGGTCTGCCTTATTCCCACCACCATCGGTGGTTTGCTGTCAGCCATCGGTATCGCTGGCATGGACCGGCTGGTGCAATACAACGTGCTCGCCATGAGCGGGCGTGCTGTCGAGGCCGCTGGCGACGTCAGTACTCTCCTGCTCGATAAGACCGGCACCATCACCCTCGGCAACCGCCAGGCAACGGAGTTTCTGCCCGCTCCGGATGTCACGCAGGAGCGGCTGGCCAACGCTGCGCAACTGGCTTCGCTCTCCGACGAAACGCCTGAAGGTCGCTCCATCGTCATCCTCGCCAAAGAAAAGTACAATCTGCGCGGGCGCGACCTCGGCGGCATCCACGCCGAGTTCGTGCCCTTCACAGCTCAAACCCGCATGAGCGGAGTCAACCTCCCCGGCACGCGCATCCGCAAGGGCTCTGTGGACGCCATCTCCCGCTTCCTTGAGGAGCAGGGAAGCGCGCTTCCGCAAAAGGTGCGTGACAATGTGGAAGCAGTTGCCCGCATGGGCGGCACACCGCTCGTCGTCTGTGAGAACGCCACCGCTCTCGGCGTCATTCACCTCAAAGACATCGTCAAGGGCGGTCTCAAAGAGCGGCTGGCCCGTCTCCGTGCCATGGGCATTCGCACCATCATGATCACCGGCGACAATCCTCTCACTGCCGCTGTCATCGCCCGCGAGGCCGGTGTGGACGACTTCCTTGCCGAAGCCAAGCCCAAAGACAAAATGGACCTGATCAAGCGCGAACAGGGCAAAGGCAAACTCGTCGCCATGACTGGAGATGGAACCAACGACGCTCCCGCGCTGGCTCAGGCGGATGTAGGCGTAGCCATGAACTCCGGCACCCAGGCAGCCAAGGAAGCCGGCAATATGGTTGACCTCGACTCCAACCCAACCAAGCTGATTGAGATTGTAGAAATCGGCAAGCAGTTGTTGATGACGCGCGGCGCGCTCACCACCTTCTCCATCGCCAACGATGTGGCCAAGTACTTCGCCATCATCCCCGCCATGTTCGCCGGCGTCTTTCCTGTGCTGAACGCGCTCAACATCATGCATCTGGCCACACCGCAGTCGGCCATTCTCTCCGCCGTAATCTTCAACGCCATCATTATCGTGGCGCTCATTCCGCTCGCCCTCAAGGGCGTAAAGTATGAACCCAAAGCAGCCGATGTGCTGCTGCGCAACAACCTGCTGATCTATGGAGTGGGTGGCATTGTGGTACCGTTCTTCGGCATCAAGGCTATCGACTTGTGCCTGGTGGCACTGCACCTGGCATGATCTGTAACCCCTGCGAGAAACATCGCAGGCCTCAATTCGTGGCGCGAAATTTTGAACGCGCAAAAACAGATTTTGTGGCAGGGCACGACCTTAGTCGTGCCGGGAAGCAAACAGAAACAGCTGGGGCTTTAGCCCCTGCGGCAAGGTTTCAAGGAGATCCACTGTGCACTCCACACCCGTTATGACTCCTGCGTCCGTATCGTCGAAACATTCTGTCTGGAAGACCGCAATCCGCTTCACGCTCGTCACCACGGTTCTGCTGGGACTGGGCTATCCGCTGCTCGTCACCTGCATCGCCTCCGTCGTCTTTCCCCACAAGGCAGGCGGCAGCCTCATCCTCAAAAACGGCCAAGTCATCGGCTCTGAGCTGCTCGCCCAGAGCTTCACATCCGACCGCTACTTCCATCCCCGGCCCTCTGCTGCGGGAAACGGATACGATGCCACTGCCTCCGGCGGATCAAATCTGGCCCAATCCAATGCCAAGCTCGTTCAGCGCATTCAGGGGGACATCGATAAGCTGGCTGCGGAGAATCAGGGAAAGCCCGTTCCCATTGACATGGTCACCACCTCCGGCTCGGGACTCGACCCCGACATCACCCCGGACAACGCCTATTTCCAGGCGCCCCGTATCGCCAAAGCCCGCAGCCTCACTGAGGCTCAGGTCCGCCAACTCATCGCTGAGCACACAGCCTCCCGCCAACTCGGCCTGCTCGGCGAACCCCGCGTCAACGTCCTTGACCTCAATCTGGCGCTCGACAGAATCTCAAAATAATTCGCAGTCTGTCCTGCAAATAAATAGCGGGAAGAGCCTCTTGGCCCTTCCCGCTATTTATTTGGTGCTCCTTCATCAAACTTCTCTGCGCCCATCCATCGCCCGCGCCATCGTCACCTCATCGGCATATTCAATGTCGCTGCCCGCTGGAACCCCGGTCGCAATCCGCGTAATCCGCACCTGGAACCCGCGCATCGCACTGGCCAGCCAGTTCGCTGTTGCCTCGCCTTCGAGCGTGGGACTGGTGGCCAGAATTACCTCGTCCACCTCGCCGCGCTCCACGCGGGCAACCAGTGTAGCGGCGCGCAACTGGTCTGGCCCTACGCCATGCAGTGGTGAAAGCGTCCCATGCAGCACATGGTAGACGCCATGGAATCCCCGCGTCCGCTCCACCGCTGCAATGTTGGTAGGCTCCTCGACAACGCACACCAGTCGTTGGTTGCGTGAGGGACTGGTGCAGTAGGCGCAGGGGTCAATATCCGTTACGTTATTGCAGACGGAGCACAGCCGCAGGCTCGCCTTCAGCCCGCGCACAGCTTCTGCCAACGCTGCGGCGTCTTCGTCCGTCGAGCGCAGAATGTGAAATGCAAACCGCTGCGCGCTCTTCGTGCCCACGCCGGGCAACTTCTTCAGTTCTTCAATCAGCCGGGCCATTGGCTCGGCATAGCGTGACAATTTGCTGCCTCCGTTGTGCGTGCGGGGTCAGGCGGTAAGCCCGGGAATCTTCAGTCCGCCCAGCATGCCCTGCACGCTTGTCTTTATGGCGTCATCTGCCTTGCGGCCGGCTTCGTTCACGGCGGCCACCACCAGGTCTTCAAGCATCTCCACGTCCGGTTGGCCGCCGCTCAACCCCACCACGGCTGAAGGGTCGATGCGCAGTTTAAGCAGTTGCTTCTTGCCGTTCATGGTGGCTGTCACAGCTCCACCGCCGCTGGTTGCCTCTACGATGGTTTCGCCCAGCTTGCGCTGCACTTCTTCCTGCATCTGGTTTGCCTGGGAGAGCATCTCGGAGATCTTGAGGGGATTGATCATCATTTGTTCTCCTGCGCTGTTTTCCTGCGCCCGTTCTCCTGGTTAACATCAGCGATCTTGGTTGGTTCGGCTACTTCTGGCGTAAATCAATTACGCTCCGTACCTCGGCTTTGAATATCTCCTGGGCCTGTTGCACCAGGGGATTGGCCAGAGCCGCCTCCTGAATGCTGCCGGCCAAAGGCACAGCGCTCACCGGTGCGCTCTGCGTTGGTCCGTCGCCGGGAACCACCATGAAGCGCGTAGGCGCCCCCAGCCTTTGCAGTTCCTGGCGAATGATCTTTTCTGCTGCGGCATTCACCGTCAGGTTCAGCATCTTCTTGCCCACGCCCGGCACTTCGATCCGCAGGCTTGATCCTTCAAACTTCCACACGCCAGACCCGAGCAGTTGCGCGGCCGATTCGTGTCCGGCTTCCACCAGCGCGGAACCTACCGCATGGCGCACAGCCTCCGCATTGGGAGCGCCCCCGCCGGGCAACGCAGCTGGCGCTTTGGCCAGTGCCCCTTCCGTGAGCGTCTCAGACGAGGCGTATCCCACCGCCGGAGTTGAGGCCGCGGGGAAGGGTGTAGCTTCGCGATGCGCGGTGCTTGCAACCGCTGGAGCGGGGGAAGGCGCGGGTGTGCGCGTCGTCCGCTCCATCTCCGCAACCGGCGCTGTTGCAACGCTCTGCTTGATGCTTGGGCTCGAGCCCCAACTGCTGGGAGCAAACGGCGAGATCGAGGCCGGGGCAGCGGGCGATGCTGGTGCCAGAGCTGGAGCCTGTGCGGGTGAGGCCGACACGCGCGGCGGAGCAGCGGCTGCGCGCGGTGCGCTCAGTGCTGCCGAGCCCCGAACGCCGCTCGCCACGCCACTCAGCAACTCTTCAATCGGCAAAAGGCGCTGCGCATGAATCAGCTTGATTAGGCCAAGTTCCAAATGAAAGCGCTGCTCCTGACGATAATTCAGGTCGTCAAAGGTGCGCAGTACAATTTGCAGGTTGCGTGTAAGCTCTTCTTCGGTGAACAAAAGCGCGGTGCGCGCCGCTCGGGCCCGCTCATCGCCAGAGATTTGCAGCAACTCTGTCTGTTCCCCGCCCAGCTTGGCCATCAGGCTATTGCGCAAATAGCGAACCATCTGCCGCGCCAGTGATGATGGGCTGTGCCCGGCATTGACCAGCAGGTTCAACTGTTCCATCAACTCAGCGCTTTGCCCGGCCGCTACGGCCTCCAGGAGGCGCTCGAACACCGCGTTGGGTACTGAGCCCATCAGTTCGCGTATCTGCGTCGCAGAGAGCACTGGACGCCCGCCATCGATAGGCGCAGATGCAATCGCCTGGTCCATGATGGAGAGAGCGTCGCGCATCGAGCCGTCACCGGCCTCGGCCAGCAGCGCCAGCGCGGCCTCTTCAGCCTCCACGTCTTCCTGCCCGGCAATCATCTTCAGTTGCGTCAGAATGTCCTCAAACTTGACGGCGTGAAAACTGAAGTGCTGGCAGCGCGAGCGGATCGTCTGCGGAATGTTCTCCGGCTCCGTCGTCGCCATCATGAAGATTACATGGGCCGGCGGCTCTTCCAGAGTCTTCAGCAGCGCATTGAATGCCGCTTCCGTTATCTGGTGAGCTTCGTCGAGAATATAAATCTTGTAGCGGTCGCGAGACGGGGCGTAACGCGCTGCATCCCGCAGTTCGCGGATCTCGTCGATGCCGCGGTTGGTGGCCGCGTCAATCTCGATTACGTCCACCGCATTGCCTTGCCGAACCTCAATGCAGGAGTCGCAAACGCCGCAAGGCTCCGGTGTCGGACGTGCAGCCGTGCCAATCTCCGTACGGCAGTTCAGTGCCATGGCGACGATGCGCGCAATCGTGGTTTTGCCAATGCCGCGATGCCCGGAGAAGATGTAACCGTGCGCGATGCGGTTCTGGCTGAGTGCGTTCATCAGCGTGCGCGTCACATGGTCCTGCCCGGCAACGTCGGCAAAACGCTGCGGACGGTATTTTCTGGCCAGAACCTGATAACCCATGCGCGTACCCGCTCCTTCGAGGCCCGCCTTGGAAAAACAGTTGGCCTAGAGGGGATTGTATCGTTCCTGTATAACGTATTGATAATAAAACACCTGCCGTCGCTGTTACGGCTTGCAAAGTGGCAGGTGCCCAGTGCTCATCTCGCCAGCGACAAAATTGCCGCATAGGCCATGCGTTCGTACGAATAGAATGGCGGAGATGAACACTGCGCCCCTCAGCACGATCGAGCAGTTGGAAACCGCCCGCGCCAACTTCGTTGAGCGCTATCCGGAATACGCAAAAACCGCCGTCCTGGACCAACTGAGAGCGACCGATTACCGCCGCCTCGATGAGTCGAATCAGGTCTACCTCGACTACACCGGCGGGTCGCTCTACGCCGAGAGCCAACTTGAGCGGCACATGGAACTCATGCGCTCCGCGGTCTTCGGAAACCCGCACTCCAACAATCCCACTTCAACGGCTATGACGCACCACTTGGAGCAAAGCCGCCAATACATCCTGGCCTATTTCAATGCCAGCGCACAGGATTACATCCTGGTCTTCACGCCCAATGCTTCAGGTGCGCTCAAGTTGGTGGGCGAGTCCTTTGCGTTTGCGCCCGGCGGACGACTCCTCCTCACTTTTGACAACCACAACTCAGTCAACGGAATGCGAGAGTTTGCCAGGGCAAAAGGGGCCTCGGTCGCTTACGCAACATTGAAGGTTCCTTCCTTGCGGCTGGATCTGGAACGGCTTGAGACCATGCTGGATGAGGCCGACCCAGCCCGCGCAAATCTCTTTGCGTTTCCGGCCCAGTCCAACGTCTCCGGCGTCAAGCATCCGTTGTCACTTGTAGAAAAAGCGCAGCAGCGCGGCTGGAGCGTATTGCTGGATGCGGCCGCCTTCGCACCCACCAACCGGCTTGACCTGGCGGCAACCCAGCCTGATTTTGTCGCTGTCTCGTTTTACAAGATGTTCGGCTATCCAACCGGTGTGGGAGCTCTGCTCATCAGGAAGGCCGCATTGAGCAAGTTGAACCGGCCCTGGTTTGCGGGTGGAACTGTGAACTTCGCTTCCGTCCAGGGCCAGTTGCACGTTCTTTCAAACGGAGAGGCCGCGTTTGAAGATGGCACGCTCAACTACCTCGCGATTCCCGCGGTTGAAATCGGGTTGCGTCATCTTGAAGCAATCGGAATCGACAATATCACCGCGCGCGTGCGCTGCCTCACAGGCTGGATGCTCGACGAACTGCTGGCAATTCGTCACTCGAACGGGCATGCCATGGTCCGCATCTACGGGCCATCTACAACCGAGGCGCGTGGCGGCACAGTGACGCTGAATCTCTATGACCCGGCGGGGCACTTGCTGGATTACCGGCGCGTCGAGGAACTCGCCGGAGAAGAAGGCATCTCCCTGCGCACCGGATGTTTTTGCAATCCTGGGCTGGGCGAAATCGCGGAGGGTCTGACGGAAGAAGACATGCAAGCAGCGCAGCAACTCGGAACCGATGTGAACCTGATGAGCTTTTTGAAGCTGATGCAGGGACGCGGACACAAGAGCGCGGGCGCCATTCGTGCTTCCACCGGCTTGGCAAGCAACTTTGAAGACGTGTGGCGGTTCGTGCAGTTCATCGCAAGCTTCCGCGACCAGACACGTCTGGCAATCGGCGAAGCGAGCTTCGACATCGATTCGTGCCGGGTAATCCGCGACGGCAGTTAGTCCTTCGGCATGATTGATCGGGCCAATGAATAGTGCAAAATCACGTGAGTCCCAAAAGACAGGTTGCTCCTCCCGTGAATCTAATCTGCGATTAGGGGACTCCAGACGCGAAAGAGAGT
>Ga0316220_1004787_pt1 | contig 10071 bp, 7 predicted proteins | sample TBH18005metaG_FD_203632 | JGI IMG/M metagenome (GOLD analysis project Ga0316220, IMG submission 203632) | Freshwater microbial communities from Trout Bog Lake, Wisconsin, USA - TBH18005 | ecosystem: Environmental > Aquatic > Freshwater > Lake > Hypolimnion/Profundal zone | place: USA: Wisconsin...
GGAGCGCCTCAATTTCATTGTTGTTTCCCGCCGGCAACATCACGCGGACGCGGAACGGCTGGCCGAGAAAAACATTTGTTGCGGAAGTATCCAGCACGAGCCGCCGCACCGGTGGCAGGTTGGCAGTGGTGGCAACCACGTCCAGAGTGGCCGCCGGAATTTCCACCGGCTGACCGGAAATGTTCAGGCTGAAATTGGTGATGGTGAAATGGCCAGCCGTCGGTGCGGTGATTTCATGGACGAACGCGGTGAAGGGCCGGTATTTATTGCCATCCAGCCGCATAATCTGGCCGTGCGTGTTCATGCCAAATTTCAATTCTGCCGGTGCGGAAACTTTTTCCGGCCACGGAATCGCCGAATCCGGCGCGTCCACGGTGACGCGGTAAAAAGTTATTTCACCCGCCCGCACCAACGGCGGATCAAACACCGCCGTCGCGGTCAGGATCGCGGAAACCTGCACCGGCGGCTGTTGCACTTGCAGTTGGATGAGACCGCCCGGCGGAATTTGCGGCGGCGTCTGCGCCCAAAGTCCAAGCGGTGACAGCAGTAGAAAAATAATTTTGGTAAAAAGAGATCGCATTTTAATTTTACCAGTTCCGTCCGGTTTTTTCCTTTGGCGGCGCACCCTGCTTGTCGCTCATCGGCAGCCGGCGGTTGCCATCCAGCGAAAGCCCGTCGAGGATTTGGCCGGCGGCTTCCGGCGACAACGGCACTTGCATTTGGTCGCCCGCGCGCCCTGCATTTTCCTTTTGGCCGGCGAGCGAATCCGGCTGCACCCCTTCATCCTCGTCGCCGTCCTCGCCGCCCGCGCCGGGCGGCGCGTTGGGCGCGGGGATTTGGCCCTTGAGCTTGCTCAACATTTTCCCCAAATCCTGCCGCTGTTTACCCAGCGCGCCCAGCATCTCTTGCATTTTGCGTAATTGATCAATGAGTTTGGCGATGTAACTTTCGACATATTTTTTATTAAGCTCTGATTCTTTATCCTCTAAATTTGCAGACTTTGAATTAAAATCAGCAGAGCTTAATTCCTTTGCGCCTTCAAAATCATCCGCTGCGCGCTGCCATTTCAGCAAAACCTTGCCATAAGTTTCCATGGCCGACTGAACCGCTTTCTCTGTCTCCCGCAATTCATGTTTCATGTGGCGGCCAGCGAGATATGCGTCAACCATCTTGTCCAAATTATTTTCCGCGAGTGCCGATTCCGCCGAGCGGATTGCCGTTTCGCCCGCCGCCAAAGCGGCGATGCCTCGCGCCGCCGTTTTCTGCGCGTCCGGCCCTTGCTTCAAAATTTCCGCGCCCTCGGCAAACCGCGTGTGACCGAGATTGAACAGCGCCGGCGGCTGCATGCGTTCGTCCTGCGCCGCGAGCGCGGACGCAAACAGCTTTTCCGCTTCGGCAAACTTTTTCTCCGCGAGCAGCTTGGTTCCCGCATTGTAAAAATCGCGGGCGGTGACCGGCGTTGAAAAACTTGTTGCCGGTGACGCTTGCGCCGATTGGCCGAGCAGCAACATGGGAATCAAAAGCAGCGTTGCCGAAAGCGTTTTTCGCCGTGTGCCAATGAGTGATTCCGCCACCAGCAACGCGAGCACGACGGCGACGAACCAGTGAAAACGATCCACGCCATTTTTCGCGGACTGTCGCAAGCCGCTGGCGGTGTCCAGTGCGTGAATGGCGGAGCGCACTTTCATGAGTCCATCGCCCAGCGTGCCGAGTGGATAATAGCTGCCGCCGGTCACCTGCGCGATTTCGCGGAGCGTCGTTTCGTCAAGCTGGCTGCGGACAATCTCGCCTTGGGCATCATGCACCAGCTCCGGTTGCCCGACGGCGTTGCGCGTCGTGATTTCCTTGCCAGCCGGCGTGCCGACACCGATGGTGAAAACCACCACGCCATTCGTCGCCAATTTTTTTGCCGCCGCGATGCCGGATTTTTCCAAATCTTCGCCGTCGGTCACGAGCACGACCATTTTGCGCCGCGCATTTTTGTCCATCGCGCGGAAGGCTTCGTTCAACGCGCGCCCGATGTCCGTGCCGGGAATCGGAAGAGTTTTTTCATCAAGGCTCATCAACGTTTCTTCAAACGCGTCGGCGTCAAACGTCAACGGACATTGCAAAAACGCGCTGCCGGCGAATGCCACCAGACCGACCCGGCCATGACTTTCCCGCTTCACAAAATCGAGCATCGCAAATTTTGCGCGCTGCAGCCGGCTTGGCAAAACATCGGTGGTCGTCATGCTCAACGAACAGTCCAGCGCGAACACCACGTCCTCGCCGACAAAAGCGCGGCCATTTTCGACGCTGCCCCATTGCGGACGCGCTAGCGCGAGGCCGGCGAAAACAAAAACGAGCAACAGTAAAATATTTTTGAAACTTCGCCGCGCCGGGCTGTGCGACACCGTGAGTTGCGCGATAAAATGCGGCGAAGCCATCCGCGCGAGTTGTGCGCGGCGTTTTTGCGCGGCGTTCCGGTGCAGCAGTGCGAGCAAAACCGGCGCGACCGCCGCCAGCCACAGCCAGCGCGGTTCGGCGAAATGAAAATCGGCAAAGTTCATCACGGCACGCGGCGAAATCTCGTGTTTGCCAAAATAATTTCCAACCCCAATAATCCAAGCGCCGCGAGCAGCGGCCATTGGAACAGCGGCTCGTAAGTCGCAAACCGCCGCAGCTTCACCTCGGATTTTTCCAGCCGGTCAATCTGGTTGTAAATGTTTTGCAGCTCGCGCCGGTTGGTGGCGCGATAAAATTTTCCGCCGGACAAATCCGCCATTTTTCCCAGCACGGAATAATTTGCCGGCTGGAGCAGCAGCGTGGGAATGACATTGCCATTTCCGTCGAGCCGGAAATTTCCCGTCGCCGGATCGAACGCCGGCATGTTGCACGGCTCCTCGATGCCGATGCCGATGGCGTAAATCTTCGCGCTCAGTGCGGCGGCGAGCTGGGCGGCGGGCAGGGGATCGAGCTTGCCCATGTTGTTGTCGCCGTCGGTTAGCAAAATCATGATGCGGCTTTTGCTGTTCGGCACCGCCTTGAGCCGTTTTGCGCCGATGGCGACGGCATCGCCAATGGCCGTGCCGAGATCGGAAATGATGCCGATGTGCAATCGCGCCAAGTTTTCGGTGAGCCAATCGTGATTGAGCGTGAGTGGACTCGCCAAGTATGGCACGCCCGAAAACGCGATGAGTCCGATGCGGTCATTCGGGCGTTTGGCGATGAAATCTTTCAGCACGCCGGACGCGATGGCAAAACGCGACAATTTTTCCGCCGGCTTGCCCATGTCAATCGCCTCCATAGACCACGACAAATCCAGCACGAGCATGATTTCAATGCCCGGCGTTTCCGTCTCGACGTGATAATTGGCGAGACGCGGCCCCGCGAGTGCGACGATGCCAAGCGCAACGGCTAGCAGCCGCAGAAAAAATAAAAACCGTCCCGCTGCCGACCGCGCCTTGGCTCCGGCTGCGCGTGCGATGTCCGCGCTGGAAAACGTCAGCGCCGAGAGCTTGCCGGTTTTTCCGCGCAGCAACGCATAGACCGGCAGCAGACCGAGCAGCGCCAGCAGCCACGGAAATTGAAATTCAAATTCGCCGGTCATGGGGCTGCGGAAGTTTGCTCCCGGTGTTTCTCGGCCAGCACCACGAGTTCAATCGCGCGACTGGCGGCATTGAGTGGCGTGGCGGCGGTCGCCGGGGAAAATTTCCGCACATCACATTCGCGGAGGAAGCGGGCGAGGTTGCCTGCCAGTTCTGGGCCGACGTGCGGGCTGGCTTCCATGACGGTGCAGAATTCCGCCGTCGTCAGTTCGGTGGCGGGCAGATTAAATGTTTCGCCGACGTAGCGTCGAAGAGTTTGCGACACCGCGCTCAAAATAAGCCCATCTTCCGGCTGGCCCTGCAACTGGGCGAGCGCCTGACGCGCCACAGTTTCCGGCGGCATTTTTTTTGGACTTTCCGGCCGCAGCATTGTTTTTATAAACAAAAAGACAAACGCGAGGAACGCGAAACCGCCAATGATGATAGCGGTTTGATGCGATTCCAAAAATGTCGGTGGCAACTCGCCGTAAGCCGGAATGAGCGCGGGCAGTTCATTGGTCTCCGCAGCGGTGACGGCGAAGGGCAGGAACAAAATGTTGGCGAGAGAAAGTTTCATCCGTGTCGCCGTCCCCGGCGGATTTCAAAAAAACGTTGCAGCACGGGCGCGAACGGCTCGGTGGTCTTGAGCCGCAGCGTGTCCACACCGGTGCGAATCAGTGCGCGATCCAGTTCTGCCAAACGTTCCGCGTTCACAGCGGCAAATTTCTCCCGCACACTGTTGCGCGCGGAATCCAGTTCCAGCAATTCGCCGGTCTCGGCGTCTTCGATGGTGACGAGCCCGGCGTCCAGCAAAACACTTTCGCGCGGGTCGTGCAGGTGTAGGCAGACGACATCGTGCCGGGTGTTCGTGAGGCCGAGTTCTTGGACGACATCGCGGGAATTTTCATTCTTCGACACAGAGCTGTGCAGAAAATCTGTCAGCAGAAAAACAATCGCGCGGCGGTTCAGGACGTGATTCAAAAAAACGAGCGCACGCGAAATGTCCGTGGCGCGTTTGCGCGGCTGAAACATCAGTATCTCGCGCACGAGTCGCAAAATATGGCGACGCCCTTTGCGCGGCGGGACGAACAGTTCCACTTCGTCGGTGAATAGCAGCAGCGCGACCTTGTCGCCGTTTTTGGCGGCGGACATCGCGAGCGTGGCCGCAATTTCACAGGCGAATTCGCGTTTCGTGCGGTTCGCCGAGCCGAAGCTGGACGACGCGGACACGTCCACGGCGAGGACGGCGGTGAGTTCGCGTTCCTCGCGGAAGCGTTTCACGAACGGGCGGCCGAGACGATGCGTGACGTTCCAGTCAATGTCGCGCACGTCGTCGCCGGGGATGTATTCGCGCAACTCCTCGAAGTCCATGCCGCGCCCCTTGAAGCCGCTCAAATACGCGCCGCCCATCGTGTCGTTCACGAGGCGGTTCGTGCGGACTTCGACGCGGCGGACGGATTCGAGGAGTTCGGTGACGGTCATTTTTATATTTTCAATTGCCAATTGCCGATTGCCAATTTACTACGGATACAAGCACACGGATGAAATTGGAAATTGGCAATCGTAAATCGGAAATGGGTTAAGGCACCGGCACGGCGTTGAAAACTTTCTTGATGATCGCGTCCGTCGTCACGGCCTGCGCCTCGGCTTCGTAGGTCAGGATGATGCGGTGGCGCAGCACGTCGGGGCCGATGCTTTTCACGTCCTCGGGAATCACATAATCGCGGCCTTGCAGCAGCGCCCACGCCTTGGCGGCGAGCGTCAGGAAGATCGTCGCGCGCGGCGACGCGCCGAACTGGATGAAATGTTTCAGATCCAATTTGAAATCCTGCGGCTTGCGCGTGGCGAACACGATTTTCACGATGTAATCGCGGATCTTGTCATCCACGTGGATCTGATCCACGAGCTTGCGCGTGGCGAGAATTTCTTCGAGCGAGACGACGGGTTTCACCGGCTGCTCCGGACTCGTGAACGCCATACGGTCGAGAATTTTTCTTTCATCCGCCTCGTTCGGATAATCCAGAATCACTTTGAACATGAAGCGATCCACCTGCGCTTCGGGCAGCGGATAGGTGCCTTCCTGGTCAATCGGATTTTCCGTGGCGAGCACGAGGAACGGCGACGGCAGCTTCATCGTTTCGCCGCCGAGCGTGACTTGGCGTTCTTGCATGGCTTCGAGCAACGCGCTCTGCACCTTGGCTGGTGCACGATTGATTTCATCCGCGAGCACGAAATTCGCAAAAATCGGCCCGCGCGTGACGTGGTATTTGCCATCCTGCGGATTGTAAATCAGCGTTCCAAGAATGTCGGCGGGCAACAAATCCGGCGTGAACTGGATGCGATGAAACTTAGCCTGCACCGCCGTGGCGAGCGTGCGGACGGACAAAGTTTTTGCCAGCCCCGGCACGCCTTCAAGCAAAACGTGGCCGTTGGCGAGCAGGCCGACGAGCAGGCGTTCGACGAGTTGTTCTTGGCCGACGATGACGTGGGCGATTTCGGCGCGGAGGGTGGTGATCCAGGCGTTCGTCTGCGCGACTTGGTCTTTCAACGAGGCGTTCATGTGGCGGGAATTTAAGTCGCGGGGCAGGGGGACTCAAGCGCGGTGTGGCTTAAAATGCGTGCCGGCGGTGCTGGCGAAAATTTCTTTCCGTGGATAAAAAGCCGCAAATCGGTGGCTTGCCGGCGCTGTCCAAAAAAAATCACTTGGCACAAACAGGCCGTAAAATCAGGCGATAATCATTTCGGAGGCGGCGGCTTGGGCGGTTGGCATCGCCGTTGCTAAAGAGGTATAGCCAATGTGTAGTTGGCCGGACGCGCACATATAACAAACCATTAAAAAATGAAAAAAATCGAAGCAATCATCAAACCGTTCAAGCTTGAAGAAGTGAAGGACGCGCTCAGCGAAATCGGGATCGAAGGCATGACCGTCAGTGAGGTCAAAGGCTTTGGTCGTCAAAAAGGGCATACGGAAATCTATCGCGGCAGCGAATACACCGTGGATTTCCTGCCGAAGATCAAAATTGAACTCGTCATCGCCGACGGCCAGAAGGACGCAGCCATCGCGGCCATCGTCAAGTCCGCCAAGACGGGCAAGATTGGCGATGGTAAAATCTTCGTCTCCACCGTGGAGGAATCGGTTCGCATCCGCACCGAGGAAAAAGGCGACTCGGCTCTCTAAACTAAATCTAACAAACCTCACTTCACAAACGAAACGAACATGAAAAAATATCTTTTAACACTCGCCCTGATGGCCGGCACCACTTTAAGTGCGCTGTCGTTGCGCGCCGACACCAATGTGGTGGCGACGGTTTCCAATGCGGTGGCGGCCGCGGCGGCTCCCGCCACGCCGCCGCCGTTGCCGGCGGCTTCGATTGATCAACGCGTCGCGACGCTGGAGGCTTACATCGCCAATACCGACCCGACCGCCTCGCTCAAGGATACGAATGGCAATATGATCGTGGCCAGCCCGGTGGTTATCGGCAATCCCGGCCCCGGCCATAATGCCTGGTTACTCACCAGCACGGCCTTCGTGTTGTTCATGACGCTGCCCGGCCTGGCGCTGTTCTACGGCGGCATGGTGCGCAAGAAAAACGTGCTGTCCGTCCTCGCGCAATGCTTCCTGATCACTGGCCTCGTGACCATCCTCTGGGTGTTCATCGGCTACGGCATGATCTTTGGCGGCACGGGTGCGGCGGCCAAGGAAGACGTCATTGCCGGCTGGGTTGGCAGTCCGACGATTGATTGGATGCTAAAGGGCGTCACCTCGGCCCCGAACAGCAATTACTCCTACTGGGTCTCGGAGAACGTGTTTTCCATGTTCCAATTGATGTTTGCCATCATCACCCCGGCGCTCATTATCGGTGCCATCGCGGAACGCATGAAGTTCAAGGCGATCCTGGTGTTCATGACGCTGTGGATGATCATTGTTTACTTCACCCAAGGCCACGCGGTCTGGGGCATCAACGGGATTATGAACGGCGTCTGGAACGCCAATGCCAAGATCAAGGCGATTGACTTCGCCGGCGGCACGGTGGTGCATATGACCTCTGGTTGGTCGGCGCTCGTGCTCTGCTTGATTCTCGGCAAGCGCAAAGGTTTCGGCAAAGAGAACTTCGCGCCGCACAGCCTGGTCTTGACCTACATCGGCACGGGTATGCTGTGGGTTGGCTGGTATGGTTTCAACTCCGGTTCCGCGGTCGCGGCGGACGTGGTGGCGGCGAACGCCTTCACGACCACGACGATTGCCACGGCGGTCGCCTCGTTCGTCTGGCCGATGTGGGAGTGGATTGTCAAAGGCAAGCCGAGCGTGCTCGGTTTCTGCTCCGGCGCGGTGGCCGGGTTGGTGGTCATCACGCCCGCTTGCGGTTTCGTGACGCCCCAAGGTTCCATCCTGATTGGACTCGCGGCGGGCACCATCTGCTGGTTCATGTGCTTCAAGGTCAAGGCTTGGATGGGTTATGATGACGCGTTGGACACTTTCGGCGTGCACGCCATCGGCGGCACCACCGGGGCGATTATGACCGGTATGCTGGCCCGCAACGCGGTCAACGGCAACCTCGCGACGAACCTCAAGGCTTACGTCACCGACAGTTACTTCCAACCGCTCGTCTGGGAGCAACTCAAGGCGGTCGCCATCACCATCGTGTTGAGCGTGGTGGCCACCGTGGTCATCGCCTACATCACCAAGCTGCTCGTGGGTCTGCGCCCGACGGAAGAAGTCGAAATGGTCGGCCTCGACGAATCCGAACACGGCGAACTCGGCTACCACGACTGAACTTAAGTCGCCAGGAGGAGGAACGGGGATCATCCGGCGGGCAACGCAAGTTGCCCGCCGGTTTTTTTGTGCCCGGATGGGGCGGGGCAGGGTGGGCAAGAAAGGATTGGTAAATCACATTATATGGTGAGGTTTTGGTTGGGGGCGGGTGTAAAACGGTTATTGATTTCTATGGGCTGGGATGCTTCAAGCGATGGTTTGGATTATTTGGGCCGAACTGGTATTCGGTCAATTACCTCACAGAATACCCAGACTCAAGCGGCGGTCGCGGCGTGGCGGTTACACCGACACGTAGGCGTGTCCGTCCCGGCGCGAACGATGATTTTAACCGGCTGGAACAATAGAAATTAGACTGCAAACACAAACAAACAAACAACAAACCACTAATAAATATATGAAACGAATCCTCACCTGCCTGTTGCCTGTGGCAATCGGCTTATTAACCACCTTAACCACCTGGGCCGCCGTGCTGGCCCCTGATTCCTTGGCGGGCAAGACGATCATTGTTAAAACCACCGCGCCGAGCAAGGGCACGAAAGTAAATGAGTTTGCGGCCACCACCTACACCAATACCACCACGGGCGGCTATGGCACCTACACTTGGGGCCTGAACGACGCGAGTCATGGCGTGCTGATTTTGACGAATCAAACCCCGGACGACAGCTATGGCGATGTCAGCACCGTTACGCTGGCTTTCAAGAATAGTTATTCCGGCAGCCTCACCGGCGTGGTGGCCTTCGCCGCCGGCGGCTCCAAAGTCATCAAGGGCACCTTCGCCTTCGACGTCACCAAGCCGACCGTGAGCGTCACCAGTCCGAAAGCGAACCTGAAATGGAGCGATACCAACATCACCGTGACCGGCAAGGCCAGCGACAAAGTGGCCGTGGGCGCCGTCTGGGTGCAGATCAACAACGGCGGTTGGATTGCGGCCAGCACCGGCAACGGCTACACCAACTGGACGGCCGCCAACCTGCCGGTTGTTCTTGGCGCGAACGTCCTGCAAGCCTGCGCGGTGGATACCAGCGGCAATATTTCCAAGACCAACACGGTTAAATTCACCGGCGTCTCCACCACGCCGGCGGGCTTTGCCCCGGCCTCGTTGGCTGGCTATGAAGCGACGGTGACCGTCACCGGCAAGAACCAGACCATAATCATGACGTGGGGCACCAATACTTGGGGGCAAACCGGCACGAGCGGTGACACCAACTTGGACGATTATTGCGCGGGCACCTACACTTATACCGTGACCGGCCCCAATACCGCCGTAATCACGGACGAGGACATCGGGATGATGAGCTGGCTCGGCACCACCAATGACAGCACCATCAACGTGACCTTCACCAGCGCCACGGCGGCCAGTTGCACTTGGTCCAATGCTAACGACTCCGGCTCCGCGACGTTGAAGCTATCGCAGGTAAGCAACGTGGTGCCGGCGACGCTGGCAGGCAAGACGGTTGATGCTTACCAAAAAAGCACTTTGGTCATGTCGCTCGTCATCGCCAACGATGGCACCTTTAGCTCAAGCGATAGCGGCGGCAGCACTTATGGGACTTACACCTTCACGCAATACAGTCCCACCGTGGCGATCCTCCACCGGGTATTCACCGACGCGGGTGATATCGGGGCCGAAGACTATGAGCTGTTGGATTTCACTTCCGCCACCGCCGGTTCCATCGTGGACAGCTTCTATAGCAACCCGACCTACGGCAGCAACCCCTCGGACGGCGGCCA
>Ga0316220_1004790_pt1 | contig 10070 bp, 11 predicted proteins | sample TBH18005metaG_FD_203632 | JGI IMG/M metagenome (GOLD analysis project Ga0316220, IMG submission 203632) | Freshwater microbial communities from Trout Bog Lake, Wisconsin, USA - TBH18005 | ecosystem: Environmental > Aquatic > Freshwater > Lake > Hypolimnion/Profundal zone | place: USA: Wisconsin...
AAGATGATAGTCCAATGCCGAAAGATGATAGTCCAATGCCGAAAGATGATAGTCCAATGCCGAAAGATGATAGTCCAATGCCGAAAGATGATAGTCCAACGCCGAAAGATGATAGTCCAACGCCGAAAGATGATAGTCCAACGCCGAAAGATGATAGTCTTTTTGGAAAAGATGACAGTCCAACGGCGTGGGATGACCGTCTTTTCGGAAAAGATGACAGTCCAAGGGCACCAGCGTGCAGTCTTTGGGCGCAAGCTGGCAGGCTTTTTGCGCCGGCCTGATTGCGGTCCGGGGTTTTTTCCCGCCCGGCGAGCAGGAGCAGAACGGCTGGGAGTAGACCGGTCAGGCCCATGTTCAGCGGTGCGAGATACCGGTCGAGCGGGATGGAATCGCAACGCCCATCGATAAATCGGGAAAGCCGGAAAAACCGGAATGGGCTGTTCAATTCTTTTCCTGAAATCCTCCTTTCCTTGTTGGATTTTCTGGGGAATAAGTTGGCTATGCATTACAAGACCGTGCTCGCGTATCTGGACGATGTTTATGAAGACTTGGAACTGTGGTATCCAAAACTGCGCTTGGAAGAAGCCGGCTACGCGCTGAAATGCGCCGCGCCGGAAATCAAAACCTACGCCGGCAAACACGGTTATCCCGCCACGGCGGATCTGCTGCTGCGGGACGCGCGCAGTGAGGATTTTTGCGGACTGCTCGTGCCGGGCGGTTTCATGCCGGACAAGTTGCGGCGCGAGGCGAAGGTGCTGTCGCTCACGCGCGAGTTTTTCGAGCAGGGCAAGCTGGTCGCCTTCATCTGTCACGGCGGCTGGATTCCCATTTCCGCTAAAATGATCAAGGGCAAGCGCGTCACCGGCTCGCTCGGCATCAAGGACGACTTGGAAAATGCCGGCGGCATCTGGGTGAATGAGCCGGTGGTGGAAGACGATAATTTAATCTCCAGCCGCACGCCGCGCGACCTGGCGGCTTTCAGCCACGCGATGGTGCGGTTTCTTGACGCCCACGTGAAGTGAGCTGCTTTCGCATTGAATAATCGCCGCAAGTTCCTTAGCTTTTCGGCATGGACAGTTCGCACCCATCGCAGTTGGCGCAATACATCCCGGTTTTGATTCTGCTCGCCGTGGCGGTTGGGTTCGCCGGCGGCACGCTGCTGGCGTCGCTGCTGCTCGGTAAATTCGCCCCGCACTCCAAGGCCAAGGACACCGCCTACGAATGTGGCAAGGATCCGATCGGCGAGGGCACGGCGCGCTTCTCGGTGAAATTTTATCTCGTCGCGATGCTGTTCATCCTCTTCGACATCGAAGTGGTGTTCATGTATCCGTGGGCCCTCGTCTATCGCGATCTGCTGGCCGAACACGCCACGCGCAACCTGATTCTCGGCTCGATGATTTCCTTCCTCGGCATTTTGTTCGCCGGCTACATCTACGCCGTTAAGAAAAAAGCGTTTGACTGGAAGCAATAATTTCAGAAGCAACAAAAAGCGCCGAAGCGAACCTGGCTTCGGCGCTTTTTGTTTTTCCAGCAATGGTTATTTGCTCGCGAGCGACGCCGTCACGATGGCTTGCGCCTCGGCGACGATGGCGTCAAGGTGCGGCTCGCCTTTGAAACTCTCGGCATAGACCTTGTAAATGTTTTCCGTGCCGGATGGCCGCGCGGCGAACCAGCCGTTTTGCGTGCAGACCTTCAGGCCGCCGATGTCCGCGTGGTTGCCGGGCGCGCGCGTGAGCTTTTGCGTGATGGCGTCGCCGGCGAGCGTCTTGGCGGTCACGGCTTCGGGCGTGAGTTTCTTGAACGCCTGCTTTTGTTCCGGCGTGGCGGCCGCGTCAACGCGCGTGTAGCTCGGCGCGCCGAATTTCGACGTGAGTTCCGCGTAATGCTGGCCGGGGTCTTTGCCGGTGGTGGCGCAAATCTCCGCCGCGAGCAGGCCGAGGATCAGGCCATCCTTGTCCGTGGTCCACCCGCCGCCGTCGCGCCGCAGGAAGCTCGCGCCGGCGCTTTCTTCGCCGCCAAAGCACACCGAACCGTCGGCCAGTCCGGGCGCGAACCATTTGAAGCCCACCGGCACTTCCATCAGCTGGCGGCCCAGCGCTGCGACCACGCGGTCAATGCTGCTGCTGCTGACGAGCGTTTTGCCGATGGCGGCATTTTTGTTCCACTGCGGCCGGTGCGTGAGCAGATAGTTGATGGCGACGGCGAGATAATGGTTCGGGTTCAGCAATCCCGCCGACGGCGTGACGATGCCGTGGCGGTCGGCGTCCGGATCGTTGCCGAAGGCGACGCTGAATTTGTCCTTCAACCCGACGAGGCTCGCCATCGCGTAGGGGCTGGAGCAGTCCATGCGGATTTTCCCGTCACGATCCAGCGTCATGAAACCAAAGCGCGGATCCACCGTGGTGTTCACGATGGTGATGTCCAAGCCGTAGCGCTCCTTGACCGGCTGCCAATACGGCAAGGACGCGCCGCCCAGCGGATCAATGCCGAGGCGCACGCCGGCGGCCTTGATGGCCGCCATGTCAATCACCTCGCCGAGCGTCGCGACGTAAGGCGTGATGAAATCGTGCAAGTGCGTGTTGCTTGCCTTGAGCGCGGATTCGTAGGCGAGCCGCTTCACCTCGCGATTGCCGCCGCGCAGGATTTCATTGGCGCGGTTTTGCACCCAGCCGGTGATGTCGGTGTCCGCCGGTCCGCCGTTCGGCGGATTGTATTTGAAGCCGCCGTCCGAAGGCGGATTGTGCGAGGGCGTGATGATGATGCCGTCCGCCAGGCCGCCGGTGCGGCCGCGGTTGTAAGTCAAGATGGCGTGCGAAATCGAAGGCGTGGGCGTAAAACTGTCGCCGCGCTGGATGAATGTCTCGACGCCGTTGGCCGCGAGCACTTCCAGCGCGGTGCGTTGCGCCGGCGCGGACGCCGCGTGCGAATCCTTGCCGATGAACAGCGGGCCGGAAATGTTTTTGTTTTTGCGAAATTCACAAATCGCCTGCGTGATCGCGAGGATGTGCGCCTCGGTGAACGTGCCGTTGAACGGCGTGCCGCGATGGCCGCTCGTGCCGAAGCTGACGAGCTGGTTGGGATCCGACAGGTCGGGCTTTTTTTCGTAGTAATCGCGTTCCAGTTTGCTGACATCTATCAGCAATCCGGCAGGGGCGGGTTTCCCGGCTAATTTGTGCAAGCTCATGTAAATTCAATGACGCCGCGCGCATTTTGATTCAGACCCGGTCCGCGTGCAAGATTGGTTTCGCCTGCGCCGTTGCCCGGCGGCATTTCAGGAATTGCCAATCAAAATTCCCGCCAGGAACACCAGCGCGCCGCCGAGGCCGATTTGGAACAGCGCCGAGCCCCACGGCGTATCCATGAACCGGTGGCGGATCCACGAGATGAGGCCGAGTTCCACCAGCACCACGCCCACGGCAATGCCCGTGGCGGTTTTATAATCCCGGATCAGATACGGCAGGGTGTGGCCGAGGCCGCCCAGCGCGGTCATCAGGCCGCAGACCGCGCCGCGCGCCCACGGATGGCCGCGGCCCGTGAGCGAACCGTCGTCCGACAACGCTTCGGCGAAGCCCATGCTGATGCCCGCGCCGACGCTCGCGGCCAGGCCGACCAGAAATGTCGCCGTGCTGCTATGCGTGGCGAACGCGGCGCAAAACAGCGGTGCCAGCGTGGAAACGGAACCGTCCATCAGGCCGGCCAGTCCGGGCTGCACGACTTGCAAAACGAACAGCCGTTTCTCCTGGGAGGTTTCATCCTCGCTCATGGTGGTCGCGCCGATCCGGTCGGCGGTGTGCGCGTGGACGCGTTCCTCCTCGGCCAGGTCGCCGAGCAGCTGTCGGATGCCGGTGTCGGTGGTGCGGCGCATGACCGCTTCATAAAACCGGCGCGTCTCGACTTCCATGCTCTCGGCGGTTTTCTGGACGGTCTTCAAGCCGAGCGGGCGCACGAGCCAGACCGGTTTGCGGTCCACAAACCCGCGCACGTCCTGCCGGCGGATGTGCGGCACGTGTTCGCCGAAGCGCGCTTTGTAGAGTTCTAGCAGGCGATGGCGGTGGCCGTCCTCTTCGCGGCGCATCTCGCGGAATTTGGCGGCCTGCTCGGGATGGTTCTCCTGGAGGCCGTCGGCAAAATCTTCGTAAATGCGCGCGTCCTCCTCTTCGAGCGAAACGGCCAGCGCGAGGATTTCCTGTTCCGTGAGGCTGTCAAAGGTTTTCATAATTCATAAATAGGGTGAAAATAGCCGGGCGGTGGCGTCGCGCAACCTGGCCGGCAGCGGACGTCCGTCCGCCTCCGCCAGCGTGATTTCCCGGGCGGCGGAAATTTTCCTTTCCATGACCCGCTGCATTTCCCGCGCGAAATCGCGGCCGTAGCATTCCACGTTCAATTCAAAATTCAAGCGCAAGCTGCGCGCGTCCCAGTTGGCCGAGCCGAGGAAAACCCAGTGGCCGTCCACGATCATCAGCTTGGAGTGGTCGAACGGCGGCGGCGTGAGCCAGATTTTGCAGCCGCGTTCCAGCACCTGCCACCACATCGCCCGCGACGCCCAGTGGACGGCCGGCAGGTTGTTTTTCGCCGGCAAGAGGATGTCCACGCGCACGCCGCGCAGCGCGGCGAGGTTGAGCGCGGTGATCAGCGCGCTGTCCGGCAGGAAATACGGCGTGAGAATTTGCACGGACGTTTGCGCCTCGGCGAGCGCGGCGAGCAGCGTCAGCCGGGCCTTTTCAAAATCGGCGTCCGGTCCGTCGGGGATGACCCGCGCGATGACCTTGCCGCAATCCGGCGTCGCGGGGAACCACCGTTCGCCGTCAAGAATCTCGCCGGTGGCAAACGCCCAGTCGTTGGCGAAGGTTTCCTGGAGCTGCGTGACGACGGGGCCGGCCACGCGGAAATGCAAATCCTGCACAAAATATTTTGCCGGGCCGGGCGCCGGCTCCCTCGCCCCGCCCCGGCGTGAGGCCGCCGGGGCGCCGAGAATATTGCCGTGGCGGAGGTTCATGCCGCCGGTGAAAGCCAGCGTGCCGTCCACGACGAGTGATTTCCGATGGTTGCGGAGATTGATGGTGGCCACGCGCCACGGCGTGAAGACTGAGGCGCGCAGAAACTTGGCAAACGGAACCCGGTCGCGCCGGAGCCGCCAGGTGATGGGCGGCCACGAATAGCGTGCGCCGGCGGCGTCCACCAGCACGCGCACGGCCACGCCGCGTTGCCCGGCGCGGGCGAGCGCGGCGGCAAATTGTCTGCCGCTCGCGTCGTTGTCAAAAATGTAGGTCGAGAGCGAGATGGAGTTTTGGGCCGCGTCAATCGCGGCGAGCATGGCGGGAAACGCCTCGTCGCCGTTGACGAGCGGCGCGATGGCATTGCCGGTGACGAGCGGCTGGCTGGTGATGCGGCTGACGACGCGGGCGAGCATTTTCAAATGTTCCGCGCCGGCGGCCTCCGGTTCGCCCAGATTTTCGGGCACGGGGCGGGCCAGGGTGTTGTGGACGCCGAGCGCGCGGGCGTGCCGGCGGATGCGGTTGACGCCCAGCGCGAGATAAAGTAGCGCGCCGAACCCGGGCAGCAGCCAGATGAAGCCGAGCCAGAGCGCCGCGGCGCGGGAATCGCGTTTGTGGAGCAGGGCATGGACGGAGGCGAGCAGCGCGGCGATGAAATCAAAGCCGGCGGCAAGATGCGGCCAGAACCGTGAAATTTGCCCAAGCCAATGCATGGCGGCGAGGGTAATTCAAAGCCGTCGGCTTGCGAACTGAATTCTGGCCGCGAATGCGGCGGCAAATTCAGTCTCGCCAAAATGCGCGGTTTCGTTATTTTTCAGGTCGGAATAAATCATGTTCACCGGCACTTACACTGCGATTGTCACGCCGTTCAAAAATGGACGCCTCGATGAAACTGCCCTGGCGCGGTTGGTCAAAGGGCAAATCCAGGGCGGCGTGGACGGCATCGTGCCTGTCGGCACCACCGGCGAATCGCCCACGGTGGATTATGACGAGCACATCCGCATCGTCGAACTGTCGGTGAAGTTTGCCGCCGGCAAGATCAAGGTGCTCGCCGGCACCGGCGCGAATTCCACCAGCGAGGCGATTTTTCTCACGCAGGCCGCCGAACGCGCCGGCGCGGACGGCTCGTTGCAGGTCGCGCCCTATTACAACAGGCCCTCGCAGGAAGGGTTGTATCAACATTTCAAGGCTATCGCCAAGGCGACAAAGCTGCCCATCGTGCTTTACAGCATTCCAGGCCGTTGCGGCATCGAAATCGCCGTGGACACGGTGAAGCGCCTCGCGGCTGACTGCAAAAACATCGTCGGCATCAAGGAGGCGGGCGGAAGCTGCGACCGCGTCTCCCAGCTGCGCGCCGCGCTGGGGCCGAAGTTCGAGATTTTGTCCGGGGACGATTCGCTGACGCTGTCGTTCATGGCCGTCGGCGCGCAGGGCGTCATCAGCGTGGCGTCCAACGTGATTCCGCGCGAAGTGGCCGCGATGGTCAGGGCCTTTGCCGCCGGCGACGTGAAAAAAGCCATGGCGCTGCACGCCAGGTATTATCCGGTGTTCAAGGATTTGTTCATCGAGACGAACCCGGTGCCGGTGAAGGCCGCCCTGGCCCTGCGCGGTGAAATGTCCGAGGAATACCGGCTGCCGCTCGTGCCGCTCGCCGCCACCAACCGCGCGAAGCTCAAGGCCACGCTCAAGGCGTGCGGAATATTGAAATAACCAGATAGCAGATAGAAGATGGGAGTTGAGGCCCCATTTGCCATCTGCCAACTTCTATCTCCTATGACCAAAGTCATCATCAACGGATACAAGGGCCGCATGGGCCAGGCGCTGGTGCATTGCGTGCCGCAACATCAGGAACTCGAACTCGCCGGCAAGGTGGACGCGGGCGACGATCTCGCCGCCGTCATCGGCCAGTGCGACGTGCTGATTGACTTCAGCTCGAATAACGCGACCGTCAGCATCGCCACGCTGTGCGCGCAGCACCACAAGGCGCTGGTCATCGGCACCACCGGCCAAAACGACACCGAGACGTTTGAAATCCGCAAGCTGGCGAAAAAAATCCCGATGGTCTGGGCGTCGAATTTTTCTACCGGCGTCAACACCCTGTTCTGGCTCACGCGCAAGGCTGCGGAAATTCTCGGCCCGGACTTCGACCTCGAAGTCGTCGAGATGCATCACCGGCTGAAGAAAGACGCGCCGAGCGGCACCGCGAAATCATTGGCGGAAATCCTGGCGGACGTGCGCAAGCTGCGCCTGGCCGAGGTGGCGCGGCACGGTCGCGCGGGCATTGTCGGCGTGCGCCTGCAGAGCGAAATTGGCATCCACTCGATTCGCGGCGGCGACGTAGTCGGCGACCACACGGTCATTTTTGCGAACACCGGCGAGCGCGTGGAGCTGACGCACAAGGCCTCCAGCCGGGACACCTTTGCCAATGGCGCGCTGCGCGCCGCGCAGTGGGTCGTGGAGCAAAAGCCCGGCGTCTACGACATGCAGGACGTGCTGGGGCTGGAATAGTTTTTAATTGTTAATTCTTAATTTTGAGTTGTCACCCGGATCGCCTGCTTGAACTCAAAACTGAAAATTAAAAATTCAAAACTCGCATTTATCGCGCTCGGCTCCAATCTCGGCGATTCGCGGCAAATCATTTTGGCCGCCCTGGCGCGGCTGCAAAGTCTCTCCTGTGCGCCCATCCTGAAATCTTCCCTTTGGCAGACAACGCCGGTGGATTGTCCGCCCAACTCGCCGAAATTCGTGAACGCGGTGGCCGGGCTGGTTCCGTCGGAAGACGAAACGCCGGAATCGCTGTTGGAAAAATTGCGCGGATTGGAACAGGAATTTGGCCGCGCGCCCAAATCGGTTTTGAACGAACCGCGACCGCTGGATTTGGACTTGATCGCGTTCGGCGACGAAACACGGAATGCGCCGGCCTTGACCTTGCCGCACCCGCGCGCGCCGGGGCGGCGCTTCGTGTTGCAGCCGTTAAGCGAAATCGCGCCGGAATTGACTTTGCCGGGACTGCAGAAAACGGTTGCGGTCCTGCTCGCGGAACTGTCGCCGGACGAAGCGGTCAGGCGAATTTGAGCTGGTCGCCAAACAACTTTCGGTGTTCGGCGATGGCAAAACGGTCGGTCATGCCGGCGATGTAATCGCACACGGCGCGGTGCTTGCCCGTCTTGAGGATTTGCTTGCGCGCCTGATCGCCAAGCTTGCTCGGGTGCCGCAAAAAATAATCAAACAGATCCTTCAACAGCTGTTTTGCATGGAGGTGCGGCTCATTGACGGCGCGGTTGTAATAAAGATTTTTGTAGAGGTAGCGGCGCAGTTCGCGGTTCAGTTCGCGCCGGGCCGGGCTGTATTGGATCAGTGGTTTCGCAAACCGGCGCACCTCGTCGGCGGCTTGGACGCCGGCGGCCAGAATCAGCCGCTCGCTGTTGGTGACGACGTCGTTGATTTGCTGGTCAATGATGGTGCGGATGGTGAAGTAGCGGCGGCATTCGTCGGGCAGCGCGCCGTGTTCCTTTTTCACGCGGCGCGCGGCGTGCGCCCAGACGCGGACGTTGGCGGCGAGATTTTTTTCAGAAAGCAGGCCGGAATCAAGGCCGTCATCGAGGTCGTGGCTGTAATAGGTGATTTCATCCGCAAGGTTGGCGATCTGCGCCTCGAGCGAGGGGTTTTTGGCGATAAAACCCTTTTTCACACCGGGCCGGTCAAAGGCGGTTTGATGTTTGGCCAGGCCTTCGAGGACTTCCCAGGAAAGATTCAAGCCGGGGAAATCCGGATATTTCTGCTCCAGTTCCTCGACGAGGCGCAGGCTGTGGTGGTTGTGTTCAAAGCCGCCGTGACCGCGCATCAGCGCGTCCAGGACTTTTTCGCCCTTGTGGCCGAACGGCGAATGGCCGAGGTCGTGCGCGAGCGCGATGGTCTCCGCCAAATCCGCGTTCAGCTTCAGCGCGCTGGAAAGGTTGCGGGCGATGGCGGCGACTTCAATGGTGTGCGTCAGCCGCGTGCGGAGATGGTCACCGGTGGCGTTGAGAAAAACCTGGGTCTTGTATTCGAGCCGGCGGAAGGCGCGCGAGTGGATGACGCGGTCGCGGTCGCGCTGGAAGGGTGTGCGCCAGCTGGGCGGCGGCTCGGGAAATTTGCGGCCGCGCGTGTCGCCGCTGAACTGGGCATAGGGCGCGAGGAGTTGGCGTTCGAGCTGTTCGAGTTCCTGGCGGGTGCGGGGCATGATCAATTTGGATTGTATTTTCCGCCGTAACCGGGTTCGTAAAGCACGATGCCCGCGCCGGCTTCCTGCATTTGCTGGAAATGCCGGTCAATGGAATACACGCGGCATTCCGCCTGCACGGACAAGGTGGCGATGAGGATGTCGTTCCACGGCGGATTGCAGCCGTGGTCGCGCAGCCGCCAGGCGATTTTCTTGGCGGCGTCCCAAGCCGCGTCCTTCATCTGAAAATAGGGGATGCACTCGAAATGCATCTCCAGTTTTTGCCGGTCTGATGCGCGCGCGCCGCCGAGGACTTCCAGCTTCACCGGCCCGCACCACGCGGCCTCGTATTCTTCCAGCAAGCTTTCCAGCGCCAGCTTCACGTCGAGCCGGCCGTCGCGGCGCAGCGACTCGATCCACACGGATGAATCCACCAAGACCATGGTCAGCGGTCCCGGCTTTCGGTTTCCTCGTTGGTGGCGGGATAATCAAACTTGCCTTCCCGCAGCATCCGGCCGAAGTCCTTCGCTTTTTTCCGGTTCAAAAAATCCCTGACGGCGAACGCCACGGCAGGGCTGTTTTTTTTGATGCCGGTGACTTTCGCTAATTCATCCATGGTTTTCTCGTCAATTTCAACGGTCATTCTCATGTTTGAAAAATGATGCAATAATCATCATTTGTCAATTCTGAAATCATCATTTGTTTTTTAACAGTTCCTGCACCGAAATGCCGCGCAGTTCGAACAGCCGGCGGAGGGTGTCTTCGATCAGGTTGTTCGGGCAGCTTGCGCCAGCGGTGATGCCAACGACGATGTTGCCGGACGGCAGCCAGTCCCGCGTCTCCACCTCTTCTTTTTTGTGCTGGTTGTAGTGGCG
>Ga0316220_1004798_pt1 | contig 10052 bp, 10 predicted proteins | sample TBH18005metaG_FD_203632 | JGI IMG/M metagenome (GOLD analysis project Ga0316220, IMG submission 203632) | Freshwater microbial communities from Trout Bog Lake, Wisconsin, USA - TBH18005 | ecosystem: Environmental > Aquatic > Freshwater > Lake > Hypolimnion/Profundal zone | place: USA: Wisconsin...
GGCGTTATCACTACAGGTAATGAATTAGTTATTCCTGCAGGTCGTCCAGTACACATCAATTTACGCAGTATCGATGTTATGCATAGCTTCTGGATTCCAAAGCTTGCTGGTAAAGTAGACATGATACCTAACCGCGCTAATCTCATGTGGATTAAGGCTAACAAGCCTGGATACTACTGGGGTCAATGCGCAGAATTCTGTGGTGACTCACATGCTGTTATGCGTTTCCGCGTAATCGCTCTTAGCCAACGTGATTTTTATAATTGGTTAGATCAACAATCACAGACTTATCGTAAAGTTGAGCCTACGGGTAGCAATGTTGGAAAGGCTACTTTCGCATCGCTTCGCACTTTCAAACAAAATGAACCAGGTATTTCTGGAAACTTTGAGGTTTCTCCACTGGATGCTTGGAAAGCTAAACAATTCCCAGAAAAGGATGAAAATCCTGATTTGATTGCAAAGGGTAGAGAACTCTTTGCTTCTAAGACTTGTATCACTTGTCATAGTGTACGCGGACTTCAAGGTGCAGTTGGTGTAGCCGGCCCAGATCTAACACACGTTGGTGCTCGTAGTACGATTGCTGGCGGGCTTCTCGACAATACCGCAGAACAGCTTCAACGCTGGATTCACAATCCTGGTGCAGTTAAGCCAGGTAACAAGATGTGGGTAAATGGTTACGTTTTAAACAATATTAAACTCACGAACGAAGACGAAGTAGCTCTAGTAGCTTTCTTACAAAGTCTTAAATAATTCCGACCCTTAAACTCTTTTTTGTATGGCTGACGCAATTACTAAATCCGGTTTCACGGCTCACGATGAGAAGATCACTGCTCGCTCATCACTGTTTTACAGACCACAGGTTAAGACTGGCTTAATGAGCTGGCTTACCACGGTTGATCATAAGCGCATTGGATTCCTCTACGGAGTATTCGCGCTATTCTTCTTCTTGGTGGGCGGTGTTGAAGCGCTCTTAATTCGTATTCAATTAGCTGTGCCTAATAACAATTTCTTATCTGCTCAGCAGTATAACGAAATGTTCACGATGCACGCGACTACGATGATCTTTTTAGCGATCATGCCTTTAAGTGCTGCTTTCTTTAATTTTATCATGCCACTTCAAATTGGTGCGCGTGACGTTGCATTCCCACGCTTAAACGCTTTTTCACTTTGGGTGTTTGTTGCGGGTGCGATTGTTGTCAATTTAGGTTGGTTTATGCACGATGGTGCACCTAACGGTGGATGGTTCGGATATACACCACTTACTACACGTACCTTTAGTCCAAATCACTCAATTGATATGTGGGTTATGGGTCTACAACTGCTCGGTGTAGCTTCAATTGCAGCTTCCCTTAACTTTATTACAACCATCATCAATATGAGAGCTCCAGGGCTTACGATGATGCGCCTTCCTGTGTTTACATGGATGACCCTCATTACGGCATTCCTTCTCATCCTTTCATTCCCAGCGATTACCATTGCTCTTGTTGAATTGATGATGGACCGCACGTTCGCTACTAACTTCTTTGAAGTTTCTAATGGTGGTATGCCAATTTTATGGACGCACTTATTCTGGGTCTTCGGTCACCCTGAAGTGTACATTCTGATCTTACCTGCTATGGGTATTATTTCAGAAATTCTACCTACGTTCTCACGTAAGCCACTCTTCGGTTATCCTATCGTTGTATTCTCAGGTGCTTGTATCGGTTTCTTAGGATTCGGCGTATGGAGTCACCATATGTTTACAACCGGTATGGGAACTGTTGCTACGGCAGCGTTTGCAATGACAACCATGGCGATAGCTGTTCCAACCGGAGTTAAGATTTTTAACTGGGTTGGTACAATCTGGGGTGGTCACATTTCGATGCGCACTCCAATGATGTTTGCCCTTGGTTTTATCTGGTTATTTATGATCGGTGGTTTCTCAGGTGTTATGCACTCAGCAGCTCCTGCAGATGCTCAGCAGCATAATAGTTACTTCGTTGTAGCTCACTTCCACTACGTATTAATCGGTGGCTCACTCTTTGCATTACTCGCTGGTATTCACTACTGGTTCCCACTCATGTTCGGCCGTAAGGTCAGTGAATTCTGGGGTAAGTTATCCTTCTGGGTAATCTTTATTGGTTTCAATACAACCTTCTTCCCAATGCATTTCTTAGGTCTTAATGGTATGCCACGTCGTACCTTCACCTACGATCCAAACATGGGTTGGAGCAATTCAAACTTTATCGCAACAGTCGGCGCTTTCATCTTAGGCGTAGGTGTAACGATTTACTTCGTAGTAATGGTATATACTTACTTCAAAGGTGAAAAAGTTAAGAATGATCCATGGGATGGTAGAACACTCGAATGGAGCCTTCCAAATCCAGTTCCTGAATATAATTACGCCGTAATTCCTGTTGTTCATGCCCGTGATGCATTCTGGTATGAAAAGCAGCACAAAGCTGAAATTGAAGCTGAGAAAGCAAAGGCTGCTAAGGACGAAGAATCTCATGGTGGTATCCATATGCCTTTCCAATCTTTATATCCATTCATAGCTGCTTTAGGATTACTCGTTGGTGGCATTGGTGTTTCAACGATTGATTCTAATCCTGATCCTAAAGTAATCGTTGGTAAGAAACTAACGGTTTGCTTTATCGGTTTAGCAATATTCCTCTACGGAGTTTATTGCTGGGCTCTTGAAGGTAACGAAGGCTACCACATCCACCTTGATAACCATGGTGACGATCATAAGCACTAAGCCATAATTATAATTTAAACCTTTTATATATTTATCATGAGTTCTGTAGCTTCAGGTGCCATTGATCACCATCACGACTCGACTACCTCAACCGGTATTCCTAACAAGAAACTGCTCATGTGGGCATTTCTTGCATCGGACTGTATGTTCTTCGGTTGTTTGATTTCGACTCACTTAATCTATCGTTTGCATCCACCTGCAGGAACACCTGCTGCAACTCAGATATTTAGTATCGAATTAACCTCATTCTCTACGTTCATCCTTCTGATGTCATCACTCATGATGGCACTCGCTGTAAATGCGATTCAGAAGGGTAATTTAAAGAGCATGCGCGCTTCCTTAATTCTAACGATTATCTGCGGTCTTATTTTCTTAGGCTGTCAGGTTTATGAATTTAATGAATTCGTGTACGTTAAGCATTTAACGATTTCGAATAGCATTTTAGGTACGACCTTCTTCACGCTTACTGGTACGCATGGTATTCACGTGTTACTTGGTGTCATATGGCTTACCTCGATGTTAATTTACTCCTACACAGGACGTTTAACTGAGAAGGATGCGATCGACGTCGAGTCCATGGGTTTATACTGGCACTTCGTTGATATCGTTTGGATCGTAATCTTCACGGTCGTATACCTACTCGAATACATTTAATCCTTTATAAGACCATGAGTCACTCCGCTGTAGCAAACCACGATCACGGCAACGAACACAGTAAGTTTGAAATCTTTGTTCAACTTGCGATGCTTCTCGCTGTTATTACGGGTGTTGAAATTATCACCGTATATTTACCTTTCTCACATACCACGCTCGTTACCGTATTGATGGTATTATCGGCAGTTAAGTTTCTATTCGTTATCTTTATCTTCATGCATTTACGCTGGGATAAGGCGTTCTGTACTATCCTTTTCTTTATCGGAATGGTGCTTGCAGGCTTTACGATGTGGGCGCTTCTGCAGGTGTTCTCAGTAAGTAACAGTATTCCGCTTTCTAGTCTTTAATAGGAAGCGGCCCTGTGCCGTTAAATGTATGTTTAAACCAGTCTTATCTTACCTATGATTGACTGGTCTGATTGGTTTTATGAGCCACTGGCTCTTATGTGGATTGTTTTTATAGGCTGGATTTACAGCCTTTTAATAGGACCTTTAAGAAGTAGGTTTGAAGGATCTACTGCATTTCCTAAAAAGGAAGCACGTTATTTTTTTAGCGGGTTAGGACTGCTGTTTTTATCTGTGTGTTCTCCTGCTGCACGAATCGGGGCTCTGTATTTATTTAGTGTTCATGTGAGTGTTCAGCTCGTGATTATGTTTCCTGTAGCCGGGCTTTTTTTACTGGGTTTACCTGCGTGGCTGATTGATGCCGTGTTAAGACTCCCTGGTATGCGACTACTAGGACGTATCTTGTTTCATCCCTGGTTATGCGGTGCTAGTTTTGTACTCCTCATTAGCTTATGGTACATGCCCCGTGTTTTTCAGTGGGGTATAAGTAGTCCGCTTAATCATGTCTGTGAATACTCGGTAGTGTTACTCGCTGGTATCGTAATGGCTTGGCCACTTATTACACCGTCTCAGTCTCATCCTGCATTTAAGTATGCTACACGCATGGTATATTTGTTTGGTCTCGAAGTAGCGATGACAGCTGTTTTCTCATACTTACTCATGGCTGAGCATCCTATTTATCCTAACTATAGTTTAGCACCCCGTATGATATCAGGCTTTGATACGCTCAATGATCAAGTCTTTGGAGGTATCCTTCTGTCTGCAGTTAGCTCTCTCTTCTTTGTTGGAGCGCTTGGCCACGCGTTTTATCAGTGGGCAAAAAGTTCGAAATGAACTAAGGTTCGATCGTAAGTGGGAAGGTAAAATAATTTAACTTTCCTGAAATATTTACAGCGGTACAAAGCACATACGTACCCGGATCAGGTACTAAGAGATTAAAAAAGAAAGTAGGGGTATGCAGATCGATCGTATGATCAATGTGAAGTGGATCCACTTTAGCATTAATGAATGCGGTCTGACTTGTATCGATTACAATTAAATGAGCGAACGATCCAAGTTGAGGAATGACTAGGATTGGCTTGTTGTTTTTATCTGTTAACTGAATAGAGAGTTCGTACGCCTGGCCTGCATAGAGTTTAGGTGAGGGCTTAATGAGCTCTGCCTTTATTGTATCAGTCTGTGCAGTGGGTTTTAGTCGAGAGGGTGTTAACTTAGGAAGTGTGACGTGTGCTGAGGTATAAATTTCCGCTTGGGTTGCCTCTGGAATGAGATCTGCAAATAACGAGTAATTACCTTCTGCTTGAGGAGAGAATTCAAATGACCATGAGCCTTCTTTAGCATTATAATGAGGCTCTAAAAGCTGTATGTCATCTAAGGATGGACTTGCTGCAATAAGTTGAAAATGAGCAGTATTCTTAGAGCTAAGGTCTGTATCAGTGACAAGCTTTCGTGTTGCGCTCAGTACATGAAACTCTACATGAACTAAAACGGAATTTGGATTATTCTTAACTTGTAAGTCTGAAAGAAGAATGCGTGGTACTTTGTTTTCGACCGTGATGACTCGTGGACGAGTAGGGTCGCAGAATTGCACGTTATTACTACCTGGTGGATTAAAATCAATGAAACTTAACTTCTCTGATTTACGAAAAAAATAAACACTTAGTACGATAACGGCTGCAGCGGCTGTTATGAGGGTACCTTGAAGTAAAGCGTTAGGTGTTTTAGCTGGAGTAGACATCAGAGCTTGGTGCTACTTAAGGAGAAGTGTCCTTGTGCATGCGTTTTACAAAGTCCTGAGGCTCCCAAGCACTACCATCTGCTCGCCAAATAATTTTACCATTTGGATTAATGAGTAAGGTAGCCAACGTGTGTTTAACAATACTGCCTGAAAATTCTGCAATGACTCCAAATTGGGTGAGTAAATCCCGTATTGCTCCTTCTGGTCCTGTTAAGAAGGTGAAGTTCTTTGTGTCTATACCACGAATAGACGCGTATTCTTTAAGTACGCCGGGTGTATCATGGGTAGGGTCCAGTGAAATGGATACGAATTCAATGTTTGAAACATGGGCTTCTTTAGCCATGCGCTGAGTCATCATCATTTTCATCGTTGCTGCAGGACACATGTCAGCAATAGGGCAACTCGTATAAATAAAGTTAAGCATGATTTGCTTACCCCGAAACTGATCACTTTTAACGATCTGACCCTCTTGGTTTAGAAGTGAAAAGTGAGGAATATTTTCTCCTACTTCACGGTAAGCGCTTTCACCGCGCTCATGGGTGTCTTCACGTAGGGCTGTTGCTGAAGCATTTAATGTGTCGGTTACTTGGCGCTCGTTAGGCCAAATATGTTCTAAACGTGCCGTTGATTGAGGTGTTATGACTAACTCTGCTTTGATATGTTCACCCACATGAACTAACGAAAGGTCGCTATCAGATACGTTAAAATCCATGGTCATTGCTGACATAAAACCTGGGATAGCTTGATGGCTAACCGTGAGAGTTTTCTCTGTAGGGCTAATTGCTACGATTTCACCTAATAGGGGATACCTTTTCTCCGCATTTGGCTGAGTAGCCGTAGGCTTACTATCAGACGGCTTTGAGCAGCTGATAAGAAGCAAGGGAGTTAAAACGATAAAAATAAATTTTCTAACCATGAAAAAGTTTATTAATGACCATAAAATGTAGCTAAAGAGAGTTTGCTGATGCGATGAAAATTTGTTCTTATTACTTTTCTACGATTTTATGGCAACCGAGACACCAGTTCCACAGAATAAACGCTATTCCGCGGCCTTAGCGGTATTCGCTATCCTAGGTAGTTTATGGGTCTTTGTTTTGGTTACTTTAGGCGCTTTTACAACCACGATTAACGCAGGCATGGCCTTTGCAGATTGGCCTTTATCAAATGGTTCCGTAAATCCTAACGGCTGGCTGACTAACATTTCTATGTTTGCTGAGCATTCCCATAGACTCAGTGCAACGACCATGGGGTTAATTACGATTGTTTTATGTGTGTGGATTTTTAGGCAGGTTAAAACCTCTTGGCTTCGTCGTGTAGCGCTTTGGTCCTTAGGTATGGTGCTTCTTCAGGGACTCTTAGGAGGACTACGCGTTTTACTCGATTCAGTTAGTTTAGGTGGGTTTGAAATGACCTTAGGTCAACTGCTTCGTATTCCGCATGGAATTGTAGCTCAGGTTTATGTTTGTTTCTTAATTGCACTTGCGACCGGATGCTCCAAAGCATGGATATCAAAATCGTTTAAGGTATCTGACGGTGTGAAGCGTCTTGGTAGATGGTGTGTAATTCTTTTATTTATACAGCTAACTATTGCAGCGACCATGCGTCATTCGAATGCAGGATTAGCAATTCCAACGTTTCCTTATTCAAGTGTTGATGGAGCTCTTTTACCACAAGTATGGAGTTTCAAGGTAGGAATTCAATTCGCTCACCGAGTTATGGCCTTTGTGATCACGGTATTTATTAGCCTTTTTGTAGTAAAGATCTGGAGAGACAAGGGTGCTACTACAGGCATGCGTTTCGCAGCATCCAGTTTATTATGTCTTCTTGGTTTTCAACTCCTGCTTGGAATGTCCATTATTTGGTCATTAAGAGCCGTGGCTATTACGACAGGCCATGTAGTGGTTGGAGCGATGACTCTTGCTGTATGTTTTTGGTTAACCTTTTACGCTCACCGCGATCGTATTGAACAACCGGACGCCTCATGAGTAGTGAATCTTCGAGCGCGCCTACAAAGGCTAAATTTTCTGACTACGTTGAATTAACGAAACCACGGTTAAGTTTACTGTCTGTTTTAACGGCACTTGTTGGCTACTATGCGAGTAAACCCGAACGGGATTTAGTTACTCTGATTTATGTTTTCGTTGGTACGAGTTTAGCAGCAGGTGGAGTAGCGGTTCTTAATCAGTGGTTAGAATTTGATACAGATGCACAAATGCACCGTACCGCAAATCGTCCTATTCCTTCAGGTAAAATACCTACTGGCTCTGCTTTTATTTTAGGTGCAACGATGTGTCTTTTTTCCTGCATGGGGCTCTTTGCTTTGGTGGGTAAACTAGCTGCTCTTTTTACTGCGCTTACAATCGTTACGTATTTAGGTTGGTATACGCCTGCTAAACGGTATTCCAGATGGAGTACTGAAATAGGGGCTATAGCTGGTGCTTTTCCTCCACTCATAGGCTGGGCTGCAGGCGAGGGTAGAATTAGTGCCTTAGGTTGGATTCTCTTTCTATTCATGTACTTTTGGCAGATGCCTCATTTTATGGCAGTTGCTTGGATATACCGTAAGGACTATTCCGCGGTGCATTTTCCTATGCCAACCGTAACGGATGAATCAGGAAAGTGGGCTGCTGGTTGGTCCTTTGTAAATACGCTCTTACTCTTAGTTGTAAGTGTGCTTCCATATTCACTCCATCTAGTGAGTATCTACTACACCGTTATTGTAGCGCTTTTAGGCTTATGGTTTTTGTACTGCGCGATTTTATTTTTGAAGGCCTCAACCCGTGATCAAGCGGCACGAAAACTATTCTTAGCCTCTATCGCTTATTTGCCATTAGCCCTTGGCGCCTTAGTCCTTGATAGACTTTTTATACACGTATGAACACTATGCAAATTCCGGCATTAAATGCCTCACTGAATGCACTCGCGACGGTTTTAATTTCGGCAGGCTTTGTATTCATTAAGGCAGGGAACAAGGATGCCCACCGTAAATCAATGATGGCAGCTGCGGTCGTGTCTGCACTGTTCTTATGTGGCTATGTCACCTATCACTATTTACGCAGAGGGCTTCATACTCCCTTTGGTGGAACAGGCATTATAAGCACGATCTATTACACCATGCTTATTTCGCACATTAGTTTAGCAGTAGCGATAACCTACCTTGTGCCTAAAACCTTCGCCTTAGCATTTAAAGGTGACTTTGTACGTCACAAAGCGTGGGCAAAGATTGTATTTCCAATCTGGTGGTATGTTTCCGTAACAGGAGTACTTGTTTATTTCTTCCTGTACCGCTGGTGGCCAGCAAGCGCTTAAAACTTTAAGTGCTTAACGGTTACTCCGTTATTGATGAGCTGTTTAAGAGCATCAATACCGATTTGGATATGATCAGAAACAAAGCGGCGATTTACTTCTTGGTCGCTTAGATCTGTTTTAATTCCTTCAGGTAACATTGGTTGATCAGAAACGAGGAGTAGGGCTCCTGTTGGAATTTCATTATGAAATCCAGTGATGAATAGCGTTGCTGTTTCCATATCCACAGCAATGGCACGGATTTTCTTTAAGTACTTTTTAAACTCTTCGTCATGTTCCCACACGCGGCGATTGGTAGTATAAATGGTACCCGTCCAGTAGTCGCGTTCATGATCACGAATGGTTGTCGAAATCGCCTTTTGTAGAGCGAATGCAGGCATGGCAGGTACTTCAGGCGGGAAATAGTCATTACTTGTACCTTCACCACGAATAGCAGCAATTGGTAAGATAAGATCTCCGATTTCAGCACGGTGTTTTATGCCGCCACATTTACCTAAGAAAAGCACGGCTTTAGGATGAATGGCACTGAGTAAGTCCATAACGGTTGCTGCCGTTGCACTACCCATACCGAAATTGATGATGGTGATATCACCAGCTGTAGCATTTGGCATGGGCTTATCTCTGCCAACGACTGGGACCTGATTTAACTCTGCAAAACGGTCTACGTAGTTTTGAAAATTAGTAAGAAGAATGTATTCTCCAAACTTATCGATTGGATTTCCTGTGTAGCGGGGTAGCCAGTTGGAAACAATTTCATCGCGTGTTGTCATTGTAAGACAATAGACAATTCACGCATAAAACGCACTTAAAAAATACGTGCCCCCATGGGGCTCTCAAGCTTAGGCTGAAGCTAAGGAATTTGCTGTATTTAAATGCTCAGTACCTGTGTATTTGAGGGACTGTTCATCGGCATGGTAGCTAGAGCGAACCATAGGGCCACTTTCAATCACACCAATGCCAAGTGAGAGACCAAATTTTTTCCAATGCTCAAATTCTTCAGGCGGTGCCCAGCGAGTAATAGGTAAATGATTTGCGCTCGGTTGTAAGTACTGACCAATCGTTACGATATCTGTTTTATCACTGGCGATATCGCGTAGGGTTTGCTCAATTTCATGCGGTTCTTCACCAAGACCCAGCATGATACCCGTTTTTGTCGTAAAGCCACGTGACTTTGCGTGCTTTAAAACGCTGCGAGAGCGGTCATAGCGAGCTTGAACACGCACAGGTTTTTGAAGTCGCTCTACGGTTTCAATGTTGTGATTGAAAATGTCAG
>Ga0316220_1004799_pt1 | contig 10052 bp, 10 predicted proteins | sample TBH18005metaG_FD_203632 | JGI IMG/M metagenome (GOLD analysis project Ga0316220, IMG submission 203632) | Freshwater microbial communities from Trout Bog Lake, Wisconsin, USA - TBH18005 | ecosystem: Environmental > Aquatic > Freshwater > Lake > Hypolimnion/Profundal zone | place: USA: Wisconsin...
CTGCAAATACCCATTTTATCAGCAGAACAACCTGGACCGGGATTGCGGTTTGTGGCTTTGGAATTTCCTACTGATGGACGATTAACGTTCGAAAGGTCTCGATAGGGGCTAAATCTGAACAAATCGTGTACGCTACCGGAGCTATGTTAGGCGGTTTAAGTGGCGTTTTAGTTGCTAAGATTATTAAGAAGTAATAAATATTCGTTTGCGTACACGGCAATGAGTAATTCAATATTGATCACTGATGATAAAATGGAGTACAAATCAAATAAATAATTTAAAACTTGAAGCGATGTTTACGATTCAGATTGATGAAATTAGGCTTGCAGAGGTTGTAAGACAAGCTGTTAAAGAACAGATGGAAAACAGGAATGAAGTAGGGAGTGATTCCGAAGTGAAGCAGAAAGGGATTTTCCTGTATTCTCTCAAGGGATTAGCCGACTTCCTGCATTGCAGTACGCCCACAGCACAACGCATGAAAAATGAGGGTAGAATACCTTATAAGCAGACAGGGCGTAAGGTCATTTATGACACGGATGAAATTTTACGGTCAATGGAACATCTTCCCGGAAAAAAGTTGCACTTGAGAAAATAAGGCTATTTATTAATTATCTATCAGTCAATAAAATGAATTGAAATACTGACATAAAATGATACCGAATGACTTAATTAGTACAATCAAAAGTGCGGCAAAAATAGAAGAGATTATTGGTGATTATATTGCATTGAAAAGGATTGGAGCTAATTATAAAGGGTGTTGTCCTTTTCATAATGAGCAAACGCCAAGCTTTATCGTGTCATCGGTAAAAGGATTTTATAAGTGTTTTGGGTGTGGAAAAGGAGGTGATGCCGTTGGATTTGTGCAGGAGATGGACCGGATTTCCTTTCCCGAAGCCTTAAAAAAGGTAGGAAGACGATACGGCATCGATGTTCCGGACCGGGAGTTATCGGCCAAAGAGTTGGCAGCCTTCAAAAAAAGGGAGCTTGCGCTTAATGAACTGGAAAAGCAAAATCTAATCTTTAAAGAGGTGCTCACCAGGAACCAAAGGGCTCAGGAATGGCTGACTATAAATCGTGAAATCACCCCTGAGACCATCAAGAAATGGGGACTGGGCTATGCAGCGTCAGGTTTTTTTGCCGGGCGGATTACCTATCCTATTCAGAATTTTAAAGGTGAAGTCGTTGGATTCACCGGCAGGCGACTCATAGAGGAATTGGAACCCAAATTCAAGAATTCAGCTAAGGATGAGCTGTTTAATAAATCTGAATTACTTTATGGGTTATACCAGGCAAAGATGAAGATTTTCAATGCCCGGAAATGTTATGTGGTGGAGGGGCAGCACGATGTGTTAATGATGCACCAATATGGATTTGAAAATACGGTCGCACCAAGCGGAACGGCCTTTACAGTGCAGCAAATCGCACTGATTAAGCCCTGGACCCGGAACATTGTTTTAGTGCTGGATGCTGACCGAGCGGGACAGGAGGCCGCAATCAAGCATATTTCGACGCTCTTGACCGAACAGATTAATCTGCGGATTGTGTTACTGCCGGAGAAAGAAGATCCGGACAGCTTTTTAAGAAAGCATTCAATGGGTTCTGATGCAAGCCTTGATGTACGGGAGTACATTGAAGGAAACGAACTCAACTTCATTGAATTTAAGGCGGCTCATTTTGCTAAAGAAATCTCGGAGGACCCGGAGAAGAAAGGAGAGCTGATTAATCAAATTACTAATGACATATCCCTTATCTCAGATAAAAATGTACGCCTTGCCTATACCCAAAAATGTTCAGTCCTATTTGACATTAAACCCACTGAACTGAGTAAGGATATCGCCAGGCTTCGGGAGAAGTTGAAAGTAGAAAATGAGGAAGGAACCTGGTTTGCCTGGGATGAAGCCGCTGAAAGTATCAAAGAGAATAAGGAGGCGAACATCTTATCTCATTTTGATGAAGTTATTGATTATCATTTGGCTGATAATAAAAATTACCTGGGAATGAATTGTGCTCCGCTTAAAAAGGGGGAGATTCTTAAGCTGATGAAGCTTACTAAAACAGTCATTTTTGATGAGTATATCAGCCAGTTTTATGACAAGAAGACAAAGGATGAGTCAGCTACCATAAAAAATCTTAAGCGGTTGATCTCCTTTGGGATGGATGTACGGATGCGTCTGGGTGATGGGGGAGCGGTCGATGAGGAAACGGGGGAGATCAGCGATCCGGAATACATCAATTTTACGGATTGGTATATCCTTAAAATCACCGCTTTACTATCGCCGGCGGATGATCTTTTTGCAAGCTGGGCTATTGAGCACATTGCCGAACTCCTGTCTTTTCTCCCGGAATCCTCCCGAATGATTAAGCTAGGCAATGTGCAGGGTTTTTTCAAAGCAGCCGGTGTTAAAATGATTATCGGTGATTTCAAAAAAATCCTGGATAAGTTTCTCAAGAAGAACGCCAAAAGCTTTGAGCCGGATCTTCAGGCGGTGGATATGAGTGAAAATCCAATGAACCTTTCGCATGATCAGCTGAATGATCTGAACAGGTACCAGCACTATTTTGAAAAGAACTCAATTCACCACGTATCAAGGACAGGGCATATTGCCCGGATCGCGAATTTTATCATTATCCCTATCATTCACAGCAATACATCAAACGGACACTTTAAATTATTTGAGATGAACAATGAAGATGGTAATAAAACAACGATTTCACTGGAAACAGTGGATCTGAACGATGTAAGGCGTTTTAAGTGTAAAGTTGAAGCGAAAGGTAATTTTATCTGGAAGGGCGATCAATTTCAGCTGGATAATGTCAAGGAGCGGTTATATGCCAATACTACCTACAGCAATGAAATTGAACAGCTTGGTTGGCAGAGTGAAGGTTTTTGGGCGTGGTGTGACGGCATTACCTTGCCGGATGGTAAATTCACAAAAACCGATGACAACGGACTAATCTCGGTGGGTGACCAAAATTACCTGATACGACCTTTTTCAAATCTGTATGCCAATGATAAGACGGCGTATACCAATGAGAAGAAGTTCCTGCACAAAACATCGGATGTAACCTTTGAGGATTGGAGTAGGCGGTACCGCAATGTTTTTGGCGACAATTCGATGATTTGTATTTGTACCTTATTGACCTCTTTCTATTCCGATGCTATTTTCAAACTTGTCCATGGTGAGTTACCCATGATTAATTTTTTCGGACCCAAAGGAACCGGAAAAACATTCCAGGCCGAAAGTTTATTGGCCTTCTTTGGTGAAAAACAGGACATCAACAACCTTTCCAAGGTGACTGTTTATGGACTGTCCCAAACCTTGAAATCCTTTCACAATGCCTTGTGCCTGATTGATGAGTACAAAAATTCACTGGAGATGCGGTGGATCGAGATGTTGAAATCGATCTTTAACCGGCAGGGAAAGATCCAGGGGAATTTTGCGATGGCGGGAAGTAAGACAGAGCATATTCCAATCAATCAGATGGTATTGTTGTGTGGCCAGGATCTGCCGACACTAGATGTGGCGCTCCTGGAGCGGTGTCTGTGTCTGACGGCTTACAAAAGTGATTATACGGATGAGCAGAAAAGCCGCTATAATGAGTTAAAGGATCTGGAGGAAAAGGGGTTTGCCCATTTGACCGATGAATTCTTGAGATACCGGGAACTGGTGATTGAGCGGTTTGCCGCGGACAATGGAATGATCCAAACCCTGATTTCACAAAAGTGCAAGGATGTATCTGTGAGGCTTCAAAAGAATTTATCAACAATCCTAACGACCTTTCATATTCTTGAGGACCAGTTTAAGTTTCCGTTCACCTTTGAGGAAGTCCTTGAATTTGGGTTGAAGGTGATCCGGGATCAGCAGAAATTCATTGAAAGTTCGGATGACCTCAAGAATTTCTGGAGCATTTTTGCAACCCTTTTGGAACAGGACCGGATCAAGGAAGGTCGAAATTACATTTTACATGATGTGGTTCAAATTAAATATGTCGGTAATGAGGACCAAATAACCTATGCGAAAGGGAAAGAAATATTATTTCTACGCTGGGACGGCTTGTATCCGCTGTATGCAGAATACTCCCGCCGCAGCAATATGATTGCCCTTGGTGAAAAGACCATTCAGTTTTACCTGGAGAAAACTAAATATTTTCAAGGTAAGTTACGATCTAAAAAGTTTAAGGATAAGCAAACAGGGCAGGTATTTGTGAACCAGGCCTATTGTTTTGATTACTTAGCGATGAAAGAGGTCATTAATCTGATTGAGACCAATCAGCCCGATATTGAAACCGGGAATGAAGATATGCGGACCGAGGCGCTTATCGATGAACAAACAAAGCTAGTTTATCAAACGGAGGAGAAATACAAATGAGCCTTTCAAAATTAAAATTAAAAATAGGCTCGTACGAGGTATTGGGCCACTACACTCACTACCATAACTACTATATTAATAATCAATAAATTAAATCATTAAATAAGGTAGTGAAGCGGTAGTAATGGTTGTAATGGTAGTGAAGGTTGGGTATGTTTCCAAATATAGACCACCTTCGGACAAGAAAAATATTTTTTTTATTGAAAAAGGATCGAAAATCAGGAATTGATGTATAACGGCAACAAAGATTTAAAATGATGCATACACGGATAAATCAATTATCTACCCAGCAATTAAGAAGGTTGATCGAGCTTAGGTTTGAACTGGAGAAATTATTAAAACAGGTCTGTTATCTAACCGAGTTTTCTATTGAGGATTTAAAGGGGAAAAACAAATTCAGGGACTTAGCCTATGTCCGGGGAGCCTATGCCTACTTAGCCAGATCCAGGTACCCCGATGCATCGCTTGATCTGGTTGGATCTATCCTTAACAGGGATCATTCAAGTATTTTCCGAATGATTAAACAGATTAATGATGTTAAGGAAAAGCATGAGCACTATATCTGGCTTCGAGCACAATTAAAAAATGAAGAGCGGTTTAAAAAGGCGAATCTGAATTAAAAAAAACTACTATGATCTTCTTTGTAACGATTCCTGTAAAGCTTTACGTGAAAAGGTTTTTGGAAAATAACTATGGCAACCCAGTGGATTTCCGGAAGTTTCCCAGGGAGCATGAAATGTTCAAGCGGATGTTAAAACGGCCGAATAGAAATTATGATGTCATGTATCCTGTCAAATCATCAAAAAAACCTGATTATGTGGAAGTTGTTATTTCAGATCATGATTTTTACCGGTTTGGATGGGAGCTTTCCAGAACTGACGTTGTGGCGTTTGGAAAGTATTTTGAGAGTCGTGCCAAATGGGTGATGCGTACCGTTATTGGTTCTTATGTGAGTTTTGGTGCCCCGCTGGATCGTTCTATCAATCTGTTCCAGCAGCGGTTTTCGATGGGAGAAGAATACTGGCCGTTTGACAGCATAAAAAAGGATTTTTATCGCCTACGAACCAGTATCGATGTTGACATGAACGATTACGCTTTTAAACATTTAGAGCGTTTGATTCGTATAAACATGAAAAATGCTGGGATTATTACCGAAATTGGGTTGAAAAACTAATAAATCAGTGCCCAAGTTGTCCCTAAAAAGGGACAACTTGGGATTTTACCAACAATATGTTAAAATCGTGAAAAAACCATGAAAAAAGTAGGAAAAGAGCTTGAAAATATGGGTGGTGTGGTCCGGTTATGGGCTGTGGACAAATGGAATATTTCATTGTTAGGCAGTGATGCCATGATAGCTAAGGAAAAAGATGTTTATTGTATGGATATTACCCAGGATACCGCCGGGGCAGTTGTGAATCAGAAAACCGATTTTTCAGGAACTACCTTTTTACATGAAATAACCGGTTTTGTATCAGGATATGATAAAGATTCTGAGCTCTATGTTAATCAGATGATCCGGATTAAGAAATTTGTGGTGATTTATATGGATAGCAATGGCACAATGGTCATGTTGGGAACGCCCGATATCCCGATCCGGTTTAGCGCTGATTTTGAAACCGGCGAAACCAATGCTTCAAAACGGGGTTTTAAGATCAAATTCAGCGGTAATGTTCATTTTCCCCCTTTACGCTTAAGCGAGAATCCCTTTAGTTAAAAGCCGAATCGTCCTGTTTTTCTGCTTTTTAGAGCAACCTGGTCCTTTGGGTTGCTTTTTTTATGCCTTAGAATTGTGCAAAACAGGAAAGTGATGAATTATGAGTTTCTAAAAGATGTACTTGGATCGCCCTGGCAAATAGAGCCCGGGACACTAAACAGCTTTTATCCTGTACTTCGCGGATTGTTCCATGGTCTTCAGCTTGAAAAGAGCCTGGAACCGGAAAATCATTTGCCTTATCAGATATCGGCTTTGACGCGCAATGTATCCATGTGGTCACAGCCTGAAGTTCCTTTAACAGAAGAAGACTCGGAACCAGAAGTTGAAAAAGAGAAAGTGGTTCATGTTTTACCGGTCCGCTCCCTGTTAACCAAGCATGATCAGAATTGCGGACCCGTGGGTACCCGGACCTTAGGGAACCGTTTACTGGCGGCAGATAGTGATCCGAGTGTATTGGGTCATATTTTGGTTATTGAATCCGGGGGAGGCCAGGCTTCGGCAGTTCCGGAAATGACCGATGCGATTCAAAAATGCACCAAACCCATTGTTGTCTGGATCGATGGCATGGCCGCTTCAGCCGCTTATTATGTTGCCTGTTACTGTGATCGGATCATTGCCAGCCGGGATATGGATTGTGTAGGAAGCATTGGTACGATGGCCGTTTACGAAGGGAGGAAATCAAAATCTGCAGAAGATGAACATGGAGTCATATCCGTGACCATTTATGCCGACGGGAGTGAAGAAAAGAATGAAGAGTGGGACAAGGCCATCAATGAATTTGATTTTACCTTGGCCAAAGACCGGATACTAAATCCCTTCAATGCAAAATTCCGGGCAGATGTTTTAGCCAATCGACCCCAGGTTTTGGAAACGCAGTTAAAGGGGAAAACCTTTATGGCAGTCCAAGTCATAGGATCGCTGGTCGATTCTATTGGTGAATTTAGTACAGCCGTTGACCAGGTGCTGCTATTAGCGAATTTCAATTCCAGGACTTCAAAGACAACCGGAAGTAATCAACAAATTATAAATCCCAAAAAACAGATGAAGCAATTTTCCCATTTAAACAGTGTGCTGGCTCTTGAGGTGCTTGAAGCTACCGATGAAGGTGTTTTTCTAAACGAGGAGCAGTTACGATCGGTCGAAGAGCGGCTTGAACTGAATCAGCAACTTTCAGTGGAGCGCGACGAGGCTATACAGCTAAGCACAGATGCTATTTCAGCAGATGAGACTTCGCGGGCATTACTTGCCAGCGTGTATGACCCTTTCAATGCCATTGATCCAACAGTTTTAGCGGCAGTAACTCCCGAAGCTAAAGTAGAAGCAATTCGGGTTCTTCTTGCCTCAAGGCCGGCTGCTGCACCCATTCAGAACCTTGTAACACGGGATGAAATTAAGGCGGATGAAGTTGATTGGAATGTAATCAACAATCTGGCTCACAATAAACAAGTTGATATTAACCTTTAATCCCATTTTGCTATGTCAGTTACTATTTCGGAAATTATTAAGGAATACGGAGCCTATTACATTGATGCCGGTCAAAACAAAAAAAGAATTTTGCAAATGCTCACCCAACCCAGGGAGATCACTGCGTTTGCAACTCCCATAAAAACGGATGATACGATCTTTCGTTTGGCTAACGCGACTTTCCGTTCACTAGTGCAACCTTTTCAAAAGGCATTTACCCAAAAAGGTGGTGTTGAATTTGTTCCAAACGAGATTCGTCAGTATCGGTTTAAGATTGATGATGAGTTTGAACCAGATGAGTTGGTATGTACCTGGAATGGTTTTTTAGCAGGAAAAACTGTTGACCGTAAGGATTGGCCTTTTGTAAAGTGGCTGATTGAAGTGTATTATGGAAAACAGATTGATCAGGATATGGAGTTGAGTGAATACTACAACGGTATTTATGCAGCTCCGGTGACGGGTATTGCCGGTGGTTCAGGTACGGGTATGAATGGATTGAAAAAACAGCTTCAAATGGGTGTTGATGCCGGAACCATCAATTCTGTTTCTATTGGATCGTTGGATGTTTCAACGATTTTCGACCAGGTTGAATCGTTCACTGATGAGATCAGCGAGGTTTACCAGGGGATTAAAATGAATGTATTTATGAGCCATTGGTGGTACAAGAAATACCTTCAGGATAAAAGGGCGCAGAACTTTTATCAGAAAACCTCTGATCAGCAAATTGATGCAGGGATTGATTTTACGCCGCTTAATGTTAAAGCCTTGGCTTCCATGGTAGGAACAGATGATATTTTCTGTACACCTGCTGAGAATTTCCTTCATGTTTCTCCTGCGACGCTTACAAAGAATCTTTTTAAGCTCGAAGAAGCAAAAAGATCTGTTGCCGTTATGGCCGACTGGAGTGAAGGATTGGGTTTTGGTGTGAATCAGGCCGTATGGACCAATATCCTGCCATCTGGTTCGGGTGTCTAATCCGTTTATTTTAAACTTTAAAAACCTTGATCATGATTGATTTTACAGATATTGATAAAAATCTCCCCAATGGAGATAACATGGGAGGATTGACCCAGGTGATTTATTTCGGATATTATGCCGATGTTGAAACCTTTCCGATTCCTCCGGTAAATCCGACTACGTTGCTGCTTGCTTCTTCATTGACCGGCGAGCTGATTATGAAACCCGGTAAGCGGTTGTGGAAGATGTATATAACGGATGATACGGGTGAATATAAAATGGAATTAGTGGGTGAAATTGATGGCCATTCTTTCGTCAACCATCTTTCCCTTTTCCATCCTGGTTTGCAGGAAACTATTCTTGGTTTCATGCGGGCTGCAAAGAATGAGAACCTGGTATTTGTGGTCATTGATTCCGATGGTCAAAAATACATCATGGGTGACGCGCTTCGGGCTGCAGTCCTGGCTTCCTCTCCTGATGGTGCCGGTACCGGGAAAACTACGGCTGCACGTAAGGGTATTTCTTTGGAATTCACCTATAAGACTAACAATCAGTTTGTCTATAAGGGAACCCTTCCACTAACTGAGGCCGAAGTTTAACGCGAAAAAAGATGTGGACAGACTATTTTAAACTGATTCGTCTGAAACCTGGTAAGGTGATTACCTTTCTGTGCGGTGAGGTTGATTTTAGTAAACCAAACCTATCACTTGAGGTTTTGAAAAAGCTTTGGGAAAGCGACTTTCCTTATCTTCAGATTACCGAGTTGGGGAATAAGGAGCTTTACGGGGTTTTGGATAATTCGGAGAAACCGGATAAATTCGAAACTCTGGAAAAACCCAAACTGGTAAAGGTTGGTTTGAAAAGGTCTGGAAGCAAAAAGAACAGTACGTAACCATGTTTTGTAAGTTTATATTTTAAAAGAAAACTCTGGCAACGGAGTTTTTTTTATGTCCTTTCTTCCTGTTTTTCTGCACTTTATTTTTATTAAAAAAAATGATTTGGTTCTTTACTCCCTATGATGACCAGAAGCGGCTCTTTTATGCGATAGACCGTTATATCGGGTTAATCAAAAATGAAAATGAATGGGTGGTAATCACTGATGGGGATATTGCCTTTTTAAGACCGGATTTTGGAGAGGTCATAAAAAGGTACACGGCTGATTATCCGGATACCGGACTGTTTACCTGTTATGCAAGTCGTTGTCATTATCCGATTCAGATGCTTCCAGGTGTCAATATGAATTCAGATTCTATTTTGTATCACAAAAAGATTGCTGATCAGTGTGCAAAGAATTATAAAAACAGAATTGACGAGATTAACGGAAAGATTGCCGGACATTTAATGGTAATCCGCAAAGGCACCTGGGTAAATATCCGGGATGAGGTTTACCACAAAACAATTCGTAAAAATATCCTTGGAGTTGACAGCAAGATCAGCTACGCTGTACTGGAGGCCGGATTAAAGATCCGACTGATCAAAGAGCTCTACATTCTTCACTATTGCCGGTTAGCAGAAGGGATGGATTATAATCAACATTTAATATGAAG
>Ga0316220_1004803_pt1 | contig 10049 bp, 4 predicted proteins | sample TBH18005metaG_FD_203632 | JGI IMG/M metagenome (GOLD analysis project Ga0316220, IMG submission 203632) | Freshwater microbial communities from Trout Bog Lake, Wisconsin, USA - TBH18005 | ecosystem: Environmental > Aquatic > Freshwater > Lake > Hypolimnion/Profundal zone | place: USA: Wisconsin...
CTCAAGCCGAACTGCCGATTCGCCGCATGCTGGAAATCAGCGCCTAACGGTGTGTCTTGAAAAGATTTACAAAGCCCGCCGCAATCTTTAGTCTAGACCCGTCCTCCATTCCAATGAAACGCCTTCTGGTTCTCTTTAGTTTCCTCTGTTCGCTGGCCATGTTCAGCGGTTGCTCCAAAAACGCGGATCCCGGGCAGATCGCCACGCAATTTTTCGAGAATGTCGGCAAGAACAAGACCGAGGTCGCTTACAATTCCACTGCGTTCGCCTTTCAAGCGGGTCTGCCGCAGAAGAGTTTCGACGCAACAATGAAGAGCATCGGACTGATGGACAACACGCCGGTGTGCGCCTGGAGCAAGCCGGTATCGATGAAGGACGGTGATATTTCGCTGGAAGGCACTGTAACCGCATTCGCCGGCGTCCAGGTTCCTGTCTCGATGGTGCTGACCCGCGAGCACGGCGCCTTGTGCCTCTTGAAACTGCGCACCGGCGCCACGCCGAGCAAGTTTGCCAAAGACACGGGCAACCGGTTTAGCCTCATCGGAAAAGGAGTTGCCTTCAACGATGCCGCCAACCAGCCGTTGCCCTCTGAAAAGGTGCTGCGTCAGCTCATCGAGGATGACTTGGTGCTGTTCAACGATGCGCTCCAGCGGCACAGCTTCGCGATTTTCTACAACAGCGTCTCCTATTCGTGGCAGCAGCAGTTGACGCTCAAACAACTCCAGCACGCCTTCCAGCCCTTTATCGACAAGAAGATCAACCTCGGCAAGTTGCGCTTGCTGACCCCGGTTTTCGATGTTCCGCCGGCCATCGACCCGGACGGCCTGCTGATCCTGGTGGGGCATTACCCCCCCCAGCCCTCCTTGACGGGCACCAACGAGGCGAACCCGACTGGAATGTTCAGGGTGTATTTCACGATGCGGTACACCTACGAACTGCCGAAGTGGAAGCTGCTTGGCATCGACGTGCAGTTGACGCGATAGGATCAACGTGGTCGAGTTCGCCGGACTTCAGCCAGGAGTTCGGGTTCGAACTCGCGGCAGTCCACGGTTTGACCACGGGAATTCCATACCCGGCAAATCTCCAACTCCACCTCGTCGTCAGGTTCCAGCGGCGCGCCGAAACGGTCCCGCAAACCGTGTCTTGCCGGAAACAAAGACGCTTCGACTTCAAGCGATTCGCCGGTTTCGGGATGAACTACATCAAACCAGAACATGCACCCCCGACTGTGCGGTTGGTGTATGACACCACAAGCCGATTGTGCGCGCGCGACGCGTTTTGGAGTCCGGGCTTCCAGCCCAATACAAGTAATGCCCCTCCCACGGACGACACGGAGTGCCCGTCCCTACCATCGCGCCCAAAATAGAGTGGCTCTATTCCAAGGCGCAATCCACCGTCGTCCCGGCGCGGCACGACGCGCATCATGTGCCCGGAGTGTGCGGCTCGTTGCTTACTTGCGACGACCGTGAAGCCTACGGGAACACCGTTTGCACGATGCTCGACGTGCCGTCACTGAAGCCGATCTTGTAGAGCAGGTCGCCGGCGTCGTTGAAGTGACGCGTCTGACCGGTCTCGTTCGCCGGCGCGGCAAAGATCGATACTGTGGAAACGATCTTCGCCTTTCCGTTTACCGTCAGGCCGTCGCCTTTGCGAATCAGCTGCTTGAGCACGCCGCTGGCGTTCTGCGCCCAGATGCCCCCGTCGGTGGCGGCCACTACTCCGCCTGTGCCGCTGACCAGCTTGGCCTGGAACACCACACCGCCCTGGTTCGGCAGCACAAACTGCGCAAACGAGGCAAACACCGGGCTCGACGCCGAAAGGTTGCCGTTGGCATCCGGCGCCCGATCCCCGGCCCGCGCCACCAGCGCCAGCGAACCCGAAACCGTCGCCCAAATCCCGCTGTTGTTGGTTGCGCTCACCGTGCCCGTCGTCGCCAGCGAGCCTATGAACGCCACCGCATCGTCGTTGGCGTAAACCGGATCGCTCAATGCGCTAAAGGTTCCCACATTCGTTCCCGAGCCCGCGTAGCCCGGCGCCGCGCTTCCGGTGCGCACCGCCAGCAACCGCCCGTGCGTGCCGCTGTCGGCCCAAATCCCGGTGTTGTTGCTCGGGGTGATCCCGGTTGCGGTTCCCCCAGTTACGCCGGCCTTGAAGGCAATATGATCGTAGTCGTTGAGCGCCGGATTGCTCAACGGGCTGAATGCCGCACCCGTTATCCCCGGCACCGTATCTTTACTGGTGACCGCCATCGCCAACCCCGTCGTAAAGGGGTAGACCGCTTTCGCAAAGCCCGACGAACCGTCGCTAAAACTCACCTTGCACAGAATGTTGCCGAACGCATTGAGGTGGCGGGCCTGGCCCGTCGCTGCCGCCGGCGTGTTGAAGACGGTCAGCGCGGTAACGCTCTTCGACGTGCCGCCGACTGTCAGAGTGTCGCCGGTGCGGATCAACCGCTTGAGCGTCCCCGCGACGCCCTGCGCCCAGATTCCCTGGCTGTTGCTTGCCGCCACTCCGCTAATGCCGACCGCCAGGTTCCCCAAAAATACGACCCCGCCTCGATCCGCCACCACCAGTTGCCCAAACGAGGCAAATACCGGACTCGACGCCGATGTGCTCCCGCTGGCATCGGGCGCGTGATCGCCCGTCCGCGCCACCAGAGCCAGCGAACCCGCCCCCGTTGCCCAGATTCCGCTGTTGTTGGCTGCGCTCACCGTGCCCGTGTTCGCCAACGTGCCCACAAACGCCACCGCGTCGCTGTTGCTGTAGACCGGATCGCTCAATTTGCCGAACGTTCCCACCGTTCCAGAACCGCTGTACCCCGGCGCGGACGAACCGCTGCGCGCAATCAAGAGGCACGGGCTGGCTCCGACGCCAGCCCAAATCCCGGAGTTGTTGGTGGAAACGACACCGCTCGCCGTGCCTCCCGTAACAGTAGCCTGAAAAGCGACGTGATCGCTGTCGTTGATCGCCGGATTGCCCAGAGCGCTGAAGGTCGCGCCCGCAATCCCCGTCGCGGCGTCCTTGATCGATGCCACTGCGGCGGTGCCGTACATCGGCTGCGTCGCCAGGACTTGATCCGCGCCGTACACCGTGCCCAGCGCGTTGGTCGTAACCACCCGGTAATGATACAGCGTGTTCGGAACCAGTCCGGTGAATGCCCCGCTCACCGGAATCGACAGGCCGTCGCCGACGTCCTGCCCCGCCACCGTGCCGCTGGTGTAGGTCGTCGTCAGGCCGTACTGGATGGACACCGTCGTGTCCAGGCCGCTCGGATCGACCGCAATCGATACCGTCGCGCCCGACCCTGTCGTCGCAGGGGCGCCGTAGGTCACCACGGGCGGTTTCACCGAGAATGTCTGATCCGGGCCGTAGGTCGTTCCCACCGTGCTCGAAATCACCACTCGATAGTGATAAACCGACGACGCCAGCCCCCTGATGGCGCGCGCAAAGGTTACAGGCACTGCCGATGTCCCCGTCCCGACCGCTTGCGCGGTTGTTGTTGACGGATACGTTCCGGCAACCAACCCATACTGCCATGAAACCAGCACGTTGGTGCGATTGGTCTTGGGACCGGCAAACCCGCTCGGATTAACCGATGCGCTGAATGTTACCGAGGTGCTGCTTACCGCCGCACGGTTCACCGTGTAACTCGGCGCGTTGGTGAATGTGCTGTCCGACCCGTAGAACGTACCTGAACCGCACGTGAAGCCGAGCCGGTAATGATAAGTCGCGTTGTTTACCAGGCCCGACGCCGACCCGCTCACGGTGACGAAACTCGAGCCGCTGCCAATGCCTTGCGGCTCGGCGTATTCCCCATAGTTCCTGTCCAGTCCGTAGTCGAACCAGACCGCCGAGAACTGCCCGCCCGGGTTCGCCATGCCTGTAAACGACACCGTTCCGTTGACGACCGTCGCACCGCCGGTAACCTGCATCGGCACGCCTTTGGAAATGCGATTATTGTCCAAATCCGCGACGTAAAGGTTGCCGTTCGCATCCACCGCCACACCACTGGGATTGAAGAACCGCGCATCGCTTCCGAATCCGTCGCTGCTTCCGCTTGTCCCCGGACTACCTCCAAGCGTCGTGACCGACCCGTCGGCGGCCAATTCGCGAATCGTATGGTTGGCGGTATCCGCGACATAGACGTTTCCGTTCGCGTCCACCGCGATGCCAAAGGGATCATGAAAGCGCGCCGCAGTTCCAACCCCATCGACCGAACCACTATGGAAATTTCCTGCCAGCGTCGTCACCACCCCGCCGGGCGTCACTTTTCGGATCGCGTTGCCGCTGCCATCCGCCACATAGAGGTTTCCGCTCGCGTCTATCGCAATACCGTATGGGAAGCAGAACCGGGCCGCACTTCCGATGCCGTCGCTGGTCCCCGACATTCCCGGGCTGCCCGCCAACGTTGCGACCGCTCCAGAGGGCGTCACTTTTCGAATCGTGCTGTTGCCATTGTCGGCGACGTAGATGTTCCCGCTCGCATCGACCGCAACCCCGCTGGGAGCGAAGAAGCGCGCCGCGCTTCCGATTCCATCGGCGCTTCCACTCAGCCCGAGGGCGCCAGCCAGCGTCGTTACCACCCCGCCGGATGTCACTTTTCGAATCACATAGTTGTAAGTATCGGCGACGTAGACGTTCCCGCTCGCGTCCAGCGCAATCCCTTGCGGAAAGTTGAACCCGCTTGCGAAGGTCGTCACCGCCCCGGCCGGACTCACCCGGCGGATTTCGCCGTTAATATAATCCGTGACGTAGAGGGTCCCGCTCGCAGTCAGTGCAACGCCATAGGGCAGGCTGAAGCCCGCCGCGCTTCCAACCCCATCGTTCCAGCCGTAGGGCGCCCCTGGGCTTCCCACAAAGTTACTAAAGTAATAGCGCGCGTGATCTTCCTGCCGCGTTACCACAACGACGTATTGCTTCGACGTGGTCCCGTCCTGCGCCGTCACCGTCACCGCGATCGTATTCGGCCCGGGAATCAGCGCGTTCACGCCAGCCCCCGCCACCGTCGCCGTCGCATCGGCAACCGTCGCCGTGACCGTTTCGCTCGTCACACTGTTCGCCACCGTCGCCGTATAACTCGTCCCGCTGGTGGTAAACACCGGACTCAGGGTCCCAGAACTTAGCAGCAGGTTTGCGAGATTCGCGTTCGAACTGGGCAGTCGCGTCACGACCACCGCGTAAACCTTCTTCGTCGTCCTGTCCTGCGCCGTCACCGTCGCAGTGATTGTGTTCGCTCCCACCGCTAGCGGACTTCCGCCAGCCACCACCACTGTCGCCGTGGTATCGGAAACCGTCGGCGTGACCGTTTCACTCGTCACACTGTTCGCCACCGTCGCCGTATAGCTCGTCCCGCTGCTGGTAAACACCGGGTTCAACGTCCCCGAACTCAGCGTCAGGTTTGAAAGATTCGCGTTGCTACTGGCATTTCCGTTAACCGTGATGTTATCGATCGCGACATGCAAATCACTGGTTGAAATGGACACAGTGTCGATACCCGTCCAGTTGAACGTCTCGAATACAGGGCCGCTTGTGTTGGTCACAAACGAGGTCGAATCAACGGTCGAACCGTTCCGGCTGGCTGAAATAGTGACCGTATTACCGTTGTACCACGCTGAGGTGAAATAGGCGGACGTGAGGGTAAACGGCGTCGGACTCGCAAATGAACAGGGGTCTCCGTAAGCGTTGTAGGCGACATTCGAGCCGGAAACGATACCCGTTTGATAGCCGGATGGGTTAAGGTAATAGGTGAGCCCGTCCAAGACGTAAACGTTCGACCAGGTGAATCCGGCGTAGGAACCGAGAGTCGCCGAAACGTCCGAGCCGGTAGTCACCACATCCTCAAAAGTAAGGGTCGTGGCGCGCGTCGCTGACGCCCCCAAAAGGACGGTCACAACAAAGAGCAGGAGGCGGGATAGAAATTTCATAACGGTGGATTCGAGAGGAACTGGGTTTTCGTTTTAGCTGGCTGACTGGCTGGTTGTGGAGCGTCCGCACCCACAAAACTAAGAAAAGAGATTTTTTTAACGGTTTCAAGAAAATTTTTGAAAACTTTCGGAACTTAATGCCGCAACAGCCTCAAATGTCCTGACCTCCTCCCGGAAATCTGGGCAGCAGGCGGGATCGACGTAAGCCCAAACGGGATATGGGCGCTCCGCTTCGAAAGAGAACTTATTCACAAGCGGATTCTTCTTCGGGTGTGCAAGCCCCGCTTATTCATGTTTCCCCCCCCGGCTTCAACGGGGCTGCCTCGATTGTTGCCGATGCGCGGGTCTCTTAATCTCGGGGGCAACCAACCGAATATCATGATCGAAGAAACCATTTCCGAACTGCCAGAACTCGACGCCTTTGACGAAGCCCTTGAAGAAACCACGCCCGTAACGCCCATCGCACCGGTGACGGCGGAGGGCGCGATCAGCGACGAAGCGCTGATGCGGGCCATCGCGCGGCGCGACCCCGCCTCGCTCTCGGCTTTGTACGACCGCTATTCGAGCATTCTGAAGGCGCTGATTGTCCGCGTGGTTCATGACGAGGCCGAAGCCGACGATCTGTTGCAGGAAGTGTTCCTGCAAGTCTGGCAGCAAGCCCAGAACTATTCGTCCGACAAAGGCAAACCGCTCGGGTGGATCGTGACGCTGACCCGCCGCCGCGCCATCGACCGGTTGCGCAAACGCCAGGCGTATTGCCGTGCCAAGGACCGCTTCGAAGTCACGACCGACCGCCAGCCGATCTCCTGGGTGCGAAACCGGATCGACAACGACATCTGCATGGATGACATGCGCTCCTTCCTCAACACCAAGATCAAGATCCTCCCGGCATTCCAGCGACAGGCCATCGAGATGGCGTTCTTCGAAGGCATGAGCCAGCGAGAAATCGCCATCGCCACCGACACGCCGCTGGGAACCATCAAAACCCGCCTCGAACTGGGACTGCGCAAGCTGTCGGAGTCAGTGAGGGGGAGCAGGCATAAGATTTAGAACTCGGGGTCATTCGGGTCAGCCGGTGTGAACATGGCGTGGTCTTCAATTGTCAAGCGTTGACCCTGACAGTTTACACTGGATTGCATCCGCCCAAATCTGGTAGCCCTTTGCCGTCGGGTGGCAAAAGTCCGGCGCGAGTTCCTTTGGAAGCGTGCCATCGGGCGCGAGCATCTTCGGGCCGAGGTCCACATAATCCAAATGAGCCGCCTTGGCGAACTCGGCAAGCAAACGGTTGATCTCGGTAATCTCCAACCGGCGCGGTGCGGTCGGCGCGTGCTCGCGTGGGAAGACGGCCATAAGAATGATTTTCGTTTGCGGCACTTTGGAACGGATGCGGCCGCAGATCTCCTTGATGCCATCGGCGATCTCCTCCGCGGTGTTCTGCCGCGCGTGGGCGGTCTGGCTGGTGTTATTGGTGCCGATATGCAGCACGATGGCGCGCGGATGCAGGCCGTCGATTTCGCCCCGGTCGAGCCGCCATAGCACGTTCTGGGTTCGATCCCATCCGAAGCCCAGGTTCAAGACGCGATACTGTCCGAGGGCGGATTTGAGAACGCCTTCGCCAGTCCGAATCGCACCGGTGAGCGGCACGCCGCCCCACGCGTGGGTAATCGAGTCGCCGATGAATACCACCTGCGGGTCCAGCGCCGTCTTGATATTCAGGATCTCGGCGTGGCGTCCGAACCAATCGTACCCGTTTTCTTCCAGCTTCGTTGCCGGAACGATGGCGGAGTTGGCGGAGGGTTCCGGGTCACGCGACCGGTCGCCCATCAACTCCGAAAGCATCGGCTCCATGGCCTGCGCCCAGAGCTTGGCGCCGGCAGGGTTTGGGTGCAGCCAGTCGGGCATGAGTTCGTGCTTGATGGTGCCGTCGAGGTTGAGGAAGACGTGGTTCACGTCACAGAAGAAAACATGCTTGCCGTCGGCGAGTTTCGTGCCGATTTCCGATGCCCGGTTGAGAATGGCGCGGTGAGAGGTCGGATTGGGGCCGCCGTAACACCCGGGGAAGCTGCGGATGAGCAGTATCCGGGCTTCAGGGCATTTTTCGCGCATCAGCTTGACGATCGCTTCGATCCCGCCGGCGAGCTGACCGGCGGTGTGGCGCGTGGGATAGTTTTTTTCGTCCACATTGTTGGTGCCGATCATTAGCGTAATGACCTTGGGCGACTGGCCATCAAGCTCCCCGTTTTGCAGATTCCAGAGAATGTTCTCCGTTCGGTAGCCACTATAACCGAGGTTCAAGGCGTGGCGCGGGGCAAAGAACTGGTTCCAAACCGGCTGGTAGTCCGGCTTCTCGAAGTTGTGCGTGATGGAATCGCCGACCATGATCAAATCGAACTTCTCCTTCGCCGCGGCGGCGACTTTTTCGTTGTGGCGTCCGTTCGCCTTTCCAGCAGGGACGGCAGCGGGGTTGGGGCAGGGTGCAGGGACTTTGGGGCCGGCCTTTAGAAATGCTTCCACCAGCGCGGGCCATTTCTGGGCCGACTCCATGGCAACGGCTTCCATTCCGAAGCTGCGACCGCTCGCAAAACCGTGACCGCCGCTCGTCAGGAGATGGAAGGTTGCTTCGCCGTCGAACCCTTTCCAAGTCTTCACATATTCGCCGAGGCTCGACACCCAGTTCTTGTTGTCGTCCGCGGCAATCACGGCGCACAGACGGCCCGGTTTGCGCGGCGGCGTGACCGCGGGAATCACGGTGCCGGGAAGGCATTCGTGCAGGTAGGCGGGATAGATGAGGATCACGTCGTCGGGCTGCTCGTTATCGGCGAGGTTCTGAACCGTGCGCGCGGCGAGATGACCGCCGGCGGAATATCCCATGATGCCAAAGCGTCCCCCGTGGAGGCCGAGCGAGGGCGCGTGCGATTTCAATAGCCGAAAGGCTTGCAAAGCGTCGGCCAGGGCCAGGTCCCGCGTCTGCGGTCCGGAAGCGACATGGTATTCGAGCAGCGCAACATCGAAGCCTTCTTCGTTCAGGAAACGGGCGGTATTTTCGCCCTCCTTCTTCATTTCCAGAATGCCGTATCCGCCTCCGGGGAACAAAAGAAACGTGCCTTTCGGGGCATCGACGCGACTGTGGAAAAGAAGCAGCGCGGGCGCCGTAAATTTCTTGACGCGATCGACGTCGACTGGATTGGCGCCGGATTTTGGTTTTCCATCCAGGGATACGCACGCGACCGGGGCGGCGCCCGCAATTTGCCCAAAGGAGATAAAGGCCGCCAGCAGGCAGGCGATGCTTGGAATTAGTTTTGTTTTCATTAGTGTTTGGGTGCCGATCGTTATGAGTTCAAGTTTGAAATAGCGGGTTGGGGGCTTTTCGCGGATGCCGCTGAACGAGGCGGGGCAGGTGCGGGTCCTTGAAGATGAATCGGCAATGGCGTCGAAACGCTACCGGCATCGACCGGTTCTGAATAGCCTTCCTCGCCGGGGCGTTCAACGGTGAGGATTAACCGATCCAGCACCTCCGGGAATTGCAATGCGATCGACTTTGCGCCGGGTGGAAGAGCGGCAGTGAGCTTCGCCTCCAAGACGAGGGGCAGAGCCGGTTCGCCGCCTTGTTTCCAGGCATCGATATCCTTTGCCGTCGGGAACTCAACGGATACCGGAGCGGATTCTCCGCGATCGGTGATCAGCTTCACGCCGCGCAGCAAGCGCCCGCGTCCATCGGCCAGGCATCGCTCCAGGTTCTCGCGCGGCCCCGACAGCAGCGCTTCCATCGGCTCATTGCCGATGCGAGCCGAAGTGTCGTTGAGGGCAAACGCGAGAATATCGCACGAAAGCGTGAGCCGGACCGAGCCATCGGCCTTAACGAGTGCGCGCGCGGCGGTGAGGAACGCCGGATGCGCATAAGAGTGAAGCGAAGACAACAAGAGCGCGGTCGCGAGCAGAAGGCATGTGAGGAGCGAGAGGTCAGGCATGAATGGCGCTAAGTTAAGGGCGTCTTGGGACAAATGTCGGCGTTTTTTGCAGTCAGAACCCGTGCTAGGGACTCCGGGGAGCGCAGGCGCCTCGCCTGTGGCCCTTGGCGCCCCCGCCAAGGGCATCGTTGAGAGGACGAACGCGCCCTGGCACCCT
>Ga0316220_1004807_pt1 | contig 10040 bp, 10 predicted proteins | sample TBH18005metaG_FD_203632 | JGI IMG/M metagenome (GOLD analysis project Ga0316220, IMG submission 203632) | Freshwater microbial communities from Trout Bog Lake, Wisconsin, USA - TBH18005 | ecosystem: Environmental > Aquatic > Freshwater > Lake > Hypolimnion/Profundal zone | place: USA: Wisconsin...
CGAAACCGTCAAAAAAGGCGATACGTTCGTGCAGTGGGATCCTTACAACGTGCCGATTCTCACCGAAAAGGCCGGCAAGATCGAATTCCGCGATATGATTACGGGCGTCACCGTCAAACGCGAAGTGGACGAAGCCACCAAAGTCATGGGAGCCGTCGTCATCGAACACAAGGAAGACCTTCACCCGCAGATCGTCATCGTGGACGACAAGGGCGAAGTACTCGCCAGCTACTCGATTCCCGCCGGAGCCCACATCACCGTCCAGGAAGGCAAAAAAGCCCAGGCCGGTCAGCTCCTCGCCAAGACGCCTCGCAAAATCGCCAAAACCAAGGACATCACAGGCGGTCTGCCGCGCGTCGCCGAGCTCTTTGAAGCCCGTCGCCCGAAGGACGCTGCCGAAATCGCCAAGATCGACGGCATCGTCGATATCGGCGGCTCCGTCCGCGGCAAACGTCGCCTCATCCTCAAAGATGCAGAGACCGGTGCCGAAGAAGAGCATCTCATCCCTCTCAATAAACACATCATCGTCCTCAAGGGCGATCTTGTGAAGAAGGGCAGCCAGTTGACCGAAGGTTCCGTTGTTCCGCACGAAATCCTCGACGTCTGCGGACCGCATGAACTCCAAGAGCACCTCGTTAACGAAGTGCAGGAAGTTTATCGCCTCCAGGGCGTGGAAATCAGCGACAAACACATCGAAATCATCGTCCGCCAGATGCTCCGCAAGGTGAAAATTACCGACACGGGCGACACAACCCTCCTCTGGGGCGACCAGATCGACAAGCTCACCTTCGAGAGCGAAAACGCGCGGGTCGTCGAAAAGGGAGGCAAACCCGCCGAAGGCAGCCCTGTACTCCTGGGCATCACCAAAGCCTCGCTGGAAACCGATTCGTTCATCTCAGCCGCTTCGTTCCAGGACACCACACGCGTCCTCACCGAAGCAGCCACTTTGGGCCGTATCGACAACCTGCGCGGCTTCAAGGAAAACGTCATCATGGGGCACTTGATCCCTGCGGGCACCGGTTTCATGACCCACCGGTCCCTCAAGCTCATCTCCCACGGCGAACCGCTTCCCGAGCCCCTCGTCGAAGCCGAAACCGAGGAGATGCCTCTAGCCTAACCCATTCCAACCGACCCGGCGGCGTCCTCAAGACGCCGCCGGTTTGGTTTAAGGCCGGGCGTAAATTCCATGTCCATCGCAACACAGACCGGCGACCAAGGCATGACCAGCCTTCTCTTCGGGCGGCGCGTCCCCAAAACCGACGTGCGCATCGCCTGCAACGGAGCACTCGATGAACTCAACGCCGAACTTGGCATGGCTCGCGCCTTCCTCAAAGGCACCGTGGGCGATCCGTTCATCACTCAGACGATCCTCTCCCTCCAAAAAGAGCTGATCACCGTTATGGGCGAAATCGCTGTCCACCCCGAAGATCGCCAGCGCCACCACGACAGCGCCTTCGGGAGCGTCACCCCCACCTTGACCGATGCCCTGACGGCCCTCATCGACGACCTGGAAAAAAAACACCGCATCGAATTTCACCGCTGGGCCACCCCTGGCGAAAGCCTGGCAAGCGCCGCCCTGGAAGTCGCACGCACTGTCTGCCGCCGGGCCGAGCGAGCCGTCCTGACCCTTGCTGAAACAGACACCACCCTCAGCAGCGAAATCGCCCGCTATCTCAACCGCCTCTCCGACCTCCTCTGGCTCTGGGCTCGCTGGGTCGAAACCAAGAACGCTGCAGCCGCAATAACCCTCTAGAAACCCTTGCAATCGCTACTGGAATACGGCAAGAATAGAAATTCACGTTTTTAACCCAACTAAACCTAAACCCACAACCAACCGGACGCGAAGGAGCCCACTCCTTGCGTCCAAAACAAAGGGCGGATAGACGCGCCCTTTAAATAAAATCCAAAAGAAAGCACTGCTTATGTCCACCGAACTCATGACGGAACTCCTTGAAGCCGGCGTCCACTTTGGCCACCAAACCAAACGCTGGAACCCGAAGATGAAACCCTTCATCTTTGAAAAACGCAGCTCGATCTACATTATCGACCTTGGCATCACCGTCCAACAACTTCACACCGCCACCAATTTTCTGAGCAACATCGCCGCCAAAGGTGGAAAAGTCCTTTTAGTCGGCTGCAAAAAGCAGGCGCAAGAAGCCGTTAAGGAAGCCGCCACCGCATGCGGTCACTACTACGTCAACCAGCGCTGGCTGGGCGGCACCCTCACTAATCTGACCACCATCCGCAAGAGCATCGCCCGCCTCAAATACATCGAGAACCTTGAAAAACAGCCCGAGTATTCCAAGATGGGCAAGCAGGAAATCGCCGCCGTCAAACGTGAAGGCGCAAAACTCTTCCGTAACCTCGAAGGCATCCGCAACATGGATAAAAATCCGGATGCGCTGATCATCATCGACACCACCCGCGAAGCTATCGCCGTCGCCGAAGCGCGCCGCCTCAAAATTCCCGTAGTCGCCATCGTGGATACGAATGCCAACCCGGAACTGATCGACTACCCGATCGCCGGCAACGACGACGCCATCCGCTCCATCCGCATCATCCTGCAGAAACTCGTGGACGCTCTCGTCTCCGGCGGCGGCCACACCGCCAAAACCGATCAGGATGCGATGACCGCCGTAGCCGAATAATCTCCTCCCCTTCCAACAACCTCGCGCGCGGCCGAAGCACCCCTTCGGCTGCGCCCATTTCAACCCAATCTGTTTATGAGCGAAATCAATCCTCAACTCGTTAAAACCCTTCGCGACAAAACCAGCGCCGGCATGATGGACTGCAAACGTGCCCTCACCGAAGCAGGTGGCGACCTGGAAAAAGCCGAAGACCTTCTCCGCAAAAAAGGCATTCTTAAAGCCGGATCGAAATCAACTCGCGCCACCAAGGAAGGCGTCATCGCCTCCTACATCCACATGCAAGGTAAAGTCGGCGTGCTCGTGGAAATCAACTGCGAAACGGACTTCGTCGCCAAGAACGAAGCCTTCCGCGACTTCGTTAAAGACATCACCCTGCACATCGCCGCCTCCAGCCCTATCTGCGTCTCCCGCGAATCCGTTCCTGCCACGCTCGTCGCGCGTGAACGCGAAATTGCCGCCGACCAGGTCAAAGGCAAGCCCGCCAACATCGTCGAGAAAATCGTCGAAGGCAAAATCGACAAGTATTTTGCCAGCGTCTGCCTGCTCGACCAAGCCTTCATCAAGAACCCGGACCAGACCGTCTCCGATCTCGTCAAGAGCAAGATCGCTGAATTGGGCGAAAACATCGTCATCCGCCGTTTCACCCGCTACATGGTTGGGGAAGCCCTTGAAGTCGAGCAGACTCCCGCTGTCGTTGCGGAATAACCGCCAGGTTCTTTAGCGAACCAATGCCATTCCTAAAAAGCCGTGGAGTAATCCACGGCTTTTTTATTATACCAACTCTCGAAGAAAATCAGACTTTACCGGAGGCGTGTCATCCTGAACGAAGCGAAGGATCTCTCAATCCACTTCCAGTGCAGTTGTCTATGGGGTCCTGAAAAGCTTACGAAGCGCGTTAGTATGCACAGACCTTAGACCATCCGCGTTGTGTCGATCTGGGTAACGTAGTTGGGCTTGAGGAATGCCGGCCCGCCCATCATGGCGGCACCGACGAAGATTTCAGCGTATTTAACGGCGGCTTCGGTGACGGTCTGAACTTCTTCGACGGTTTCGCCCAAGGCGATCATACCGTGGTTCTGGATGAGGATGAGTTTGGGGATGGTCTTGTAGCGGTCGCGCCAGAGGGTGATTCTGCGCCGGATTTCCTTGGCGAGCAGCATGCCGGGTGGCATGAAGGGGACGAGGACGCTGGCCTGGCCGCAGGCGAGGATTTCGTGGGGGAGGTTGCGACGGTCCGAGAATTGCCGGGCGCGCGGGGAGCAGATGACCTGGTTGATGGGGATGGGCTGCGTGTGGGCGGCGTAGCGGACGCCTTCAAAGGCGAAGAGATCGGCGAAGGCCGGGGCGGCGGGGTTCGTCTGGGCTTCGGCGATTTGCTCGGGGGTGCAGGCGTCGTCCCCGGCGATGAGGGCCTGGGCTTTGGCGAGGTTGAATTCCACGAGGCTGCCGCTTTCGAGTCGGGCCAGGCGGGTGTGTGCGGCGCTAACGGCGAAGGTTTTGCCGCCGGGAAGCAGGGCGGCGACGGCTCCTTCGCTGCCGATGACGAGGCGGGTGCGGTGAGCGCCGACCCAGTGGGCCAGGGCGAGCAGGTCGTTGCTCATTGGAAAAAGTTCGGTCATTTGATGAGTCCCCAGTGGTTGTTGAAAGGCCAGTAAACGAAGAGGCCGCAGCCCATGAGGTTGTCTTGCGGAACGGTGCCCCAGTAGCGGCTGTCGGAGCTACTGTAAGAGTTGTCGCCCAAGGCGAAGTAGCGTTTTTCGGGTATGCGGTAAGGGGAATCCGGGCTGGTGAGATACTTCGCGCCGGAATCCATTGGACCGCGAGCCAACGGAGGGTTGCTATAACCACGATAGCCGTCCTTAGTTGCCATGACGCGCTCGAAGGCGGGGCCGGTGGCGAGGTGGCCGTTAGTGTAGAGCCAAGGCGAATCGATGCGCAGTTCGTCGCCGGGCAGTCCCGCAAGGCGTTTGATGTAGTATTGCGATGGGGCACCAGGGTTTTGTAGATTTTCCTGGGTGAGAATATCGGCGGTGCTGAAGACGAAGACCTCGCCGCGGCGCGGCAGGCGAAAGTTGTAGGCAATTTTGTTGACGAAGACGTGGTCGCCAGTGTCGGCGTAGCCGCAAGCGATGACTTGCCCGGCTTTCAGTGGGGTGCCTGGGGTGATGCCGAAGGCTTTTGCCACGGCGGCAGCGCTACCGGGGATGGAGAAGCGCTGGTGCTCGCAGACGAGCTCGACGTTGCTGAAGAAACGGAAATGGGTAACGTCCCGGAGGCCAAGGACGGTGTCGTCGGTTTCAGAGACAACGCGGAAATGGCTACGGCCTTTCCAGATGAGATCGAAGGCGCGCTGGAGGGGGTTGGGAGGCGGAGTCTGCGTTTCGGTAACGATGATACCGTTGAGCGTCGGCTGCATGGAGCCGGTGGGGATGGTGAAGGGCTGGAGGAAGAAGGTGCGGATGCCTAGGGCGATAACGATGGCAACGAGGAAGACTTCGCAATTTTCGCGGATGTCCGGGTGATTGGGGATGGGGAAGCGGTCTTCAAACTGATGCGTGATGACGCTGGCAGCGTTTTCAATTTTTTCGCGGTCTTGAGTTTTCAGAGCGTCTGCAAGATCCTGAATGCGACCTTCCAAAAGGGTAAGTTCATGGGGTTGCAGCAGGTCGCTCTTGTAACGGAGCATTTTGCGCGCGGCGTGGAGGAGTTCTTCGCCGTTTTTCACGTAGCGTGGAATAAAGAGACCGAACATAAATTAAGGTGGGCTGGTTTGGCGGGCGATCTTTGGGAAGCGGTCGGCCCGGTAGGCCGGAAAGATCAGCGCGCGGACGAGAGTGTCAGGCCGCGCGTAGCGAGAATCAAGCTTTGTGGCGTGGGCGAGGGATTCGGCGGCTTCGCGGAGATGCCCGAGGTCGTCTTCGGCCAGCGCAATGGCGGCGAAGATTTCGGCAGATTGATCATGTGCCAGTGCGGAGGCGTGTCGGAATTCCGTAATGGCTTGCTGGGGCTTGCCCGCGTCGAGGGCGGAGTAGCCGCGTCCCAGCCAAGCGTTGAAGGAGAAGGGGTTTTCGAGCGAGGTTTCCTGCCAAAGGGTGGCGTGGTTGCGCCAGACGGGCTGCTGGTGAAGCGTCACGGCAGCCAGCACGGCGATGACGGCTAGGGCGGCCCAGGAAATGAGGGTTTGCGCGGTTTCCCGGTTTTTTTTGCGGGGTCCGAGGAGTGCGGCGAGCGCCACAGCGAGAGCGAGGGCCACGCCGGTCATGGGGAGGTAGAGGAAGCGGTCCGCCATAGGGCGGTAGATGGGAAGTAGATTGGAGACGGGCAGCATGGCCGCGACGAAAAGGGCGCTGGCGAGGGCTATTTTGCGGTTTCGTAGGGAAGCGATGATGGCTGCCGCCGCGAGAGCGAGGAGGCCGAGTAGCGCCCATACGGGGTCGATGTTGCGGAGGTTGTAGGGGCCGTAATCGGCGCAGAGATGGGAGGGCCAGACGATGCGCAGGAATTCGGCGGCCCAGATGCGGCTTTGAATGTTCAGCCAGCCGAGTGCTGTCGGGGCAATGGGTGAGGGAGGAGGATCGAAGATGAGTGAGGGGTGGGGCTCCAAGGCGAAACGTAGGACGAGAAAGGTGCCTACGGCGAGGGTGGAGGCGGCGATGAGGAGCTGCCAGGGTCGGCGGGTTTGGCGGTTTTCCCAGCGGAACAGGAACCAGTAAGCGGCGAGCACGACGGGGCCGGCGATGCCGGATTCTTTGGAGGCCACGGAAAGAAAGAGACACGCCACGGTGAGGAGGGCGGGCCCCCAGGTTGTTCGTTTTTCTCCAGGCTGGAATGCGGCGGCGGCGTTGAAGCCAGCGAGGAGGTAGAGGGTTGCCAGGAGGTCTTTGCGGTTGCTGATTTCCACGACGGCTTCGCAGTGGAGCGGGTGAACGGCGAAGAGGAGCGCGGCCAGCAGCGAGGCGCGGCGGCTGCCGGTGAGAAGGAAGAGCCAGCGGAAGAGGAGGGCGACGGCGGCTCCGTGGAGGAGGAGATTGGTGAAGCGGTAGCCTGCCGGATTTTTCCCCCAGAGGAGGGAATCGACCATCAGCGTGAGGAGTTGCAGGGGGCGGTTGAAGTCGAGCACGTCCATGCTGAGCACGCGCAGGGTGAGGACGTCGGCGAGGTGCCGGGGCTGGTGGATGAAGGTGTCGTCGCGGACTTCGGTTACGGAGTCGTAGGAGAAGTCGTAGGGGAGCGTGGGCAGGTAGAGCGCGATGGCGACGAGGGCGGCCACGAGCATCCAGATTTTTAGAGTCCAACGCATTGCTTTTGTGCTTTTTGCGTCTTCTTGAGGCTAAGTCCGGGAAAACCGGCGCTCGAACACGGCGGCTACGCGGTCGGCCACGGATCGGACGTCTGCGGGTTGGCCGGTTTCGCGTTCGAGGTTGGTCATTTCCACTCCGGCGATGCCACAGGGAGTGATCTGGTGGAAGGGGGCAAGATCGCCGCAGACGTTGAGCGCGAAGCCGTGCATGGATATCCAGTGACGGACGCCGACGCCGATGGAGGCAATTTTGCGTTCGCCGATCCAGACGCCGGTGAGGCCTTCACGGCGCACGGCATTGAGGCCGTATTCCGAGAGGGCTTCAAAGAGGGCTTCCTCCAACTCGCGCAGATAGCGGTGGAGATCCTGGCCGCGCTGGATGAGATCGAGGATCGGGTAGCCGACGAGTTGGCCGGGGCCGTGGTAGGTGGCTTGGCCGCCCCGGTTGATTTTGACGACGGGGTGCGGGAGATGGGAGGGGTCGCGCAGGCTCGACTGGTCCGGGGTGCGCCCAATGGTGTAAACGGGCTCGTGTTCGAGCAGGAGCAGGAGGTCCTGTTTGGGTTGCGGGCCGGTGCGTTCGGCGACGAGGGCGTCCTGCAATTTGAGGGCGTCTTCAAAGGTGATCCGGCCGAGCCAGCGGGTTTCGAGGGTCATATCTGGTGCAGGATTTTGACGCCGAGTTTGGCGGAGTCGTGGTTTTGGAAATGGGTGAGGCCAATCGCCAAGGCATCGGCGGCATCGGCTTGCGGAGTTTCGGTGAGACCGAGGAGGGCGCGGATCATGAAGGCCACCTGCTCTTTGGCCGCGCCGCCGCGTCCCACGACGGCTTGCTTCACGTCCGTGGGCGCGTATTCGTAGACAGGCAGTCCGCGTTGGGACAGGGCGAGGATGGCTGCGCCGCGCGCCGCGCCGAGGGTGATAGCGGTGCGGTGACTCTGGACGTAGATGACGGCTTCGATGGCTGCGCACTCCGGTTCGTAACGCCGGATGAGTTCCGCGAGCCGTTCGTGGATGGCGACGAGGCAGGCGGAGGGAAGGAGCTTGGTCGGATTGGGGATGGTACCGTATTCGAGCGCCCGCGCTTTCGAGCCCGCAAGCCGCTCCAGCACGGCGAAGCCGGTGCAGCGGAGCGAGGGGTCGATGGCGAGGAGGCGCATGGGTGCTTTCTATTTGAACGCAACGCGGGCGGTTGTCCACGTTGAAACGAAACGGAGTTTCTGAAAGCGGGCGTTCTAACGGTTTTTGTCGACGAGTGAACGGGAACGCTTGGCGTCTTCATCATCGAGAACCACTTGCAATTCGGCGTTAATCATCGCTGGGATGGTATGGTCGGTTGCGCGACGTGCCACAGGCAGGGGGCTGCGGGTAGGACGATTCAGGGGCTGTGCTGGAACCTTTTTCTTCATTTGAGGAACGGTGGGATTAGGGGCCGACACTGAATGGATGTGGACTCTGGGCAATATCGTCGACTTTAACAATTTTTCCGTCGATCTCTGCACGGTCTCCCGGAAGGAGGTGGATGTCCGGCGGAATTTCGAGGGTAATAAATGTTGGGACTTTATAATGCGGTGGAAGGAGTATCGGGGTGAGGTATGTAACCTTATACCCAAGATGATCTGGCGTGTATAATATGTAGCGGCGGCAAGGCTGGCCATCACTGTTGTCTTCCGTGATCAGAAGGCGACGCGTGTCTGGCTGATATTGGATTTCTGTGTTTCGTGCAACGCGATCAGGATGATCGTAGTGTGAATACAAACTTTCGGCGCAGGCGTAGCCGCAACCGTTACTGTCCGTGGGTTCGTAGTAAGACGAGGTGGCGTCCCTTACCCCGATGTTTATGTTCTTTGGAACTTCGGTGATGCCTCCAGTGTCATGCTCAAGTCTCTCGCTGAGGTGAAGAAAAAAGACATGCCCGGTCCCAGGATGTTTGAATGACAGGGTTTTGGGGTTGATGTGAACCTTGATTGAAGTGGGTTTAATGGACTGTGGAGCAGTCGATGGCTGACTTGCCTTTGGAGCAGTGGATGTTTGGCAGCCTGCGCTAAAGGCGGCGATGAATATCACGAGGACACGAAGACGCATAGTTTCTTAATCTTCTAAAACAACTCCCCCGCTTTACCCGGCACGGGGACGCCGACCTTTTTATAGGCGGGGGGGAGGGCGACGCGGCCTTGCGGGGTGCGCTTGAGGTAGCCTTGCATGATGAGGTAGGGTTCGTTGACTTCTTCCAGCGTCCCGGATTCTTCGCCGATAGCGACGGCCAGGGAGTTCAGGCCGACGGGGCCGCCTTGGAATTTGTGGATCAAGGTTTCCAGGATGCGCTTGTCCATTTCGTCGAAGCCGTCGGCGTCGATATCGAGCATGGCGAGGGCGCGGTCGGCGACGTCGCGGTTGATGGCGGAGTCGGCACGGACTTGGGCGTAGTCACGCACCCAGCGCAGGAGGTTGTTGGCGATGCGCGGCGTGCCGCGCGAGCGGGCGGCGATTTCGAGCGCGCCTGCGGCGTCGATGTCGATGTTGAGGATGCGGGCGCTGCGCTGGAGGATTTTCTGGAGTTCGTCGGCGACGTAGTAGTCGAGGCGGCTCGACATGCCGAAGCGGGAGCGCAGGGGGGAGGAGATCATGCCGGAGCGGGTGGTGGCGCCGATCAAGGTGAATTTTGGGAGGTTCAGGCGGACGCTCCGGGCGTTGGGGCCCTGGTCGATGATGATGTCGAGCTTGAAGTCCTCCATGGCCGGGTAGAGGTATTCCTCGATGGCGGGCTGGAGGCGGTGGATTTCGTCGATGAAGAGGACGTCGCCGCGTTCGAGGGTGGTGAGGAGGCCCGCGAGGTCGCCCGCTTTTTCGATGGTGGGGCCGCTGGTGCTCTTGATGGCGACGCCCATGGCGTTGGCCAGAATGTAGGCGAGGGTGGTTTTGCCGAGGCCGGGGGGGCCGCTGAGGAGGATGTGGTCGAGGACGTCGCCGCGCTGCTGGGCGGCTTGGACCATGACTTCGAGGCGTTCGCAGACTTTCTCCTGCCCGGCGAACTCGCTGAACATGGGCGGTCGCAGGGAGATGTCGAACGGGGTGTCCGGGGCGTCGAGGGT